>Ga0182030_10009607_pt1 | contig 19785 bp, 14 predicted proteins | sample 812S3MmetaG_FD_121299 | JGI IMG/M metagenome (GOLD analysis project Ga0182030, IMG submission 121299) | Permafrost microbial communities from Stordalen Mire, Sweden - 812S3M metaG (Illumina Assembly) | ecosystem: Environmental > Terrestrial > Soil > Wetlands > Permafrost | place: Sweden... | reverse complement strand
TCAGGACGAGGGGAAAGATTTTCTTCTTTCTCCTTTGTCTTGAAAAATATTATTAATTTATTTCCCTCTAAAAAGTTGCATTAATTACTTGAATTTTGGTCTTGATATTTTATTAGTTAAAATTTGTTTGTAAACGCTTAGTCGTTTTATTGGTTCTGAATATAGCTGATGACCAACATCTGTAATCATACGAATCATCTCATCAGGACTATCATATCCATATAAGGTCGCACATGCCTTATTGACTTCTATTAATCTCCCTGTTTTTGTAGCACGAAAAATACCAAGTGGCGCCCCTTCAAAAATTGTGCGATATTTTAATTCACTTATCTCAACTTGTTCTTTGGCTTTAATTAAATCTTTATCTGATAAAAGTCTTTTCAGATTTTCATTTTCAATTAATAACTCTTTATATTTTGGCCGTTTCATTTTATATCATTATTTTATAACGCCAATGAAATTTTTATTCTTATCAAAATTAATATAAATTTTTTAATTTATCCGGAAATGAATAGTGGTATTTAATTTAACAACTTAAATTACAATGTTTTACATTTTAATAAAAAGATTATTAATCCAATATTAATAGTATTTTAAAAATTGCCTTTCCCCCATGTTCTTATTATTGGATGAATCTGACTATTTATATTTTCTTTATGCTTAAAACCCGATTGCAATGAATAATTTCGTAATATTATTGTCGTATCAGGATATGGTGTGCAGGGTATACAATGGTCAAAACATCTATCGTCTTTTGTCGGAACATATATTTTAATACCACTGATATTATAGGTTATGAATTCCTGTTTTCCAATAAAAATCTGAGGCTTCATTATATTATTTGAAGTATCTGAAACAACTTTTTTTATAATACTTCTATTATTTTTTGCAATATCAATAAATAGGATAAAAAGTAATATAGACAAAATAAAAATTGGATCCGTTTTCCTGTAAAGTTTTATTTTGAACCTGAAGTATAATAATGGTGACAGGGACGCGATAATAATAAATGCTTTACCAAAACGAAAATTGGGTGCGAGCATAAACCAAAACAGGACTCCGATAAAAGCTGTAAAAATAATAGCAAATGTTTGAAAATCTAATTTTATTTTTTTTATTAAATGACCTATAAATGCAACCAATGGTAAAAATAATGATGTTAAAAATAAAATCTTATATGTAATTTTATGGATCGAATGCCACCAGGTTGTAAACCATTCAAATATATTCATGTGTGCAGCAGCAACGTATTGCTCTCCAGGAATCCTTGCCCATCCAGTTATAGATTCTTTTTCAGATATTACATTAAGAATGGGGACTTTCCAATCAAAAGTGAACAAATCTAAAGAACTGAATGGATATACGATCCAACCCGTCAAAATAATATTTCTTACGACCCAGGGCAAAATAATCACACTTAGCAAAAGACATATCCATAATAATTTTCTAATTTCCGAATAATGCACTATAATGATACAAATTGCCAATATGAAAACAGGCAGCGTTGCTAATTTAACAGTTAAAGAATACGCGCATAAAATAAAAACAGAAATATAACTTTGTAAACTTCCTTTACCTTGATGAATCGGGTTAAATACCCTTGTTAAAATAAACATTGGAAAGGTTATTGAAATAAATTCCGGTGACGGTGATGAAAGTAAATTATGAAAATACGATAAATTTAATATCGTAACAAAAACTATTAAATTGAAAATGAATAAATTAGTAATTCCGTGATTTTTTAAAATTACATAAAGTCTATTAATAAAATAGATCACAAAAACAGAAAATAAAATAAAGTTAATTGAAAATATTTCTTGTTTGAACAGATCAAACAAGGAAGTAAGTGCAAAAATTGTAAAAATATTGTTATTAAAACCAAATCTGCCATGCAAATTGGCAAGCCCTGGAACAACAGCATATTTTTCAATCCATTTAACTGATTGTATTTGATATAGTCCGGTATCATAATATTGTGAAGCACCCAATGAAATAATAAAAGCAAGTAGTACAAAGGGAAGTGAGTATAAAATAATATTTTTTTTATTTTTTAGCGACCGGATAAAAGTCGTTATTTCCTTTTTTATAAAAAATAGAAGGCAGGTACTACACAATAAAAACACCAATAAAATATAAATGTTGATCGGAAAAAATAAAGATAATATTGTAGTTATCGTGTTTGATACCGCTAAACCTATGAATATCGTTCCCGTAAAATCTGTTGGGAATTTTAGAATTTTTGAAATAAAAATGCCAAAAACGATAAAGATAAAGGAAGACAAGATACATGAAAAAAGAAGGGCAATCATACTTTTTTATGTTTGGTAAAAGATAAAGATATTTATTATTTCCCTGAAAATCCATTTTACCGATCTTATTTAACAGTTGGCCGATTTTAATATTTTAATCCTGACTGAAATGAGTTATTTTTGCTGGCTGTATAAAATAATATTATTGTTATTTTGCAGCAGTTTCTCCCGAATAAAATAATTCTCAATGAAGGTTAAATTTATTATTGTATTTCTTTTTTTTACAATCAGTTTATTTGGTCAGAAGCAAGTCTTTACACTTCAGGAATGTATTGATTCTGCTTTAACAAATAATATTCAGTTCTTAAACAAAAAGTTAACTGTTGCAGGCAATGATCTCAATCTGAAACAATCCAAGTATAGCAGGGTTCCGACACTGAATGGAAATATCGGCGAAGGTGCAAGCCAGGGACGAAATTTTGGTTCTACTGTTTCCGGCGGTTTAAATGTCACAGATTATAATACCAGCCTGGGACTTTCAACATCCGTCACTTTGTTCAATAGTTTTAAAATAAACAATACCATCAGGCAAAATGAAGATATTACGAAAGCTTCTCAGTATGATGTAGAAGCTTTGAAAAATACGATTATTACCAATATTATTAATGCCTACCTGCAGGTATTGTATGCATACGAAAACAAGTCTATTGCTGAAGAACAAGTCAAATCGTCGGCTTCCCAGGTTGTTTTTACCCAGAACCAGCTAAATGCAGGTAAAGTTGCAGAACCATCCCTCCTGCAAATCAAATCGCAACATGCCAATGATATACTCTCATTGGTAAATGCAAAAAGTTCCATTATGATAAATAAAATCACATTGTTTCAGCTTATGCAAATACCGGCTGACGATAGTATTGATTTTATGAAGATGAATATTGATAGTATATTGCTGGCAAACAGCAAACTTGGAGATCCAAATTCAAGATCAGATATTTATTCAGGCGCATTGAACGTATTGCCGGAAATAAAAAGCAGCCAGCTTGGAATCAATAGCGCCCAGTACGGGTTGAAAGTTGCAAAAGCCGACAGATATCCTAAGTTGTCTTTTTCAGCAGGCATATCAACCAATTATTATAGTCTTTATAAATTATATTCTGATAACTTTATCGCCACCAATATCCCAATCGGATACCTGCAAGGGTCTCCTTCTCAAAAGGTTTTCTCACTGACTTCCGAAACCATCAATTATCCTTTTGGACAACAACTGTCGGATAATTTATTAAAATCAGCCATGCTGACATTGACAATACCTATTTTTAACGGCTACACGGTTGAAAACAACATCAGGCACCAGAAGTTGAATATTAATTCTGCCCGTCTGAACGATCAGACTACAAAAAATGCAGTACGCATGGAAATTGAGCAGGCTTACACGCAGTATATGACCGCGCGCGACCAGTTCAATGCTTCATCAGAACAGTTACAGTATGAAGAAAAAACGTACCACTCAGTCACCGCGCGTTTTAAACTTGGCATGGCCACCCCTACGGATCTCCAGGTGGAAAAAGCCAATTATGTCCATTCGGAAGTAAACCTGCTCGAATCTAAATACCAGTTACTATACGCCTTAAAACTATTGGAATATTTTCAAACAGGTATCATAAAATTTTAATATATGTCAGGAAAAAGAATCACAACCATAATTACCGTTATAGCCGGAATTGCCTTGTTATATTTTATTTTCAAACCAAAAAATGAAAGTTTTTCTGTTGAATGGGTGGAAATAAAGAAAGGAAAGATTATTCAGGAAATTACGGCCAGTGGCACTTTACAGGCACTAAACACCATTGCAGTTGGTACCCAGATATCAGGTATCGTTTCTGAATTGTATGCCGATTATAATGATCATGTGAAGAAAGGTCAGATACTTGCAGAAATTGACAAGACCGTGCTGAAAGCCACATTACTGGATGCTCAGGCAACCGTTATGCGCAATGAAGTGGATCTGGAAAAAACCCGGAAAGAATGGCAACGCGATAGTATATTGTTGAAAGAAAAATCAGTTTCCGAGGTTGATTGCGATATTGCCTGGTTTGCTTATCAGACCTCGTTGGGTAATCTGAATTCAGCCATCGCGCAGTTGAAAAAAGCTGAAATAAACCTTGATTACGCGACTATTATTTCACCTGTTGACGGTGTTGTGCTTACCCGGAGCATTGATCAGGGACAGACTGTGGCAGCAAGTTTCAACACCCCTACTCTTTTTTCTATCGCGCAGGATCTTACCAAGATGCGCGTACTTACTGATATTGACGAGGCAGATATCGGACAGGTTGTGGAAGGACAAGATGCCGTTTTTACCGTTGATGCTTACCCGACCATTCAGTTTCACGGGAAGGTTCAGCAGGTTCGTTTACAACCAACAACAACACAGGATGTGGTTACATATCCTGTCGTTATTGAAGTATCTAACAAAGATTATAAACTGATGCCAGGAATGACAGCAAATGTTTCTATCATCGTGAAGCAAAAAGAAGAGGTACTGAATATCGCCCAGTCGGCATTACATTATATTCCTGATGCTTCGGTTCAGAAAGTTCAGGTACCGAAATTCAGAATACCTAAAAAGGAAGATTTTCCAAAATCCGGCAGTCACATGCTATATGAAGGTTCTCTCTCAGTCATCTGGAAAATAAAGGGCGATTCTGTCGTACCTGTTTCGGTATCTGTTGGTATCAACGATGGAAATAATTTTGAAATCAATGGAGATCTCGCTGAAGGGGACAAGATCGTCACCGAAGTGAAGACAGGCGGAGAATCATCAGCTCCACAAACCGGAAAAAATCCTTTCATGCCACAGTTTCAGAAGAAAAAGAAATAATATGCAGGAAGTAATTGTTACAAATCATCTAAGTAAAGTTTATAACTCGGGAGACATTGCTGTTAAAGCTCTTTCCGATGTCTCACTTGTCGTGAACGAAGGAGATTTTGTGGCAATCATGGGAGCCAGCGGATCCGGTAAATCAACATTTTTGAATATCATCGGGTGTCTTGATAAACCCACTGAAGGAAATTATTTTTTAGACAGAGTAAATGTAAACGAACTGGATAAAAATCACCTGGCAGAAATACGAAACAGAAAAATAGGTTTTGTTTTTCAGTCATTCAATTTGCTTTCAAGAACATCAGCCCTTGAAAATGTTGAACTGCCTTTGTTTTATAATACCTCAATCAAAGCTAAGCAGCGAAAAGAAAAAGCCATGGAGGCTCTTCACTTAGTAGGATTATCCGGCAGGGCTAAGCATTTCCCCAACCAATTGTCCGGTGGACAGCAACAACGTGTTGCTATTGCCCGCGCCCTGATCAACGAACCCAAACTAATCCTTGCCGATGAACCAACCGGAAACCTTGATACCAGAACAAGCATTGAGGTACTGGATCTTTTTTGCAAACTGAATAATGAAGGAAAAACAATTGTTCTTGTTACTCACGAGAATGATATCGCCGCTTATTCACGCAGAAATATTATCTTCAGAGATGGCAGGATACAAAATAATTTTGAAGTGATCAATCGTAAAAATGCAATCGAAGAATTAAAAAATAGTAAAGAAAATAGTTAGGAATCATGAATTTCTGGAATTTGCTGTTTATAGCCTTACGACAACTTGGGCGGAACCGGTTGCGAACGTTTCTGACCACGCTGGGAATCATTATCGGCGTTTCATCGGTTATAGCCATGATTGCCATCGGAAATGGTTCAAAAGAAAACATTCAGCAACAGATAGCGGGACTGGGAACCAATGTCATCATTGTTTTTCCCGGTTCTTCGTCAAGAGGCGGTGTCAGGTTGGAAGCCGGATCATCGCAGAAACTCACCATACAGGACGAACAGGCTTTGAAAAATATGTGCCTGAAGATTAAGTACATCTCCCCTATCGTGCAGACACGCGTCCAGTCAGTTTGCGGATCTCTGAATCACCGGACCATGGTTATCGGCACTTATCCGGATTATTTCAATATCAGAAATCTGAAAATAACAAATGGAGAATCCTTTTCAATGTCCGATAATAATGGGCTTGCTAAAGTTTGTGTCGTGGGACTAACTGTAATCAAGGAACTTTTTGGCGAAGGTTCATTACCCGTAGGTCAGATTATCCGTCTTAACAACATCCCGTATCGTATTATTGGCATCATGGAGAAAAAAGGACAAAATACTTTTGGTCAGGATCAGGATGATGTTGTCATCGCTCCTTTTTCAACCGTTCAGAAAAGAATGTTATCAGGTCAAACAATTAACGGACTTCAACAGGTTCTTATCTCAGCCCGATCGGAAAATGAGATTGATGCTACGACAGATGATATTTCCAACATACTCAGGGAACGCCATCGAATCCGTGAAAATGAGGATGATGATTTCAATGTCAGAACCCAGAGTGAATTTGCTTCCATCATGAGCTCCACAACAAAAATCATGAGCCTCCTGTTGGCTTGTATTGCAGCTATTTCGCTTCTTGTTGGAGGAATTGGCATCATGAACATCATGCTCGTATCTGTTACTGAAAGAACAAGGGAAATCGGGATCCGCATTGCTATCGGTGCCAAAGAACGTGTTATCATGACTCAGTTCTTAATCGAATCCATCCTGATAAGTCTTGCCGGTGGCATCATCGGCATTACAATCGGATGCAGCATTGCCTTATTAGTAGCCACTTTTGCCGGATGGACGGTAAGCATTTCTATTGACTCCATCACAATGGCTTTTGTCTCCTCTACCCTGATCGGTGTTTTCTTCGGATGGTATCCCGCGCGAAAAGCAGCCAGATTAAATCCTATTGATGCTCTGAGATTTGAATAGGTTAATAGAAAAAATAAAATTTATTCGCTATAGTGGAATCGTTTTTACAAATTGCACATTCCATTTTCTTTATTTTAAATCACTAATCCGGAACTTAAAACTTCCTGTAAAAATCCACTTTCATCGTGACTATTCTAAAAGAACAACCTTATCAATATCAAAATGCTTTGAAACTAATATTTTATATTTTGATAACTTTTCTAAAACTTCTCTTTTATCCATAATTGTATTTTTTTTGTATTTTGTAATATTGACCCTTGAATACAGTTAATAGTTCAAAATGTTTGTATCACAAAATTAATATATTTCATTTTTAAGTTGCGTTTTGTCGGGAAGAATGATGCTCCCAATCTGGTAAAAAATCATTTCAAACATAGTCCCTCCATTCGGATTATTACTTACATTGATTTTTCCTTTGTGCAGTTCAATAATTTTTTTCACCAGCGAGAGTCCGATCCCTGAACCTAAATGATTATAGGCATTTGATGCCCTGTAAAAGGGTTCAAAAATTTTTTCCATCTCTTTTTCTGGTATTCCAACACCCTGGTCTGAAATGATTATTTTAATGTTCTTGTCTGAACATTCGAGAACAATCATTACCTCTTTATTGTCAGAAAATTTGCAGGCATTTTCTACAATATTGAAAATTGCAATATGAAGAAGTTTTTTATTTCCTTTGATAACCAAACCCAAAGAATCTGATGGCATATTGATGTATTGGATTTTTATAACCCTGTCAGAAACCTGGGTTTCAGCTTCCTTTTTTACTTCTAATAAAAGATCATCCATATAAATATTTTCATAATACATTGTAGGATTATCAGAAGAGGAATTGGCAAGGTTCAGCAAACTTGTAGTTAATATGTTCAGATGTTCAGCTTCAAAAAGTATTGACTTTAACGTCTCTTTATATTCTTCATTGCTTCTCCCCTTTTCAAGAATTACTTCTATCTCGAGGATAAGAGAAGTTAATGGTGTCCGCAATTCATGGGAAGCATTCTGGACAAAAGTCTTTTGCATTTCGAATACTTTTTCAAGACGGTTAAGCATATTATTAAAAGTAAATGCTAATTCCGAAATCTCATCTTTCCCGTTTCCTGTGTTTAATCTTAAATGTAAATTAGACGCTGTAATTTTATTCACTTTTCTAATAATATTGGACATTGGTCTCATCACCTGCCTTGAAAAAAAATTCCCGGTAAAATAAACTATAATTAAGCTTAGAATAAAACCTATGATTAGTATTTCTTTTAAATTAGCTAATCTTGATATTCCATTTTCATTGATTGCAGATACAATAATGACAAAATTACCCTGGTTATCCAGATAATATATTCCAACCATTTGACTATCCTTATCTTCAAATTCAAGATATTTTTCTTTTCTTATCTGTTCTATAATCTCTTTGTTGTATCCATTTTTTGCAGTACTATCAAAAACAAATGCGGGACCATTTATTGAATCATAAATCCGGATCACTTCTTTTGGAAGAGTCTGGAGTGACTTGCTTTTTACCTGTTTAAACTGATTTGCTTCCATTTCGTCTTCTTCAAGATAAAGCTGTGCAATGATAAATGCCCTTTGCTTTAACTCCGCATAAAAAGAATTTTTCATGTAAATAGAACTTACATAATAAATATAGAAATTTATGCAAAGCAGAATAAGCGCTGTAATGAGAGTGTAAATGATCGTGAGCTTATTACGTATTTTCATTTTCGATTTGTTCTTTGAGCATATATCCCATTCCAACAATGGTTTGGATTATCTTTGGAGTTGAACCAACGTCAATCTTATTTCTCAGATAATTGATGTATACATCAACTACATTTGTTCCCTGATCAAATGAAATTCCCCATACCTGCTCGGTAATCTCAGGTCTGGATAAAACTTTTCCAGGATTTTTCATCAGAAATTCAAGAAGAAAAAATTCCCTGGGAGATAAATCAATTTTTTTCCCATTTCTGGTGACTGTTTTGGAATATGTATTTAATTGTATGTCGGAAAATTCTAATATAGGGGGAATAATTTGAGAATTTTTTCTTCTGTTTAAGGCACGTATCCTTGCCAGTAATTCACCGAATTTAAAAGGCTTTGAAAGATAATCGTCTGCACCGGAATCAAGTCCCATAATTTTATCTTCCATGGAATCAAGAGCGGTAAGCATTAATATAGGGACCTGAATATTCAGTTTCCTGATCTCTTTGCATATATCAAAACCGTTAGTCCCTGGAAGAATCACATCAAGAATGACCAAATCATAAATATTTTTGAGAATTAACTTTTTCCCCATAGATCCATCATAAGCAATATCTACATCGTAGACTTGTTCTTCAAGTCCTTTTTTAATATTTTGTGCTACTTTTGGTTCATCCTCTATGACTAAAATTCTCATATATACCAAAGATAAATAAGTTTTAAAATAAACAAAGCGCGTGGAAGTATTTTTCAACAGATTCTATTGTAATATATTGAATTCTAAAAAAGATTCAATATATCTAAATTTATCTGTCATATTTTTTATAAGCCCAACTAAAAATCAGCGGAAAAACCCATAATGAAAAGATCATGGCAAACAGTATCCCGCCTATGACAACCCTTGCCAGGGGCCGTGCACTTTCAGAACCAATGCCATGCGAAAGCGCTGCCGGCATTAATCCGATTGCTGCCATTAAAGCAGTCATCATCACAGGTCTTATTCTTACGCTTACACCATGCCTGATAGCCTCATAAAGCGAATAAGTCTGATTCCTTTTATTCAGGTTTTCTTTAAACATAGTAATGAGAATAATTCCATCCTGAATGCAAATCCCGGATAAGGCAATAAAACCGATCCCTGCCGAAATACTGAAAAGTGTTCCTGAAATATATAATGCAACTATTCCTCCCACTAAGGCAAAAGGAACATTAAGGAAAACAAGACCTGCATCTTTAAAATTACCAAACATGCTGAATAATAGTACGAATATCAGCAATAAACTGATTGGTACAACCTGTGATAGACGACTCTGCGCTCTCTGCTGGTTTTCAAAGTCTCCCTGCCAGGCCATACTATAGCCTCTTTTTAAATCAACTTTTTCTTTAACGTTATTTTGCGCTTCTTTAATTGTACTACCCATATCCCGACCCCGGACAGAGAACTTAAGCGCTGAATATCTTTCATTATCATCCCTGAATATTAAACAAGGTCCGGTTTTCCTGGAAATATCCGCTATTGATTTTATGGGCACTTTAAAACCGCATTGCGAAGGAACTAATAAATTTCCAATATCATCAGTTGTCTTACGATATTCCTCTGGTAATCGTACCCTGATATCAAATGTTTTAATTCCTTCATAAAGGGTTGAAGCAGCCAGCCCACCAATAGCCATAGCAACAACTGCATTGGCATCTGCAGTAGCCACACCATAAAGCGCCATCTTTTGCTGATCAAGGTTTACATCAATTTCAGGTTGACCTAAATTATATATTATCCCCAGATCTTCAATTCCCCTCACATCTTTCAGAATATTATATACTTCTTTTACCTTATGTTCATTATAATTTAAGTCATTGCCAAATATTTTTACACAAATGGAACCTTTTACTCCTGATACGGCTTCTTCAACATTATCCATTATGGGTTGGGAAAAATTAAGATTTACACCCGGGATAACAGATAAATTTTTATTCATCTGATCAATTAATTTCTCTTTGCTAATCTTAGGTTTCCATTCCGATTCTGGGTATAATATGACATCAAATTCGTTATTATAAAATCCCGTCACATCTGTCCCGTCATCAGGCCGTCCTGTCTGCGATACAGCATATTTCACCTGAGGAAAGGTCATCAGAATGGTCCGTACCTGTGAAGCTACTTCTACTCCTTTCTTTAAAGACGCACTATATGGCAGCTGAACCCTTAACCAGATCGATCCTTCATTTAATTGAGGCAAAAACTCTGAACCCAGATATTTGAAAGAAAACAAACCAATTGCAATAACTATAAATGCGCATGCTAATACTAATTTCTTATGTTTGAAAGAAAAAATAAATCCACCCAACATTGCTTTGTTAAAAAATTGCATAATAGGATTTCGTTTTTCCCGTACATTCTTATTAAGGAGCAGAGAAACAAGAACCGGTACCAGAGTAAGGGTCGTGATCAGAGAACCTATCAAAGCAAACCCCAACGTGTAAGCTAATGGGGAAAACATTTTCCCTTCAACTTTCTGGAAAGAAAAGATAGGGATAAGCGCAGTTATAATAATCAACTTAGCAAAAAAAACAGCTTTCCCTCTTTCTGTTCCAATTTTACGAATTATACCAAGCTTACTAAGATGATTAAACTTTACCATTCCATATTTGTGAGCTGATTGATCAAGAATTACAAATAACCCTTCAACCATCACCACCGCCCCATCTATAATAATACCAAAATCAATAGCACCCATAGAAAGCAAATTAGCCGACATACCCATCAAATGAAGACAGATAAAAGCAAAAAACAATGACATTGGAATGATAAGGGCTACTATTAATGTGGTACGCCAATCAAACAGAAATAATGATACAAGGACTATCACAAATAATATTCCTTCTATCATATTGTGCAAAACAGTGTGGGTTGCATATGAAATAAGATCCGCGCGATCATAGTAGGGCTCGATCTTAGTATCTGCCGGTAAAATTTCATGATTCAGCTTTTCAATTTCCTTTGTCACTCTCGCTACTACTTCTGAAGGATTCTCTCCTTTTCTCATTAAGACAATGGCTTCTACCACGTCATCCTGATCGGTAACGATTCGTTTCCCTGCTGAATCAAAAGTGGCATCACTTCTTCCTATCCACCCCAATCGTGGCACATTGGATATCTCAACAGTAGCCACATCTTTCACCAATAACGGTACGCCATTGTTGTTCTGAATAACAATATTTTTTATTTCATTTACGTCATTTAAAAGTCCTATTCCCCGTACAGCATAAGCTTCATCATTTTCAAAAATCATATCACCGCCAATATTAATATTGGTCTTTTGTACAGCAGTATATACATCAAGCGGGGTAATACCTATTGAAGTAAGTTTTCCCGGATCTACCTTTATCTCATATGCTTTCGTCTTACCACCAAAGCTGTTAATGTCTGCAACACCCGGTATAGCCCGTAATTTCCTGTCAATAACCCAATCCTGCATTGTTTTTAATTCCCTCACATCTCTGAAAGAGCTTTTTAAAGTATACCGGAATATTTCACCGGTAGGACCTGTTGGCGGTTGCACTGCAGGATTTATATTGGGTGGCAGGTTTGCATTTCCAATCAGATTCATAACCTGCTGCCTTGCCTGAGGATCTTTTACTTCATCTTCAAAAATTATCTTTACATAAGACAAACCAAATATACTGCTGGATCGTACACTTAATTTATTTTGTACCGGGTTCATAGCGATTTCTATTGGTATCGTTATAAATTTTTCCACTTCTTCTGCACTTCTTCCAGGCCATTGCGTAATGATTGATATTTCAGTATTGGTAACATCAGGAAAAGCCTCAATAGGCATATTTCTGAAAGTAATGATGCCAGATACAATCAGTACAACTGCAGCAAAAAGTATAAAGTATTTATTTTTTAATGAAAACCCTATTACTTGTTTTAAAAACTTATGCATTTGATATATTTTATAATTTAATTATTCAATTCACTATATATCTGAAGGGCCTCGGTAGCTATAATTCTATCTCCCTCTTTCACTCCTGAACTGAGATAAGTCCTATCTCCGAATGTATTCAATACATTAACAGGCCTTATATCTGCATGCCCCTTTCCCTGATATACGAGAACATAATATTCACTGTGATCATATACCAGTGCTTTATCAGATACACATAAAGCCTGCCTGTGACCAGGATCCAATACGGTAACACTTGCGTACATCTGAGGCTTCAATATATAATCAGGATTCGGTAATATAATCCTGACTTTAATTACTTTACTGACTGGATCCAATGCATTTAATATCTTATCTATCTTTCCATTAAACACCTTTTTACTGTCTGATAAAATCTTTACTTCCACCTGATCCCCCAGATGAATCTGATTTATATTGGCTTCATAAACATTGGCCTGCACCCATACTTCTTTAAGATCAGAAATAGTAAAAAGATTCGTTCCATTATCAGCGCGGATAGCTATATTATTCGTTATATTTTTTTGCACTATAAATCCGTTTATCGGTGATTTTATAATATAGTTACCTAAGGTATCATTCCCGTTTATTTTCAATATTCTCTTTGCCATATCCAATTGCGATACGGCCTGTTGATAATTAACCTGCGCGTTGGTAACATCTAAAATGGATGCGAACCCGCTTTTATACAAGTCCTGCGTAGCATCAAGCTGTTTCTTTGCAGCATTTAAATTTGTACGGGCAACGATTAAATTGTTGTTGTATCCGGCCATTTCACTACTTTTTACAACGGCCAGCACCTGACCTGCTGTGACATAATCTCCCAACTGAACTTTTATATCCTGTACAATCCCACTGACTAAAGGAAAAATATTTATTTGTTTATCCTGATCGAAATCTACTATAGCAGTTAGTGTTATGGAATTTAATAACGGACAGTTTCCGACCGTATCAATCTCTAATTTATGCAGTAAGGAATCCGGAATGATATATGCCTGTTTTCCCTCATTATTTTTATTTTCTTCACCGCAACATTGTAAGAATAAAATGCACATTAACAACAATGCGATAAGGCTTAACCTACAAATCATCTTTTTCATCTGATATATCTTTTTTAATTGATCCCTTTAATTATTGTAAAAATTTGTTCCCGTTAAACAATTAATATTTTCCAATGAATATACTTTATTGAACAGGATCGTATTTAATTGCACAATATTCTGCTTATATGAATCATAAAAATTAAGAAAAGTAAGCAGGTTCACATTTTTGCTTATATAATTTCTGACCATTCCTTTGGCCAATTCATCAAAATGAGAAGCAAAAGCCGGGTCAATCCCCTTATATAGTTTATCCGCGTCAAGCGCTTTTTGTACTCCCCGCATAACCTGTTCTTCCAGACTTTTTTGAGTAGCCTGCAATTGAGCGTCATTAAAATCAATCAAAATCTTTGCATTTTTAATATTCCCCTGATTACGGTTGAATATCGGAATATTTAAACCCAGGTCTATGGCATTTGCATTATAGACATAGCTGCCAAGTTTGTCGTAATTGACACCTAAAGTAATATCCGGGATGGCCAATGCTTTCTGATAATAATAGTTTTGCTGACTTAAAAGCAGATTTGCTTTAGCAATCATCAGATCAGGACGGTTTACATAAGCGGAATCCAATAAAGAACTTAAGCTATGAGCAAGAGGATCTGCAGCTTTGAGTCCTTCAGCATTCACCAAGGGTTTAATATAGACATTGGGATTAACCTGTATTAACAATCTGATTTGACTTTGCTGATCGTTTATATTATCAATCAGGTTCTGATATTCACTTTGCAATGAGTATAGCTGAGCCTGAACACGAACCAGATCAGCTTCTGAAACGTAATCTTTACTCTTCTGTTGTTCAAAAACTTTTACAATCAATTTCAGAGAATTAATCTCTTCGTCATATACATTAGCTGTTTGTTGCAGAAAATAAATATTAAAGAAAGTACTGCGAAGAGCAAACTTTAAGGTTCGAAGCATATCATATAACGAATATTCGGCCAACTGATAATTCGTTTCAGCCATTTTAACCTGTTTTTTTATTTTTCCGGCCAATAAAATTAATTGAGATAACTGAACTGCTTCCTCTCCACTTGATTTACCGGTTTCAAACCATTTTTGTGTTCGTGTATTATAAGCGCCCTGTGTAAAATTCACATTTGGGTTAGGCCAGAGACGTGCCTGAATAATAAGCGCCCTTGTCGCTTCCACGTTATATTTTTGTGATAGCAAAAGCAGGTTTTTACTGAGAAATTGAGTCTGCGCCGAATCAATAGACATTGATATGGTATCTTGTTTCAAGGGATTGTTCTGCGCGCCTGAAAAAATACCCGATAAAATTAATATCAAAAAAAAAATGAACCGCTTCAGAAACAGGATGCCTGACTGTTTAGAAATTGTTATGTTTTTATATAGGAATTGAATCATAATCATTCTTCGTTTAATTTTTCTCTTATAAACCAACTGATAAATACCTAATTTTATTATATATTACTTTGACAAAAGTTTAATTCAACAACGTATTTCCAATACGAAAATATTGTATTTCGCGAATTTAAACATGGATTATGAAAAATGACATTAGAAGGAGATTAAAATCACATTAGAATCTTCTAATCTGTCAAACAAACAAACTCCCTACCTGGAAAACAACAAATGCAATGATCCATGCCGCTCCGGTAGTATAAATAACTGTTAAAGCAGCCCATTTCCAACTTGATGATTCCCGTTTTATGGCAGCTATAACACCTATACAGGGGAAATAAATCAGGATAAAAAGCATAAAACAAAAAGCGACCAATTGAGAAAAGACTTTTTGACCAGTTAAATTTGATTGTGCTTGTAATTTTGTGATTAATGAATTTTGCGATTGTTCCTTGTTTTCCGCCTGATATAAAACGCCCATTGTACTGACAACAACTTCTTTTGCTGCAAGACCGGATAATATGCAAATACTCATTTTCCAGTCGAATCCAACTGGTTTCATGATAGGCTCTATACCCCTGCCAATGAGACCAATAAATGATTTGCTTTGCTGTTCACTTTTTTGTTCAAGGTTCAGATTATTTATAATTTTATTTTTTTGTTTTTCCAAAAATTGTCGCTGCTTAAAATTATTTTCTGAAACATGGTTAATCTGATCATTGTATTGCTCTTCCGTATGTGCAATTTTAATATTATACTTTGCGACGCTTTCAATATTCCTGGGAAAATAGCTAAGGGTCCAGATAATAATGGAGGCAATAAGGATTATACTCCCTATTTTCTTTAAATATAGTTCTGTTCTGAACCACATGTGTTTTAAGATACTTCTCAAAGTAGGTATTCTATAGGGCGGCAATTCCATTACAAAGGGTATATCGGCAGATTTAAAAACCGTTTTCTTCAATAATAATGCGGAAATAACAGCGAATAAAATACCTATCAGGTATAGAAGAAACAAGATGGATCCCTGATTTTTTGCAAAAAATGCACTGATTAATAGTATGTATACAGGAAGCCTCGCGCTGCATGACATAAAAGGAATAATAAGCATAGTTATAAGTCTGTCGCGCTTGCTTTCAATAATCCTTGTTGCCATAATTGCCGGAACATTACAACCAAAACCCATCAGTAACGGGATAAACGATTTTCCATGCAACCCTATTTTATGCATCACTTTATCCATAATAAAAACAGCCCTTGCCATATATCCTGTATCTTCCATTAAAGAAATAAACAGAAACAGAATAATAATATTGGGCAAAAACACAATCACACCTCCGACACCTCCAATAATTCCATCTACCAGAAAATCCTTTATTATACCGGCAGTTATCAGGTTTGAAGTTGCTACGGATAATTTGCCGACCCCTATTTCCAACCAATGTTTAGGATAACTACCAAGTGAAAAAGTTGTAAAGAACATGATCCACATGAAAAAAATAAACATCGGGATACCCCAGTATTTGTGCGTTAAGAAATTGTCTATAGTCTCTGATTTACTTTTTCGTTCAACAGGATTTATACTCATCGTTTCTTTTAAAGCACCGGAAATAAAGCCGTATCTTAAATCAGTTATGACGGTTTCAAGTGGTTCTTTGAATTGTTTTTCAAGATTGGCATATTCTTTTTTAGCAGTTTCAATTATTTCCTCTGAATTAACACAATGGGAAATATTTTGTGAATATTCTTTGTCATTTTCCAATAGTTCAATGGCAAGATATCTTGCAGAAAATATATTCGTAAACGATCTGTTTTCTTCTCTTTTTATTTTCGATTGAATGGTTTTTATTGCTTCTTCAATTGCATTACCATAATTAATATGAATATGCCTTACTATTGGTTCCCTGTTTTCGTATATTTCAATAATTTTATCAAATAATTCAACTATTCCCCTGCCCCTTGAACTCACTGTTGGAATTATTGGAACTCCTATCATTTTACCCAATGAAAAATAATCCAAAATGTTCCCTCCCCTTTCAAGTTCGTCATACATATTAAGTGCAATAACTGTTTGAACACCCATGTCAATAAGCTGTGTTGTAAGGTATAGGTTTCGTTCCAGATTTGAAGCATCAATAATATTAACAACAACATCAGGGAGTTTATCGTAGATGTAATTCCTTACAAAGATTTCTTCAGGGGAATAACTTTTTATAGAATAAGTTCCGGGAAGATCAACAATAGTAAAATTATAACCATTTTGCTTGTAACTTGCCTCTTTAGCGTCAACAGTTACCCCAGCATAATTTCCTGTTTTTTCTCTGGCTCCCGAAGCATAGTTGAAAAACGTTGTTTTTCCTGAATTGGGATTACCAATCAATGCAATATGAATATGTTTACTTTTCGTTATCCATATTTCATTAATATATCTATCTTCCAAAACACCATTAGAAGAATTGCTGGAATCTGTTCTTATATCTCTTGTAACTTCAATAAGACAGGCTTCGCTATTTCTTAAAGAAACCTGATAACCCATTATTTTATATTCAATGGGATCTTTAAGAGGTGCCTTTTTTATAACTGAAACTTCTTTCCCTGCAACAAATCCCATTTCCATAATACGTTGCCGGAATTGCCCTCTGCCTTTGATTTTTAAAATTATTCCTTTTTCACCCTCTGACAGGTCAAATAATGTTGTCATTTGTTAGATTCTTACACATGTACTTATATTAAAAAAAAACTTTTAACATAATCCCGGAAAACCGTGAATTACATTAAAAGTCTCGTTTCCTGTTTTTTAAGGATACAAAGCCAAGTAAAATAAATAAAATTTTACTGGTATGTTGACTTTGCTTTTATAACTACTCCCTTTTAATAATTGCTACAAAGATAATAATATAATAACCTATTTCTATTTTTAATTTGGAATATTTGATGCTTGGAATATTTCACCTTGTTTTATTCTTGTATAAATATTTTTTTTGTTATGATATTATTCGTTTCGGTAATCCTTACAATATAACACCCTGTTGTAAATTTTGACTGTATTATTTCTGTTTCTTCGGTTGCTATACCCTGATAATAACACTTCCCTGATATATTAAAAATCATAATATCTGCCCCAACCAGGCAATTGTCAATACAAATGCCATAACCGGTATTATATATAGAAACATTATTAACAGTTGCATCAGAAATGGAAATATTGGTATAAGGTGTAAAAGTATCTTTTATTGGAATAGTATCAGACGCTATTACAGGTACTGGTTGACTGATAGTATCTTTTATTGGTATATTATCAGGCGTTGTTACTGGCTCTGTTTGTCTGATGATGTCTTTTATTGGTATATTATCTGGCATTGTCACTGGTACCGGTTGACTGATGGTATCTTTTATTGGTATATTATCTGGCGTTGTCACTGGCTCTGTTTGTCTGATGATATCATTTATGGGTATATTATCAGGAGTTGTCACTGGTACCGGTTGACTGATGGTATCTTTTACAACTATGGTATCAGGTGTTGTTACTGGTACTGGTTGACTGATGGTATCTTTTATAGCTATGGTATCGGGTGTTGTTACTGGTAGCGGTTGACTGATGGTATCTTTTACAACTATGGTATCAGGTGTTGTTACTGGTACCGGTTGACTGATGGTATCTTTTACAACTATGGTATCGGGTGATGTTACTGGTACTGTTTGGTTAATAGTATCTTTTACAGGTATGGTATCATGTACTGGTTCAGGTACTGGTTGGATGATGGTATCCGGCTTTTCATTATTGAGTGAATTTATCATCGAAATATTTATAACAAACCGGTTTGTATCATTTTTAATATTTGAATAAAACTTATATACAGGATTTTTTCTCATATCCTGAACAATATTTGAATCATTGTCTTTCAGGGTTGCATTATTCAAAGAGGAAAAACTTGAAAGGTCTGTAGTAAAAGTATAATAACCAGCTTTCCCGATTAATGTTCCCAATTTAAATTGCTGACTAACTAAAATAGGTGGTACTGATTGTATAACCAATTCCTGTCCCGTGGGTGCTAATGTGTAAATCTGAGGTAAATCAGGATTATCAATAAACATTTTTTTTGAATCATATTCATTATAACCAGCCGCTGCAAGATTGGTCTGCAGAATAATTTCCTCATCGGAATTACCATTTCCATTAATAGTTATAGTAAAAATATTCAAGCTTTGTCCTGAATTTCCGGAAGTCTGTGATCTGATAGCACTATTTAAGAGTATCATCATAAGACATCCTGCTAATATTGATATTCTTGTTTTCATGTCCTGAATTTTACTTTGTATACGGTGGTTAATTCATAAAAATGAAAACAAATAGATGATATATATCATCTATAAATGTGAGATATATTAATACAAATCTTAATTGAGGAGCTTTTGATCCACGCTAAGGAGGCAAGATGTGTATAGAATTGGAAAGTCTTTTAAATTTTTCATTAAACAGAAAAATCTTCTAAATGTTAAGGGCATCTCTAAAAACTCATTTTTTTAGTTCAATGCCAAAACAAAAATATACAATA
>Ga0182030_10009606_pt1 | contig 19785 bp, 23 predicted proteins | sample 812S3MmetaG_FD_121299 | JGI IMG/M metagenome (GOLD analysis project Ga0182030, IMG submission 121299) | Permafrost microbial communities from Stordalen Mire, Sweden - 812S3M metaG (Illumina Assembly) | ecosystem: Environmental > Terrestrial > Soil > Wetlands > Permafrost | place: Sweden... | reverse complement strand
GCGACACCCAGCACCGGTTGCGCTGGTCCCGCTGGCGACGCCACCACCAGCACCGCGCCCAGGCATGCCACTACCAGCGGCAATCCATGCGGCTGTGAAGATCACGATCTACGGCTGGAGTACCAGTGAGGCTCCGCCTCTGACCGCCGAGATGGGTGGCCGGGCTGAGTGTGTCCGTGCAGGTGGCGGGATGGCCGGGCACCGGTCCGACGCTGCTCTCGGGGGTCGCGGCTGCGCTGCGGTGAGCGCACGCTGGGGTCATGACTCAGCGGATTGTCACGGTCAACGACATCCTGGACGGGCACGTGCTGCTGGATATCGAGTGCCTGGACCGGATCTACCTCAACGTCTACGTGCCGACCTTGCAGTCCAGCGGGCAGGTGGTCGCGTTCATGACCCAGCACCTGGGCATGCCGATTCCCTCGCCCGCGCTGATGGAGAAGATCAGCACCAGGTTCCGCCGCTCGGTGGAATCGTTCGTGTCCGCGAACGGCATCCCGTGGGTCAGGTTCGGCAAGGACGACCGCAAGGCCGATGTCATGGCACCGTACCTGGCCCGCCAGGCCGCCACCGGCCGGTCCGGGATCGCCGCGGTCGGCGTCGCGCAGGAGTTCCAGCGGGTCTGGGCCGCCTACCAGCGCGATACCCGGACCGCGGCGCCGCAGTACACCTTCGCCAAGGCTGACCGGCGGGTGACCTGTTACTACTTCTACCTGTGGGATGAGGACTTCGGGCCGGCATTCCTCAAGGTCTGCGCCTACTTCCCTTACCCGGCCAAGATCTGGGTCAACGGGCACGAGTGGGCCAAGCGGCAGGCCGCCCGGGCCGGCCTCGCGTTCACCGAGCTATCCAACGGGTTCGCGGCCTGCGACGACCCGGCCGGCTTGCAGGCCATCTGCGACCGGCTGCAGCCGGGCACCATCGAGGTGTTCGCCCAGCGGTGGCTGCACCGCCTCCCCATGCCGTTCGGGCGCAAGGACCAGCTGGCCGGGTACTGGTGGGAATGCTCCATGCGGCAGGTCGAGGTCTCCCGCACCATCGTGCTGGACGCGCCCCGCCGGGCCCGGGCGTTCTTCGAGGCGCTGATCGCCGACAACCTCGACATCGGCCGCCCCGCCAACGTGGAGATCATCTTCAAGCGCCACATCCGCCGTGACACCCCCGGCGTCTTCCGCACTGCCATCGACCGCCCCGCGGTCGGGCCCGACACCGGCGGTGTCGTACTGAACGTCTTCTACAAGCACTCCAGGATCAAGCAGTACCTCAAGGACGGCCGCGCGATGCGGATCGAGACCGTCATCAACGCGCCCCGCGACCTGGGCTGCAATGCCCGGCTGCCCAACCTGGCCGAGCTCCAGGACAAGGCGCGTGCCTGCAACCGCCGTATCCTGGACGCTGAACGTGCCGGCCAGGGCGCTATCCTCGCGAGCCCAGCCTTTGAGCGGATCGCGCACCCGTCCGTGGACGCGGACGGGCGGAGGACCCCGGCCCTCAGGTTCGGCGATCCCCGGGTCCAGGCCCTGGCCGGCGCCCTGTGCACCACCCTGCTCGCCGCTACCGGCATCACCAACAAGAGCCTGCGCGCCTTGATGACCGGACTGCTGCACGCCCCCTACACCCCCGGCCAGATGACCTACGACCTCCGGCGGCTCCGGCTAGCCGGCCTCATCCGCCGGATCGAGCACACCAACCGGTACGTCCTGACCCCCGACGGCACCCGCGCAGCGATCTTCTACACCAAGGTGCATAACCGCCTCCTGCGCCCGCTGCTCGCCGCGAACCAGCCCCAGGCACCCCCCGAACTCAGGACCGCACTGCGCACCATCGACCGGCACATCGAGGACTACATCACCCGTGCCCGCCTCAGTAAAGCCGCGTGAAAACTTGACACAAACCTTCAGAAGCTAGAGACCAAGGATCGCTAGGGGTCAGCCTTGCTGTAGTATTCATGATTGTTTTTCCATTCGCTTACGGTCTGGGTGGCGTTCCGCTGGCAGCCCTGAGCATGCTCGCAGGCGTCATTGGCCCACTTGTGCAGTATTCGCCCAAAAGTAAGTATCAAAATAGCCTTTGGATAGGAATTCTAGGAGGCAGCCTCGGCGGCCTTCTCGTAGCCGTGCTCGGCCCTTCCCTCGCCACTCTCGGAGTACCTAGTTTTATCGTGCTACTGAGTGCCATTCAGCTGGTGAGCCACTTCTTGAATGGGGTTAGTATAACTACTATAGTACTAACCGACGAGGACGTAGAGCTTAGTGGAATGGCCCGAAGCGGTAAACTTATCTCCGAGTTGCTACGATCTTTCTTGATCCTGCAGGTCTCACTCAATTTCGTTTACGGGTGTGTAGTCGGTCTTCTAGGGACTCCTATTGCAATAGCAGCCCATCACATCCCGTTCTTTGAGGCCCCAGCCTGGCTGACAAAAACCCGCCATTTTGTCTCGTCTATATTTAGGCTTTCAGGATCGATTGGTTATCCGAGCTACCATACTTTCACAGGCGCCGTGCAACTGAGCCTTGTGCTCGGCATAACTCTGGCCTTCAGCGCGGCTGTTGGGCTTGCGCTAGGCTCGGGGGCCGGATTTCTTGTGGGTCGGGGGCTTATAGACTTTGCAGGTACTTTGGCTTACGTTAAGGCAATGTTGTGGCCGGTTATTGGATTTTCTGTTGGATACTGCGGCATCGTTCTAGTCTTTGCTGGCATGTATTCCTCTCTTTACCGTATGAGCCACGGATCATTCTCTGGCGTCAAGCCGTCAGCTCCTTTCGGCGATTTCCTCTTCTTCTCGCTGGGGACTGCGACTACTATCAACTATTCGTCACTTAGTCCACTATCGCAAAATATCCGTACGATCGCCTCTGCTGAGACAGTCATAATGATAGGGTGGATGGTTATCGTGTTCGCAGCTGTGATCGCATACGTTGAACCGCGTTTCACTGCCCTCCGAAACGCAAAGAGGCTAGTGGTGCCTATAGGCATAGATCCCTCTAAAATAGAGTCGGAGATAGAAGATATACGTGCTACGAGGCGCAACGTGCAGCATAAACTACAAGGATTTCTATGGCGTAAGCGCAGAGACCAATGCCAGACGAATTCGAGCGCGTATATCGGCGTTTCTCTCCCCCATTGGGAGGGCTCAATCAGCAAGGTACGCTATGACATTGAACGGCCGTATATACACATCACAGCCCAATTGGACGGGGAGCGGCTGAAGTTCAGTCCACAGGAAGTAGCACTTTCATACGGGCAGGTACTAGGCGAGCTTCCCCAATTGCCTGACGCCGCGATCGAGAGAATTCGGCGGCGGAAAGGCAAGTCGGCTACGAAGTTGATCGTTAAGCTTAAGCTAGGCGCAAAAATGCCCTCCGATATTACGTACAAATTTACTGGTAATTATCTGCACATACTTTTGCACGGGTGCAGGATGGCCGACCCGCGAGCGGTTGAGTTCTTGGTGGCGTTGAGCGATATAAATGCTGTGCGCCTGGGTGGCGCGGATAATTCCATAGCGGACGCGATTGCCAGGGACACTAGCGAGTCGCCTACAGAAGCTAGCGATGTTAAGACGGAAGGTGCGAAGGATGTCTTGACGGCAGAAACAGGCAGTACCGCAGCGGTAGATCGCACTGGAAGCGAGTCCTCCAAACAACCCAAAAAATTGCTGCGCATAGTTCGCGAGATCCGTCCGTCGCGATTCAACCGGCGAGTTAATACTGAATCCAACGTTCAAAAGATCAAGGTTTCTGAGGGTTCCGATAGCGAGGCCTCGGATGGATCTTTGACTATACGGTCAAACAATGGCGGATTTAAGCACTACGTTGCCAACGACAGGCTCTCGTCGGCCATATCAGGGCAGCGACTGATCACGGCTCTATGTGGCTGGACTTGGATTCCCAGCGATTCTCAACACAACGATGATAAATTCCAAAAACTCCCTGTATGTCCTGACTGTGAGCGGTCGTACGAGCTCCTGCCAGACGAATAGTCAACGGCGGCAGACGGTGTAATTTTGAGCGAGCACGTGGCGTCTGGCTGCGTCAGGTGTGCGCAAAACGATGTCATCTGCCGATGAGCGGTCTAGGTGAACAACCAGCAAGACAGCGTGATGCGCTCCTGAAACGCTCGCAATGCCTCGTTCGCCTGCGTCAGTCCGAAGAGAGATCCGGCCGGAGTGGGCGCGCGCCGGAAGGTTTTGTGGCAAATACGTGCCGAAAACCATCAGCGCAACGGCTGCGCCGCTAGTCAGGGCATGCTTGCAAGCGGTCTGTAAAACCGTCGGCTAAGCCTTCGTTGGTTCGAACCCAACACCTGCCACACCCTGGGGAAACGGCCCGCTAGCTGCGAATTCTCGGCTAAGCGGGCCGTTTTCTTCTTGTCCCGCCGTGTGTCACCTTGTCGCGCTGTAGGTCCCTGTGTCGCGGTGTCCACGGACATATAGCGGACGGGCGTCCGGGCCACTAGGACGGTCGGTGTGCACCGTCGGCTTTCCACGGACGGCCACGGACGGGCCGCGCCGGTCGGGGTATTCCGGCTTGACGTGAGCCGCTGAGTCGAGCGTGCATCCTCGTGTGGCCGGCCCGGCGCCCGGTGATCTGCCGGGGCGGGCGGTCGGGGAAGGCGGGTGCGCTGATGGCTGGGCTGGTGGTCCGGGAGAGCGTGACGGTGGCCGGGCGGGCGGAGCGGGCGCGGGTCGCCCGCGCGTTCGTGGGCGGGGTGCTCGGTCCCGGGCACCCGTGCGGGGATGACGCCGCCCTGCTGGTGAGCGAGCTGTTCGGCAATAGTGTCCAGCACAGCCGGTCGCGGGTCGCGGGCGGGACGGTCACGGTCGCGGTCAGCGCGAGGGACGGTCTTATCCGTGTGGAGGTGACCGACTGCAGCGGCCCTGAGGTGCCGGAGCTGTGTCCTGCTGGCCGGGATGCGGAAGGCGGCCGGGGGCTTCAGCTCGTTGCGGGCCTCGCGGCGCGGTGGGGGTGGCGGCAGCATGGCGGGCGGACGGTGACCTGGTTCGAGCTGCGGCACCCATCAGCGAGCGGGACAGGTGACGTCTAGTTCGCCGCGTGCTGGGACTCGGCCGCCATCTTGCCGGATAGGCCACGTTCTAGGGTGCCCGGTTCTTAGCCCCGGCCGAGTATAACGGTGATCTGCCGTAGGACGGTGCAGTAGCCCGGAGCGATGATCCTTCCGAACGCCACCCGCGAGTTCCGGACGTTGTGGCAGGCTCCAGAGCGGTTGTAACGCCAGGCGTTCCCGCGTTCAGCGTGAGGACGACCCTCGCGCTAAACGCTGCTAGCTGTATCTTTCCTTCGAGGCACGTGATGCTCATATCACCTGTTAGCCGTCTGCACCTAGCTCTCTCGTCTATTTGAGAGCCCCGGCATGTACCTATCGTGGGCTGGTGATTGACCTGCCGTGTACCTGCACCGGTTACGCGCGGCATAGGGCGCGCTGGTGCCGCAGGGCGTCCCCTTTTTGGTTAAGCTGCAACGGGCCGCTTACGCTCGGGGAAACGTCAAGCCCCGGACGTCAGGGCTTGTCCCGCCGGGACCAGACTTCGCGCCGCCCGCTTGGGGCGGGGAGTCGGCTCAGACGCGGGCCGCGACGGCGGTGAAGCGCGGCGAGCGCGCGGAGGATGTCCGGCCTGGCGGCGGGCTTGGTGCCCTTCAGGGACACGAGCGCGATTACCAGGAACGCGACGGTCGGAATGAGGGCGCCAGATAGGATCGCGGCGACATAAATGACGGCAGCCATAAGAAGCCCTTTCAGGGACGTCCATGGTGCTCATCTCATGGGATCGGCGACTCACGCCGAGCGGCAAGACGAGAATCTAACACAAGTAGCCGTCGGCGCTCAGCAGATCCGCTGGCAGCGGCGGGAGGCCCTGGCCGCAAGTCGGCTCGCGGTCCCGCTCGGGTCCCCGGGCAGGCAGCGAGGCTGCCCAGCGAACCGTAGCGGACAGCCTCGCTGGCTCGCGAGCAGGCCCGGCACCGTCATCGTCGTTCACGCAGGTCCATGAGAATTCTTCCGTCCTCTGACACCGAGTAGATGTCTTCGCCGGGCTCTCTGGGCTTAAGCAGGAGGTCTGGGTGCCGGTAAGTTACCGGCCTGACCCATGTGCCCGGCTGGGCGAGGCCGAGTTCTACGCGGATACCGGCTGCGACGAGCGCGAGCACCGGCAGCATGTAGTGCCTACGGCAGCCGCAGGTGACCGTGCGGTGTGTTGATACGCCGGGATGCGGTTCCGGCGAGTGACGGTCCCAGGTCAAGATGGACTCGTCTAGTGAGCCGGGCAGCAGGACCTTCATGACCGCCGGATCCCATTCCAGGCGGCCGCCCCATGCGGCCAGCTCCTCATCGGCATACTCCGCCGCGAGCTTCCACGTGTCGTCGGCCCAGTCGCTCTCATCAAGCACGTCGGTGTACTCGGACCTGAACTCTTCCCAGGACGCCGATGGCGACATACGCCCCCCGGCCATCCAGACCCAGATGCCGTCAGGCAGTCGGCACGCGGCGCCCAGCAGCCTGCCGTCGGCGGGACAGCGGGAAGAGGCCAGGAACCGCAGCTTCCGGTGGTGGTCACGGAATAGCCCGAGTACCTGCAGCTCTCGCTTCAGGAACCACTCGGGCGCGCTGGGAGGACTCACCAGGCCCACGGTACCGGCTTGCGCTGCCAGTGGCCTTTGCAGACCGGCAACCGTAAGCAGCTGAGGGCCGGCTCTGCAGCGCGTGATATCTCCCCGCCGCGCGTGCGTTCGATGGCGTCGCGCCTAGCGCGGCGCCGGGCACCGACCTCGCGGGTAATCCCGCGAAGCCCGGTATCCGGGCGAGGAGATGGTGGAGCACGATGGAGGCGCCGGAGGCTGCCGCGGAACTGACCTTGACGCTTCGGGCGGTGTCAGTATCAGTGTCGCAGCCTTCGGTGGTTTGGCTTGCCGGGGCTTACGGGGTGACGTTGAACCGGCGGAACAGGTCAGCGAAGAACGCCTGGAGCAGGCTGCGAGCTGAGCCCGGGTCTCTCAGTTCGGTGGCACCGAAGCGGAACACCTCGTACCCGTTGAGCTTAAGCTCACGGTCGGCGCGCGCCAGAGCCGCGTAACGGGCGGGGGCTGGTCGTGTCCCGTCGGGGGATGCGTAGTGATGGGATCCGTCGACTTCGAGGACGACCCGCTGGCCTTGGGGCAGCAGGAGCAGGAAGTCCATCCGGTGGCCCAGCAGGGCCGCCGTGCCGCGCTCGCGGACCGTCTTGGGATCCCAGTGCAGCCATACCTCGGGCAGCAGCGCGGGGAGGCCGGGTACGGCGGTGCCGTGGATCTCGTGGTAGAGGTCGAACAGGTTCCGCTGGGGAGGGGAGTTGCCGGGAAGGGCGCTGCTGAGCCTGGCATACAGCGAACGTTTGGCTTCATCGTCGCTGCCGAGCTGTCGGGTGTCCTTCCACCATTGCTGAAGGTCGCGCCACCGCAGGCCGTCAGTGCCGATGGGCCTGTCGTAGATGAGGACCTTGTCGGCGTTCTCAACGATCTCGATGTCGTTGCTGATGGCGTCGCTGATCCGGATGTCAGGCTTGACCTGGGAGGCGAACACGAGGTTCTTCGGCTGCCGGTGACGCGCCGCGCTGACCGGGACGACAGAGAATACCGGGTAGCCGCCGTCGCTGCCTGTCTCGCGCAGCTCCAGCCCGGCTTCACGCAGCCGCGGGTTGATGACATCGGTGATGGCCCGCTGCGCCGGCTCGTCAGGGACTAGGTCCGCGGAGACCAGCCCCTCGAGGAACTGGTGCGCCCCGGCGAGTCTGGAGGCTTCTGCATCTGGATGTGCCATGGCCGTCGAAAGAGGCGGACCGCCCCGGAGAACTTAGGTTCTGATACCTGGAGATCCCAGATCCGCAGGCATGATGGCCTACAGACCCGTCGGGCGGATCATCCGCAGCAGTTGAGTGAACGGTCAGCGTAACCGCTCCCACCGGTCCCGGTGGTGATCTTGGCCGGTCTGCCAGTGGAGCCCGGCGCCATCGGTAAGGGGGGTCGCGAGCGGGCAGCTAGATGAGCCTCGAGGTCAAGCCTGACCAAGAAACCCGGCCAAGTCCTGGGGCGCATGAGCGGGATCGCTCCGGCGAGGGCGAGGCCGCTGAATATGGTCGTGTGGAATGTGGATGTGGCCAGGACGCCGGTTTGCTCCGTAGTAAGCGCGAGCCCGGCTCCATTGAAGGGTTCTATTTCCTGCTGAGGGTCGGCTACGTTCTTGTCCGCCGTCCGAGGGAGGGTCTGGATAGCTCGGGCGGATTCAGCCACGGCCGAAGGGCGGCGATCAGATCTTCGTGGCCGCCCTTCCCAGGGCCAGTCAGAATGTCTTTATGTCCGGCTATTGAAGCCCGTCGCCAGGCGTATGCCGTTTGAAGGTGTCTCCAGCAGATGTCCGCTGCCTCGGGCGGGAGCACGAGGGACGCTTCGATGTAGCGTTCGAATGCGTTCGCCCATGGCTCGGCATGGGATTCATCGACGACCTGGGCCTCTGCGGCCGTCGCAGTTTCACGAATGGCTCCACGCGTGGCATTCTTGGCTTGGTTAAGCGATATAAGCAGGCGAGACACCGCCTCGCGCCTTCCAGCCCAAAGACTCTTGCTCAACTCGATTCGCTGCCGCCACGACTCTTGACGCATAGCCCAAGCCTGTGCTAGTGCGACTCCCCCGAGTGCCGTAATTGCGGGAAGAAGCGTTGATACGATACTGGCGTCCGCCATAAAAAAACTATGTCATATGGCGCACGCGAGGAGCCCTTCTTTGCCACCCCGGGCTGCTCCCCTCCGCCCCAGCCAGGGTCGGGCGCCGTGTAGCTTGGGCTCGCGACTGGACAGGGCCAGGTTGGGCAGGGCGCCGTCACCTTCTAGCGGAAGCCCTTCAACCAGGGGCCGGGCGAATACCGCGATCTGCCAAGTAGCTGGTAGCAGTACAGCAGGTCCTGGCTGAGCCGCCTCTGGTACTCCTTCACTGTGACCCGGCCCGGGCCGGGTCACCGATCAGTGTCCGCACCCCGGTCACCGCTGCCCCCGCTCAGAGACCCGGCAGCAGGTCCTGCTCAGGTCACGATCGTCCCGCGCCGCGGCGTGCGGGACGATCCGCAAGGCTGCCGGGCCGCGGGCCGGTGTTCGGCAAGTGCCTCAGGTCTAGGTATCGCGCATAGCTGTTCCTCTCCCGGTCCACGTGCTCCCGCGCGCCCCAGCCAGCCCGGCATAGCACGATAAGTAATCATACAATGTCTTTTAGTGACCAACACGAGTGCATCCCCTGGATTGTTCACGCGCCCGCAGCACATCCAGGAGGCTGCGGGCGGGGCGCTGGGCGGGGCCTGGTGACGGCGGCCCGCCGGGGACAGGCGCCGTGAGCTCCGCGTCAGGCCCCAGGTGGCTAGGGCGCCGATGCCGCCCCCGGCCGCGATGACCACCGCGGGGGATACCAGCTCCGCGGCGGCGCCTGCTATGAGGAACGCGGTGCCCTGGGCGGCGATGACGCCCATACCGGCGATGCCGAAGGCCTGTGGCCGCCGGCCGACCGGGACCCGGGCGACGAAGGCTCTGTTGACGGCGATCTGGTAGGCGCCGAACCCGGCGGAGGCCGAGAAGATGACCAGGGAGACGGCCAGCCCGGGCGCAGGGCGATCAGGGCCAGGGTGGCGTACGTGCCGGTGGCCAGCGGGCCCATCAGGGCCAGCTGCCGGCGCGGCCGGACGAGCCGGCTGAACAGCGGGGTGGCGATCATGGTGGCGGCTGAGGTGGAGGCGAGCACTAGCCCGGCGGCAGCCGGGCCGCCGCCCAGCCGGGCCGCATACGGCGTGGCGACGGCCTGCGGGATGGTAGAACGCCGCCGCCCAGCCGAGCAGCACCAGGGCGGCAGTAGCTCGGGGCCGAGAACGGCGTGCTTCCTCCCGGAAATGGCCAGGACCAAGGGGTGGGCGTTCCGGCGCTATGGCGTGATGACGATGGCCAAAGGGCCGGTCCCGACCGTGATCGGTGTGTCGGCGGTGTTGGTGGCGGTCTGGATCGGGGTCATCAAGTTCGACTCCTGGTTGGCGACGTAGACGGTCTTGCCGTCCGGCGTGATCGCGATGCCAGTGGGGCCGCTTCCGACCGTGATCGATTTGGTGGCGTCCGGATCAGGGTCCCCGTCTCGGCTTTGAATCTGAGCCCAGGCTGACGACGTAGGCGGTGTTTCCGTCCGGCGTGATGGCGATGGAAGCGGGGTCGGTTCCGAGTAAGAGCTGACTTGTTGCTCGCGCTATCCAATTTTGGTCGCTTACCAGAAATCGGAAAATCTAAGGTTGTCAGACCGGACGATCCGGGCGTTGAGCGGCCACGTGGCGAATGGGACCGTGTGAAAATAAGCTATAGCAAGAGGAATCCCTACTATCGTGAAGCAGAGAATGATCATAGTGAGGACCTGAAAAAGAAACACCAGCCAGGAGAAGAGCAGAGCCCAGATCACCCCTCCGATGATCAAGCAAGGCTTGTATGCTGGCCCCTTGAATACGGACCACTTATTTTCAGCCGTCAGTTCTCTCTCAACCGATCTTCCGAATGGCCACGCAAGGTAACCAGCAAGCTGGAGTGCGCCGATGCCGAATGGGATCGTCACGACAAGAAGGCAGGCTGCGATACCGAAAAGAGTGAGCAAAATTACGACGGGCCAGCCACATACTAGACTATAGATGGAGAGGGCAACTTCTCCCAACGATTTAGATCTCATCTTGAATTTCCTATCGGAGATCGGGGACAGGTCGCGTGGTGCGATCCCGAGCCCACACGCTGCGATCACGACGGCAGCCGCGATGACTAGGTCACCTTGTATAGCGCCTTCGTCTTTCCAAAAGCCGCTCACCGCGCCCCCAGACTGCAGTCGCACCACCGAGCGCGGCCCCTTCCTTGCTGACTAAGGTTGCACCTGCCTCAATAATTGAGACGCTAACAGGCGTATTCTTTACCGCAGTAGTCGGATTTTCTACGCTATTTTCATCGTTCAGAGTTCCTTTGATGCCATGCTCTCTGGGCAACTGCACGAGAGGCGGTCCTAGGTCATTATCCTTTTCGGTATTGTTGACGACGGTTTCTGGCCATTGGACGACAGTCTCAGCGGGCGTAGACAGGTTCATGATCGATCAGTCATAACTCCCCCTTGGCTGCAGGGCCGCCTTAAGTCTACGGGTAACTCCTGTTTTGGTAAAGAGTTTTACTTAGTTTATTAGCGGCTCGCTGGCGTGGTCGTAACATCACGGCTTGGCCATCGAGGACCATGCCACGGTACCCTCACGCAGGATTCTTCAAAGAACTTGATGCTTATCCGTAACTGTATTTTCAAAAGGTATACTGTGTATTGGATAAAGCTTGATGTCAGTACCAAAGAGCCAATGCACTCTTCTCGGCATGTGAGGTCACTCCGAAAGCGGCGGCGCAGTCCGTGATGCCGCGTGGCAGTCGTACCAGGGCCCGGCGTGACCGCGATCCGGGCACTCCCCGTGCTCTTAGCCGGGGCCTGGGCGTTCAGGGACCAGGCCGTACTCGCCGCAGCCGCAGCCTGCCCAGGGCACTGTCATGCGGTCTGGCGGTCGATCCAGGCGTGCACGTCGCGTTCTTTCCACCGGAGGTGCTTGCCGATCCTGTAGGCCTGTAGTCCCCATTCCCGCCATTTGTCGCGGACGGTGCGCTCGGGGACGGCCAGTATCGCCGCAACGTCGCGCGCGGTCAGCATGCGGTTGGAGCTGCCGAGAGTACCTGTGCGGGGTTTCGCGGGCTGCTGGGCGCCGGGGCTTGACGTGCCGCGGATCAGCCCTGCGGGTTGCGCTGCAGTCGCGGGGTCGTCGATGTGCTCGGGTAAGCCCGCGGCGGCACGGGAAGCACGGGAATCCCGTGCTCGGGTCCGGCGGGTTGTGTCGCGGTCGTCCGGTGTCACGGCACCCTCCCGGTCATCGCTGATGTCAAGGCAGTAAATACGCGCGACCCGGCGCGCCCATTCCCCGGACCGCGCCGGCGCATACTTCAACTTCTCCTGCGCCCACTGTTCAGGTGTGGGCAATGGCGGCAGGGACTGGCGCTTCCTCATGACGGGAACCTACCTGTCCTTGCCGGAAATATTATCCGTGCTGGTCAGGCGGCATGCTGGTACTCGTGGAGAATGCCGCCGAAGCGGCCCCGTCTGCGGACGTGAAGGCAGGTGCCGCCGTCTGGCTCGGGTACCGGCGGCGGCAATGGGCGCAGTGGCCGGGCGTTCGTCAGCAGCAGAACGTCATGTCCGCTGCCGATCCCTCCGACGTCCGCCCGGTACCTGAGCTGGTCCGCTGTGTTCGTCCGGCGGACATCCGGGTCGCCCGAAGGGGCGATGACCACCTCAACGGACGGCCACCGGTAATGTGCTGATGCCGCATGGGAAGCCGTCAGGTGCCCTGGGGCCGCTGGTGGCTCTGACTCCCGGGCGGTCAGCGGGGTACCAAGCCCGAACGCCTTCCGGCCACGATCACCTGCGCTTCGACGGTCAGGTCGCCCAGTCCCGCGTCGCCGGCCTGCTGCGACTCCGCGCCGCTCAGCGTACGGTGCGCACCCAGCATCGCCACCGCGTCTGCAGCGAGTCCGCCGTGGATCAGTTCGGCCGCCCGGCATGTCCGGTTGACGCAGGCGCTCGCCAGCTCTGACAAGACAAACCAGATAGGAGAATTTCCGGTCGGCGCCGGCGACGGGATCTACCATGCCAAGCGCCAGCGCTACGGCTGTGACCAGGTCCTCTGAGATCTTGCGGCCGTTGACCTCGGCCGACGCGTTCTCAATGAGGTTGCGTTCGCGGCTCTTACGGAAAATCCTAGTCGGCCGACAGCTCCGCGAGACGCCCTATCAGGGCAACCGTGTCCTCCTCTGGCTAATCCCACCCCGATGCTTCGGCCAGCGCCCGCACCGGCTCCGAGGTGACGCAGCTCCGCAGTGCCTTGTCAAGCGATGCGGGCTCACGGCCTCCAAGGTCCCCAGCCGGAAGCGGCACGGGAGCGAAGACTATCCGTGATGCTCCTCGTTGACCTCCACCCGCGTCAACCTACCTGTCCAGAGTCCCCGGCTCGTGTGGCGCGCATACACCGATTGTTCCGCGGCACCTGCCTGCTCGGGACTCGGTCCTGCGCCGTCAGCCTCCTCTGGGCAAGTGGTCACCTGGGTAGGCTTCCGAAAGATCGGGCAGCTCGTGCTGAACGTGCTTGCTTTTCAGGAGGGCGGCAAGACGGTAGCGGCTGTACTGGTGACGTTCGCTGGGATGATCTCTGATGACCCATGGGTGACAGGAGCCCAGCTCGAGGTAGTCATGCGCTGAACTAGTTATTTCTGCGCTATCTCGCCTGTCGATTCCCAGCCTCATCCTCATGAGAGCCCACTGGGCGCTGTACATCGGCTCGTCCTCGTCTTGCATTCCCTGCTCTGCCAGGTCAAAGCAGCGGGCCGCAGCCGGTGTGAGCCAGAACCGCTCCCGTGTGGCCGACGCCCGGCGGCGGGCGCCTGCGTACTCGATCTCGAACTCCGAACGGCGCAGCCCCCTGAGCCACCGGCTGGATTCGTGGCCGTACGGGAACGCCTGCGCTGCCCTGCAGTACCTGCGAGCCGCTTCCGCGTCGATGACGGGATGGGTACCCGTGAAGAAAAGCGGTGCCAGGCCGAGCAGCAGCTGATGGACCCAGGACTTGTCCGAGTCGGGGATATCGCTGTCGTGAAGCATTCTGAGCGACCCGTCCAGCAGCAGCTTGGCCTGGTCCCAGTACCCGCAGTTCCGCAGGACGATGATCGAGTCGTGCGCGGAACCGATAGCCCGGATATCTCGGTCTCCCACCAGGTACCTGACCCGTTGCGCTAGCCAGTACGCGCCAAGGCTGCCGTTTTCCCGGTAGATCGCAGCTGCCAGGCTCAGGCCGTCAGCCTCCAGGGAGCGGTCCGGGCTGGCCGGATACCGGGCGAACCCCCACAGCACCACGCTGGCGAGGTCCCTGAAAGAGGCATCGCGCTCGGCATACGCGCGATTCAGCGCACTGACCTGCGACGCGAGCCAGTCGAGATCAGGCGGCCGTCCGCGGCGCCGCTGGGCCTGAGGCACGCGCTCGATCAAGGACGGCCCGAGAGCCATCGGCAGGACGAGAAAGGGCGCGCCCACGCTTCTGGCCGGATCGGAAGCGACCGACTTCATCCGCGCCCGCAACTGGGACCGGTAGCGGTGCTGCCGGACGCGCGCACTCCCCGGCACGGAGCCCTCCCCGGCCCGGGAACGTTGCACTGGCTGTCCCTGCTCCTGCCAGTTCAACACGTCGAGTGCCCGCATCCCGTCAGAGCGCCGGGGCGACGGCGACAGGGCCAGCTCCGCGCCGACGAGCGCGACGGGGTCCGGAGCCAGGACGCCGGACAGTGACGTGTTGTCTGCGCTGGCCGGGACGCTGCCTTCCTGCCCGTGGACGATCTCGGACACGCGGCGCGCAGCGGCGCGGCCCTGCCGGGATGTAATGCCGTAAAACGCGCCGGCGTCCGAGCTGCCTTCCGGCAGGGCCTTAAGGCCCATCCGGCCGGCAGCGATGCTCGCGTCACGAGGAAGGATCAAACCTTCGACGACGCCTTCCCTAAGCCGGTCAATAATGTCCCCGGCGTTGTCCGCAACCCGGCGATCAATTTCAGCATCGTCGTGCGCGATTTTCTCGTCTTCCCCACCGCTCACGCTTCCCCCACGAGCGCACGCGAGCAGCATTTCGGGCAGGCCCGCCGACGGAACTTCCGATGTCTGTAACGATAACCGCGCTTATTTGAGGCTGTCGACCGGTGACTGCTTACATGCCAGTGAAAAGCAGTGAAGCGCAGTTAACCCGGGAGTTAGCTGCCGCGGAGCCGCGAGGGAACCATGCCTATCGCAAGGAGGGACCATGGCACCCAACCTCCCCGCCAAGCCACGCGCCGGACGGATGATCACGGCTCTCGGCGCCGCCACTGGCCTGAGCACGGCAATATATCCGCAGGCGCTCAGTATCGTCCTCGTCGTGACCGCGGTGGGTACCTTCTTGCTTGTCAGCGTCTTCGCCGCAGCCCTCTTCGGCGGTACCAGGCTTAGCAGCAGGGCATTCCGGCTGATCCGCCTCTGTAGGGGGAGCCCCGCTAAGTTAGGCCAGGCTGAGTCTCCAAGACGAAGTGGCAGAGAGGGCATTGGCACGCCCCGGCGAGTCTGGAGGTCTTGTACACCTGGGAATGCGCCGTGTCGGCACGGAAGGGGCGGATCGCCCCGGGGAGCTTGCCCGATGCCCGCCAGGGTAGGGCGGATCTGGTCGCTGTCGACCGGGCGGAGGCCTTGCCGCGGCGGGATCATGAGCGTGCCGGGGAACTCGGCGATCACGCCGGCGGCGTCGATGTCATGGTCGCGGCGCAGGGGGCGGGCGATCGCGGCGAGGGTCGGCCAGCTGCCGTTCTTGCGGAAGTGATCGTAGACGGCCTGCATTACCTGGCGCTGGTCAGCGGTCAGCGGGACGGGCACGGTTCTGCTCGGGCCTTTCTCCGGGTCTGCGGGGTGTCTAGCTGTCCCGGAATTTACGCAGGTCGTGGCCTCGGAGTCCGCACAGGCCGATGATGGCGGTGACCTTCTCGGCGCTCCCGTGGGTGCCGTTGTCGGTCCCGGCGCGGAGGATGGCGCGGATGCTGTCTTCCTGCCGCTGGAACGAGTACGGGGTCGGGTTCGTCAGCACCCAGGCCTCCAGGGCCGTCAGGCACGCGTCGGGGTGCGCCGGGGCCAGCTCAGCGAGACGGGGGAGGACCAGGTGCTCGGACTCGATCTTCCCTGCATCGCGGAGTGCGGTGATGAGCTGGCTGAGTTCCCATTCGTCACCGAGCTTCCCGGCCGCGAACCATTCCCCGAAGGCCGCCAGTTCCGCAGGTTCGGCGCCCTCGCGCACGGCCCGGAGCCGCTCCTCCCACAAGCGGGTGAGCAGGGCGGCGTGGACGGGGGCAGCGGCGGGCAGTCCGCGGCCCAGGAAGTGCATGAGGTGCACGCGGGCCGCGGCGGGGGCGTTGCGGTAGTAGCGGCGCAGCAGCTGGTCGTGGCTGTCGAAGGTCAGGCGGCCGTGCCAGTACCTGATGATCAGGTGGAGCCCGAGGCTGGTTGCCCGGGCGAGCTCAGCCCGGTCGTCGGCGGCGGGGTCCAGCGAGTCGACGGCCATCTGGTAGGAGCCGTCGAGCACGTCGCACATGTCCAGGTCTGGCTGGCGGCCGAGGTAGCCGTCCCATGCGGCTGTCCACAGGCGCCGTTCGGCTTCCCCGAGAGGGAAGATCACGGACGCCTTCTCCTTTGCCCAGGGCCGGAAAAGGCCCGCGAGAACGCTGAACGAGGCACCGCAGACCCAGCGGACGGCCTGGGACGGCTCCGGCTGGCCGGGGTCGATCTGGTTCTCGATGAGCTGCTGGACTGAGCCCAGGCCCGCTTCCTGGTTCCCCCGCCGCGCCCAGGCCGCGTACGCGAAGGCAGTTGTCAGGGCCTTGGGCCGGACGTGGGCCATGGTGACCTCGCCCAGGGGCCGCTCCGACGCGTCGGCCTCCACCTCGGTCTCGCTCTCGGGGTCGGGGTCTGCGGCCGCGTTCTCGATGATCGCCCAGGCCTGGCCGCCGAGCTCAGCGGGAATCTCATGGCCGGAGGCGGCGAAGCCGGCTTCCAGCAGCCGCAGGGACGCCATGCGGGCCGCCTCCCACTGCCTCCGCGAGCGGTCGCCGGAGGCGCGCAGCTCCGCCTCGGCCTGCTGGTCCGTCCATGAGCACAGGTTCAGGACCGGCGGCCAGTCCAGTGCCGTGCCCTCCTGCGCCGCCTGCCAGAAGGCGCTGATGACGGCCTCGGCGTAAACGCCCGGAAGGCCGGTGAACGCCTCGGCCGCTGATGACCGCCCGGCCGCGTCCTGCCGGACGGCGGAAAACAGAGCGGAGGCGAGAGAGGGCCGGTCGGCTCCCATGAGGCCGCCGGGCGGCTCCCAGGTGGCGAGGAGCTTTACCAGGTCCTCGGTTGAGGACGCCGCTAGGTCGCCGGCAGTCACCGGGCTGCCGACGGCGATGTCCCGGACGGCGGGCAGGGCTGCGGGCTGCCCGGGGGCCGCACCGAATTCGGTCACCAGGCCGCGGTATTGCGCGAGCCGCTCGGGCGGGAGCACGGGCTCGATCGCGGCGAGCCTGTCACGCTGCCACCGTGAGACCCGTGCCCGGGTTTCCGCCGCGGACGGCGGCGTTCCGTTCTGTTCCAGGTGGCGCCACTGCGGGACCTGGGGGCCGCGGTCGATGAGGGCGAGGAGCCGTTCGCGGTCGCGCCCACCGACGGCCGTGCAACGCCGCCGGGCCAGCAGGAGGAACTCCCGGTCAAGTCCGGGGTCCTGGATCACGCCCGCATCGGCGAGGCGCGCGCCGACCAGAGCGCTGTCGCCGTCGCCGGCGTGCTCGGACAGCAGGAAGAGCGCCAGCCGGCGGAACACCGGCCAGTCGTGCGACTCGATCTCGGCGATCATCGCCGCCAGGTCCGCCCCGCCTGCGGACAGCGCCTCGGCGGAGGCGTCCCTGAGGGCGGAGACCAGGGCCGAAGCGGGATCAGTGTCGGTTCCCGGGGGCTGTCCCTCGATTGTCGGCCGCCACCAGCCGGAGATGTCCCGCCGCGCCTTCCTGAGGCTGGCGGGGGTCTGCGCAGCGACCGTCTCGTCGAGGACACGTGCCAGCAGCGACACCGCGGGCAGCCCGCACGCACGGGCGACCGCCGGGACGCTGGTCCGGAGAACCTCCGCGAAGGACCAGGTGTCCATGACGGCCCGGGACCCGCGCGAGCCGGGAAGCCTGGTGAGCAGCGCCTCTGTCAGGACCAGGGCGTCCTCGGGCCGGCCTCCGGCTGCCAGGTGGCGGCAGAGCCGGCCGACCCCGACAGGATCTAGGACGCCGAAGCGGGCGTCGAGCGACGCGATGACCCGGGGCAAGAGCCGCGCGGCCTCCCCAGCAGGGAACCGCAGCGCCAGCTCGGCCAGGTTCCCGTTGACCAGCAAGTTGCCCGTCGCCGGGATCGCCACTGCGGTCTCCAGCACTTCCCTGGGCCGGTCGCTGGCGACCCTGAGCAGGTACAGCGACTGCGGCCAGGGCGGCACCTCGAGCCTCCCCGTGTCATCGTGGGGCACCGGTTCGGGCGGCGAGCTGAAGAACCCCGCGTCTCCCAGCGGTACCAGCCACTCCGGGGTCGCGCGCTCGAAGAAGTAGCGCAGGGTGACGTGGTTCTGGGGAAAGCCGTCCCGCAGCTGACCGGCGTGGCCGCGGCCGGGCTGCTGCACCTTAAGCAACTCGTCCAGCCGGTTGAACACGTTGGCGTACCGGTCCTCGAAACGCTTCAGCACCCGGTCCAGCAGGCCCTCGAAGCTGTCGACCAGCTCGGCGAACTCCCCGCCGGCAGGACGGGGCCGCTCGAGGGCGCTGCGGTGCGCGCGCATCGCCAGCCCCCGGTCGCCGGAAGCCAGCCCTAGCCAGAACACGGCCGGCTCCTCCTCAGCGGACATCCCTAGGTCGTCAAGGACCGCCTGAACGCTGGCAGCATGACCGCGCTTCTCCTTGACCGGGTCCAGGACGTACCGCACCGCGCCCTCGACCTCCCGGTACATGTGAGCGACCAGATGGGTGACGGCGCGGGGCTGAGGCTCTTGGGCGAGCAGCTCGCACGCGGCGGTGAACCACTCGGCGGGCCCCTCGCCTATCTGCGCGCGGAGACGCTCGACGACGCGTTCCTGCCTCGGCGTAAGAGCCGGCAGCCGCTGCTGTCCTGGTGTCACGCTGATCCATTCCCGAACGCGCCCGGCTGCAGCCTGCCCGAGACCCAAGCGACCTATTGCGCGCGGGGCGGCGGAGGCGCCTGGGACGCGCACTCAATACTCCAAGTTGTGAATCTACTACGCCGGGAAACCCCCGGCCGCCCGGCCGCGATCCAGCCCGGCCCGCCCTCCGGGATGCCGCTTGGGCATGACAGGACGGAAGGACGCTGGCCTCTGCCAGTATTGGGTGATGTCCAGACCCGGTAACGAGGACGACACCGAACAGAATTCCTGAAATGGCAGGTCAGCGCCGATATATACCTCCGATGTACCTGCCGTGGAGTAGCGCGCCAACCGCGCGGTCACCATGCTGCCGGCTTTCTCGGCGTGCGTTTGGACTGCTAACAAAACCGGACGCGGAATAACACGGAACCGGGCCTTCGGTTTTCGAGGGCGTGAAGCGCGCTACTGCGTTGGATTGAGTGAAGCGTAAGAGTCCTGGCTCGGTAAGCCACCGGGTCCGATGCCAGCGATGAGGAAGACGCCGATGACAAGTGGGCACCCTAATATGCCTGGTCAAGGCCCTAAAGTCGAGGTATACGGTCGGTGTAACCGCTCCCACCATTTTCGTCCGTGGATTTTCGGCCCCTGTCCGTGGATTTTTCGGCCCCGAAATTCGGCGCCCACGGACGCATAGCGGACGACGGGACCCCAGAAACAAGCCTTGAAACGCATAAGCGCTGGTCAGCGGGGGGCGACTCGAACAGGAGGAGCGTGCTGTAAAACCGTCGGCTAACCCTGGGCTGGTTCGGACCAGACATCTGCCCCTTCTGCCGGCTCGGGGAAGTCGCCGCGATCAAGACCACCCCGTCCGAACGTGTCCATTCACGGGTGCCAGGATTTGGCGTTCAGCTGACGGCGGGCAGTGGCGGTAGCCAGGGCTTTCCTTCAATGGCGGCGCGGACGGCGTCGAGTGCGGCGGTGCCGTGGGCGGCGGCT
>Ga0182030_10009605_pt1 | contig 19785 bp, 13 predicted proteins | sample 812S3MmetaG_FD_121299 | JGI IMG/M metagenome (GOLD analysis project Ga0182030, IMG submission 121299) | Permafrost microbial communities from Stordalen Mire, Sweden - 812S3M metaG (Illumina Assembly) | ecosystem: Environmental > Terrestrial > Soil > Wetlands > Permafrost | place: Sweden... | reverse complement strand
CATCTCAATCATGCGCAGAAGAGCGTGATCGAAGATGTTCTCAGTTCGCCGGACCGCATTCAAGGAATCCAAGGCTTCGCCGGCTCGGGCAAGACGACCACGCTCACAGTCATCCGCAGCGCCGCGGAAAGGCAGGGCTATCAGGTTGAGGGTTTCGCCCCGACCTCCCGCGCCGCGCGGCAACTCAAAGAGGCAGGTATCGAAGCTGGAACCTTACAAGCCTTCCTCGTTCGTGAACAAGACAGCGAACGCAATCCAGAGCACAGGCGTCTTTTCTTTGTTGATGAATCAAGCCTCGCCAGCACCAACCAGATGCGCGAATTCATTTCGCGGCTTGGTGCGCATGATCGAGTGCTTCTGATCGGCGATATCCGGCAGCATCAAGGCGTCGAAGCAGGTCGCCCTTTCGAGCAAATGCAGGAAGCTGGAATGCGCACCGCCAGACTCGATGAGATCGTTCGACAGAAAGAACCGATACTGAAATCTGCCGTCGAACTCCTTGCAACGGGCCAAGTCTCTGCCGCGCTCGGCGCACTCCAAGAGCAGGGCCGGGTGAAGGAAATTCCCAACGCAGAAGAACGCGTACGCACCATCGCCAAGAGCTACATCGAGTCACCTGAGAACACTCTCATCGTCTCCCCTGACAATGCTTCCCGCCGCGAGCTGAACGTCGCTGTTCGCCAGGAGTTAAAGGCCAATGGAAGCCTCGCACCGGAAGATCATACTTTCCCTGTCCTAGTTCAGCGTCAGGATATGACCGGAGCCGAACGATCTTGGGCGAGCCACTACGAGATCAATGACGTAGTTCGCTACACACGCGGCAGCAAAGCCGTCGGAATCGAAGCCGCCGCCTACGCATTGGTCGTCGCGATCAACCCATCGGCAAACCAGCTCACGGTCGAAAAAGCGAACGGACAGCTTGCGACCTACGATCCCCGCCGCCTTACAGGCGTCAGCGTCTACCGAGAGATCCAGCGCGAGTTTTCCGTAGGAGACCGGATTCAGTTTACTGCCCCCGACAAATCGCTTGGCGTTGCGAATCGCGACATGGCCGCGATCGAGGCGATCCACCCCGATGGTCGCTTGTCCGTCCGCCTCGACAACACCCGACAGATCGAGTTCAACCCCAACGAGCATCGTCATCTCGACCACGGCTACGCCGTCACCAGCCACAGCTCCCAGGGCCTTACCGCCGAACGCGTTCTCATCCAAGCCGATACCAAAGTTCATCCGGACCTGCTTAACTCCCGCTTTGCTTACGTGTCCATCTCCCGTGCCAGCCACGACGCCACACTCTTCACCGACGACATCGCAAAGCTCGTGCCTCAGCTTGGAGCCGACGTCTCCAAAACCTCCGCCCTGGAAATCAATCAAGGTTTATCCGCCGGACAAGGAATTGGGCTAGGGCTCTGACACTGCCAACCGTTAAGGTACCCGAAAGGTTGCATAGCTCTTATTCCATTTGCGATTCGACCCTTGCCGTCTAGAATCTTGTTCAGCTCCATGATCAAGCCTCGAATCGGAATTACTCGCAAGAGTGGCACGCTTTTGACAACACAGGAGACAAACCACGGGCGATATCGTGTCCGGGTGGAGGAAGCTGGTGGCCTTCCTGTTGACATCATGCCGCCAGCCAACGCGTCGGCTGACCTCATTCAGGAAGAAAGAATTCAGGGACTGATTTTCACTGGAGGCGGTGACCTAAATCCGGTCTTGTACGGCGAACAGAACCGCGCCTCGCATTATATTGATGACGAGAGGGATAGGTTTGAAATTGAATTGATGCGGCGAGCTTTGGGCCTCGGCTTACCGCTCTTGGCAATTTGTCGCGGATTCCAGATTTTGAATGTTGCATGCGGAGGAATGCTGTTACAAGACATTCCTACGCCGCCGCACCAGCAACACGCTGCAAAAGATGGAGTTTCCGCAGCGCATACAATTGATTTAACGGATGGATCGCGTTTGCAGTCGCTGTTGGCGAAATCACCTATCGCGGTAAACTCCAGGCATCACCAAGCGGTCACACGCAGAACGCTCGGATGCCCGCTCGTCGCAACAGCATTTTCATCCGGCGAGGACATCGTCGAAGCGATCGAAATGCCAGGAAAAGCGTGGATCGTGGGTGTCCAGTGGCATCCGGAACGGATTGAAGACAATATAGGAGACTCATTTCAGGTGCTGTTTCGGGACTTCATGCGAGCAACAGTCGAAAAGAGTGGACTGAAATAAGAATGGCCATCAAGAAATCACAACTTTATGCGTCTCTCTGGGCTAGCTGCGACGAGCTTCGTGGCGGCATGGACGCCTCGCAATACAAAGACTACATCCTCACACTGCTGTTCATGAAGTACGTTTCCGACAAGTACGCCCACAAGCAGGATGCTGTGATCGACGTCCCAGGAGGAGGCAGCTTTGCCGACATGGTTAAGCTGAAGGGCGACAAGGAGATCGGCGAAAAGATCAACAAGATCATCAGCAAGCTGGCCGAGGCAAACGATTTGGTAGGCGTGATCGACGTCGCTGATTTCAACGATGACGACAAGCTGGGCAAGGGCAAGGAGATGCAGGATCGGCTTTCGAAGCTGATCGGCATCTTCGAGTCGCTTGACTTCAGTGCCAACCGCGCCGAGGGCGATGATCTGCTCGGCGATGCCTATGAATACTTGATGCGGCATTTTGCGACCGAATCCGGAAAGAGTAAGGGCCAGTTTTATACCCCGGCTGAGGTGTCCCGCATCATGGCCCAAGTAGTTGGGATCGGGCCGAAAACACGGCAGGATTCGACGATCTACGATCCCACCTGCGGTTCCGGATCGCTGTTGCTCAAAGCCGCCGACCAGGCTCCACGCGGGCTCACGATTTACGGTCAGGAAAATGATGTGGCTACATGGGCGTTGGCCCGGATGAACATGATCCTGCACGGGCATGCAACCGCCGACCTGTGGCGAGGCAATACGCTCTCCGATCCGCACTTCAAAGAGCCAGGAGGTGGTCTAAGGCGGTTTGATTTCGCTGTTGCGAATCCGCCGTTTTCAGCCAAGGCATGGACGAATGGGGTCAACACTGGCAAGGATGAGTTCCATCGTTTCGACCTTGGTATCCCGCCGGCGAAAAACGGTGACTATGCTTTCCTGTTGCACCTGATTGCGTCGCTGAAAAGCAACGGCAAAGGCGCGATCATTCTCCCCCACGGAGTGCTCTTCCGCGGGAACAAAGAAGCCGATATCCGCCGCAATCTCATCCAGCGGGGATTAATCAAAGGCATCATCGGATTGCCGCCAAACTTGTTCTACGGCACGGGTATTCCTGCTTGCGTTGTGGTGATTGATAAGGAAAATGCGACCGTCCGCACTGGCATTTTCATGATCGATGCCAGCAGAGGTTATATAAAGGACGGCAACAAGAATCGTCTGCGGGAGCAGGACATTCACAAGATCGTGGATGTCTTCAATCGTCAGACTGAAGTGCCCCGCTATTCGCGCATGGTGCCAGTGTCCGAAATCGCCAGCTCGGCAAACGATTACAACCTCAACATCCCGCGTTATATCGATTCGTCAGAACCCGAAGATCTTCATGACCTCGATGCACATCTATGTGGCGGCATCCCTAATCACGACTTGGATGCACTGGGGAGCTACTGGAGCGTGTTTCCTTCGCTGCGCGCTGAGTTGTTCGAGTCAAACGGCCGAACGGGTTATAGCCAGGCTCGAGTTGAGAGCCAGCAGTTGAAAGGAGCAATCCTCAGATACCCGGAATTCGCTGCCTATTCGAAGAACGTAGCGGCTGTGTTTCACTCGTGGCGCCAGGTATACGAGCCGATGCTGAAGGCAATCAAGGCTGGTGTAAAGCCGAAGGCCGTGATCCGCGCAGTCTCGGAAGATCTACTGGAGAGGTTCGCATCGTTGCAGTTGGTCGATAAATACGACGCGTATCAACGGCTGATGGATTATTGGGCCGAGACGATGCAGGACGATTTGTTCCTTATTGGGTCGGAGGGTTGGCTGGAGGCAGCGGAACCGAGGGGTGCGTTCGAAAACAAGGAGCGGAAAATCCGAGAGACGCCCGACCTTGTTGTGGAAGGAAAGAAGTACAAGATGGACCTAATTCCGCCGAGGCTGATCGTAGCCCGTTACTTCGCTGAGGAGCAGGCTGAGATTGACGCGCTAGAGGTCAAGCGTGAGGCGGCCGAGCGTGAGCTGGAAGAGTTCATCGAAGATAACGCCGGCGATGAGGGACTCCTGGAAGACGCCAAGACTGACAAAGGCGGTGTGACCAAAGCCAGCGTGAATGATCGGCTGAAGGAGATCAGGGATGAGAAAGATAGTGATGATGAGAAGCGGGCCCTCGCTCGCTGCAGGGAACTGATCGACACTGAGGCCGCAGCGGCGAAGGAGGTGAAGGAAGCCCACGCGGAACTCGATGGCAAGGTGCTGGCGCAGTACGGGAAGCTAAGCGAGGCGGAGATCAAAACCCTCGTTGTAGACGACAAGTGGTTGGCGTCAATTTCGAGAGCAGTCGAGGGCGAAGTGCAACGTCTGACACAGCAACTCGCCGCCCGCGTTACGGAACTGGAAGAACGCTACGCTCGTCCGCTTTCCCAACTGGAGCGTGAGGTCAATGTACTCAGCTCGAAAGTAGAAACACACTTGAAGAAGATGGGTGTTTTATGGGGATAAACGGCGAGGTCCTGCAACTCACGGGCCCGTCTGATCGGTGTCCGTCCGCGTCCGACGCATCTGATGTGCGGTCAGGGTATAAAAGAACTGATTTCGGGATCATCCCTGAAGACTGGCGGTTGTTGCCGGTTCGACGCATGGGCGAAGTACTCATAGGGAAGGCGTTGGCGGTTAACGCACCTGGGCAACAGCGATCCTACCTGCGCACTAAGAACGTTTTCGATGGCCGGATTGACGTTGAAGATGTTTTAACGATGCCCATGACCGACGCTCAGTTCCAGCAATTCAGAATCATTCCAGGTGACGTTCTTCTCAACGAAGGACAGAGTCTCGAACTGGTAGGAAGATGCGCGATGTATCAAGGCGAATATCCTGAGCCATGTGCAATACAGAACCAGTTGTTGCGGTTTAGAGCAAGAGCTGGAGTTTCTGCAGAGTTTTCCTCACATCTATTCCGCTATTGTCAGCAGACGGGAGTCTTCGCGCGGATCGCACTGCAGACGACCTCCATAGCCCACCTGGGCGGCACACGATTTGAACGTCTGTTACTCCCTTGGCCAGAGAACGAGCAGGAACAACGTGCCATCGCCGAAGCTTTGTCGAACGCGGATCAGCTGATCGAAGCGCTGGACAGGCTCATTACGAAGAAGCGCGCGATCAAGCTGGCCACCATGCAGCAACTGCTCAGCGGCAAGACTCGCCTGCGGGGATTCACGAGAGCGTGGCGAAACGTATCGCTCGCACAGTTCGGCAAGACGTACGGCGGTCTAGCTGGAAAGTCGAGAGAGGACTTTGGCCGTGGCGAGGCGATGTACGTTCCTTTCCTAAATATCATCAACAATGTCGTCCTCGACACTCGCTTCGTGGAGCCAGTCCGTGTCGCCAGCGCTGAGCACCAAAACCTTGTCGGGAAAGGAGACATCTTCTTTAACGGATCTTCGGAAACGGCAGAGGAAGCAGGTATGTGCTCGGTGCTGCAGGACAATGTTGAAAACGTGTACTTGAACAGTTTTTGTTTTGGTTTCCGGTTCAACCATGAAGCAAACGAAAATCCGCTCTTTCTCGCGTACTACTTCCGAAGCGGAGAAGGGCGGCGCCTCTTGTATGCGGAAGCACAGGGCGCAATCCGATATAACATCTCAAAAAGGCGACTGCTAAAGTTGCCGCTCCGCATTCCGAGTCGCGATGAGCAAGATGCAATTGTGGCTATCGTGTCTGACATGGATGCCGAGATCGTCGCGCTGGAGCACCGACGCGACAAGACAAATGCCATCAAGCAAGGCACGATGCAGCAGCTTCTCACTGGAAGGACTCGACTCGTATGACGACTGGGAAAAGCTACTACCGCGTAATGCTCGGGGAAAAGAGCATGTTCGCGGAGCAGTGCTTTGCCGGAGGTTTCATCGGCACTGATTTCGGCATACATCAAGATTTGTCCAAAGATCTGCCAGATGACTGGCGTAAATTCAATCAGAAGTTCATTCCTATCTACCTAAGCACACACCCAGGCAAAAGCAAGATCAGCGCAGGTTTGGCTTGTGGCGCTCTCTGGACCGTTTCGAAGGGTATCAGGCAAGGAGACCGCGTGCTCTGCCCCGACGGCTCCGGCCATTACCGCGTGGGTGAGGTGGGCGGTGGTTACAGCTACGAACCGGGAAAGATCTTGTTTCATCGTCGTCCGGTACGCTGGCTCGACATAACTATTGAGCGCAGCGCAATGAGCGAAGCCCTTCGGCATTCCGCCGGCTCGATCGGGACTGTGAGCAACGTTAGCCAATACGCCGGAGAGATTGAGTCGTTTATCGGGAATGCGACGGCACCTAAGCTAATCGCGACCGATGAGGCGGTGGAGGACCCGTCGGCGTTCGCCATGGAAGAGCATCTGGAAGATTTCCTCGTGGCCAACTGGGCTCAGACCGAGCTGGGCAAGGAATACGACATCTTCGAAGAAGACGGTCAGAAGGCGCAGCAATATCCCACTGACACCGGGCGCATTGACATTCTTGCGATCAGCAAAGATAAGAAGCGTCTTCTCGTAGTGGAGCTGAAGAAGGGCAAGGCCCCGGACGCGGCAGTGGGCCAAACGCTTCGATACATGGGGTTCGTCAAGGAGGAGCTCGCCGAGCTAGACCAAATAGTGCAAGGTCTCATCATCGCTCAGGACGACGATCAGCGAATCCGTAGGGCCTTATCGATGGTGCCCAATATTCAGTTTTACAAGTACCAGGTCAGTTTCAAACTGGTGAAGAGCTGATGAGCAACGTCGGCAAGAAAGAGCGTGTTACCCAGAACCGCCTCCTCAAGCTATTTCGGGAAGGCCTTGACTACGACTATCTTGGCAACTGGGAAGAGCGCCCAGGCAACAGCAATGTCGAAGAAGAACTGCTCATCGACTGGCTAAAGCGTCAGGGCCATGATGACAAGGTCATTAGCAAGGTGCTGTACGAGCTCGACAAGGCAAAGGCGCTGGGCGGCAGCAAGAATCTTTACGACGCCAACCGCGAAGTGTATGGCTTATTGCGTTATGGCGTGAAGGTGAAACCCGAGGCCGGCGAACAGAATGTCACTGTATGGCTGGTTGATTGGAAAAACCCAACCAAAAACGACTTCGCGATTGCAGAAGAAGTGACGGTTGCCGGTGTTCACGACAAGCGTCCTGACCTGATGCTCTACTTGAACGGCATTGCCGTAGGCGTTATTGAGCTGAAGCGCTCCATCATTTCCATCGCGGAGGGCATTCGCCAGAACCTCGACAATCAGACAAAGGCTTTCATTCGTCCCTTCTATGCGACCGTGCAACTGGTGATGGCTGGCAACGACACCGAGGGCCTACGCTACGGCGTCATCGAGACACCTGAGAGGTACTACCTCGGTTGGAAGGAAGATTCGGCTATCGAGGACCTACTTGATAGAGCCATCACGCAGCTTTGCAACAAGGAGCGGCTGTTGGAGGTGATTCACGACTTCATGGTCTTCGATGCGGGCACCAAGAAGACTTGCCGGCATAGCCAGTATTTCGGTGTGCATGCTGCACAGCAGGCGATAAAGAAGCGCGAAGGCGGAATCATTTGGCACACACAAGGCAGCGGTAAAAGCTTGACGATGGTCTGGCTTGCCAAGTGGATTCGGGAACATGTGGAGAATGCGCGGGTGCTACTGATTACCGACCGCACCGACTTAGATGAGCAGATCGAAAAGGTCTTCAAGGGCGTGGACGAAGACATCTACCGCACTAAGAGCGGCAAGGACCTCATCGACGTTCTCAATAAGAGCGATGAATGGCTAGTCTGCTCCTTAATACACAAGTTCGGAGCCTCTGATGAGATCGATATCAAGAGCTACATCAAAGAGATCCAGCAGTATTTGCCGAAGGGGTTCCAAGCGAAGGGCGACATCTTCGTCTTTGTGGACGAGTGTCATCGCACACACACCGGCGATCTCCACGAGGCGATGAAAGCCCTGCTCCCAGGTGCAATGTTCATCGGCTTCACGGGCACTCCGCTCCTCAAGAAGGACAAGAAGAAAAGTTTGGAGGTATTCGGTCCCTACATTCACACATACAAGTACGACGAAGCGGTGCGCGACGGAGTCGTGCTCGACTTGCGCTACGAAGCTCGTGACATCGACCAGTACATCACGAATCCGACAAAGATCGATGCCTGGTTCGATGCAAAAACTAGCGCCTTGACCGATGTAGCGAAGGCGCAGCTCAAGAAGCGATGGGGCACCATGCGCAAGGTGGAAAGCTCCGAGCCGCGGCTGAAGATCATTGTCGATGACATTCTGATGGACATGGAGACTCGTGACCGTCTAAAGAGTGGCCACGGCAACGCGCTCCTGGTTTCAAGCAGCATTTACAACGCCTGCCGCTTCTACGAGATGTTCCAAAAGTCTGATCTTGCGGGGAAGTGCGCCATCATCACGTCATACAAGCCGACGCCAGGAGACATCAAGGGAGAAGAGACAGGCGAAGGGAAGACTGAAAAGCTGCGCCAGTACGACATCTACCGCAAGATGCTGGCCGACTACTTCAATGAGTCGGAAGATGAGTCGATGACCAAGGTCGAACAGTTCGAGTTGGAAGTGAAGCGGCGCTTCATCGATGAGCCGGGGCAGATGAAGCTGCTCATCGTCGTTGACAAGCTGCTAACCGGGTTCGACGCGCCTCCCGCGACATATTTGTACATCGACAAGCAGATGCATGACCATGGCCTATTTCAAGCTATCTGCCGTGTGAACCGCCTCGACAGCGAGGACAAGGAATACGGCTACGTCATCGATTACAAGGACCTGTTTAAAGCGTTAGAGAAGTCGATCCACGACTACACGGGCGAAGCGTTCGCCGCCTATGACGCCGAGGACGTACAGGGATTGCTCACCGATCGACTCACAAAGTCGAAGGAGCATCTCGAAGAGCTGCTCGACTCGGTCAAGGCGTTGTGCGAACCAGTTACTCCTCCGAAGAACACCATCAACTATGTCCACTACTTCTGCGGGAAGAGCGGCGACGGCGACGAACTCGAAGATAACGAGCAGAAGCGTGTGGCGCTATACAAAACAGTAGCGGCCTTGCTTCGAGCGTACGCGGACCTCGCGAATGAAATGACAGACGCGGGATATAGCGAGAAAGAAAGCCAAGAGATAAAAGAGGAAGTTGCGTATTACGAAAAGGTTCGTGAGGAAATCAAGCTGGCCAGTGGTGATTACGTTGACATGAAGGTCTTCGAACCCGCCATGCGTCATCTTCTGGACACCTACATCAAGGCTGACGAGAGTACAAAGCTCTCAGCTTTCGATGACATGACGCTTGTGCAACTGGTGGTGGACCAGGGTCAGCGCGCAATTGAGAAACTCCCAGACGGCTTGCGCAAAGACCCCGAGGCCATGGCGGAGGCAATTGAGAACAATGTGCGAAGGCTCATCATCGACGAATCGCCGGTCAACCCAAAATACTTCGAGAAGATGTCAGAGCTGCTTGAAGCACTGATCCGCGAAAGAAAAGACCAAGCCCTGCACTATACGGAGTACCTTGCGAAAATCGTGGCCCTTGCCAGAAAAGTCCAGAAACCAGAGAGTACAACTTCGTATCCAGCCGCACTCAATACAGGGGCGCTTCGGGCCCTTTACGATAATCTCGACAAAGATGAAAAGCTTGCGGTCCGAGTAGATGCAGCAATCCGGGCGGTTAAGAAGGACGGATGGCGTGGTAATCGGTTCAAGGAACGCGAAGTTCGAGCCGCTATAAAGTCTGCCCTCGATGGGGATGATGGCATTCTCAACAAGATTTTCGAAATTGCGAAGGCGCAGCGTGAATACTGAGAGACAGCACATAGAGATCCGAGGTCTCCAGGTTGAGATTGTTCGGAAGGACATCAAGAATCTGCACGTTGGGGTTTACCCACCGAATGGACGCGTGCGGGTCGCGGCGCCCATTCGTCTGAACGAAGATGCAGTTCGTTTGGCCGTGATTAGTCGACTTGGATGGGTCCGCCGACAACAGGCGAAGTTCCAACAACAAGAACGCCAGTCGCAAAGAGAGATGGTCAGCGGCGAAACGCACTTCGTTCGGGGCAGACGCTACCGACTGGCCGTCATCGAAAGCGATGAGGCCGCTAAGGTGGTCCCCCGCACGACGCGCCGCCTGGAGCTGTTCGTGCGCCCGGACAATGGACGAGAGTGCAGACAACGAATCCTCGATCGCTGGTATCGGGATCTGCTTCGCCAACAGGTAGCTCAACTCCTGTCTAAATGGGGGCCGCGGATCGGCGTACAGGTCAGGCAATGGGGAATCCGAAAGATGAGAACCCGATGGGGGACATGTAACCGAGAGGCAGGGCGGATCTGGGTGAATCTGGAATTGGCGAAGAAGCCGCCGTCCTGTTTGGAGTTCATTGTGGTACACGAGCTCGTCCACCTAGTCGAACGACACCACAATGACCGCTTCAGAGAATTGATGGATGAGGCTCTGCCAACCTGGAGACAACATCGGGAGCTCCTTAACCGCTCTCCATTGAGCCATCAGAGCTGGCGATATTAAGACATGTTTGGAATGACAATTTTCGCGGAAACGTTGTCAGTTGGAAATCCACACCATTTCCCACCAACCTCGCCGTAACTTTCCCAAACCGTTACTTGCTGTACTTGATCGTGATGTTCGCAGAGTCCGCCACGGCTTTGATCCTCCCGTACTCTGTCGGCGAGATCAGGGGTGTCGGAGCAGCAACGACTGCGAAGTCACCGGCGCCGCAACGATCCCCAAAAAACATATACGCTTCGCCGTTGCTCGCAAGCCTCGGGCGCCAGGCAAGGCCATCGACACCTGGAATGTGGTCATGCAATAGCTTGGCCCAGGTACGCGTGGCCGGATATTGGGAAGTTGGCGAATGGATCAGTTCATCTTCGCGAAGCGATTCGCTGCGACGAGACACTTTGAGCTGGCGCAACTGTGGGTTGGTGAGACGCACCACCCGCAAGTCTCGAAGCGTCCGCAGTTCGAAATACTCCCACGTCTCAACTTGGGACCGCATGATCTCTGGAGTTTGAACATGAGGTACCTGGTGGAAGACGCTCTCCAGAGCAGCAGCCTCATACGTTGTCGCTGCGTAGATGGTCGGTACGTTGTAACCAGCCATATCTGGAAATGGATTGAATCGGGCTCCATCAGTGGCGATGGTCCAATCCTTACCGATACTGGGGTTGAAAGAATTGGGCGGGTAAACCGTCGCCGGAGGCAGGGCAATACCGCGGAACCGCGTCAGCGTCGTCCCTGCCGGAATCAGAACGGTTTGTGGGAGTGCCCCTGACGGTGATCGAGGGGCACTCGGACAGGCTCTTCTAGAAGCCATCAGCCGGATGTGCGAAAGCATGGGCTAGGGGAACCACGCGTTCGGCTTTCGATTTGAGAAGGTCCACCGGTAGCTTCCCATCCAAATACGAATTTGGACTTGTGAAGAAGAAAGCTAGATCCCATCCCGTGAATGAGCGAGGCATTTCTTTCAAAATGTCAGCGATGGCCGGGATCGGCTCACCGTCTTTGAATTGGAATTCCGGATATAAAGTCTGATTCTGAAATCGAACCCCAAAGATTTTCTTCTCAGAGGTCCATCGAGAAGCTATTGCCGAACGATTCTTGGCAGTATTCCCGGCTTCATCCGCAACCTGGGATGCTGACAGTCCCTTGTACTGCGAAATGAAATGCTCCCGCCAAGCACGCGATTCACGGTCCAATCCTTCAGAAAGAGTTTTTCGTACGGATTCATCCTCGATCCCAACTTGAAGCACGATTCGCACGGCTTTGACTTCCTTCGGGAGCGGTTCGAGACCTAGATGTTCAAGGGTGTTTAGCTTTAGATGAGACGGAAAGATATAAATCCCTTCTTCCGGAACAAAACTCTTTCGAAATTGTTCCGGACTCGAACAGCCTCGATAAATTCGAATGCCGTTACGCTCAACGACTTCGATCGTCGCAGCCTTCTGAGCATTCGATCCCGATCTTCGTTTAGTCGGGCTCTTGCTCACTTCATGCCAACACTTTTTCGCAGCAGAAATCACAGCATTCATCACCAATAGATGATCCGGCTGATCTCCTGGTTTGTGCTTGGCCCGCAAGATGACCGCGTATACCTCTTTGCTACTGCCTTGCGGTTGGCAAAGAACTTCTTTCACTGTGCCTATAGCTTTCTCGACGGGCGCCGCCGCAGACCCGGTTGAAAGAAGCATTTCTGCGCTCAGATCCGATATCATAGCCACCTCCGACCCATATTCACTATTTTCATTGTATTCACATATTTCACGGATTTCAAGAGGCGAACGGCACAAAGGTACCCTGTCCGCTTCCATGCGGCCTTCGGACGCCAAACCGTTTTATTAGTACGCCGTCCTAAGAACTTTATTCTCCTTGGTTTCAGCGCCTTACGTAGATTCCGGACACCTTCCTACAGGAATGGCTTGACATGTATGGTACGAGTAGTATTTACTCGTACCATACTTATATATATACTCGTACACTTCAAAAATATTGCAATTGCGATGGAGAAACACATGGGATTGCAGACTTCAATAGAAAATGTAACTCGTACCGAGGACGGACCATACGAATGCTACGATGCTGTCGTAACGGCCCACGACATCTCCCAGCTGTACAAAACTGGGTTCTTAAAGGTTGACGACGACCGGCAACGGGGCGTCGATTCCGTGACCGGCAAGCGCATCATCGACGATGAAAAAGTCGAGAAGTGGGCCGAGCAGCTCGTCACCGGCGAAGCATATCTCGGCCAACTGAGCTGGAATTTCCGCAAGGATGAAACCTCGCTTGAATACGACGAAGCCAAGCGCTCACTGAAAATCGGCGCCGGCGCGGCGACCATCCCAGATTCCGGACACCGCCACATGGCCCTCCTCAAGGCGGCCGAGAGCGCGGCCAGGGGAAGTAAATTCAAACTCGAACGCAAGGTGAGCGTGAGGATTTACAACGTCCCGGCCAGCGAGGAAAACCGCATCTTTTACGCCATGAATCAGGAGGGCAAGAAGGCTGATCCTACGCGATCCAAATGGCTGCACCGGCTCGGCGCCACCAAAATTGCCGGAGCCTTAGCCGAGCAGTGTCCCTCCCTCCGGGACAACGTGGACACCATCCGCGACCGGCTGAGCAAAAAGAACCCACGCCTGTGCGCCTTCAACACGCTTAGCGGTGCCTTCGAAGCATACTGGGGAGACTGCAACCCGGACGAAGAGGACGCCTTCAAGGCCGCCGTTGATTTCGTGGTGCTGTTCTGGAATAGGCTCGCGACAGTGCGACCCGAGCTGGCGAAGCTGGATATTGCCCGCCGCAAGCGGGTCCGCGAGACACTGTTGGTGGATTCCGCTCTGGCGATCTCCGCCTATGTGGCAATCGCGCGCAAGATGCAGGACCGGCAGATAGACCTGTCGCTCCTAGAGCGCCTCGGGAAGCCCGTCACCGCCACCTTCAAAGTCGCCGACGGCACACAGCGGCGGGAAGTAGACCTCTTCTCGCGAGAAAACCCGATCTGGGAGCAGATTGGCGTTCTCGTGCCATCGCAACAGAAGAGCGGCCAGAACGTCTTCACGTTGAGGAACGCCCGGCAAACGCGCGCCGCGATGCTCAAGACCCTGGAAGATGTTCTCGGTTTAGAGGTTCAACCCAGTCTTCAACCGGCCCTAGAAGCCATCGCGGAGCGTGTCGGATGAAGGGCGGAAACCACTAACAAGAAGCGATACCGAGGATTTCTTATGTCTCAATTTACTGTTCGGATCGAACTTCACGAGGCTCAATGGGCCGATTACGATACGCTGCACGCCGCCATGGCGCGTCACGGGTTTTCTCGGCTCATCACCGGCGACGACGGCCGAACCTATCAGCTTCCCTGGGCCGAGTACGACTCCACGCGTGATCTCAGCAGCTTGCAGGTTCTGGGGATTGCCCAGAATGCTGCCGCCACCACCGGCAAGAAGAACTCGGTCCTCGTGACCGAGGCGAAGAACCCCGCATGGTCCGGTCTTCAGATCGCGAGGAACTGAACATGAGTAGCGTACCATCTCTGAACCGCAATTGGGAAGACGTCTTCAACACCTGGGGCGGAGCGCCGAGCGCCACTGAGCAGACGAAATGCGAGAACGCCGAACGCGTCGTCCGCAAGGCGATCGCCACCAGCGAAAAACTCAGCGCGAAAACGATCGAGGTCTTTGCGCAGGGATCCTACGCGAACCGGACCAACGTCTGCCAGGACAGCGATGTCGACATCTGCGTACTATACAAGGGCGCTTTCTTCCCCGATTACTCACTGAGCCAAGCCCTCAGCGACCCCGTCCTCGGTTTCATCGATGGCCGGTATCCCTACAGCGACTTCAAAAATGACGTCCAAGCCGCCCTCGAGTCCTACTTCGGCGCGGACTCCGTCAGCCGTGGCAATAAAGCCTTCGATGTTCACGCCAACACCTACCGCATCGATGCCGACGTGGTGCCGTGTTTCGAGCACAGGCGGTATTCGGGAACGGTGGAAAGCCACTGGTACGAGTCCGGGACCGAGCTTCATCCTGATGACGGCGGAGAGATCATCAACTGGCCCCGTCAAAACTACGACAACGGCGTCGCGAAGAACGACACCACTGGTCGCCGTTTCAAGGCCGTGGTCCGAATCCTTAAACGCCTGCGGTACGAGATGGTGGACAACGGACACGAGATAGCTGAGTCCATTCCCTCTTTTCTTCTCGAATGCCTCGCCTGGAACATCCCCGACGATGGCTTCGGGCATGAAAATTACCAAGATGACGTGCAATATGCCCTCGCCCACCTTTGGAACGAGACTCGCTCCGACAACACGTGCAAAGAGTGGGGCGAGATCAACGAGATGAAATATCTGTTTGCAGGACAGGCCTGGACGCGCGCCCAGGTGAACACTTTTCTCGATGCCGCCTGGAACTACATAGGGTTCGAATAAAATGGCCCGCTACGTCAAAGCGATCATCTACACGGCCGTAGCCATCTGGGCCGTCGTCCTGCTGGTCAGCGGACAGAAGCTTTCTTCCGACTTGCTTCGCCCCCTGTCCACCGTCACCAGCTTAGTTGTGCTGCTGAGCATCGCATTTGAACTCTGGTTCTGGAAACTTCCATTACTCCATAGCTGGCTCGTAAAACGGCCGGTCATCGAGGGCACTTGGCGCGCGGAGCTCCGCTCCAACTGGAAAGACTCTAGCGGCGCCACCATTCCGCCCGTAGAGGGCTTCGTCGTCATCCGGCAGACCTTTCTGAATCTGAGCCTCCGGCTCCTGACAAAAGAATCAAGCTCCCACCTGCTCGGCACTGAGATCGTCTGCTCTGTAGACGGTCTTTACTGCGTCAGCGGTGTTTATCGAAATGAGCCACGCTACGAGGATCGCAGCCATAGCTCGATTCACTACGGCGCCGTCTGGCTGCAGGTGATCGTTACACCGACGCCGATGCTCGAAGGGCATTACTGGACGGATCGCAACACTGCTGGCGAGATGAGACTGACCGAGGGGCAAAAGAAGAAGTTTCAGGACTTCCAGTCTGCGCAGGCCTACTACGCGCAGTTGTCAGCAAGAAAAAAAAGTGAGCCCGACCGTTTGGGATAAGGGATTCGGCAACCTGATTATTTTGCGTTGCTTTGCTGAGACTTAGGTGGAAGGTGGTGAAATCGAGATGCCCATAGTAGAAGAGCTTGCGGTCACAGTCGTGGCCCACTTCATCGCCGACCGTATCAAAATGCAATTGGGTGCGCACGTTGCCCCGATTGACCAGGCAGTCGGGGACACTGGCCGAGCATTTCCCGGTATCGAAGGCCTGGAGACCACACTCCGCAACTGGCTACGGCAGCCGTCAGTCACCGAACCCCTCCAGCGCCTTGTTTCCGGCTCCGTAGGCCCTGCCCAGATGCCGCTCGATGATCTGGTTTCAGCCATGGTGGGCGAAGAAACCGGATTCGCCATGCTGGCCGACACTGAACAGACAGCCAGAGCAATTGTTCGGACCTTTCTTCATTCCCTAAGGGAGGCATATTGGGGCTTGCCCGAGATCGGCCTGCCCGCCATGGGCAACCGTTTGGATATCATCGTGGAGGCGGTCGGAACATTGCCAGCCCTCCACTCGACGCTGCAGCACCAATACGATCGCGCCGAATCCGCCTACACTCGCGCGGATTTCCCAACTGCCAAGACGCTGTTCGAGTCGTTACTGCTGACGCTTGACACATTTCCGGGCGAAACAAACGAACTTCGCGTGAAGGTCCGAACCAACCTCGCTCGGATTGATGTGCAGTTGGACGAGAAACAAGACGCGGTTCTACACATTGGAGAAGCATTACGCCTCGATTCGAATTCTCCGAAGACTCGCACCAACTGGGGCGTCGCGCTCCTGCTCCAGGAAAAACCGGCCGATGCGCTCAAGTACCTGGAGTCGATCGAACCGGAGGCAGGTCACATCCTGGAATATTGGGCCGCCCGCGCCGAAGCTCTCCTTCACTTGGGCCGAACAAACGAGGCGATCGAGACCATCAAGCGATCAAAACCGGACGATCGCCCCGCGGAACGCGAGTTCACGATTGGCATCTTCCATATGCACGCGGGACAGTTCGGTATCGCTGCTTCACACTTCGCACGGGCCATCGACGCTCAACCAGATCGGCCCGAGTTCCTCGCTGGTCATGCCGAGGCGCTTCTAATCCCCATCGTGAACAAGATCAATCAAAGCGACTCGCCTCTTTGCGCGCCTTCCGATGACGCAACGCTTTCTGCGGCGATCGCCGAATTTGACAGGGCACGGACGGGATTTGAGAAGAGCGGCCGGCCGAAAAAAGCCGCGAAGGTCCAACTCGCGATCGGCGCGACGCTGATGGCCCAAGGTAAGTTCGATCTGGCAATCCAGCGACTGCACCCGCTTTCATTGGCCTCAGACCCGGACCCTGAATTGTGGCGCAACCTCGGGACAGCGTATTTATCCGCTGGCAAGCCGTCCGAAGCAGTCGCGCCTTTAGAGCGGGCGGTCGAACTCGGAGAACTTCTGAACGAGCCCCAAATCCTGTTTGCAGCGTACATGGTTTCTGGAAACGCGGATCGCGCCCGATCGTTTGCCGAGGCACGCTCAGCGGGAGGAATAACTCGTGACTCGCTGCAATGGCATCTGCGCAAAGCGGAAGCATTGAGGGAGATGCGAAAGTGGACCGAAGCTCAGAAAGTCCTGGACGATGTGCAAGCTGTGTTTGCGGGTGATCCCCAGGTCCTGCTCCAGATCGCCGAACACTACGAAGCAACCGGCGAGACGGACAAAGCCGAGGAAAATTACACGCGTTCGTTAGAGTGCGCGCCGCCCGGGCGATTGCAGACGCGAATTCGGCTGACCTACGGCAACTTTCTCGGGAAAGAACGTCAGTTCTCCAAAGCGGCGGAAGTCTGGAAACCCATCGTCCGAATCGATCATTGCGAGGTGTTGCTGGTCCGCTACTGCATCGCGCTTTACAACTCTGGTCAGCTGGCCGATATCCTCCCCATCGCCGCGAACATGCGCGGCCAAGAGGTGCCGGAAAAACTTGCGGACATTTTCGCGAGCGCCAACGAAGGCTTGAATAACCTCGATGAAGCGATCCTGTGGCTAAAATTCCTTGGGGACATTTACGGAAATAAGACCGACTACCTTATCCGGCTGGCAATTGATACGTTTCGTCTCGGCCGACGGGAAGACGCCGTCGAGCTTCTCGATGGGACAAGGCACAAAGTCAATGCTCCGAACGAGCTCATGGCCTACGCTCAAGCGTATGCCTCCATGGAGCGTTACGAGCAAGCACTGGAACTGGCGCTGCGAGCTCTTAATGCTGCGCCGGAAGATCCCGACATAACCGCCGCGTATGTGACGCTCTTCGGCTCGGTGACGAGATCGGGAATGCCCGACCCGCAGGAAAAATACATCACTGCCTACCAAAATACTCTGCGGGACTTTGGATCACGCTTCCCAGATTCCACGCACATCCAGTCATTCATTGTCCAACCTGGCGACATCACGCCCATCCTGCAGATGCTCGACCAGGCTGCCAAGCGTTGGGACGTCGCGATCCAACTTTACCGGCAGCAGCGGTTTCCTTTGTGCGTTTTCTCTCAGATGCTGGGACGAGATTTGTACGAAACATGGTTGCATGTAGTGTCCGACAACCAGCTGCAACTCTTCACGGCCTTTGGCACCCCGGACGAAGCGATAGCGGCTGAAGCAGCCCTGTCGACACCGCCGACGGTAGTTGCCGATCTGGTTAGTTTGTTCACGAATGCCCATCTTGGTACTCTCTCCCTCCTCGCGGAGCAAGCAAAGGTCTACGTCGAGCAATCGACACTCGATGAACTGCACCACCTCCAGGCGAAACGCCAAGGTACCGCTCAAGGCTACATGGTTGCTGGAAAGATCGGCGACCAATACACGCGGTACGACGTCTCTGGCGATGAGGCACAAAGAATCAGGGCTGCGCTTGACCAAGCAACCGAATTCGTCGAACGTCATGCCATCGTCACGGGTCTGTCCGCACAACTTACCGCGGATGACGACAAGTATCCGCAGTTGCTGGGAGACCCCGGCATCAGGGCGCTGCTACTGGCGCGCGAAAAATCTCTTCCCGTGCTTACCGATGATAAAGCGTTCGCAGAAATCGGCCGTCAGCTCTACGCAACTATTGGCGTTAATACGCAGGCTGTCCTGGTGCACCTCGTACGCACGGGCTCGCTCGATAGACTTCGATACGACCGAGCCATTGTCAAGCTCGTCCACGCAGGCTACACGCACGTAATGGTGGACGCGCAACAGATTTTTCAAACGATGGCGGAACACGCGTTTCAGATCACCCCGCAACTGTCCATCGTGCTGCGTTCTATAGAGTCTCCTACAACGTCCGTGGAATCCGCTGCCCGCGTGACGGCCGATACGCTCAAGTTGCTGTTCGTTGAGCCGTTGCCCACTTTTACGCGTGAAGCGATAACCCTTTACTTGCTCGACCTTCTCACCCGCTACCATAATCCCGGACAGGCTTTGGCAGAATTGCGGCGAGCCCTGACACAGACGATGGGGAGATTGCTCGTCCTCCAACAAAGCCAGATTGAATTGTGCATTAGACGCTGGGAACGCCAACCCGTCCTGCTAAGTAAGATTTCATAGCGTCGCCGGCCTGGGCCGGATCAAGTCGACTTGACTGTCGGTCAGTCGATCGTGCGATCCCCAACGTGTTACGGAACCTCGTGCGCGTCGGCTGCGTGCTGACTTCCAATCCCTAGCAACCATCCGTCATTCTCAAGCGGAAGGCTACGCCATCTTTTCCTCACTTCGGCCTCCTCCGGGTGGACGCCGCTTGGCCGCGGCTCGGACGGGCGTTTCGGACTGCGCCGGTTTCGCGCCAAACTAACCCCAACCCCGTTTGGCACTCTCCGCGCTTTCACTCACGCCCTGCCACCCTCCTTCGGCCTCCGTTCTGTCCCTTTTACCGTTCCGCCTTGTTTCTTCCCGCTGCCGCTCAAGTGAAGAAAGAAACAAGCCGGAAACGGCAGAAAGGGAAAAAACATGAAATTAGAAGAAGTCAACACACGAACCAAAGAGGCCGTGGAT
>Ga0182030_10009602_pt1 | contig 19787 bp, 19 predicted proteins | sample 812S3MmetaG_FD_121299 | JGI IMG/M metagenome (GOLD analysis project Ga0182030, IMG submission 121299) | Permafrost microbial communities from Stordalen Mire, Sweden - 812S3M metaG (Illumina Assembly) | ecosystem: Environmental > Terrestrial > Soil > Wetlands > Permafrost | place: Sweden... | reverse complement strand
TTGATCGTGTAGCGAGCGATCGTGTCTTTTGGATCGATGCCGGGCGCGATCGCGGTTCCGTCCGGGCGCAGCCGCCAGTCTTCGATCAGAAACACCTCATCGCGATCGACGGTGACGGCTTCGCTCTCCCCGACGATCAGCGCCCGGGCCGGCGGCGGTCGGGCCTGACCATCGCCGAGCAGCCGCAGGTCGCACAGGAACGTTCCGGAATCGCGCAGCGGCACCACGAAAGTTTCCTTGGCCCCAGGCGCAAGAGGCGTCCGGGCGGCCAGCGGTTCGGCAGCCGGGACGCCGTCGATGCCGCGCCAACTGAGCGCCGCAGGCACCGGCAGCTCGTTAGCAAGCGAGACTTCAACGGTGTCGCCACATTTGAAGCGCAAGCCGGAGTCCAGTGTTGGGCTCCCGAGCGACCATATCGGCGTATCCGGCTCTCCCGGACGCAACGCGATGACATCGGCTTTGGCTCGCAGCGTCAGCGGCGGGCGGACCTCCGCGAGGGCCACCGAAGGCATCGCCGGACCAAGGGCCGCCGCGCCCAATGCGGCCACGAGTTCGCGTCGGTTCAGCGGGAAAACGTGATCTGCCATGACAGATGCGGACCATTTTCCTCTCGGCATGTCCAGTTACCGCAGGGTGCGCCCGGGCGCTCAATAATGGACATTTTTTTGCTGCGGACCAGCGTGCCCATGTTATAAGCCCGCCGCGGCGATCACGCTTATGATTTGGATGAGGGCGTCAAAATCATAAACGTGATCGATTTCATTAACTTGGAGTATGATTGGCCGCCCGAAAACCGCTTCACACTTTTCGGCAATCGTGTTCGGGCATCGCGGCCGGACAGATGCTATCAGCGGGCGTGGCGGAACTGGTAGACGCGCTGGATTTAGGTTCCAGTGACGAAAGTCGTGGGGGTTCGAGTCCCTCCGCCCGCACCACTTTAGGCAAGCGCTGACGATTCACGGGTTATTTGCTGAACCTTCACGTCCGTTAGATCGCAACGTCATCCAGCAATTGACCTGCCGGCCGTCCTCATCAGCGCACTTGTTCCGGTCGGTATCGAGGGCCATGTTCCAGGCCGGAAAGCCCCGTTCCAGCCCGGCGATCTTGTCGGACTTGCCGCGCTCCAGACGGTTGATCTGGGGCTTCCACTCGGCTACCAACGGCAGCTTCAGGCGGTTCGCTTCGGTGAGGCTTTCGGTCCCCAGGGACCCGATGAAGCGCGGCTTGCCGTCCAGCAATTACGCAGCGGCTTCGGGACCTCGACGACGTGCCATGTGGTCTTGCCGAACCCCGACGCAGGCTTTTACGGCCGGGCGTCGACCAGATTGACAATGTCGCGGCGTTTAGGCCGGACCAAGCGGGAAGAAGATAGACGCCATGCAGGTGAAGGAAACCGTCGCTGACGGACTGAAGCACGAATTCCAGATCAGCGTTCCGGCCTCGGATCTCGATGCCAAGGCGGACGCTCGTCTGGTGGACCTCAAGGACAAGGTCCGGCTCAATGGCTTTCGTCCGGGCAAGGTGCCGGTGAGCCACCTCAAGAAGGTGTACGGCCGCTCGGTGATGGCGGAGACGGTCGAGCAGACCATCCGCGATACCAACTCGCAAATCTTCACGGAGCGCGGCTTCCGCCTCGCAACGGAACCCAAAGTCACGATGCCGACCGAGGAAAAAGCCGTTGAGGACATCCTCACGGGCAAATCCGATCTCAACTACACCGTTTCGATCGAGGTCGTGCCCGCGATCCAACTCGCCGATTTCAAGAGCTTCACGGTCGAAAAGCCGATCGCCGAGGTAACCGACGCCGATGTCGACGAGGCCATCAAGCGGATCGCAGAGCAGAACCGGACATTCGCCGCGAAAAGCGAGGGCGCCAAGGCCGAGAGCGGGGACCGACTCACGGTTTCCTTCAAGGGCACCGTCGACGGCACGCCGTTCGAAGGCGGTACCGGTGAGGACATCCAGGTGCTGATCGGCTCCGGAACCTTCATTCCCGGCTTCGAGGAGCAATTGATCGGCATCGCCGCAGGCGAAACCCGCAACCTGAAAGTGACGTTCCCGAAGAATTATGGAAACGAGAAGCTGGCCGGCCAGCCGGCCGAGTTCGAGACCACCGCCGCATTGATCGAAGCGCCGCTCGACACCGTGATCGACGACGAGTTCGCCAAGACTCTGGGCCTGGAATCGCTCGACAAGCTGAAGGAAGCCGCGCGCGAGCGGCTGTCGGCGGAATTCGCCGGCGCGACCCGCCAGCGGGTCAAGCGTCTGCTGCTCGACCGTCTCGACGAAACCCACCGCTTCGAGGCGCCGCCGTCGCTGGTCGACGAGGAATTCAATCTGATGTGGAATTCGATCAAGGCCGAAATGGAGTCCGGCGGCAAGAGTTTCGCCGATGAGGATACGACCGAAGAGGCCGCCAGGGAAGAATACCGCAAGATCGCCGATCGCCGGGTCCGGCTCGGCCTCGTTCTGTCTGAGATCGGCGAAAAGAACAAGATCACGGTCACCGACGACGAAGTCAGTCGCGCGCTGATCGAGCGCGCGCGCCAGATGCCGGGACGCGAGAAAGAGGTCTGGGACTACTATCGCAACAATGCCAATGCTCTGGCCCAGCTTCGTGCGCCGATTTATGAGGACAAGGTCGTCGATTTCATCCTCGAACTTGCCAACGTGACCGAAAAGAAGGTCACCCGCGAGGACCTCTACAAGGACGACGACGCGGAGAAGACCGCCGCCTGATGGCGTCGGCCACGTCAAGACTCGGCTCTTCGTTGAGCAAGGCCTCGCTTCGTTAAGGAGGTGCCGTGAAACGGGTACGGCGACGGGATCGGTCGCTATGCGGTGTTTCACGAATCAGCTTCAACTGCGGTGAGAGCCCGAAATTGCTCCGGTCTTGTCGCCGGGGAATTGGCCCATATCTGTGGGCTTGTCTTTATAAGTCCTGCATCACGGGACGTTCGTCCGCGCTTGGCAACTTCCAGCCTGGCCGAAGGATGTTCGCTTCCGCCAACCTGTCTACCAACCCTTGGGTGATTAATGCGCGATCCAGTGGAAACCTACATGAACCTTGTGCCGATGGTGGTCGAGCAGACCAACCGCGGCGAACGCGCCTACGACATTTTTTCGCGCCTGCTGAAAGAGCGCATCATCTTCGTGACCGGGCCGGTCGAGGATGGCATGTCGACGCTGACCGTCGCGCAGCTGTTGTTTCTCGAAGCCGAGAATCCCAAGAAGGAAATCTCGATGTACATCAACTCGCCCGGTGGGGTCGTTACATCGGGCCTTGCGATCTACGACACGATGCAGTTCATCCGTCCGCCGGTGTCGACGCTTTGCACCGGACAAGCGGCGTCGATGGGCTCGCTGCTGCTCGCCGCCGGCCACAAGGATATGCGCTTCTCGCTGCCGAATTCGCGCATCATGGTGCACCAGCCCTCCGGCGGCTTTCAGGGCCAGGCGACCGACATCATGCTGCATGCGCAGGAAATCCTGAACCTGAAGAAGAGGCTCAACGAGATCTATGTGAAGCACACCGGCCAGACCTTCAAGGCGATCGAGGATGCGCTGGAACGCGACAAGTTCCTCACCGCCGAGATGGCCCGCGACTTCGGTATTGTGGACAAGGTGATCGATAAGCGCTCAGAAGACCCGACCGCAAAGACCCCTTAAGTCGGGTGCCGGGCGGACGGCGTATCGGCATTAACGGTTGCCGCCGGCGGCAATTGCGGCCTCCAGCGCCACTTTGACGCCCTCCCGTGGGCAGCAAGTTCCGCTTTCGTGCCGGTCCGGCAGCGTGGCAATCGCGCAACGCCCGGCCGATTTCGGCATCTCTTGCTCGCATCAGCGCCGGAAATCACGGTATTGTCACGGGTATCCGATGGGCGGCCGATTAGGGAATTCTTGATAGTCGGCTGTCAGCATGGTTGGCTACGTCGGATCGGCTATGATCACGGGAGATTCGAACCAACCGCGATTCGTGGCATCTGGAGTGTGGGGCCTTTTTTGGTACGGATTTTGCTCTATCTACAACTCTGTGCCGGCAGGTGCCGGAATAGGGTGATCGGGTAGGCCGGATCGAACGGCGGACGGAGACGAGAATGAGTAAGGTCGGCACGAGCGACTCCAAGAACACGCTGTATTGCTCGTTCTGCGGCAAGAGCCAGCACGAAGTCCGCAAATTGATCGCGGGTCCCACCGTATTCATCTGCGACGAATGCGTTGAGCTGTGCATGGACATCATCCGCGAGGAGAACAAATCCTCGCTGGTGAAGTCGCGCGACGGCATTCCGACCCCGAAGGAAATCTGCAAGGTCCTCGACGATTATGTCATCGGCCAGAGCCACGCCAAGAAGGTGCTTTCGGTCGCGGTGCACAATCATTACAAGCGGCTCAATCACCAGACCAAGCATAACGACGTCGAGCTTGCGAAGTCGAACATCCTGCTGATCGGTCCGACCGGCTCGGGCAAGACGTTGCTGGCGCAGACGCTGGCGCGGATTCTCGACGTGCCGTTCACGATGGCGGATGCGACGACGCTGACCGAAGCCGGCTATGTCGGCGAGGACGTCGAAAACATCATCCTGAAGCTGCTGCAGTCGGCCGACTATAATGTCGAGCGCGCGCAGCGCGGTATCGTCTACATCGACGAGATCGACAAGATCAGCCGCAAATCCGACAACCCGTCCATCACCCGGGACGTATCGGGCGAGGGCGTGCAGCAGGCGCTTCTCAAGATCATGGAAGGTACCGTTGCCTCGGTTCCTCCGCAGGGCGGCCGCAAGCATCCGCAGCAGGAGTTCCTGCAGGTCGACACCACGAACATCCTCTTCATCTGCGGCGGCGCGTTCTCCGGCCTGGAGAAGATCATCTCCGCGCGTGGGCGCTCGACCTCGATTGGTTTCGCCGCGCAGGTATTGGCGCCGGAAGATCGCCGCACCGGGGAGATATTCCGTCACGTCGAGCCGGAGGACCTGTTGAAGTACGGCCTGATCCCCGAATTCGTGGGACGCCTGCCGGTGGTCGCCACGCTGGAAGATCTCGACGAGGCTTCGCTCAAGAAGATTCTGACGGATCCGAAGAACGCGCTGGTGAAGCAATATCAGCGGCTGTTCGAGATGGAGAACATCGAGTTGACGTTCGCCGATGAGGCTCTTGGCGCGGTCGCCCGCAGGGCGATCGAGCGCAAGACCGGCGCGCGCGGCCTGCGTTCGATTCTCGAAAGCATCCTGCTGGAGACCATGTTCGATTTGCCGGGCCTGGAGGGCGTCGAAGAGGTCGTGATCTCGCGCGAGGTGGTCGAGGGGACCGCTCGCCCGCTCTACATCTACGCCGATCGTTCCGACCGCGCCGTCGAAAGCAGCGCCAGCGCCTGATCGCGGTCCTAGCGGGCGGATTGAGCATCCAAAACAGACGGCTGCCGAGCCCTTCGGCGGCCATGTTGGCGCAGGCCTCCCCAGATTCTTAGCCGCAATTGGCGGGCATTCTCCAGCGACTTGACACCCCCATGGTCGATAGCCACCTTATGCTATCGGCGATGAAAACCTGGCGTCAGATTCGCCGCAACAACGATCCGGAGAAGCAGGCTCAAGACGCGGCCAGGCGACCCGGAACATCTCGGCACCTTGTGGCGGTTGCGCAAAATGGCGGACTGCGTGCAAGGGGGCACAACAAAAGGAACAGGCCATGACCACTCCGAAACCCCGGCCATCTATCGTTCACGGCGAAAGCCATTCTTATCCGGTGCTGCCGCTTCGCGACATCGTCGTCTTCCCGCACATGATAGTGCCGCTGTTCGTCGGCCGCGAGAAATCGATCCGCGCGCTTGAGGAGGTCATGAAGAATGACGCGTTGATCATGCTCGCGACGCAGAAGAACGCGTCGGATGACGATCCGAGCCCGGATTCGATCTACGAAACCGGCACGCTTGCGAGCGTATTGCAGCTGCTCAAATTGCCCGACGGCACCGTGAAGGTGCTGGTGGAGGGGCTCGAGCGCGCTCGCGTCGAAAAATATACCGATCGGGCCGAATACTACGAAGCCACCGCAACCGCGCTCGCCGACACTGACGCTGCCTCGGTCGAGGCCGAGGCGCTGGCGCGCTCGGTGGTGTCCGACTTCGAGAGCTATGTGAAGCTGAACAAGAAGATCTCCGCCGAGGTCGTCGGGGTGGTTCAGGCGATCACGGATTTCGCCAAACTCGGCGACACCGTCGCTTCGCATCTTGCCGTCAAGATCGCCGACCGCCAGGCGATTCTGGAGACGCTGTCGGTCACCGCGCGCCTTGAGAAGGTGCTCGGACTGATGGAGAGCGAAATCTCGGTGCTGCAGGTCGAGAAGCGGATCCGCTCGCGGGTCAAGCGCCAGATGGAGAAGACCCAGCGCGAATATTATCTCAACGAGCAGATGAAGGCGATCCAGAAGGAACTCGGCGACGACGAAGGCCGCGACGAACTGGCCGACCTCGAAGAAAAGATTGCCAAGACCAAGCTCTCCAAGGAAGCGCGGGAGAAGGCGCAGCACGAGTTGAAGAAGCTGCGCCAGATGTCGCCGATGTCCGCCGAGGCGACCGTCGTGCGCAACTATCTCGACTGGCTGTTGTCGATCCCGTGGAACAAGAAGTCCAAGGTCAAGAAGGATCTGGTCGCAGCCCAGACCACGCTCGACAACGATCACTACGGACTTGAGAAGGTCAAGGACCGCATCGTCGAATATCTCGCGGTTCAGTCGCGCGCCAACAAGCTGACCGGGCCGATTCTGTGCCTGGTCGGCCCTCCCGGCGTCGGCAAGACCTCGCTCGGCAAGTCGATCGCGAAAGCGACCGGGCGCGAATTCGTGCGGGTGTCGCTCGGCGGCGTGCGCGACGAAGCCGAAATCCGCGGTCACCGCCGGACCTATATCGGCTCGATGCCCGGCAAGATCATCCAGTCGATGCGGAAGGCGAAGACCTCGAATCCGCTGTTCCTGCTCGACGAGATCGACAAGATGGGCGCCGACTTCCGCGGCGATCCGTCATCGGCTCTGCTTGAGGTGCTGGACCCCGAGCAGAATTCGACCTTCAACGATCACTATCTCGAGGTCGACTACGACCTCTCCAACGTGATGTTCATCACCACCGCGAATACGCTGAATATTCCCGGACCGCTGATGGACCGCATGGAGATCATCCGGATCGCCGGCTACACCGAGAACGAAAAGGTCGAGATCGCCCGCAAGCATCTGATCCCGAACGCGATCGCAAAGCACGGCCTGGATTCCAAGGAATGGTCGATCGACGACGACGCGTTGCTGCTGATGATCCGGCGCTACACCCGCGAAGCGGGCGTGCGCAATCTGGAGCGTGAGCTTTCGACACTGGCCCGCAAGGCGGTGAAGGAACTGATGATCTCCAAGAAGAAGTCGGTCAAGGTCACCGAGAAATCCCTTGAGGAGTTTCTCGGGGTGCCGAAGTATCGCTATGGGGAGATCGAGAGCGACGATCAGGTCGGCATTGTCACCGGTCTGGCGTGGACCGATGTCGGTGGCGAGCTGCTCACCATCGAGGGCGTCATGATGCCCGGCAAGGGCAAGATGACGGTCACCGGCAATCTGCGCGACGTGATGAAGGAGTCGATTTCGGCGGCTGCATCCTATGTCCGCTCGCGTGCCGTCGGCTTCGGTATCGAGCCGCCCCTGTTCGATCGGCGCGATATCCACGTCCACGTTCCCGAGGGGGCGACTCCGAAGGATGGACCGTCGGCCGGCGTTGCGATGGCGACCGCGATCGTTTCCATCATGACCGGCATTCCGGTCCGGCACGATGTCGCCATGACCGGCGAAATCACGTTGCGCGGTCGGGTGCTGCCGATCGGCGGCTTGAAGGAGAAGCTCCTGGCCGCCGCGCGCGGCGGCATCAAGACGGTGCTGATCCCCGAGGATAACGCCAAGGATCTCACGGAGATTTCCGATGCGATCAAGGGCGGTATGAGCATCATCCCGGTCGCGCGGCTCGACGACGTGATCTCCAAGGCCCTGGTGCGGCCGCCGGTGCCGATCGTCTGGGAAGAGGATACCAAGGTACCGGTCAAGCCGGACGCCACGGATGAAGCGGCGGGCGGACTGACCGCCCACTGACCTTGCTAATAATATGACAACAGCGGCGTCCCGATCGGGGCGCCGCTTTTTTATGAGGCGATCGGCGGCTTGCGCCTGGTGGCCCTGCGGCGCTAAACAGAAGGCGTGGGCGGCTAGCTCAGCTGGTTAGAGCATCTCGTTTACACCGAGAGGGTCGGGAGTTCGAATCTCTCGCCGCCTACCATTCGTTCCGGTGTCATTCGCAATGTTGCTCGCGGTTATTTCAGAAGCCGCAAAAGAGCCCGGCCAGCTCTGGTATTCAGTTCCTTGGCGTCCAAGGTCCCGTCATTGTCCCGGTCGGCGGCCTTGAAAAGCTGCTCGACGACGGCGAGATACTCATCCTTGGAGAGCGTTCCGTCATGATCAGGATCGGCGGCGGCGAGCTCCTTGGCTGACAATCTCCGAGCCAATTCATGCTTGTCGAGCGTGCCATCATGGTCGCGTTCCAGCTTGTCGAACGCCGCAGAACCGGCCTTCTGTGCTTCGGCAAGATCTACGGTGCCATCATTGTCCGTGTCGAAGATGACGTGGTGGGATTTTGCCAGAGCGGGCAATCCGGCGGCGAGCAATGTCCCGACCGCCAGTGAAAAAACCATCGTACGGCGCGTTTTCATGGTGCCACCTTTCCAGGTTCGCGGGCTGCACAGGGCGAGATACCGCCAACAATTTCTCTCGATCCTGTAGAAATAAAGGTATTTGTCCCGTCGTCAACGCAGAGCGGTCATCGGTGGTGCGATTGGAACGAAACGAATCATCATGCGTCCCGCTCCGTTTCTGATCGTATCCACGACCGGTATCGGATATCTTCATCGGTGAAAAACGAATTCGAAGAATAACTTCAAAAAATAATTTTGGGGATTTCGCGTATGGAAGCACCGAGGGGCCACGATCTCAATGCCGACCAGATCGCCTACTGGAACGGGCCGGGCGGCCAGCATTGGACCGATCGTCAGCAGGCCCAGGACATTCTGCTTGCGCCGGTCTCCGACATTTTGATTGATCGCGCCAAGGCCAAGGCGGGCGAGCGGATCATCGATGTGGGTTGCGGCTGCGGGGCGACGACAATGGCGCTCGCGCAAAAAGTCGGCCCAACCGGGCACGTTTTCGGTGTCGACATCTCGGCTCCGATGTTGGCACGCGCCAGGCAGATCGCGCCGGCAGGGCTGCCTGTCGATTTCGTACTCGCCGACGCGACGGTCTATCCGTTCGACCCCGCGAGTTTCGACCTGCTGGTCTCGCGCTTCGGCGTGATGTTTTTTGCCGAGCCGGCGCTTTCGTTTACCAATCTCCGCAAAGCGCTGCGGCCGTCAGGCCGCATGGTCTTCGCCTGCTGGCGCGAACCGCGCGACAACCCATGGCTGCTGGCGCCGCTTCAAGCGGCCTACAAGCACGTCCCGAAACTGCCGCAGCTTGGACCGGAAGACCCCGGTCCGTTCTCATTTGCCGCCGAGCAGCGCGTTCATCGCATCCTGGGCGAGGCCGGATTTTCCAGAATAGCCATGGAGCCTTGCAACCTTTCGCTCGATGTCGCGATCGGGCGCGGTCTCGACGCGGCGGTCGAAGCTGCGCTCGAAATCGGACCGGCGAGCCGCGCGCTTCAAGGGCAGCCGTCCGACCTGCGGGCGGCTGCTGCGAATTCGATCCGCGAAGTCCTCGCGCCTTTCGCGCAGGGAAAGACGGTTCCGCTCGGCGCGTCGATCTGGATCGTGACCGCCTCAGGCTCGTGAAACGCGCTGCGAGCCCAAAACTCTAGGCCCGCTCCTCCCAGATCATCGCGAGATGAACGATGGTCTGCGCGGCTTTCTCCATGTCCTGCACGCTGACCCACTCCAGCCGCGAGTGGAACGCGTGTTCGCCGGCGAAAATGTTGGGGCAGGGCAATCCCATGAACGACAGCCGCGAACCGTCGGTGCCGCCGCGGATCGAGGTTTTCACCGGCTTGAGACCGGCGCGGCGGATGGCTTCCATCGCATGGTCGATGATCTCAGGATGGCGGTCGATCACCTGCTTCATGTTGCGATACTGCTGCTTGATCTCCAGCCGGTAGGTTGATCGCGGAAAGTCCTTCATCACGCCTTTGACGATGCTTTCCAGCAGGGCTTCCTTGTCTTTCAGTCCCTGATCGGTGAAATCGCGCACGATGAAATCGAGCGTGGCCTTCTCCAGCGCCCCCGAGATGGCGGTCGGATGCAGGAATCCCTGCTTTCCGTCGGTGGTTTCCGGCGAACAGGCTTGCTTCGGCAGGCCCTCGACAATGGCGGCTGCGATTTTGATCGCGTGCTCCATTTTGCCTTTGGCAAAACCGGGATGGGTGCTGACGCCTTCGATGGTGATGGTGGCGGCATCGGCGGAGAACGTTTCGTCCTCGATATTGCCCGCGGTTTCGCCGTCGATCGTGTAGGCAAAATCGGCGCCGAGCTTCTTCAGGTCGGCCTTGTCGACGCCGCGGCCGATCTCTTCGTCGGGAGTGAACATGATCTTGATGGCGCCATGCTTGATCTGTGGATTGTCAGTCAGGAAACGCGCCGCATCCATGATTTCGGCAAGACCAGCCTTGTTGTCGGCGCCGAGCAGCGTGGTGCCGTCCGAGGTGACGATGTCGTTGCCGATCTGATGCTCGAGCGCGGGATGATCCGCGGCACGGATGATCTGGGTGGGGTCGGCCGGCAGCACGATGTCGCCACCCCGATAATTCCTGACGATCTGCGGTTTGACGTCCTTGCCGGTGCAGTCGGGCGAGGTGTCCATATGGGAGCAGAAGCAAATCACCGGAACACGCTTGTCGGTATTCGCCGGAATGGTGGCGTAGACGTAGCCATGTTCGTCGAGACGGGCGTCCCGGATCCCCATCGCCTGGAGCTCGCCGGCGAGCAGGCGGCCCAGGTCTTTCTGTTTTTCGGTGGATGGGCAGGTCGGCGACGCAGGGTCGGACTGGGTGTCGATGACCACGTAGCGCAGAAAGCGCTCGGTCACGGTATGCGTGAACCTGAGGTTCGAAGTCACAGTCAAAACCGCGTCTGGAAACGGACAACAACAGGGCAGCTGGTCTAGGCGACAAATGTAGCGTCATTCCGGGGGCCGCGTAAACCGCTCCGGAATGACGCAAAGATCGGATGCGCGCTATCAGACGGCTTCCTTGAGCTCCTTGGCCGCGCGGAAGGCAACCTTCTTGCTGGCCTTGATATGGATGGCTTCGCCGGTGGCAGGATTGCGGCCCATGCGGGCGGCGCGCTTGCGTACCTGGAGGATGCCGAGACCCACGATACGGATGCGTTCGCCCTTCTTCAGGTGCTTGGTGATCCGACCGACCAGATCGTTCAGAATGGCCTCAGCCTGCTTCTTGGACAACTCCTGTTCTTCGGCGATGGCTGCCGCGAGATGCTTCAGCGTGACGGTGGTCGGGGTCGCTGCTTTCTTCGCCATATTTGGCCCTCCTCGTTGTTGATGGCTTCGGAAACTAAGACGTATCAGGCCTTAAATGATTCGGGGGGCGGCTGACTACGCTGTTTCGCCTATAAACAGCCTATAATTTGCATCGGCATCGCAAAAAGGCCTGACTGGCAGGGGGATTCGCAACAACCTTGACTAAGACGAGGCGCGCCTTTAAGTCCTCATTTCGGTGCGGACCAGATTACGGCATCCGCGGGAGTAGCTCAGTTGGTTAGAGCGCCGCCCTGTCACGGCGGAGGCCGCGGGTTCGAGTCCCGTCTCTCGCGCCATTAATTCAACGGCTTAGCGCGGGTTAGTTCTTCCAAGTCGCGCTTCCAAATCCTGCAAAAAGCACAAGGCCGCCCCGAGAGGCGGCTTTGTGCTTCATGCCGTTGAAATTCCGGAGCTGTCCTAGCGGACGACCGATGTATCGGAACTCGTCACCGTCACCGGCTTGCCGGCTTTAACGACGTGAGCGGTTTGGGTGTAATCCGAATTGGTTCGAGCGGAAATGCCGAATGCCGCCACCGCCATGCCGACCACGAGAGCAACAACCACGATTTTCAGGTGCGTCGAGCGATCCGCTGAGTGAATGGAGTGGTTCATGTGAGCCTCCTGGCGCCTTTGCCGCCGTGTTGTTGGCCACGGAGATACCCTGTGCATGTTTCAGGATGGCTTCGTAGGTTCCCTAAAATGGTTTCGTCGGCACCGGCGGAGCCTTTTCCGGTACGAACGACCGGAATCCTTGCGGCCGACTGCACAGAGGCTGGAGCAGGACACTGGCCCCGCTAAGCCGACTAGGCGCACGTTGCCCGCTTGCTTTCCGATGGAGAAAGGCCCGGCCATGGGCCGGGCCTTCTTTATCTACTTCTGCTGCTGGCTCTTTGCGTGGGCTTGATCACTTTGCTTGTTTGCACTCTGGGAATGTTGCTGAGCGCTCTTGGAATGCTCCATGCCCTTGGCGTGATCGCCCTTGCCGTGTTGTTCAGCGGCGGCGCGGTGCGACTTTGCCGCATTTTCGTGAAGTTCAGCGGCTTTGTTGTGATCGTTGTTCGCCATTTAAGGTCCCTTAAATCCAGCACCCAGCGCCTAACAACACGCCGGACTCCAAGCCGTTCCTGGAGTCACGGAATGGTGTGGTTGGCATTTGCTGGTTATTTCCGTTGAAACCGCGACAGTCGCTATCCGGTCACGAGTTGTGCACCTTTCAATGCCAACACTGCGTCGCTCAAACGACACACCCGACTTCGGAGACCATCAATGCCCCCCGTGAAACTCCGAGCGTCCACGATCCTCGGTGCGTTCGAGCAGGCTCAGACCGAGCTTGTCGGCAAAGCCGTGGTGTTGACCGACGGAAAGGCCGGGACGGTGGAGAGCGTTTGGCTTGATGAATTTCACGGCCTGCGAATCTCCATCAACGGCCACGACGGAAAATGGCCGATTTCAACTATCAAGCTCGCGCAGAGCTAGACCGTCGAACGATTTCGCCGGAACAGCGACACGCGAGCACGATGCGAGCAGATTGCGCTAAGTAGCTCGGCTGGGGATCATTCCGTCCGATTAACAACGCCGGCCCCATTTGAACCTGTATGTCGTCTCATTAAATTTGTGAAAGTGTGCAATATTGATCGATATGCTCCCCCGCCCTGGGCGCAGGTTTATTTTCATCACCGGCCCGTCCGTGGCAAGTTCCGGTGACAGAGAGTTCGGTCATGCTCCCGCCCAATGCAGGGAAGCGCGCTGTGCCCGATCCACAAATACCCATCCTGTCGCCTCGCGCGGCGGCGCGGCCTCGTTGTCTCAAATGCCAGTCGCGCATGGAGGTTCAACGCATTGCCGCGGCTCGTTCCGGCTTCGAGCACTGGACCCTGCGGTGCACCAGATGCGGCCACATTCACCAGGCGCAGGTAAACGCCGACCCGATGAAGTCCGATGCCGGGGGTTGGGCCGACGGCAATCTGGTGCCGCCGACGTAAGATCCCACATCGCGAAGCAAGAAACTTCGCCAGCCAATCGCAACCAGAATGCATGCGGTGGATGCGCTTCGAGGGGCTGCATATGCCCGGCCATGTTCTCTGGCTTCGCGGAACAGGACGTGGGCTGAGGGGTTGGTCCTGCATCACCGCACCTGCTTTCGGCTGCTATCGGTGATTGAGGGTCGGTAACGCTTCCGCCCTATCCAGGTCGAGCACAATGACAAAAGTCGTTCTCGCGACGCGTACCCACCGGCGTTACTGTCTGGATGACCTCATCGAGAAGAGGCGCAACATCCTGCGCGATGCCCGCACCTTCTCCACCAGGGGCCGAACGGGATCAACATCGGCGAATTGCCGAGTCGCTGCGCGCGTTGTTCAGGGGCAAGATTTGGCTGCAACCAACACCAACCAAGGCTGACCGCTATGCATAAATTTTTCTTTGATATGAAAGACGGCGTTCCGCTCAGAGACCGGATTGGATTGGAATTCAAGACGAATGCCGAGGCGATTGCACATTGCGGAATCCTTGCACGGCACTTTTACGAGGACAGCCTTACCGACGATCAAGATCTTGAGATCTCCGTAGTCAACGCGTCCGGGCGTGAGATTCACCGGCAGTTCGTTCATCGGCGATAGATACCACGCGGTGCCGGGAAACCATCAGGCCGAACGTGTTGATCTGCGTTTCGTCTCTATCAATATTTTATCGACATTATCGCAATTGAAGCACTCAAACGTGCGTGCATCGAAATCCAGACGGGCCGTTTTGACCTGGGTGAGCACCATCGGGGCACGGCACTTTGTGCAGGGGTGAGTTTCAATTTCGCTGGACGCGAAGCAAAGCAGCGGCTCCGCCGGCGCCTCTAATTCCTCACGGATTCGTGGGTCGGCGCGCGATCTGAGTGTTTTGGCTGAATCTACCATGCCCGACGCTACACCAGCGCACCACGGCGCCGATGGTCAAAACGGCTCACATTGGTGCGCTGATCAGAGCTTCCAGCGATCGTCGCGACTGCTGATTTGTGCCACCATCAGGCCGGCGGCGAGCGTGCCCGCCATCCCAGCCATGCCGGTCACGGAGCAGAATAAGGTCCTCGCCGGGCGCACGGATTTTTCGGGAATATCGTCAGGGTCGGTTGCAAGACCGATTGGATGCCACTAGCGCCGGAGCAGTTCCCCCATCAGGGTGCCGCAGGCGACGTCTGTCAGGTCGGGGGAGGGGGCCTCATCGCATAAGCCGCGTCGGGCTCGCCAAGGCGGTTGGCTGGACAAGGGACAGATCAGCCGGGCGCGGGCCGGACTGATATCCCCCGAACTGGTTTCCCGCGTGGTCACCCCCGCCCCCGGGACAACCGGGAAGTGCTGGTCTGTCTTACCCGGACCGGGCTGATTGGCCATGAGACGATTGTGGCGGGGCACAGGAGCGCAATCAGCGCGTGCCGGGGCAGCTCGGCCTGAATGAACTGGTGATGTTGCCGGATATATTGGTCGTCTGACCGATAGCGCGGCCAAAATGCTCGACACCGAAAAAGAACTGAACTGAAATGGGCTGCCGGCGCCTCGGGTCCCGCGCCTGGGATGGCCGGAGCCGTCAAAATAGCTTGTCTTGCGCCCTTTGTTGCGCTGCGCTAAGCCTCAGAACAATTCCAATGTAACGAATCTGCGGCTGTCCGAAACCGCAGGAAAAAGGGATCGCCGATGACCGGCATCTTGCAAAATTATCTTCCACTCGTCGTGTTTATCGGGGTCGCGGCCCTGATCGGTCTGGTCCTGCTGATCGCTCCTTTCCTTGTCGCCTTCCAGCAGCCCGATCCGGAGAAACTTTCGGCGTATGAATGCGGATTCAACGCTTTTGACGATGCCCGGATGAAGTTCGACGTCCGGTTCTATCTGGTGGCGATCCTCTTCATTATCTTCGATCTTGAAGTGGCGTTTCTGTTCCCGTGGGCGGTGGCGTTCGGGAAGCTGGGGGCGACCGGCTTCTGGTCGATGCTGGTTTTCCTCGCCGTCCTCACCGTCGGCTTTGCCTATGAATGGAAGAAAGGCGCGCTCGAATGGGATTGAGCCCCGTTGCCGCAACGCCAGGGTTCGCACCGGCGGTAGCCCCCGCCGCGACCGGCATTATCGATCCCCGCACCGGCCAGCCGGTCGGCGCCAATGATCCTTATTTTCTCGAGGTCAATCACGAGCTTTCGGATAAGGGCTTTTTCGTTACCGCGACCGACGACCTGATTACCTGGGCACGCACCGGCTCGCTGATGTGGATGACCTTCGGGCTTGCCTGCTGCGCGGTCGAGATGATGCAGATGTCGATGCCGCGCTATGACGCCGAGCGGTTCGGCTTCGCGCCGCGCGCCTCCCCGCGGCAATCCGACGTGATGATCGTGGCAGGCACGCTGACCAACAAGATGGCCCCGGCGCTGCGCAAGGTCTACGACCAGATGCCGGAGCCGCGCTACGTGATCTCGATGGGGTCGTGCGCCAATGGCGGCGGTTACTACCATTATTCGTATTCGGTGGTGCGCGGCTGCGACCGCATCGTGCCGATCGACATTTACGTGCCCGGCTGCCCGCCGACGGCGGAAGCGCTGCTTTACGGCGTGATGCTGCTGCAGAAGAAGATCCGGCGCACTGGAACCATTGAACGCTAAGGTTTTTGGAATGGACGACGGCAGGCTCGACGCCCTGGGGCAGACAATTGTAAGCGCGCTCGCCGGTGCTGCGACCGGTCATTCGATCGCGTTCAACCAGCTCACGGTGACGGTTCAGGCCGACAGGATTGTCGATGTCGTAAAATTCCTGCGCGATGATCCCGGCTGCCGTTTCGTCAGCTTCATCGATGCGACAGCGGTGGATTATCCCGGGCGCGAGAGGCGCTTCGATGTGGTCTATCATTTGCTGTCTCCGACGCTGAACGCGCGAATCCGCCTGCGCGCGGAGGCCGACGAGACGACCCAGGTGCCATCAATCATCGAGGTTTTTCCGGGCGCCGACTGGTTCGAGCGCGAGGCCTACGATCTCTATGGCGTGATCTTCACCGGCCATCCGGATATGCGGCGGCTGTTGACCGACTACGGCTTCGACGGGCATCCGCTGCGCAAGGATTTCCCGCTTACCGGCTTCGTCGAGGTGCGTTACGACGACCAGGAGAAGCGGGTGGTCTACGAACCCGTCCGGCTTAATCAGGAATTCCGTAAATTCGATTTCCTCTCGCCATGGGAAGGCGCGGACTATCCGGTGCTTCCGGGCGATGAGAAGGCGGGGGCCAAGCCGTGATTCTGTTCGCCACTCACTCTTCGCTATTTACTGTCTTGCAGGACCAGCATCATGGCTGAGGCAGCACTGCGCAATTTTACCATCAACTTCGGGCCACAGCATCCGGCCGCCCACGGCGTGCTGCGGCTGGTGCTGGAGCTCGACGGCGAAGTGGTTGCGCGGGTCGATCCGCATATCGGATTGCTTCATCGCGGCACGGAAAAGCTGATCGAGCACAAGACCTATCTGCAGGCGATCCCGTATTTCGACCGCCTCGACTATGTCGCGCCGATGAATCAGGAGCATGCGTTCTGTCTGGCCGCGGAAAAGCTGCTCGGCATTGCCGTGCCGCGCCGGGGGCAGTTGATCCGGGTGTTGTATTGCGAGATCGGCCGCATCCTGTCCCATCTTCTCAATGTCACCACGCAGGCTATGGACGTCGGTGCGCTGACCCCGCCGCTGTGGGGCTTTGAAGAGCGCGAAAAGCTGATGGTGTTTTACGAGCGCGCGTCCGGCTCGCGAATGCACGCGGCCTATTTCCGGATCGGCGGCGTGCATCAGGACCTGCCGCTGAAGCTGATCGACGACATCGAGGCCTGGTGCGATCCGTTCCTTGGCGTGGTCGCCGATCTCGAGAGATTGCTGACCGGCAACCGTATCTTCAAGCAGCGCAACGTCGACATCGGCGTGGTCTCGCTGAAGCAGGCGTGGGAATGGGGTTTCTCCGGCGTGATGGTGCGCGGCTCGGGGGCGGCCTGGGATCTGCGCAAGGCGCAGCCCTACGAATGCTACGCCGAGATGGATTTCGACGTGCCGATCGGCAAGAATGGCGACTGCTACGATCGCTACTGCATCCGCATGGAAGAAATGCGCCAGTCCGTGCGGATCATGAAGCAATGCATCGCGAAGTTGCGCGCGGCCGACGGGCAAGGCCCCGTCGCGGTGGAAGACCACAAGATTTTCCCGCCGCGCCGGGGCGAGATGAAGCGTTCAATGGAAGCGCTGATCCATCATTTCAAGCTCTATACCGAGGGCTTCCACGTGCCGGCCGGCGAGGTCTACGCCGCGGTCGAGGCGCCGAAGGGCGAGTTCGGCGTCTATCTGGTCGCTGACGGCACCAACAAGCCCTACAAATGCAAGATCCGCGCGCCCGGCTTTGCGCATTTGCAAGCGATGGATTTCATCTGCAAGGGCCATCTGCTGGCCGACGTCTCGGCCATTCTGGGCTCGCTCGATATCGTGTTCGGTGAGGTCGACCGGTGATCGCTCAGCCGCCGCCCATCCAGTTTGACCGGTCTACCGGCGTGCTCGAGGGCGCAAATGCGTGGGAGCGTCTGGCGGCGTTCGCCTTTTCGTCAGGGTCGAAGGTGTCATCGACGTTTTCGCACCGCGGTTACAACAGTTGCGCCAATCTCCTGCGCAAGATGCTGCCAGTGCGCGACATCGCTATCAAGCTCAATCCCGATGCGACGTTCGCGTTCCCCTATGGCGACGGCTATTGGAGCAAGCTGCTCAACCGTTCGTTCCGTTACGAAGACGAACTGGAATTGCTGTTCCGGGATTCCGTCGCCGTCGATTACACCCTGATCGATTGCGGCGCGAATTTCGGTTATTGGTCGGTGCTGATTTCCAGCGCGCCCTATGGATCGCACAAGGCGATCGCGATCGAGCCGTCGTCGCAGAATTTCACCAAACTCAAGAATAACGCCGAAATCAACGGCAACCGCTTTGAGACGATCAAGTGCGCCATCGGCGCCCACAAGGGTACCGCGCGGCTGTCCGGCACCAAGCACGAGGCATTCAGCATCACCGGCGATGCGGGAGGCGGCGGCGAGGACGTTCCGGTCATCGCGCTCGACGATCTGCTGGACGACGGCAAGATTTCGGCGAACGGAAAATACCTGATCAAGCTCGACGTCGAAGGCGTCGAGATCGAAGCGATCAAAGGTGGTGTTCGGCTGTTGCAGGGCGACATCGTCCTGTTGTGCGAAGAGCACGGCAACGATCCAAGCCATACCGTGTCACGCTATATCCTCGAACACACGCCGCTCGAGCTGATCGTCTATGACCCGGACAGCCACCGCCTGGAAACCGTGACCGAGCTTTCGATACTCGACCGCATCAAGGTTTCATCTCACGTCGGTTATAACGTGTTCGGCACCGCAAGCGCATTCTGGCAAAACCGGATTCAAGCCCTGAACGCGAACGCCGCCCGTCGCGCAATGAGAGACTGAAAGACAATGGCCGTCCGCCGCCTCGCACCAAAGGAACTGCAGCCCGCGAACTTCACGTTCTCAGCGGAAAACCTCGCTTGGGCAAGAGAGCAGATCGCTAAATATCCGGAAGGCCGTCAGGCGTCGGCGGTCATACCGATCCTTTGGCGCGTCCAGGAGCAGCATGACGGCTGGGTTTCCGAAGCGGCGATCCGCGCGGTCGCCGATCTGCTGGAAATGCCCTACATCCGCGCGCTGGAGATCGCGACTTTCTACACGATGTTCCAGTTGCAGCCGGTCGGCAAGAAGGCCCATGTCCAGGTCTGCGGCACCACACCGTGCCGGTTGCGCGGCGCCGCCGACATCATCGAGGTGTGCCAGAGCCGCATCCATCACGATCCCTTTCATCTGTCGAAGGACGGCAATTTCAGCTGGGAAGAAGTCGAGTGCCTCGGCGCCTGCGTGAATGCGCCGATGGTGCTGATCTGGAAGGATACTTTCGAAGATCTGACCAAGGAGAACTTCGGCAAGGTGCTGGATGGCTTTGCTTCCGGCAACCTTCCGGATCCCGGGCCGCAGAATGGCCGTCAGTTTTCCGCGCCGATCGGCGGACCGACCACGCTGAAGGAAACCACATGACGCGTCACAGCGGATTTGCAGCGGCCGGGCCGGGGGGTGGGGTTGCGATGAAGCCTTGGCGCTATATCGCTGTGCACGCCGTGACGGCCGGTGCATTCATTTTCCTGCTGCAGCGTTACGCGCTTGATGCGTCGCTTGATACAAGCCTGTTATGGACGGTGGCCTT
>Ga0182030_10009601_pt1 | contig 19790 bp, 14 predicted proteins | sample 812S3MmetaG_FD_121299 | JGI IMG/M metagenome (GOLD analysis project Ga0182030, IMG submission 121299) | Permafrost microbial communities from Stordalen Mire, Sweden - 812S3M metaG (Illumina Assembly) | ecosystem: Environmental > Terrestrial > Soil > Wetlands > Permafrost | place: Sweden... | reverse complement strand
CAACATCACCGACGAGTTGATCGACCGCGACTGGGCACCAAAGGTGTACGGCGCGTGGAACCTGCACCAGGCCACCGCATCTGCGGAGCTGGATTGGTTCTGCTCGTTCTCCTCGGCGGCGGCTCTGCTGGGCTCGCCAGGTCAGGGCGCTTATTCGGCGGCCAACAGCTGGCTGGACGCCTTCACCCACTGGCGGCGCGCGCAGGGCCTGCCGGCCACCGCAATCGCGTGGGGAGCCTGGGGCGAGATCGGCCGCGGCGCAGGCTTTGCGGAAGGCAGCGGCGCCGCGATCACTCCGGAGGAGGGCGCATACGCCTTCGAGGAGCTACTGCGGCACAACCGGGCGTACTCGGGCTACAGCCCGCTGATCGGCACACCATGGGTGACTTCCTTCGCGGACCGCAGCAAGTTCGTGGAGATGTTCAAGTCTGCTGGGCAGAAACGTTCCGGAACAGGCAAATTGCGCGCTGAGCTAGACGAACTCCCGCTGGAAGAGTGGCCTTCGAGGCTCCGGCGCGTACTTTCTGAACAAATTGGTCTCATTTTGCGACGCAGCATCGATCCGGACCATACACTTTCTGAGTATGGCCTCGATTCACTGGGCAATCTCGAATTGCGCACACACATCGAGGCAGAAACGGGAATACGCATCACCTCGAGTGACATCACTACCGTGCGGGGTTTGGCAGACCACCTGTACGCCAAGTTGGCACCGCAAGAACAAGACGCAGCTACACCTGCGTGAGGTAGGTCCTGACGTCAAAGTCGACTGCAGCGCATGGGACGGAATATGAGGAGGGAAACGTGTTAATAGCTGGAGGTTCCGCGCAGGTCGGCCTAGAAGTTGGAACAATTCACGACTGGGACCCGGGGCAGGGTTCAGTCTTTTGTTGGGAGCCGACACCTGCGTCACTAGCGAAAGCCCGCCAAGCTCCGATAAGCCCAGTGCCGCCCAGCTCCATGCAGGTCGGCCATCTTCGTGGATATGTCGAGTTCAAGGAGCGCGGGCTCGATTATTCGCGGGCCGTCATGGGCTCCTGGGACGTACCCGGCCGCTGCGATATCCGCACCCTTACCTACGTGATCAACGCGCACCTTCAGCGGCATGGGACTTACCACAGCTGGTTTGACTACAAAGACGAAAAGAATGTGATTCGTCACACCATCAAGAACGCCCGGGATATCCGCTTTGTCCCGAAAGAGCATGGCGTTTTGACGCAGCCCGAATGGCGCGACCTGATTCTCTCGACGCCCGATCCGCTGCAATGGGACTGCTTCAGGTTCGGCGTTATCCAGCATGAGGAGCACTTCTCGCTGTTTGCCGTCGTCGACCACCTGCACTGCGACCCGATGCTGATCGCCGGGATGTACGTGGAGTGCATCATGAACTACAACGCCCTCCTGGAGGGCAAGGCACCCGTTACCCTAGGGCCTACAGGCAGCCATGAAGATTTCTGCGGCCGGGAGGTCGCCCGCGCGGATGCCATGACCCTGGAATCTCCAGAGGTGCGCAGGTGGATCGAATTTGCCGAAAACAACGGTGGATCCCTGCCCGATTTCCCACTGCCACTCGGCGATCAGTCGATTCCGTGTGGCGGCGATATCCATGTGGAAAAGCTCTTGGGCCAGGAAGACACCGCTAAATTCGAGGCCATCTGCCAGCGGGCGGGTGCCCGGTTCAGCGGTGGCCTGTTTGCCTGCGCGGCTCTGGCTCAATACGAGTTGACCGGCGCGGAAACGTACTATGGAATGACTCCGATCGATAAGCGCAGCAGCCCGGAAGAATACATGACGGTGGGCTGGTTCACCGGCCAGGTTCCATTCACCGTTCCTGTCGACCCGAACTCGTTCGAAGAAACTGCGCGTGCCACTCAGGCGTCCTTCGATGAGAATTTAGAGCTCGCGAATGTGCCATTCGACCGGGTATTGGAGTTGGCGCCTTGGCTGCGGAAAGCTTCACCGCAGTTCACCATGATGAACTACATGGACGCGGGTCTTCCTCCCCTTTCCGCCGTCGTTGCTAGCGCATTGACCGGGGTAAATGCCACCGCCTACAACGATGGCAGGAGCCCGGCCTATATGTACATGACGGTGTTCCGTCTCTTCGATGAGATTTCGCTCATGGTGTTCTTCCCGAACAACCCGGTGGCCCGGGAGTCCGTCACCCGCTACGCAGAGACGATGGCCTCGGTGTTCGGGCGGGTCGCGGCGGGCACGTTCGCGGAAGCACCAGTTCGCGTATCCAGGTAGAAATCGCAGCATTTCATTCCCCCGCCCGGGAATGCCCGGTGTCGCGGAGCCAAAGCTCCGCGACACCGGATCGAAAGGCCGAAGTTCGCCGATGAAATTTGTCCTAGCAACACACGGAACTCGCGGCGACATCGAACCTTGCGCCTCCGTCGGACTTGAGCTGCTGCGCCGAGGGCACGACGTCCGGATGGCTTTCCCGCCCAACATGATTGGGTTCGTCGAGGCGGCGGGGCTCTCCGCTGTCGCCTACGGGCCGGACACCGAACAACAGATAGTCGCGGTCGCCGACTTCATGCACAACGCGTTCAGGATCCAGAATCCGGTCAACGTGGCGCGCGCCCTCAAGGAGCTCTACGTCGAGGGCTGGGCGGAGATGAGCCGCACGCTGACCTCGCTGGCCGACGGTGCCGACCTGCTGATGACGGGCCAGACTTACCACGGCGTGGTTGCCAATGTCGCTGAGTACTACGACATTCCGGTGGCGGGACTGCATCACTTCCCGGTGCAGCCCAACGGCGCGATCGGACTTCCGTTTTTGCCGGCGCCGACGCCGGTGGTTCGCACCACGCTGAAGGCGGCCTGGAAACTCTATGCGCAGATAACCAAGGCGGAAGAGCGCGCGCAACGCCGTGAACTGGGCTTACCGAAGGCCGCGGCGTCGGCGCGAGAACGGATGATCGAACGTGGCTCGCTGGAAATCCAGGCTTACGACGTGGCGTGTTTCCCAGGGCTCGCCGAGGAATGGAAGGGGCTGAGGCCCTCCCAAAGGCCCTTTGTTGGCGCGCTGACGCTGGAGTTGGGGGCCGACACCGACGATGAAGTCGCGTCGTGGATCGCCTCCGGAAAGCCGCCGATCTACTTTGGTTTTGGTAGCACGCCTGTGCAATCTCCCGCCGAAACAGTGGCCATGATCACAGCGGCGTGCACTGAACTGGGCGAGCGGGCGTTGATTTATTCCGCCGACGGTTCGGGCTCCATTAGCCACGCCGAGCACGTGAAGCTCGTAGGCCAGGTCAACTACGCGACGATCCTGCCGATGTGCCGCGCAGCCGTCCATCACGGTGGCGCGGGCACCATCGCCGCCGGCCTGCGCGCCGCACTACCCACCTTGGTCCTCTGGGACGTGGCCGATCAGCCCATCTGGGGAGCCCAAGTGAAGAACCTGAAGGTCGGCTCGGCGCGTCGCCTCACCAGAATCACCCGAAAATCGCTGGTCAGAGAGCTTCGCTCGATCCTTTCGCCAGAATGTGCTGCCCGGGCCCGCGAGATCGCCCCCCGAATGACCAGACCTGTGGTCGGCGTCACCACAGCGGCCGATCTCTTGGAGCAGACCGCACGCGCCGGCGTCCCAGGTGGTCGGTAGACCCACTTTCGCTGATTGCTGGTGCTGTCTTCGTTCAGACAGCGCACCACCACGGCAAGCCGCGACTAAGCCGAATCAGTTTGCGGTAGCCGGCGGACTGGCTACTCCTTCGTGAATTCAGTGAATTCTGTAGTTCCGCTACGAGATACACCGCAGCATAGTAACGTCCACGAGGTGTGGGCTTACGTGCTGATGATGGGTGTTGCGGTGTTCATGGACCCCGTGCGGGTGGGGATCGCCGCCGTCTTGATGTCGCGGCGGCAGGCCATCCGTAATTTGCTCGCGTTCTGGCTGGGCGGCATGGTTGCGGGTGTCGGCGTGGGCATACTCGTGCTGGTACTTTTCCACGATGTCGCTCTCGTAGCTATCCAGAACGCGGTGGCCTCGATGAACGAGGTGAGGTCCGCGGTCGGCTTCACAGGTGGCCGCCTTCAAATTGCCTTCGGTTTGCTTGCGCTGGTTGGCGTTGCAGTCATGGCGGCCCGTCAGCGTGCAAGGGTGGGTATACCGGTAGCCGTGGGGGGCGGCGATGCGCCGGGTTCGGCGCCGCAGTCGGCCATATCCTCCTTCGCAACTCGACTGGGGCAGCGCGCTCAGGCCATGGTGGAATCTGGCGGACATTGGCCATCCTTTGTTGCGGGCCTCGCATCGACAGTCCCACCCATCGAGGGACCGATAGCGCTCGCTCTGATCATGGCCTCGAAGTCCGAACTTGGGACCCAGTTCAGCGTTTTCGTTGTGTTTACACTGATGGTCCTGATGTTCGTCGAGGTTCCGATACTCAGCTACTTGGTAGCGCCGGAGCGAACCCAAGCGGTCATGCACTTTCTGAACGGTTGGATACATGCTCACCGTCAACAGATCATGCAAGCCTCGCTCGCTCTGTCGGGGATCCTTTTTGTGGTTCAGGGTGTGAAAGCGCTCTAAGCCACCCGGACATTCTTCCTGTCTGGTCAGCGCAGCTTTGATTGCTCGAATCGCGACTGAGGGCCAACCAGAGGGTTTGCGGACGCGATATGCTAGGGCGCGGTCTGCCCGATAGACGGGAAGGGTAACGGTGCGCAACGCGACAGAGGGGGCACGTACCTCGACACGGGCGCGCTGTCCGTTGCCATACCAGGCGTGGCGTCAGTGAGTACCAACGACTTTGACGAATCGGCGGCGAGCCCGCCTATTTCGGTGTGCATACCGATGTACAACAACAGCGCGACGATCGAACGCTGTCTGCGCAGCGTCCTCGAACAGGACGGCGTCGACTTCGAGATAGTGGTCGTCGACGACGATTCGCCAGACGGATGCGCCGCTGTTGCCGAGGCGATGCTCAGACCCGGCGATCGACTGATACGCAACGAAACCCGACTCGGCCTCATGGGGAACCACAACAAGTGCCTAGAAGTGGCCCGCGGCCACTGTATCCAGTTCGTACACGGCGACGACTGGTTGCTTCCGGGAGCCCTGCGAACACTTGCCCCGTTTTTCGACGACCCCAGTGTCGGAATGGCTTTCGCGCCTCGCCGCGTGATAAACGATAAGAACGTCCCGTTGCGTCGGCGCCTCGGCCCGGCTCACATCTGGTTTCCAAGGCTTCGCAGGGGATATAACCGTGGACCAACGTTAGTCGCGCAGATGATGATTCAAGCCGGGGGCGCCAATTGGATTGGTGAACCGACCTGTGTCATGTTCCGGCGCCAGTTGGCGCTGGATGCGGGCGGCCTTCGCGGCGACATCTATCAGCTCGTCGACCTGGATTTCTGGCTTCGCTTGATGCTGCGATCGGCAGTCTGTTTCGTGCCACAAAAACTTTCGGTCCGCACACACACTATTGGCAGCACATCGATAGGTAACGTGACCACTCGGCGGGACTGGCTGGACCACCTGCGCATTCTCACCTGGCTTATCGTGGATCCAGCGTCTCCCACCGTCGTTCGCGTCTCAGCCAGGGTGTGGTGGGTCCTTGCCTGGCTGCAGGCGAACTTGGTGGTCGCGTTGTTTGGACCCGAGCGGCGGTCGCGCCTGAAAACCCTTGCTGACCTGCGGGTTACTGAGTTCGCCCACGCTCGGCAGTTGGTTGATGCGCTCCCCTCACCTGGCAGAGCCGCCTGATCACGTTACAGCTAACGTTCGGGTGGCCCCAGCCACTGTGATGAACAACGCTGCGCGGCTCGCAGCCACGTCTCGACTTTGCCCACACTAATAGGCCTGACCAGCAGATTCATCACCGACAACCGCCAAGCGAGCCGGGACGCGGATAGAAGGTCACATCCGGGTCACAGTTAATGCCCGGATCGTTATTCCCTGACGCGGTTCCGGGCTTGATTGTATGGTGGGTGGGGTGTCAAACCGGAGTGGCGCAGGTGAGACAGCCGCACCTGGGGGGATCTTCGATCGCGTCGGCACGTTTGTCGTGCGCCGGCCGCTGCTGGTAATCGCGGCCTGGATCCTCCTCGCCGGCGTGCTGGCGGTGCTGCTTCCGCCGCTCCCGGTACAGGCCGGAAAAAGCCCACAAAAGCCCTTCCCGGACGACGCCCCGGTGATGATCGCCAACCGGGAGATGGCCAAGGCATTCGCCGCCCCTAGCGGTGGCAGCGCGGGTGGCGGCGGCGGAGCGGCTGCGGCCGCCGAGCCGGGTGGGGGCGGCGCCATTTTGATCATCTTGACCGATGAGAAGGGCATTTCACCCGCCGACGAGAACGTCTACCGCAAGCTGGTCGACAAACTGAACCAGGACACCCAGGACAAAGTTGCCGTACAGGACTTCCTCACTACGCCGCAATTGCGCGAAGTCCTAGCAAGCAAGGACGGTAAGGCCTTCAACTTACCGGTCTCCGTCCCGGGCGAGCCCACCGCACCCACGACAATTGCGGCGTTTAAACGGATCCGTGCGATCACCAAACAGGTCACCGACGGAACCACCCTGACCGCCAATCTCACCGGTCCGGTCGCCACTGTCTCCGATGCCACCGACATCGGCTTCGAAGACATGGACAAGATCACTATCGGCACTATCGCCGCCGTGCTGATCATCCTGTTTATCATCTACCGCAATGTGGTGACCATGCTGGTGCCGTTGCTCCTCATCGGTGGATGCATAGGGACCTCGCAGGGCGTCATATCCGGCTTGGCCGAATTGGGCATGCCGGTGAATATGCAGACGATCGTTTTGATGAGTGCGGTCATGATCGGGGCGGGGGTGGATTATGCGGTTTTCCTGATCAGCCGATACCACGACTATGTGAAGAACGGCGAGACCTCCGATCAAGCGGTCAAGCACGGGTTGATGTCGATCGGCAAAGTAATTGCCGCATCGGCGGCCACCGTCGCGGTCACGTTTTTCACGATGGTCTTTACCGAATTAGAAGTGTTCTCGTCAGTCGGTCCGGCAATTTCAGTCTCGATCATCGTGTCGTTTCTGGCTGCGGTGACCCTGCTGCCCGCCATCCTCGTACTCACCGGGCGACGCGGCTGGATCAAACCACGACCCTCCGTGACCACCCGATTCTGGCGACGCACGGGAACACGAATCGTACGTCGACCGCGGATTCACCTGGTTGCGAGCCTCATCGTGCTGATCAGCCTGGCAGCTTGCGCGAGCATGGTGCGCTTCAATTACGACGACCTCAAGTCGTTGCCGGATGATGTCGAAAGCTCCAAGGGATACGACGCGATGAATAAGCATTACCCGATGAACTCGATGAGCCCAATGATCCTGCTCATCCAATCATCGCGCGACCTACGGACTCCGGACGCCCTGGCCGACCTCGAACAGGTGGCTGGCAGGGTAAGCCAACTACCCGATATCATCTCCGTGCGCGGCCTGACCCGGCCCAACGGAGAACCGCTGGAACAGACCAAGGTGTCCTTCCAAGCCGGCGAAGTCGGCAACAAACTCGACGAAGCCTCGGACCAGATCGTGAACCACGGAGGCGACCTGGACAAGCTGGTCAACGGTGCCAACCAGTTGGCTGACGCCTTGGCCCAGATTCGGACTCAAGTGACGGGGGCGGTTTCCAGCCTCAGCGGAGTGGTCTCGGCGCTGACGACCATGGAGCAGCTGATGGGCGGCGATGCCCTGATCAACACCCTCGAACAAGCCGGGGAGCTCACCGGGCGCATGAAATCGCTCGGCGACAATCTGAACGCGTCCACCGCAGACGCTCAAAACATCGCCACTTGGGCCACCCCGATGGTGCGGGCCCTCAATGCCAGCCCTGACTGCGACGCCGATCCCGGTTGCGTGAGTTCGCGGGCCGGGTTGGCTGCGCTGGTTACAGCAAACAACGATGGAACCCTGAATTCGATCAAGGGTCTGTCGCGCAGCATGCAAGCGACGCAGGGAGCACAAACGGTCGGCCAGACACTGAACAAAATGCAGCAATCACTGAACCAGGCCGTCACCGTCTTGAAGACCATCAAGGGACTCCAGTCCACGATGAACCAGTTGGAAGAAGGCTCTGGAGCCCTCGCCGATGGCAGCCGAGCATTGGCCGGTGGTGTGAAGCTACTGGTCGATCAGACCAAGCAAATAGGCAGCGGGCTCGGCGAGGCGTCATCATTCCTGTTGGGAATGAAGCACGACGCCGATAAGCCGTCCATGGCCGGCTTCAACGTTCCACCGCAGATCATGGGAAGGGACGAGTTCAAGAAAGGCTCCCAGATCTTCATATCGCCGGATGGTCACGCGGCGCGTTACCTCGTACAAAGCGCACTCAATCCGTTCACCGTCCCGGCCATGAATCAGGTCGATTTCATCATCAATGCCGCGAAGTCGGCGCTACCGAATACCCAACTCTCGGACGCCAGAATAAATCTTGTGGGAGTTCCGAGTGGCCTTCGGGATACGCGTAATTACTACAACAGCGATATCAATTTCATTATCTTCGCGACAATCATCATTGTGTTTCTGATCCTGGTCGTCCTATTACGAGCTCTTGTTGCACCGTTATATCTGATCGCGTCGGTGCTGCTTTCGTACTTGTCGGCGCTGGGCATCGGCGTCATCGTGTTTCAATTCATACTCGGCAAGGATCTGCACTGGAGTCTTCCCGGGCTCTCCTTCATCTTGCTTGTCGCGGTCGGCGCCGATTACAACATGCTGCTCATCTCACGTATCCGCGACGAGTCACCGCACGGAGTGCGTGTGGGTGTCATTCGCACCGTGGGTTCAACTGGTGGCGTGATTACGTCGGCCGGCCTCATTTTTGCCGCTTCGATGTTCGGCCTGCTGACCGCCAGCATTTCCACCATGGCCGAGGCCGGATTCGTGATCGGGGTCGGTATTCTGATCGACACTTTCCTGGTGCGCACCATTACAGTGCCGGCCTTGGCCTCGATGATCGGCCAGAAGAACTGGTGGCCATCACAACTGGGCAAGAGCACGGCTGAGGTGACGGCGGCTCACGTAGCAAAACAGCGCCAACGGATGCGCCTGTCAGGCGAACTGACCCGGCTGAAAATCGTCCCCAACCACAAGAGGCGCACCGCAAAGTCTCTCCTACCGGCAACCAGTGCCACTTCCGGTAAACTCGGGCACGCAGCGACAACGCGCGGCAAACCATCGGTCGAATATGTGGCCTCCCACTCGCTGCCACTGTTCGACCTCAGCGGCCTGGCACATGGGCTGACCGACGACCTACGAAAATCGAGATTGGTTGCCCCGTCGACCACCAACGGCCATGGCAACGGCAATAAGCCAGCTGCCCGCGCGGTCGGCCACGCGTTGCCGCTCTTCGGCTCCAACGTTCTTTCCTACCGGCTAAGCAACATGCCAAACAATGTCCACGGAAAAAGCACGGTCCATACCAACGGTGACGACCACAACAATGACAATGGCAAGCAATCAATCGACCACTACGAACATGCACTCCCCTTGTTCGGCCCCACTGATTTATCGCATGAGCCAACCAACGGCAAAACGACTGACAGTGCTACAGATCGGACCGAAGGCGAACAAGACAACGAGTCAGACCTCAGCCACCCGCTCCCACTGTTCGGCCCCAACGCGTGACCGATTCGGTGTCGTCGAGGCGACTCAGGCGTCTAAGCGGGCGAACTCTTCTTGCCGGTAAAGCTCCACGCACTGCGCCCGTCTGATCTTGCCGCTTGTGGTGATGGGGATCGAGCCGGGCGGTACCAGGACCAGATCCGCCACGCTCAGCCCATGCGACTTCGAAATCGCCGAGGTGACTTCACGTTTGACAACATGCAAGCTGTCCGCGGCCTCCTCGTCGGAGTCGTCTTTCTTCTTGAATTCGATTATCGCGACCAGCTTTTCAACACCGTTGTCCGGGACCGCTATCGCCGCGCAGCGTCCCGGAGTGATCTGCTGGATCGTCGCCTCGATGTCGTCGGGAGAGTGGTTGCGCCCGTAGACAATCAAGAGGTCCTTGATTCGACCGATGATGAACAGCTCGCGCTCGGAGAAGAAGCCCGAATCTCCGGTCCTCAGCCAAGGACCTTCGGGGGTGTCCTGCGAAGGGTTGACAATCCGCGCACCGAACGTGCGCTTAGTCTCTTCGGGTTTGTGCCAATATCCGGAAGCCACGTTGCCGCCGTGCACCCAAATCTCGCCGGTCGTACCGTCGGCACACTCAATACTTGTGTCCGGGTCGACAATGCGTACCAGCATTGACTTCTGGGTACCGTAACTGACTAACGGTGTGCCGCTTCCACTTGGGCACCGAATCGCTTGGCCGGCAGGCAATTTGTCGGATTCAAAGTGACCGATTTCGGGTGGCTCGCCCACATTACGAGTCGCGATGTACACCGTCGCTTCGGCCATGCCATATGAAGGCCGTAGCGCCGCCGGGTCAAGATTGAAGGAGGCGAACCGGTCAGCGAACCGCTTGAGAGTCGCGGGTTGCACTCGTTCGCTGCCGTTTTGGATGGTGTGCACGCCAGCGAGGTCAAACCCGGCCATGTCCTCGTCTGACGTCTTGCGTACGGCCAAGTCGAAAGCGAAGTTCGGTCCCGCCGAAAACACGCGACCGTTGGTTGCCATCAAATGCATCCATCGTGCCGGTCGCTGCAGGAACCCGACCGGGCTCGTCAGCACGGCGGGCACACCCACCAGAATCGGCATGATTATTCCCAATATGAGACCCAAGTCATGGTAGAACGGCAGCCAAGACACAACGGTGACGTCCGGCGGGGCCACCCCGCCGTCGAGCGCAAAGTAGTCGGCCATGATCTGCTCGAAATTGGTGAAGACATTTTTGTTCGAGACCATGACACCAGCCGGCGTCCGGGTGGACCCAGATGTGTACTGCAAATACACGAAATCCGACCGACCATCACCCGCGCCGTTAGACCGTGGCCGGGCCGATCTCTGCCCAGCGTCGAGATTCAGCAAATCAACTTCGACGATCGACGGAGCAGATCGACCCTGCTGCGGCTGTACACATTCGTTGACAGCGTCAACGACAGCGGACGTCGTGAGGATGACACTGGGCGACGTATCGGTCAGCACCGAAATAGTGCGTTCATCGTGGACGCCGCCATGTGGCACCGAAAGCGGCACCGCGACCAGTCCGGCCTGCAGGGCGCCCAGGAAGCCGACGATATATTCGACTCCCTGAGGTGCCAGCAGTAGTGCCCGATCGCCAGCCGACCCGCAACCTGTGAGCTGTGCGGCGAGGTTCGTCGCTCGCCGGTACAGCTGCGACCACGTCAGGGTTATTTCAACGCCGTCCCAATCCTGCTCGTAATCAAGAAATGTGAACGCCGTGTCGTTGGGCTGCAGGCTCGCGCGTTCGCGCAGCACTGTAGGAATTGACGATTGAACCACGGACATCAGATTACCTTCGTCGGGAGCGTTTTTCGGCGGGACCGCAAAATGCAACCGTACCAATCCACCGGCGTGCCCGGCGGCCGATTACATCTTATTTGCCTGGCAGCCAGACTCCCGGGCCGATAGGTGCCGGCCAAACTGCTGCGCGCGGCGCCACAAATAAACTACCGTGAGTGCGGTGGATAACCGACTCGCGCATATGGATCTCAGGCGTCGTTTCTCGGTCTGCGGGCGCTTGGCTATGGGGCCCACGTGCACAACCGTCCGGCAAACCTTGACGGGCTGCGTTTAACCGCAATCTCGGATACGGGCTGCTGGGGCGACGGATCGAACGGTCTCCCCTGCCCTTCGCTCGGGATCGGCGGGTCTACTCGCCCGCGCCCGACGACATCGACATCGCTGAAACGCCACGTCCACGAACCGATCTGGTCGCATCGGCCAATGAGCGGGCGCGTCTACCGCTCGACCCAAACACGGACCGATCTTTCATCTCGGCGTGCTACCGCTCGAAGACGGCGGAACGGTGGCTTGCCTGACGACTCCACACACTCTCGGCGACGCCCTTGGCATGCTCGAGGTGGCCGCCAACGCCGCCCAGGGGCAGACTCGCTGCCTGAGGTAATCCACGTCCGGGTTCGCGGACCCGCAGGCAGGCGCTGCTTGCGGACGCCCGGCAAACCATCGCGTCGGCGCCCGAGCTGGCGCGGGCAGTGGCGGCGACGGTGCGTTTCGCTCGGGCCAGCCGTGACGACGTCGCCGCATCAATCGCATCGGCGCCGTCTTCCGCACGGGTAACTGGCGACGACCAACCCGCGGTGGTGCCCTGCGTGGACGTACACGTCAACCTGGCGGAATGGGATGCGCGCGCGAAAAGCATTGGGGGAAACGGCAACACACTCCTCGCGGGGTTCTCCTGCAGGCTCGGAGTGCAAATGGGGCGCGTTTGTGACGACGGCACCGTCACCCTATCGTTTCCGATCAGCGTGCGCGGCAAGAACGATACGCGCGGAAACGCTTTGGTGTTTCCCAGTGTTTCGGTCGACCCATGCGCACATACGCCACCAGCGCACCCTACGACCCCGCACCTAGTGCACAAATCTGCACCAGCCGCGACCTGAACCCCCAGGTCACAGCCCTACAGCACCGCCGAACCCGCAATGGTGATTGTCGACCGTCGCGGAATTCCGCCGGGGTGTCTGTCAGGTAATTCCGCCACCGGTGGGCCTCGGGTGTAGGTCTACCGGGCTGGCTTCGCTTTGTACCCGGATTTTGACCCAGGAGGACGATCCGAAGCCGAGCCTTTCCACGTTCGATTCGATGAGTCCGTACGGATAGGTGGTGTGTTGCTCGATGAAGTCACGCAGGTGCGTCATGGAGTTGTGCCAGGGCTTGTTGTGACGTGGCAGGATTGTCTTGAGGAAAGGGAAGCGGAGGTGCTCGATGAGGCCGTCCCAAAAGTAGAGCGTGTTGTTGGTTGATGCCTCGGACAACGTGCTCGCCCACTCATGCGCCGGTGAACGCGCGTAAGCCTCTTTGATTGTGTCGACGGCGATGAACGGTTTGACGCTGAGCCCTGCTGCACGAGCACGCTCGGTTACGCCGATCTCGTATTGCTGGACGAGGATGTCTTTGTCGACGATGTACTGGAAGCCGTCCCAAAAGTCGTTGAGGAAGGCGCGGGTACGCGAATTGAGGTCCCAGGCCAGAAAAAAGGATTGAAGATGGCTGGACTGCTCCGCGCTTTCGATGGCACCGTACATGTCAGCATCGTGGAAGGAGCTCCACATTTCTTCGATGGGAAAAAGCGGACCGAACACGCTGTCGTTGGCGATGACCAACCGGTCGAACTGATCGAGCGACCAGTCGCGCTGCCTGAGGATGGACCACGCGAGGTGCCAGGAACCGAAGTCCAATGAAAGCGTCCGGCGCGTGTAAATGCCAGCACACAGGGAGTGGATGGGAGCAACTGACTCGGGCCGCAGATTAGGCGAGCCGGAGACGAAAATGATGGTTGCTCCCAATCCGTGGAGCGCCTCGAGGTAGTAGACGACATAAGGATCGACGATGCCCTGGAGATCGAAGTGTGCAAACAAAACGAGCGTACGGCGACCAGGTGAAGGCTGCGCTGGCAGCTCCTGATGGGTTTCACGAATGAACCGCAAAGCGTTGCTGTGTAGCCGGTAACGCGCGGCCGCAAGGTAAGAGGGCGTAGCAGCCAGTTGGCGGGAGTTGCGCTCGTATTGCATACGCATCTTGGTCCGCAAACTCAACTTGCCCTCATTCGTCCGGCGCGTCATCACCCGCAAGCCTCTGGTCCCATGGCTAATTTATGACGCGCCAGCCATCTAACGTCGAGAGCCCCCGCGGCTCGCATTCGATCTTGCCGGAAGGATTCAGCCAACCCACGAACGTGCTCAGTCAACGGTCGTCGGATTACCAGTCTTGACGCCGATGAACATCCCTCGAAGATTCGCTTCATAGGAACCTCCGAGCAAGCTTTCTCCGATGCTTGGTTCCAAGTAATCATATTGTTCCATCACAACGTCAAATCCAACATCCTGAAGCGCTTTAAGCAGATTCCCTCCGGCCTGCTACGACACGCTATGGGCTGCAATCCCACTCACCGTGCCGTGACGCGGCCTCGTCGCGCTCCGACCGCGAAGAACAAACCCAACCCCAGTGCCAGCAACGCGGGGCCCATCGCGAGGATGAGGTGAACCGCAGAGGCGGTGGGGCCGGCGACCGCCCCCTTGAGCACCATACGATTGCGGGCCCCGGCGTTGTCGGCATCAGCTGGTCGCAATTCGGGCGGCAGGATCGCTCTGACATCAGGATCTCCCAGAACCTCGGCCAACCGCTGTGGGTTCGGGTAAGAGACGTCGACTGTGTGGCCGCCCACACCTGTTGGTTTGAGATGGTCGACGTTTCTTGTGGCGAGGTAGGCCTTGACGTTGACCAGCTGTTGGCGTGCCGAATTGCTCCAGCCGACCCCCCCGCGCACGGTTCCGTCATAGCCCAGCACTACAACGGCTGCTACGACGGTGAACACCCATGCCACGGCCAGTCGTTCCGCGTACCGGCTGAACCGCGTGGCACCCGATCCGTCGACGAACGCCAACACCGCCACCAGCCCCACTGGATAGACGAGCAGGAGTATGTCCATATAGCGCGGCGCGACAAGGGTTCCACGGCCGTAGGCGAGCAGCACAAGTTGAATGCCGACCCACCCGGCAATTCCGACTGCGACCCAGGCGCGGTCGGAGATGGCCGGGCGCCTCGCCAGTGTGTGCTGACAGAACCAGACGGTCGGGATCACTGCGAGGATAACCCTGCTCGTGAAAAGAACGAGTCCCTGTATGAAGGTCCAGGAGGTGCTCATCGAATTCGCGACCGACGCTTCCGACAGGATCATCGCCAAGGCGATTGATGCCATGACCACAACGGCGGCGAACTCGCGGCCGCACCGCCTTCTGGCGTTCGTTGCCAGTTGCAGGCCCACGAGTACGCCGGCGGCCAGAATGGTGGCCACACCTGACGAAAGGGACAAGTAACTGAGGATCGCAGCAACCAATCCGCCAAACCAGCGCCAGGAAAACGGGCGTGCGGCGGCGAACGTAACTAGAGCCGCGATGCCGAAGAACAACGTGGTGTAAAAATGAAAATTAAATCCCAAAAGCGTGTTCTCGTAGCCGATCGGAAACGCAAACAGAAATGCGACGAAACATGCCAGGAGCATCCGGCGTTGCGGGACAACGAGGGGGATCAGCAGCGCCGCGAGCCAGGTGATCAGCGCTGTATGCACGATCGCGCAGAGGATCATCTCCAAACGCGTGTTCCACTCGCCGGCCAGCTCGAGATGCGCCAGTGCAAGCACACGGGTAACGAACATGCGGTGTCCGTTGTACGGGGCGAAGAGGTCAGCGAAAGACAGTGTGCCTCTGAGATACGGCGCATATAGATTCTCGGCCTCCCCATCCCATTGATCCAACAAGGGCATCGGCGAACCGAGTGCCGAAACGGTGATGAGCTTGGCGCCGAAGACAGTGCAGGCGACCGCCGCCAGCAAGGCGAACATGCCTATCTGCCGTGATGGTGTGTCGGGTGGCGCGTTCCCCGAGACCGTCACGGTCTCGCCGTGATCGTCCGCAGGAGATGCGGTCCGCTCCAGTTGGGGGCCTGCGACCGCATCGTCCGACGTCAATTCATCGTGTTCGCGCATAGAGTGATGTCCCCAACTGCTTAGCTGCGGATTGTTGGAAGGTGAGGAAAACTTGCGGCGGATTGAGACTGGAGCGTGCAAACATCGCCACCGGCCGGGCAGTAGTTCTCAGCAAAAGCGCTAACTACGCACTCAACCCTCTCCGACAAGCACGCCGACACGTGAACCGTGCGACGGAGGGCACGCATCGACACCAGCGTCCGACGTGCGCGCGTTCTTATCAAACTGGGTTTTGCGTATCTTCGTGTAGTTGAAGAACCGGTGGTCGACGAACGTGCGGAGAGCCTCGACCCCCCATCTCGATTTCCCCTCGCTGTTAACCGTGCACAGCGTATAGCTGATGCCGACCTGATATACCCCGTTCGGGCAGATTGAGGTCTTCAACAGAGGAACCATCCGACCCAACGAGTGAAAGTCGGTTCCCGCCTGAAGATCGTAATTCGGACGGCCCCGGTCGAAGAGTCAGCCGGCGACGGCTCCGGGCTCGGAGAACGGCGCCCCGAACTCGGTCACCGGCCGCAAGCCGCGCTTGCGGGCTTTCGCGGCAGCCTGCCGGATCAGCGCATAGATTCCGACGAACGCGGCATGATCAGTCATCACAAACGGTGTCAGCAGCCGGTTGTGCACCAACGCGAAAGCCACTCCGTCGGCAGGGTCGGTCCAGCCGACCGAACCGCCCAACCCGACGTGACCGAAGCCGGGCATTACGTTCCCGATCGGCAGGCTGTGGTAGCCAAGATGGAAAGCCAACGGCATAACGAGGTTCCGATCCGGCTGCAGGCTGCGTCGACCGGTCAGACCCGCGACCAGTTCGCGGGACAGGAACCGGGTGCCGTCGATCTCGCCGCCGTTGGCGATCGCGCCGTACATCCGGGCCAGCGCGCGGGCCGTCACCACCCCGTTGGCTGCCGGCATCTCGGCGTCCAGCATCGGAATATCACCCTGGACGGCGGCGATCACGCCCGGGAAGTACATGGACCGGAATCCACCGGACAGCTGATCGGCGACCTTGTGCGTCACATAGCTGACGACCGGATTGGCGACGATGTTCTGCGGCATCACGATCTCGGCGACCCGTGTCGGCGCTTCGACCGGCGGCCGGCCCAGATGCATGCCGTCGGTGCCCAATGGCTCCGCGAGTTCCTCACGGATCAGCGCACGCATGCCTTTCCCGGTCACGGCCCGGGCCAGCCCGGACATCAGCCAGCCGAAGGTCAACGCGTGATACGCGGGTTTGCCCAGCAGGCGTCCCGGAGCAGCCGCGGCCAGCCGTTCTTCCATCACGATGTGATCCAGCAAGTCTTCCCGGGTGGCACCACGCAGGCTCGACAGACCGGCGTGGTGTCTCATCACCTCACGGACGGTGAGGTTCGCCTTGCCGTTGGCTGCGAACTCCGGCCAATACTCGGCAACCGGCGCGTCGTAGTCGATCAGCCCCCGGTCGACGAACCGGTGGATGACGGTGGCGGCCATCCCCTTGGTTGCCGAAAAGACCATCGGCGCGGTATCGGCCGTCCACGGCATCCTGCCAGCTCGGTCCGACCAGCCGGTCCACACGTCGACGACGGGTTGACCGTCGAGGTAAACGGCTAGCGCCCCGCCGCCCAATCGGCGGCTGGGAAACATGCTCGAGAACCCACGAACGACACACGAAAAATTTGGGTCCACCGCGCCGGACACGCGATGACCTACGTCAGGGGCATCGCGGTAAGGGATCGCGCGGAGATCGACCCGGGATTCTGCCGTCATAATCTCGAATTTACTTCGATTTCACACGGCTCACGGGCAAACCAGCGATAAATTTACCTTTCCGTTAGCGCCGCCGAGTGCATGCGATAAGCGCCATCGCGATTTGGGGAGGACGCTGGTTGTCGGCGGACACCGTTACGCTCTTATTCATGGATCCTGGAGATCTCGAATCACGCGTCGCTGCCCTTGAGCACCAGGTGCGCGACCTTGCCGGGCAAGTACAAGCAAGCCAGCAAGACGCTGCGGCCGCCCGGGTACTCGCTGGCGCCGCCGACCGCGACGTCAGCGGATTTCGCGACGATCTCCGCGAGTTCCGCCAGGCCACAGTGGCAAGCTTCAACGCGCTCCGAGAGGACTTTGTTGACCTTCGATCGCACGTCGACCAAGGATTCACGCAGATGCGCGGCAAATTCGACGCCGCGGCCGCCGGACAACAGCAGATCGTTAACCTTCTCGACCGAATGAGTTCGAGCGGTTCGGGCTGACGGCCAAGTGCGGCCGGCCTGTGCGCCTCCCATTCGAATTCACAGCCCACGATCGAACGCGATTAATTTACCTGTCGGCTAGTCTGCCGCCGCTGACAGTATTTGCTGCGCGGCCAGCGCCGGAGTCAACTCCCCCGCCTTGACCCGGCTCTCCACGTCGGCGCGGATCTCGCGCACCGCGGGATTGGTTAGCACCCGGTCCAGAACCGCGTCGCGGACCATCTGCCAGGTCCAATCGACTTGCTGGGCCCGGCGGCGGCCCTCGAATTCTCCGGCGTCGGTGAGCACCTGGCGATGATGCTCGACGGTGTCCCACAACTCCGTCAGGCCGGTACCCTCAATCGCACTCATGGTGAGGATCGGCGGACGCCAGAGTGTTTCACGCGGATAAATCAGCCTGATCGCCGACGAGAGCTCACGCGCGGCTTTCCGCGCCTCAGTCACGTGATTGCCGTCGGCCTTGTTCACCACCACGATGTCGGCGAGCTCGAGCACACCCTTTTTGATGCCCTGCAGCTGGTCGCCGGAGCGGGCCAGGGTGAGCAGGACGAAGGTGTCGACCATGTTGGACACCGCGACCTCCGACTGGCCGACGCCGACGGTTTCGATCAGGATCACGTCAAAACCAGCAGCCTCCAGCAGCACGACCGATTCCCTGGTGGCCTTTGCTACACCGCCCAAAGTGCCCGACGTCGGCGACGGCCGGATGTAGGCGTCCGGGTGTGCCGCCAGCCGGCCCATCCGCGTCTTGTCCCCCAGAATCGATCCGCCGGTGCGGGTCGACGACGGGTCGACCGCCAGCACCGCCACCCGATGGCCTTTGTCGATCAGATTCATGCCCAGCGCCTCGATGCTGGTGGACTTTCCCACCCCCGGGACGCCGGTGATGCCCACCCGATGGGCGTTTCCAGAGTCCGGCAGCAACTCCAGCAGCAGTTGTTGCGCCTGTTCGCGATGGTCGGCGCGGGTGGACTCCAGCAGCGTGATAGCCCGCGCCAGCGCGGCGCGGTCACCGGCACGGACTGCCGCAGCCAAATTCATTTGGCTGCCCCCGCGAAAGTGCAACTGGCAACCCATCTCCCGAGTAACACCGTCGGTAGTTGCACTCTCGCCGTCAAAGGAGCGTGTAACCCAGCCGCTCGGCGAGCTTGTTCAGCAAGCCGACCGCGGCGTCGGCGATCACCGTCCCGGGCGGGAAGATGGCGGCGGCCCCGGCAGCGTAGAGCTCATCGAAGTCACCGGGCGGGATGACGCCGCCCACGACGATCATGATGTCGGGCCGTCCCACCTCGGCCAATGCGTCGCGCAGCGCCGGCACCAAGGTCAGGTGGCCGGCGGCCAGCGACGACACCCCGACCACGTGCACGTCGTTGTCGGCGGCCTGGCGGGCCACCTCCTCGGGCGTGGAAAACAGCGACCCGACGTCGACGTCGAACCCGATGTCGGCGAACGCCGTCGCTATCACTTTCTGCCCGCGATCGTGGCCGTCCTGGCCCATCTTCGCCACCAGAATCCTGGGCCGGCGGCCGTCGGCCTCGGCGAATTTCTCGACTAGCTCCATGGCGGATGCGATGTTCGGGGCCTTTCCAGCTGCGTCGCGGTAGACGCCGGCGATGGTGCGGATCTCCGCTTGGTGGCGCCCGTAAACCTTTTCCAGCGCGTCGGAGATCTCGCCGACGGTGGCCTTGACCCGGGCCGCGTCGATCGCCAGCGCCAACAGATTATTGCCCAAACCGTCCGCACCAGCCCGGCCGTGGGCGGCCGCCGCACGAGACAGCTCGGCCAGGGCGGCGTCGACCGCCGACTGGTCCCGGCTGGCCCGCAGCTCCACGAGTTTGGCCAGCTGTTCGGCGCGCACCCGGGTGTTCTCGACCTTGAGTACCTCGACCTCCTGGTCCTCTTCGACCTGGTACTTGTTGACCCCGATCACCGGCTGCT
>Ga0182030_10009600_pt1 | contig 19790 bp, 14 predicted proteins | sample 812S3MmetaG_FD_121299 | JGI IMG/M metagenome (GOLD analysis project Ga0182030, IMG submission 121299) | Permafrost microbial communities from Stordalen Mire, Sweden - 812S3M metaG (Illumina Assembly) | ecosystem: Environmental > Terrestrial > Soil > Wetlands > Permafrost | place: Sweden... | reverse complement strand
CCTGCTCGGCCGCGTGGTCAACGCCCTCGGCGTGCCCATCGATGGCAAGGGTCCGATCCTGACCACGCAGTTCAGCCCCGTCGAGCGCCTGGCGCCCGGCGTGGTGGCGCGCCAGGGGGTGAAAGAGCCCATGCAGACCGGCCTCAAGGCGGTGGACGCCATGATCCCCATCGGCCGCGGCCAGCGCGAGCTGATCATCGGCGACCGCCAGACCGGCAAAACCGCCATTGCCCTCGACACCATCATCAATCAAAAGGGCGGCGACATGATTTGCATCTATGTCGCCATCGGGCAGAAGCGCTCCACCGTGGCGCAGGTGGTCAAGACGCTGGAGGACCACGGCGCCATGGAGTACACCATCGTGGTTGTGGCTTCGGCCTCGGACCCCGCGCCCATGCAGTATCTGGCGCCCTTCGCCGGATGCGCCATCGGCGAGTACTTCCGCGATTCCAAGCGGCACGCCCTCTGCGTGTACGACGATCTTTCCAAGCACGCCGCGGCGTATCGCGAAATCTCGCTGCTCCTGCGCCGTCCCCCGGGGCGCGAAGCCTTCCCGGGCGACGTGTTCTACCTGCACAGCCGCCTGCTGGAGCGCGCCGCCAAGCTCAACGACGCCAACGGCGCCGGCTCCCTCACCGCCCTGCCCTTCATCGAAACCCAGGCCGGCGACATTTCGGCCTACATCCCGACCAACGTGATTTCCATTACCGACGGGCAGATCTTCCTGGAAGCGGACCTGTTCAACAGCAACCAGCGGCCGGCCATCAACGTGGGTATTTCGGTGAGCCGCGTGGGCGGCAATGCGCAGACCAAGGCGATGAAATCGATCGCCGGCGGTATGCGTCTCGACTTGGCGCAATATCGCGAACTGGCGGCCTTCGCGCAATTCGGCAGCGATCTCGACAAGGCTTCCCAGCAGCAGCTCAATCGCGGCAAACACCTGGTGGAGATCCTGAAACAGGACCAGTATCAGCCGCTGCCCATCGAAAAGCAGATCATGATTATCTGGGCGGGAACCAAGGGGTACCTGGACGATCTCCCGGTGGAAATCTGCCGCAAGTTCGAAGCCGAGCTGTACCGCTTCGTGGACAACGCGCACCGCCCGGTGCTGGACGAAATCCGCACCAAGAAAGTGCTGGACGCGGATCTCACCGCTAAAATTAAGGCGATTATCGAAGAGTTCAAGTCCCGCTTCGTGGCGGACAACCCGACGGCAAAACCAAATGCCTAGTTTGATCGATATCCGGCGGCGCATCCGCTCGGTCAAGAACACGCAGCAGATCACCAAGGCCATGAAGATGGTCTCGGCGGCGAAGCTGCGCCGCGCCCAGGACCGCACCATCGCGTCGCGGCCCTACGGCGCGCTCTTGCGCAAGGTGCTGGGCAACGTGGCGGCGGCGGTGGCCGGCGACGACCAGGCGGCTGAAAACCCGCTGCTGGCGCGGCGTGAGGAAAAGCACGTCCTGCTGGTGCTGATCACCGCCGACAAGGGCTTGGCCGGCGCCTTCAATACCAACCTGACCAAGGGCGCGCAACACTTCCAGGCGGAGCGCCCGGGCGTGGAAGTCAAGTTCGAGCTGATCGGCCGCAAGGGGCGCGATTTCTTCCGCAAGCGCGCCGTCCTGGTGGCCGGCGAACATATCGGCCTGGCCGCCAAGGTCCGCTACGAAGATACGGCCGCCATCGCCAGCAAGGCGATGGAGATGTTCCGCAACGAAGAGATCGACGCGGTCTATATCATTTACAACGAGTTCAAGAGCGTGGCGACGCAGAAGCTGACGGTGGCGCGGATTCTGCCCGCGCAACTGCCCGAGCAGGCGACGCCGGTGGATTACATTTTCGAAGAGCCGCCGGCGGAGATGCTCAACGCCCTGTTGCCCAAATACGTGGAAATGGAATTCTACCGTGCGTTGACGGAATCGTCGGCCAGCGAGCATGCGGCGCGCATGACGGCCATGGACGCGGCCAGCTCCAACGCGGCCGACATGATCGACCGGCTCACGCTCTATATGAACCGCGTGCGGCAGAGCAGTATCACCAAGGAAATCATCGAAGTGGTCAGCGGCGCGGCCGCGGCCGAGTAAGGATATTTATGGCAACCTCCAACGGAGTGGTAGTCGGCAAGGTAGTCCAGGTGGCCGGTCCGGCTGTGGACTGCGAGTTTCCCGAAGGGCAGATCCCGCTCATCTACACGGCGATCCGCATCACCAGCGAAGGCTTCGACCCGCTGGATCCGATCGATATCATTTGCGAAGTCGAGCAGCACATCGGCGAAGGGCGGGTGCGCACCATCGCGCTACAGCCCACCGAGGGCCTGGTGCGCGGCATGAAAGCCATCAGCCTGGGGCATCCCGTGACGGTGCCCGTGGGCCCGGAGACGTTGGGGCGCGTGCTCAACGTGATCGGCGAGCCGGTGGACGAAATGGGCCCGGTCAACACCAAGAAGCGCTATCCGATTCACCGTGCGGCGCCGTCGTTTGAAGAGCAGTCGACACGCCTGGAAATGTTCGAGACCGGCATCAAGGTGATCGATCTCATCGAGCCTTACCTGCGCGGCGGCAAGATCGGCCTGTTCGGCGGCGCGGGCGTGGGCAAGACGGTCATCATTCAGGAACTCATCAACAACCTGGCCATGAAGCACGGCGGCGTGTCGGTATTCGCCGGTGTGGGCGAGCGCACCAGGGAAGGCAACGATCTCTGGAAGGAATTTCAGGATTCCGGCGTCATCGACATCCACGACTACACCAAATCCAAGTGCGCCCTGATTTACGGCCAGATGACGGAGCCGCCCGGAGCCCGTTTGCGCGTCGGCCTGACCGGCTTGACCGTGGCCGAGTACTTCCGCGATGAGGAAGGCCAGGACGTGCTGCTCTTTATCGACAACATTTTCCGCTTCACCCAGGCCGGCTCGGAAGTTTCGGCGCTGCTCGGCCGCATGCCGAGCGCGGTGGGATACCAGCCCAACCTGGCCACCGAAATGGGCGAATTGCAGGAGCGCATCACCTCCACCAACAAGGGCTCGATCACGTCCGTGCAGGCCATCTACGTGCCCGCCGACGATTACACCGACCCGGCGCCCGCCACGGCGTTCGCCCACCTGGACGCCACCACCAACCTCTCGCGCGATATCGCCGCGCTGGGCATCTATCCGGCGGTCGATCCGCTGGCTTCCACGTCGCGCATTCTGGATCCCCTCATCGTCGGCCAGGAACACTACCAGGCCGCCCAGGCGGTGAAGGGCACCTTGCAGCGCTACAAGGATCTGCAGGATATCATCGCCATCCTGGGCATCGACGAACTCTCCGACGAAGACAAGCTCATCGTGGCGCGCGCCCGCAAAGTACAGAAGTTCCTTTCCCAGCCCTTCCACGTGGCCGAGCAGTTCACCGGCTACAAGGGCAAGTACGTGAAACTCGCCGACACCATCAAGGGCTTCCGCGAAATTGTGGAAGGCAAGCACGACGACTTGCCGGAGCAGGCGTTCTACATGCAGGGAACCATCGAGGAAGTGCTGGAGAAAGCCGCGGAATTGCAGAAGGCGTAGAGCCATGGCGGACACACTCTCTCTCGAAGTCGCCACACCGGAGCGCGCGTTAGTGCGCGAACAGGTCAGCGACCTGCAAGTTCCCGGCAAGGAAGGATACATGGGGATCCTGCCGGGCCACGCCCCGCTGCTGGGCATGCTCGGCATCGGCACGCTGACGTATGTTTCGGGCGGCAAGCAGCGGTTTCTCTCCATTCACCAGGGTTTCGTAGAGGTGCTCGACGACCATGTTCGCGTGCTCGCCGATGTGGCCGAGCGCGCCGAGGAAATCGACGTGCAGCGCGCCCGTCTGGCACTGAAGCGCGCCCAGGAGGAGGGGTTGAATCCCGCGCTGGGCGTGGATCCGGGGGCTGCGCTGCTCGCCATGGCGCGCGCGCAAGCCCGCATCGCCACGGCGGAACTGAAGTAAGCCCGGCCGAGCCGGCGGAGGCGGCTGCCATGCCACTCGAACAGCCCGTCCAACAAGTAGTCCTCATCCCGGCTTACAAGCCTCTTGCCGGTCTGGTCGATCTGGTGCGCGATCTGTCCGGCCGCGGCATGCCCATCGTGCTGGTGGACGACGGCAGCGGTCCCGGGTTCCGGGAAATCTTCCACCAGGCGGCGCAGCTCCCCGGCGTGGGGGTGCTGCGCCACGCGGTCAACCTGGGCAAGGGCGCGGCGCTCAAGACCGGCATCAACCACGCCCTCTGCGCGTTCCCCGGTCTGACCGGGATCGTCACCGCCGACGCCGATGGGCAGCATCATCCCGAGGATATTGAACGCGTAGCGGCCAGCCTCCGCGAGCATCCCGGGGCGCTGGTGCTGGGAAGCCGCCGCTTCGACACCAAAGTGCCGCTGCGCAGCCGTTTCGGCAACACGCTGACGCGCAGGCTGATGCAGACGCTGATCGGCAGCAAACTGCAAGACACGCAGACCGGACTGCGCGGTATTCCCGCCGCCTTCGCGGCGCGGCTGCTGCGGGTGGAAGCCCGCGGCTACGAATTCGAGCTGGAAATGCTGATTGCCGCGCGCCAGGGCGGCGTGGCGATTGTGGAAGTGCCCATCCGCACCATCTACGAGCCGGGAAATAAATCTTCGCACTTCAATCCGCTCACCGACTCGATGAAGATCTACTTCGTCCTGGTGCGTTTCAGCTCGGTGTCGCTGATGACGGCGCTGCTCGACAACCTGATTTTCTACCTGGTCTGGAAACGCACCGGCCACATCCTGGGCGCGCAGGTGATGGCGCGCCTGGCCTCCGTGGTCTTCAACTACTCGATGGTGCGCGCCCGGGTTTTCGCCTCCCGGGAAGCCCACCAGGTGCTGCTGCCCAAGTACCTGCTGCTGGTGGTGACCAGCGGCACGGCGTCGTATTTGGGGATTCGCTATCTCACCGCGCATCTGGGTGTGACGGCGATGCCCGCCAAGCTGTTCGTGGAGACGCTGCTGTTCTTCGTCAATTTCGCGGTGCAGCGCATGTTTATTTTTCACGGACCCGAAGCCAATGGCGAGAGAAACCGGGCACGGCGGGAGCGGGCGCCGTCGGGCCGCTTCTACTCCTGGCTGATACTGGCGGTGCTGGCGGTGCTGGTTGCTCTCGAGGTCTACGGCTTCCGCACCAGCCACCTTTTTTCCCAGGAGATCTGGGCTCCCGAGGGGCGTGCGCGGCTGCTCCAATTCGGCGCGCTCTACCTGGGCGCCGTCACGGTGCTATTGATTCTGGCGCCGTGGATGTTCGCCGGTCTGGCGGCCGTGCTAGGGGTGGTGTTGACGGCGATCGGGGTCGGCCCGCTTGCCTTCCTGGCAGTGCTCTTCTTCCTGCTCTCCGCCTGGTCGCTGGGTTGTGTGGTTACCAGCCTGGCAAGCCAGCCCCTGAGCAGCCTGGTAAGCAGCTTTGTGAGCAGACTGGTGGGGCGGACCCCCTGGTCCGCGCGGGTCCCCCTGGACCCGCTTCTCGCCGGCGAAATCGGTACCACGCAGGCCGACGAGGGCGTCGGCCGCGGACCAGGGGGTCCGCCCCACCCGCTGCTTTCCATCCTCCTCGGCATGGCCGTTTACGTTTTCCTCATGCCGTTTGCGGCGCGGCTGCCGGTGAATTACGCGTGGGTGTACGCCCTCGTCCTGGCGCTCCCCATCATTGCCAATCGAGCGCGCGTGCGGAGCGAGCTTCCAGCGATCGTGCGTTTGCCTGCCGCCATTCCACTGCGCTCCTGGAGCGAGCGGCTGGGCTGCGCGGCGTTGGTATTCGTGCTGACCACCCATTGGTTCGCCATGCTGAAGCCGGAGGCCAGCGCCGACGGCCTCTCCGTCCACCTCGTGGTTTCGACGAACATTGCGGCCCACCACAGGATGACCCTCGAACCGGGACGAATTCTGTGGTCCGTGATGCCCATGGGCGCGGATTTTACGTACTCGACGGTCTACCTGCTGGGCGGCGAGATGGCCGCGCGCCTGCTCAACTTCGCCATTCTCCTGATGCTGCTCGGCCTGCTCCACGCCGCCGTGCGCCGCTCGGTTTCGCCTGGAGTGGCGTGGCTGCTGGTGACCCTCTTCGCCACCACGCCGTTAGTGCAACTGGTCACCGGCTCGCTGTTCGTGGAAAACCTGCTGACCGCGTTCCTGTTGGGCATGATGACGGCGCTCTGGCGCTTCGGCGAATCCGGCGAACGCCGGTTTCTCTACCTGGCGGCGGCGCTCGGGGGCACCGCCATGGCGACCAAGTTCGGCGCCATGGCCTTCGTGCTGCCCGCGCTGGTGTGCGCCGCGGTGGAAGTGTGGCTGCACAGAAAGCGGAGCGGCGCCCGCTGGGGACTCGCCATCGGACTGCTGCTCGTCACGGCGGCTCCGCCCTACGGCATCGCGTGGGTGAAGACCGGCAATCCGCTGTTCCCGTTCCGCAACGACAAGATCCACTCGCGCCAACTCGATCCCAAGGCCGACATTCAGGACAACCGCTTCCGCCAACCGCTCACCTGGAGCACGCCGTACGACCTCACCTTCCGCAGCAATCGCTACTATGAAGGGCAGCACGGCTCGTTCGGTTTTCAGTACCTGGTGATGGCGCCGCTGGCGCTATTGGCGCTCCTGGTGGCGCCGCGCCGCCAGGCCGTGGTCGCGGCCGTGGTGGCCATCGCCGCGATTCTGCTGATCCTGAACTCGGAACCCAACGCGCGCTATCTCTACCCCGCCCTGCCTTTGCTGTTCGTGCCGTTTGCGGCACTTCTCGGGTGGGCATCCAACCATCAGCGCGTGCTGGCCCGCACGCTCCTGGCATGTGCCATTGCCTGCACCGCCATCAACGTCTATTTTCTGCCCGCCTCCAGCTATTACCACAAGGATCTCTACGGACCATTCACTCCGCGCCAGCGGGAAGCGTACATGGGCGAAACCGCGCCCATCCGCAACGTGATCGCGTGGTTCAACCGCGCCCACCCGGAAGCCGCCGTGCTGCTGACCCAGGATAGCGACATTGCCGGGTTGGGCGGCGATGTCTACGAAAACCACTGGCACCAGTTCAACACGCTGGACCAGATCCGGCGCGCCGACGGCGTCGAGGGCATCCGCCGCTTGCTGGACGCGTGGAAGGTGCGCTACCTGATCGCCCGCAAGCCCACCGTCAGCCATTACGCGCGCCCCCTGGCCATGCGCGAGTTGCTCGACCAGTGCACCATCGCGGAATACGCCTTCGGCGAGTTCTATGTCGCTCGCCTGGAGCCCGTATGCCGCGCCGCCGCCACGCTTCCCCTGGATCCCGTGCTGACCGCCCAGCCCGGAACCTACGACGATTTCGACCCTACCATTCTGCTGCTCGGCGATTGGGAGAGAAACGACGGGTTCGAGCAGGCTTACCGCCATACCGTCACCTACACCGATACCCCGGGCGCGGAGATTCGCTTCGCGTTTGCAGGCAGCGAGGTGACGTATGTCTTCACCAAAGCATCCAACCGCGGCATCGCGGCCATCGCCATCGATGGCATCAGCCGAGGCACCATCGACCTGTACTCCGCGGAACCGCAATGGCAAAGCACCGTGCGGTTCGGCGGCCTGGGTCCGGGCCGGCACCTGCTGACGATTCGCGTCACCGGCGAGAGCCGCGCCGGCGCCATCGGCAAGTTCGTGGATGTGGATGCACTCACAGTGAAGTGACGGCGCCGCTGTCATACTGGAAGTATGAGTTCACTTCCCGCAGCGCACTTGATGACGCCGCTCGCCATCCGTGAGATCACGCTGCGCAACCGGATCGCGGTTTCGCCGATGTGCCAGTACTCCTCCGAAGACGGATTCGCCAACGATTGGCATCTGGTGCATCTGGGCAGCCGCGCGGTGGGCGGCGCCGGGCTGGTTTGCATGGAGGCCACGGCGGTGGAACCGTGCGGGCGCATCTCGCCACACGACACGGGCATCTGGAAGAACGAGCACGTCGAGTTTCTGGCCCGCATCACGCGCTTTCTGCACAGCCAGGGCGCGGCGGCGGGCATCCAACTGGCGCATGCAGGCCGCAAAGGCAGCACGCGGCGGCCGTGGGAAGGCGGTGGCGTGCAGCCCGCCTCCGATCGCGGTTGGGAGTGCGTGGCTCCCAGCGCCGTGCCATTCCGCCCCGGCGACCCGGCGCCGCGGGAACTCTCCAAGGCCGAAATCCATGCGCTCGCCGATAGCTTCCGCGATGCCGCGGCGCGGGCGCTCGCGGCGGGATTCGACGTGGCCGAGATCCACGGCGCGCACGGCTACCTGATCCACCAATTTTTGTCGCCGTTGAGCAACCGGCGCAGCGACGAATACGGCGGCACGCTCGACAACCGGCTGCGTTTTGCGCTGGAAGTCACGGAAGCGGTGCGCGGCGCCTGGCCCGCGCATTTGCCGCTGTTCTTCCGCATTTCGGCCACCGATTGGGTTCCCGGCGGCTGGACCGCCGACGACTCGGTGGAACTGGTGCGCCGCCTGCGGCCATTGGGGGTCGACCTGGTGGATTGCTCGTCCGGGGGCACCGCGGAACATGCCCGGATCCCGCTCGGCCCCGGATATCAAGTGCCGTTTGCCGAGCGCATCCGGCGGGAAACGGGAGCGCTCACCGGCGCTGTCGGCATGATCACGACGCCCCAGCAAGCCGACGAGATTGTGCGCAATGGGCAGGCCGACCTGGTCCTGATGGCGCGCCAATTCCTGCGCGATCCCTACTTCCCGCTGCATGCGGCCGGCGCCTTGGGCGAGAAGGCGGCGGCGCCGCTGCAATATGGCCGGGCGTTTTGAGGTGGGGCAGGCGCTTTCGCCTGCCAACCGGAAGCTCGATCAAATCAAGAGTTGGCAAGCGAAAGCGCCTGCCCCACCAAAAAACAAAAGGCGGCATGCCCAAACCGGGCGCACCGCCTCAATCGTGCTCGACACGAATGCCGATACTACGTGGTGGACCGCTTGGCGGTCACTTCGTTCGTCATCGGCGTGCCATCCTGGCCGGTGCGGGTGATCTTCAACTTCATCTCATCGCCGTTCACGGTGCCTTCATACTTCTGCACCATGGTGTTGCCGTTGAATTCGCGCTTCACGGTGAAAGAGACGTTGTTGCCATCCACCTTGCCGTCGGTGATCTCGGTCGGAGGAGGAGGGTTGTCGCCGCCGCGGCCCATGCCGGGTACGCTACCGGTCAGTTTGGCGCCATCGGCCTTGAGAGTGATGGTTACGGGACGGCCAGGGTTACCACCGCGGCCGGGTTGTTCAAAGGTCCACTTGCCGGAAACATCCGCAGCCATGAGCGCGAACGAGGCGACAAGCAGAATGGTTATTACAAAAAGCAGCTTTTTGGTCATAGTATCCGAATAGGCGTTGTTCAGGGCGCGTACGTTACAGCACCGATAGCCCAAAATAACTAGAGGCGGTCTGCCCGTACCGGGCTAGCCGCCTCAAATCCTCCTCCGCTGGAATGTCGAACCGATCTAGGTGGCGGAACGCTTGGCGACCACTTCGGTGGTAACCGGCGTGCCATCCTGGCCGTTGCGGGTGATCTTCAGCTTCAGCTCATCGCCGGCGACCACGCCTTCGTACTTCTGCACCATGGTGCCGTTCTGGGTTTCCCGCTTTACGATGAAGGAGATGTTGTTGCCGTCGACCTTGCCGTCGCTAATCGCGATCGGGTCGCCGCCGCCGCCGCGGCCGCCCGCGGGCATGGTTCCGGTCAATGTACTGCCGTCGGCCTTCAGGGTGATGGTCACGGGACGGCCGGGGTTACCACCGCGGCCGGGTTGTTCAAAAGTCCACTTGCCGGAAACGTCCGCCGCCAGGAGGGCAAAGGATGCAACCAGCAGAATCGTCATTACAAAAAGCAGCTTTTTGGTCATAGTGCCAATAGGGCGCTTGGCAGGAGGCGGATGTTACCGCTCCCGGTGGCGCGCGGGCCTCTCCAGCTTTCCCCAGGGTGCGGCAAGTTGCCACCATGTGTACTAGAATTAGATTTATTGGGCTGATTTGAAAGCACTTAAGGTGTCGAAAAAGCTGGCCACCAACGTGCGAATACAGAACGGGGCGAGGTACGTTTCCATCCCAAGATCGCCTAAGCCGCACGAGAGCAAGCTGAAAGTTACTGAATGGTGACCACCCGAACACGAGCCGCGAAGATCGCCTGGACGACGGTGATTGTTCTGGCCGCGGCTTCGACCGGCGTCCTGGTTGACTGGCAGGCGCCGGGCATCGGCCGCTATGCCAGGGACTGGCTGATGCGCGCGCGCGGCCCGCTTCCGGTGCCGGAAGATATCGCGATCGTGGCCATCGACGAAAGCAGCATGGCCCGGTTCGGCCGCTTCCCGTGGTCGCGCCAGGTCATCGCGCGCACCATCGACGCGCTGGCCGCCGCCCGGCCCAAGGTAATCGCGCTGGACGTCCTCTTCACCGACCCGACGACGCAGGAAGACGACGACAACCTGGCGCGCTCCATCGGCCGCGCCGGGAACGTGGTGGTGGCCGCGCAACTGACCGATTCCCCGGTGCACGGCGGACCGTCGCGCTGGCTGCAGCCGCTGCCGGCCATGGAACGCGCGGCCGCCGGTGTGGGGCACGTGAACGCGCAGACCGAAACGGATGGCATTGTGCGCCAGGTACCCATCCGCATGGCGGACGACAATGGCCGCTCCTACCGTGCCATGGCGGTGGAGGCCGTGCGGATTGCCGACGGCACATCGGAGGAAGGGATCACCGACGAGCAGGACGCGCTGCTCGTGGGAGCGCGCACCATCCGGCTGGACACGGCGGCGCCGCCGATCGCGATCATCCCCACGGCATCCACGCGGGTGTTGCACGGCGGACGCATGACCATCGACTACATCGGGCCGGCAGGCTCTTTCGGTCCGGTTACTTACAGCCTCTCGGATGTGGTGGCGGGGCGGGTGCCGGCCGAAAAACTGCGCGGCAAGTTCGTGCTGATCGGCGCCACGGCCGCCTCCCTCGGGGATCGAGTCGCCTCGCCGTTCGTGCGTTACACCGATGCCCGGGCCGATCAACACGGCGCGCTGATGCCGGGAGTGGAAGTGCTGGCCAATGCGGTCCACGTGATTCTAAGCGCGCGGTACTACACGGAGACTTCCGACCTGGCAGCGTTTCTGTGGGGCGCCACGGTGGCGCTTCTCACCCTGCTGTTGCTCGAATGGGCGCAGGGCGGCCGGGAGGTTCTGAAGCAACTGGGCGTGCTGGTGGGAATGGGGGCGCTGGTGGTTGGGGCAAGCTATGTGGCGTTTCTCAAGCTGCTGCTCTATCCGCCCATGGTGCCGTGTCTGGTGGCCTTTACGTGCGCGGGCTTGCTGGGTCTGATGCGGCGGTCCCTGATGGCCAGTGCGCGCCTGGATGCCAACATCGCGGAACTGGCGCTCTCGGGCGATCTGCTGGCGCCCGCCGGCCCGGGCATTCCCGGCGCCTACCATTGGGCGCAAGGCGGTCCGGTCTCGCTCGCGCGCGGCTGGCTTCCCAAGGGCCTGGAGTGGAAGGCGCGGACTTTGAGCGAGCTCAACGCCCGCCTGCTGGATCGGGCCAAATTCGTCAACTTCGCGCTACGCTCGGTGGAGGACGGTTTGCTGATCGCCGATCCGGACGGGCGGATCACGTTTGCCAACCGCAGCGCCGGCGCGATTCTGGGGGTGCCCGCGCGCGGCCTGGTGGGGCAGAATTTGACCCAGCGCCTGCCCGGTTCGGTGGACGCGGAAACGCTCAGCCGCCTGGTGGCCGAACGCGGCCACTTCGAACGGGAAGTCGGCATACGGGGCTTGCGAACGCTGCAATACACGCTGCGTCTGGCGGCGGTTTCCGCCGATGAGAAGGGCGAAGGAGCGGTGCTGGGCATCGTGGCCTCACTTTCCGACGTGACGAGGCAATACGAACTGCAGCAGACCAAGAACGACGTGATTTCGCTGGTCTCGCATGAAATGCGCACGCCGCTGACGGCCATCCAGGGCATGACCGAACTACTGGCCGCTTACGATGTGGAACCGGGGCGCCGCCGGGAGATGAACCTGGCGATCAACGACGAGGTGAAGCGCCTTGCGCGCATGATCACGGGGTATCTCGACATCACGCGCCTGGAGAGCGGGGCGACGGAAATACGGCTCTCGCCGGTGCGCGCGGAGAGTCTGCTGGAGCGCATCATGATTCTGCTGGAACCGGTGGCCGCGCGGCGCCGAATCCGGTTGGAGGGCAGTTTCCCGGCTGATCTGCCGCCCTTCCTGGCCGATGCCGACCTGCTTTCGCGCGCCGTGGAGAATCTGGTTTCCAACGCCATCAAATACTCTCCCGACGGGACCACCGTCACCGTTTCGGCGCGCGCCGAGGAAGAGTATGTCGCGCTGGAGGTGGCGGACCACGGATACGGCATTCCGGAGGCCGATCTCGGGCGGGTATTCGAAAAGTTTTACCGCGTTCCGCGGGTGCAGGACGCCGATGTGCCGGGCACCGGTCTCGGTTTGGCGCTGGTGCGCGAAATCGCCGAGCTTCATCACGGCTCCGTCTCTGTCAGGAGCGAAGTCAATCAGGGTTCCACGTTTACCCTGCGGATTCCCCGCGGTGTTGACCATAACGGGGCCCGCAAGGAGTCATAACATGTCTCATCAATCTCATATCCTCATCGCCGACGACGAGCGCTCGATCCGCCTGATGCTCGAAACCGGCCTTACCCTCAACGGTTTCCGGGTGACCAGCGCGCGCAACGGGCGGGAAGCGCTGGACGCCGCCTCCACAACCAGGTTCGACGCCGTGCTGAGCGATATCTACATGCCCGATCTGGGCGGCCTGGAACTGGTGGATGCGCTGCGCGCGGTGGACCCGAACCTGCCCATCGTGCTGATGACGGCGCAGGGTTCGCTGCAGGTGGCGGTGGAAGCGGTGACGCGCGGGGCCAGCGATTTCATTGGCAAGCCCTTCGAGATCACCGCCGTGGTGGACTTGCTGCGGCGCCTGCTGGAGGCGCGCCGGGAAGCCGACGCCGTTCCCGCCTCCGAACCGGACCTGCAACTGACGCAGGCCGGCCTGGTGGGCCGGAGCGCTCCCATGATCGTGGTTTACAAGTTGATTGCGCAGGCGGCGCGCACGGAAGCCACGGTGCTCATCCTGGGAGAAAGCGGCACGGGGAAGGAGTTGGTGGCGCGCGCCATCCACGACTTCAGCTCGCGGCGCGCCCGTCCGTTCCTCAGCGTGAACTGCAGTGGCCTGACCGACACGCTGCTGGAAGCCGAGCTTTTCGGACACACGCGGGGCGCGTTCACGGGCGCCATCGGGGAACGAGCGGGGCTCTTTGAAGCCGCCGATGGCGGCACGCTGTTCCTGGACGAGCTGGCCTCCACCAGTCCGGCGTTTCAGCAGAGCCTGCTGCGGGTCTTGCAGAGCGGCGAAGTGCGGCGGGTGGGCTCCACGCAATCGCGGCGGATGAACGTGCGGGTAATCGGCGCCAGCAACGCTCCGTTGCGCGAGCTGGTGGCGGCCGGCAGCTTTCGCGCCGACCTGTATTACCGGCTGAGCGTGCTGAGCATTGAGTTGCCGCCGCTGCGCGAGCGCACGGGCGACGTGGAACTGCTCACCAGCCACTTCCTGAAAAGCTTCCGCGATGCCGGCGACGCCGCGCTGCACCTCACCCGGGAAGCCGCCGAGGCGCTGGGGGCGCACAACTTCCCGGGCAACGTGCGGGAATTGGAAAACGCGCTGCGCCGCGCCGTGGCGCTGTCATCCGGCGGGGTGGTGACCATCGATTGCCTGCCGCCGGAGATCGGCGCCCGGCGAGCGAAAGCCGCGGCGGCGGAGAAGCCGGAGCATCGTCTCATCGCCGACCGTCCCAACATGGAGGAACTGCAGCGCCGGTATTTGCAGCTTATCCTGGAAGAGACGGGTTGGAACCGCCGCCGTGCCGCCGCCGTCCTTGATCTTGACCGCCGGACGATCCAGCGGCTGATCGCCCGCTATCAGTTGCACGGGACGGCAGACCCCGAAGGCGAGGCCGAGTTGGACACGGAGGAAGAACCCGCGGAAAGGCACATGGATATCGCGTGAAAGAGCGGAAGTGGGGCGTCCCGCACGGATGCCCAGCCCCGATGGTCGCGTTCGTCGTGGCGCTAGTGAGCGCTTTGTCTTCGCACGCCCAATCGACGGCGGTAGTGGCCCGGGCCGCGGGGGTGAGCGGGCAGGCAGTGCTGTTGACGCCAGGGCTGGCGCCGCTGGTATTGACCGCCGGCTACATCCTGAATCCCGGCGACCGCATCGATACGCGGGGCGGCGGAAGGGTGGTGATCGATCTGAGCGACGGCAGCATGGTAGTGGTGGCGCCGGAATCGATCGTGACGCTGAAGGACTACCGGGCGGCGGAATCGCTGCGCGAGCTTTTCGCCATCACGCTGGGGATGGTGCGGGTGAAGATCAACCACTTTGCCGGCAAGCCGAATCCCTACCGGATGAACAGCCCCACGGCGTCGATTGCGGTGCGCGGCACGGAATTCAGCATCGAGGTGGATACCGAGGGCACGACCCAGGTGACGGTATTCGAAGGCGCGGTGGAAGTGACGAGCCTGGCCGATCCGGACCGCAAGGTGTTGATCGAGGCCGGGCGCGGCGTGCTGGTGCAGGGCGGACAGGATTTCCACCTCATCGGCGGGAACGCGGCGCAGCCCGGCAAGGGCGATGCGGGCGACCGCGACGCCGGTCAGCAGGATCGGGCCAAAGCGGCGCAACAGGCGAGCGCCCGCATGCCGGACGGGCACTCCGACGGCACGGGTACGCCGCCGCCCGTGCCGAGCGCGCCGCCGCCCGCCCCTAGCGCTCTGCCGCCGCCAGTGCCCGCTCCGCAAGCCATGGCCGCGGCGCCGGCGCATGGGGAAGGGGATCGCGACGACACGCCGCGGGCCAGCGCGAGCACCTACGACCGTTATCTGGCGGGCCTGATCGATATCGCTCAAGTGCCGTTTCTGTTGCGCTTCAACGCCTTTGCGGAAGCGCACCTGGACAGCCTGGAGAACCCGGCGTATTCCACCGAATTCCGCAGCGCCGAGGGGCGGGTGTTCATCCTGCCGACGTTCCGCGGATCGGCCACTCTGCAGGAATACCAGTCGGCGTTCGGTCCGGGCGGGAGCCTGCCCAGCGATTACAGCATCTCGCCGCAAGTTTCCTTTTTCGCGCCGGCCGGCGGCTTCACGTTTGGCGGCAGCGCTTCGGTGTCGCAGGTGGGCAACACGACTCTGACGGCGACGCCGGATTACGATCCCGGCACTCTGGGGCACAATCCGCAGTCCACCTCGCAGACCAGCGGCAGTTCCAGCGGCACGTTCTATTCCGGCGCCCTGGTGGCGGCGCGGCGCTTCGGCGCCAACAGCTTCGGGGTGGAACTGGCGACTCTGAAGGGAACCGGGTCGCTCTCCAGCTCGACCAGCGAAATCAAGGGTGCCGGCCGGACGGACGAGGAACAAAGTCAATCCACCAGCGACGTGACGCAGACGCGGCTGACGGCGGGCTTTTCGCGGGACCTCTCGCGCAGCGTGAAAGTGGGCCTGTTCTACCGGTATGCCTTTATCCGCGCCGACGATCAAGATGTTTCGCACACGCTCGACGGTCTCCCCGCGGGCTTAAATGCCACGCGCACGGCGGGGCACTCGTCGGAGTTGGGAATGCGGCTGCGCGGACTGGCAACCCCACGTCTCTCCTACGGATTTACGGCGGCGTGGCTGGGCGTTTCGCTGCTGGACGGCATGAACCGCATCACGGCGGTGGATTCCCACGAACGCGACCGGGCGCAGCGCGGTTCGGTGGCGTTTGGGCTGGGCTACGCGCTCACGCGGCGGACCACGCTGAGCTTCGACCTGGCCGGCGGCAGCGCCCGCACCTGGGCGGCGCGCACGGAAGATGCCACGGGAGCGCTGCTGGAAAACGCGGTGGCCGACAACCGTTTCGTATCGGCGCACGCGGCGGTGCAGATGGACCTTACGCGACGGCTGTTTGTCACGGCATCGTTTCTGAACGTGTGGCAAGGGCACAATCTGAACGTGGCCCTGTTTCCGGACCGGTTCGGCAATATCACGAGCGTCGAGGATGCGTTCTTTCCGATGACTCCGACCCCGGGGCAGTACGCCCCACGCTTCTCCGATTTCGGCGCCGGCTGGCGATTCAGCAGGGATCTTTTTGCGCAGTACGTGTACTCGACGGATTACGGTGCGACCGCGGCCACGCACACGCTGATGCTGCGCTATACGTTTCACGGGCGCGATTAGGTGAGGCTGAGGGCCATTTTTGTCCCGCTTTTGCCCTTTTTCCCGGGAGAACCGGGGGAGTGATCTCCCCTCCGGTGCTGACGCCGGCCCATCGCCGCGCACTACAATAGAAGCGATGGCCAAGAGGCTCATGATTGCCGTCGTCGGCGCCGGGATTGGCGTGCTCGCCGGCCTGCTGGTCGATTCCATGGGAGCGGGCACCCCCGCGCTGGTGGTTGGGGCGGTTGCCGGGGCGCTAATTCCGCAATTTGTGCTCGGTCCTCCGGGACATTAGTGTCTCGTACTACTTTTTACACTTGCCGTTGGGCGCGGCGCACATTAGAGTCTAGTAGGAGGAACACCAATGGCGTTTTGTGCGACGTGCGGTTCACCAGTAGAAGGACAGTTCTGTGCGAAGTGCGGGGGCAAGGTAGGGGCGGCGCCGTCCGCCGCGTTCGATCCCACGGTGCAGGCATCGGGGGCCATGGCCGACAATGTGGCCTCGGCATTGTGCTACCTGCTGGGCCTGATCACCGGCATCATCTTTTTGATCCTGGCTCCCTACAACAAGAATCCGGTAGTGCGATTTCACGCGTTCCAATCGATTTTCATGAATGTGGTCTGCATCGCGGCCAGCATCGTCCTGAATATGCTTTTCCTGATGATGCACCTCTGGGCCTTCACGCCGCTGCTCTCCCTGGCCTTCTTCGTGCTGTGGATCTACCTGCTGGTGATGGCCTACCAGGGGAAGAAGATCGTGCTGCCGGTGATCGGACCGATCGCGCAGCAACAGGCAGGCAACTGAAACGCGAATTGCCGTCCGGCGCGTCTCAGTAGTGTGATCCGATGGCTCGTAATCCTGGCGGCGGCCGCGTGTCCGGCCGCCGCGCAGATCCCGAAAGTCGGCGACATCAACTTTTACGGGCTCCGCAAACTGACGCCGGACAGGATTCTGAGTGCGCTGGACGTGAAGAGCGGCGACCCGCTGCCGGGCTCCAAGGGCGACCTGGAAGACCGTGTGGAACTGTTGCCCGGAGTGGCCGCGGCGCACGTGGAGGCGGTCTGTTGCGATGGCGCCAACGCCATCCTCTTCATCGGCATCGAGGAGCGGGGCTCGGCGCATTTCGACACGCGGCCGTCTCCGGCGGGTAGCGCCACGCTGCCCGAAGAGATCATGGCGGCCTATCGCGAGTATATGGGGGCGGTGGAGCGTGCCACGCAACTGGGCACGGCGGCGGAAGATCTCACAGCGGGCGAATCCCACATTGGCGACATTCCGGCGCGCCTCTTCGAGGACCGGCTGGCCGGACTGGCCGCGGACCGCATCGATCTGCTGCGCGACGTGCTGCGCAACGGCGCCGAACCCGAAGAGCGGGCGGTGGCCGCGGCCGTGATCGGCTACGCGCCAAAAAAGGACCAGGTGATCAAGGACCTGCAATTCGCCATGCAGGATGCCGAACCGGCGGTGCGCGCCAACGCGGTGCGCGCCATGATGGCGATCGCCGTGCTTGCGCAGACGCGCCCGGAACTGGAACTGCGCATCGAGCCCACCTGGATGGTGGAGATGCTGAATTCCATCGTCCTGGGCGACCGGCAGCAGGCGGCGCTGGCGCTGGTCACCTTGACCGAACAGCGCAACGCCGCCACGCTGGACCTGATCCGCGAGCGCGCCTTGCCGGCGCTGGTGGATATGGCGCGCTGGAAAACGTTGCGGTACGCGCTGCCGGCTTTTCTGCTGGTAGGCCGCACGGCGGGTGTGCCGGAACAGGAATTGCGGGACCAGTGGCAGCAGGGCGACCGCGAGACGGCAATCGAAAAAGCCACGGCGCCGGCGGCCAAAGGGCGCCGCGGGAAGTAGCCTACAATAGAGAAGTTCCCTGGCGTATCGGGAAACCGCTTGCCTACGGGGTGCCCCCTGGGCGCGGCTCCAATCGGAGCCGCAATGCGATCGGAGCCGCGACCGTTAGGGAGCGAGGCAAATGGCAATCACGAGACGGCAAATTCTGGCGGGCATGACGGCGGCGGCCGCGGCCGCGGCACAGCAGCAGCCGCAAACCGCGCCGCCAGCGTCGCCGCCGCAGCCTCCCACCGGTCCGCCGGACGGGCCGCGCGTGCCGCGCCCGCGCACTCCGCCCAAACCGCGCACCACGCCCGCCGTCTGCCTCTACTCGCAGCATCTCATCAAGGTGGAGTACGAAGCGGTGGGCATGATCCTGCGCGATCTGGGCTTCGACGGCTGCGACCTGGCGGTAGTGCCCGGCAGCCATATACCTCCCGAACAGGCTGGTTCGGACCTGATGCGCGGCATCGAAGCCGTCAGTGGGGTGGGGTTGGAGGTGCCTATCGTTTCCACATCGGTCACTTCGGGCAACGATCCCAACGGACGGCAGATTCTCGGTGTGGCGGGCTTCATGGGAGTGCCGCTGTTCCGCCCCGGCTATTGGAAGTACGGCAATGCGCCCGACCTGGAAGTTCGCCTGGCGGAATTGCAGCGCGAAATCCTCGGTCTGGCCTCGGTGGGCCGCGCCTACAACGTCGCGATGGCGATGCATAATACGTCCGGGGATGCGGTGGGCGCCGGCCTTTGGGACGTGAGCGGGATGCTGCGCACCGTCGATCCGCGCTGGGTGGGCTACGATTTCGACCCCGGTTTCGCCACCCAGAATGCCGGCGTGAACGGAGCGGGAGTGCTGATGCGTCTGGCGATGGCGAAGCTGAAGGCCGTGACGGTGCGCGATTTCACGTGGAACAAGGACGCGGCGGGCGGGTGGCAGGCGGCGCCCTGCCCGCTAGGCGAAGGCATGGTGGACTGGCGCCAGTTTTTCACCGCGCTGGCGCGGGCGCGCTTCGTGGGCCCGATCACCATCGAAGTCCGCTACCAGGCGAAGGACGAGTTGAACGCCTTCCGCCACGATCTGGATTTCGTGCGCAAACAGATCGCCGCGGCATACGGCGCGGGGTAGGGTGCGGCTAAGCGCCCCCGCCGCCGCCTTTGCGCGCGGGCCCCTTGCCTCCGCCCTTCTTGCCGCCGCTTTTGTGCCTTCCGCCCTTCTGCCCCCCGCCCTGCTGCGCGGATAACATCAACGGCGTCGCCAGCATGACGCCGAGCAAACCGAGTCCGAGAATTTTGCGAAATGACATTTGAGGTATAGAGTCTCCTGATAATGGTTATTTCGTGCGGGCCCCGGAGTTCCATTAAGAACGGCGGACTGGCTATCGACTTGACTCGAGTTGGCACAGCCGGCACCAGTTGGTGGCGCTTGGTGGGGCGGGCGCCCTCGCCCGCGCGGAGGCCCCTGCCTCCGCTTGCGGCGGCGCGCAAGACTGGCTATACAGACTCCGCCGGGTTCCAGTCCTACGGGGCGGTGGGGACGGGGTCTTCCGGCGCGGGGGTGGGATTGGGGTCCGGGTCCGGCGCGGGCAGGGGAGGTTCGGGCTCGGGTTCGGGGTTGGGAATCGCGGCCGCGGCGGCGCCGTCGGGCAAGGCGGCGGGGATCGCCATGCGCGCGGGAGCGGACAAGTGCACTTCACACTCGCAGCAATCGCTGCATCGCAGACACTTTTCGCAGAGATGG
>Ga0182030_10009599_pt1 | contig 19793 bp, 16 predicted proteins | sample 812S3MmetaG_FD_121299 | JGI IMG/M metagenome (GOLD analysis project Ga0182030, IMG submission 121299) | Permafrost microbial communities from Stordalen Mire, Sweden - 812S3M metaG (Illumina Assembly) | ecosystem: Environmental > Terrestrial > Soil > Wetlands > Permafrost | place: Sweden... | reverse complement strand
GGGATTGATTAAACCAAATGATTTTAAGCAGGCAGGCAGCCCCTTCCGTCCCCGAAGGGGAAACTAAAATCAAATACGAGCCTTACCACCAGGCAAGAGAACCTTGTATTGGCCGTTTTGCCTTGGTTTCCCCTTCGGGGACGGAAGGGGCTGCTTGTTAATATCCGTTACCCCCAACTAACTTCAACCAAAAATATTTAACATCGCATCGCTTTTTAACAGGATGAATAAAATAAATAAGGAATGAAGAACTTTTCGAAACCAGCTGTATTGATTTTTGCTTTTGCGCTGTTGTTTGCTGCGGGGTGTAAAAAAAACAATACCAATTCGGCTTTACTGGTGCTTAATATTTACCCCTATTTCGGCAGCGATTCAATTGTGCCGGGTAAGAATTACGCTACGGCTTCCGGCGATAGTATTTCGTTTAACCGCACCTCATTTTATATTTCGAACCTGCAGCTCAACAACACTAACGGAACTTCGTATGCCGACTCAGGGTATATACTGGTTACTTCGTCCGGCTATCAGAATATAGTTGCCGGTTCGGTGCCAACTGGTAGCTACAAAAGTATTTCGTTTAGTGTGGGTATAAGTGCAGCGGTCAATCATATTGACCCAGGTAATTACACCGGGGGCCCGCTGGCAGCGCAAACTCCCAGCATGCATTTTTCAACCGATAACCTGGGCTATATTTTTATGGCAATTGAAGGCTTTGCCGACAGCACCAATAACCACCTGAGCCCTAACAAAGCATTCAGTTACCACATAGGTGCCGATTCACTGCTCGAAACAGTAAACCTGCCTGATCACTCCGTTGCGCCTTACAACGCTGCCTTTAGTGCTAACGGGTCGCAGGTAATGACCATTAATATTATTGCTGATTTCAGCCAGTTGCTTAAAAATGTAAACATACCGGCTAACCCCATAACCAACACCAGCGATGTACCGGTGTTGGCCGATACTTTGGCGGCGCATATACCGGGCATGTTCAGGTATTTGAATTAAACAGCCAGCACCCTAAATCCCCTAAGGGGGCAGGGCTGTTTCATTCTTACAAAACAGTCTAAAAAAGGCGGCTCCTACCCGACCGCAACAGCTTTTTACCTTGTATTTCTACAAACAGACGGTTCCTACGGAACGTAAATACTTTTTTTTCAATGGTCTTTCAAAACGCTGCAGAGCAGCCGACTGCTTGTAGCAATAAACAACGACATTGTTGCGCTCCGTAGGAGCCGCCTGAAAGTGAAACTTCAGAGAATGAAACAGCCCTGCCCAAGGGGGGACTTAATGCAAACAGACAGGTTTAGCTGGTTTGCTTTGGCTTTCCGTATGGGTAGTTATAGTCTACCCAAATTCAACGGATGTATTAAAATCGAAATGATGTCATTGCGAAGCCTTTTCCAATAGAAAAATTAGAGAGAAAAGGCTGTGGCAATCTTCCGCTGTGTCTTTATGGGTTATGTGCCATAAAGACACAGCGGAAGATTGCCACGGATAATATTCTTTTATTTTTTTACGGGAATTATCCTCGCAATGACATTTGTTTTATTTTTAATGCAAATAGCCTTCTGCCTATTGCTTTACTAACTTCAATACCCCCAATGTTCAGGTGTGTCGCTAATAAGCGTTTCAACATAACCTGTATTTTATAAATGCCCTGGTTCATCGGTAATAGTTACCTGGTACCTATGTTTAACAACACGCACTTGGCGCATGTTGACCGCATTAACATACACCTCGTGTTCAATGCTGTAATGCGGCTTGGTTTTAGTAATGTTTTGCATCCAGCTTTGTGTAAGCATCCAATAAAATGCCTGCCTTTTTTTGTCGTACTTAAATTCAATTTTGCCAATAGGCTCAATGCCCGGATCGGCTTTTTTTGCTATTTCGATTAAGCGGCAATAATTAAAGGTACTATCTGTAGGTTTATATTTCGCCTTCGGCGGAAAATTGAACGCCGAAATTATTTTATCATTTTGCCCAATACTTACATGAAAAGTAAACATACTGTTTTCAGTTATAGCGTAATGGTATGTAATGTAACATTTATCGCAGTATGTCTTATCGTCGCAACCCGGGATTCGTGGTTGCAGGCTATCGGGCTCAGGCATTTGTAACGACACAAACCTTACCTTCTCAAAAAACGTTTTACCTGCGTAATGCAACATAGTATCTTCAACCATTTTTTTAAACCTGTTGGCCATGTTTACTACGCTGCTCATGTTTTCTGTCTTGTAAACATTCATTTGGGTATCTTCATAAGTGGCGTAAAGCGAAGCCACGCAATTGCAGGTTTTTGTGCTAATGCCAGCTACTATGCTGATATCGTCCGTGCACTGTGCTTTAAGTGTGGTGGAGAAGGAGAGGAGGATGAGGGCAGGAAGGAGTATGTTTCTCACAGCAATAGTTTGAGTAAATTGCATATTCAACTGCCAGCTAATCTACAAGCTATTTTGCTAAAAGCCCTCAAATTTCAAGGCTTGTAAACGTTGTATGAATTATAATTAAATTTAATCTGTAGCAAAATCACTCAAGTGGGGGTAGGTAGCAGTTTTTTGTTAATTTTAAGCGTAAGTTGTTTGTAATCAACAAAGTAATGCAAAATTTATGCTACCCCCCTGACTCACTTTTTAAGTCACTTTTGGGGGGCGTGAGGGCTTTCCCGTAGCATTCCAAACAAAAACCAGGATTAACAGGATGATACCCTGCGCTACGCATGTTTCAAGGGTGGGGAAAACACCAATCAGTTCCATACGCATTACGGGGAATGCATGGATAGGAGAGTAGCCGGTTTCCTGTAACGAGTGAACGCCTTTACCTGCCAGGATAACTGCGAGGATGCTCATGACAAATGAGGAAATTTTAAATAGTTTCGGGATAGGTAGTTTGGCTGAGAACTGTAGCAGCAATGCAGCCAGTACTATCACTATAACAAAGGCGATGATAACCCCTAACACAATGGCATTGCTTTGTTTACCTGCTGCTTCAATATTGAGGGCCGATAAAAACAAAACCGATTCAAACACCTCGCGGAACACCACAAAAAACGAAAGACTGCCAAGGCCTATCATGCTTTCGTTTTTAATGGCACCCTGCATTTTGCTGCTTACGTACTCTCTCCACTTGCCAATTTCGCTTTTGCCGTGTAGCCAGAAGCCCACATAAAGGAGCATGAACACTGCAAACAGTGAGATAACGCCCTCCATCAGTTCCATGTGCTCAATCTGGTTGCCAATCAGGTGGCCGCTTACCATCCATATAACGCAGCCCGCTAAAATGGCCAGTATCCAACCCCCATGCACCCATTTTGTAGCACCTTTAAGGTCGCTTGCTTTAAGTATGGAAAGGATAACCATAATAACCAGGAACGCCTCCAACCCTTCGCGCAAAAGAATAGACATGGCCATCAGTAATGCCAGCCAGAACGAATACTCTTTTTTATCAATCAGTTTAGCCGCAACGCCAATAGAGGTTTTTGCAGCTATTAACGAGTCGCTCACTTCGGCTGCAGGCTTGTGGGCATTCATCATCTGGCTCAGGTAATGCATCTGCTGTTCAAGCTGGCTCATTAGCTGCGGGTCGTTTGATTTGAGCTGCATTTCAATAGGCTCAATGCCTTCCAGGTAAGCGAGGGTAGAAAGCTGATAAGCTTCGGTAAATTTTCCCTGGTTGTAAAGGTCCATGGCCCCATCCAGGTATTTAAGGGCAGTGGTAATAAAGTCGTTGCTGTGGTGCTTGGGCTGGTTAAGGCGGATGGCAGCTAAAAAGAGTTTTGCCCTTGTGCTGTCGGTTATGTTATAGGCCTTCAAAAAGTCTTCATCGCTGGTAGTAGAAACCTTGTCAACAGTCAGCGAATCGAGTAAGGCTTTGGTTGATTCTTCCTTTAAATAAGGGTCTTTTTTAAATTGCTCATATCTTAACGAAAGCACGTAAAAAGCCACGTCCCACACCTCATTATCCTCCAGCATCGGGTGCGATTTCATACCTGTTCCTTCAACCCCCAGCCGCACAGTATTGAAAACAAAAAACGGGGACAATGCCCTTATCTTTTCTTCATCGTGCAGGTTGCGCGGGGGTGGGTTTAGCCCAACGCCTTCGGCGCCATTACCAAATCCCTGTGCGCCATGGCATTTAACACATTCTGTTTTAAAAACAATTTTGCCATTGGCAATGCTGGGGTAAACGGTGGGTGTAATTTTTAAACCGGAAGCGGTAATCACCTTATCGCGGGTTTGAATACAAAGGGCAGATACTGTTTCGAACGGGGCATGTTGTTTTATCAAACTATCAAGTTGGTAAATCATTCCGCTGATGATAGCTGAGTCGGTCGCCGTCCAGGTGGGGGCCAGTTCTTTTAGTTCCTGGATGGCAGTTTCGCCAAACTCATTCATTTCCTTAAACTCGCTCTGGCTGATTATTTTACCATCTTTTACTGCCCCGGCATAATCCTGGCTTAAATAATTAAGGGTGTGAACTAAAACCCTGGATGACTCGCCATTACCTGCATAAGAAAGCTGTCCTATAATAAGCAGAAGAATGGCTGCGCAAAAGCGTTTCACGTAGTAATTTTGGCTTTTAAAACTGTATTTAGAATTATTCTAAACAAGCGCGAAGGTAAGAGGATGTACCGTTTTTTCAACTGATTATTATCAGAAAATAAAAAAAATGTGTACAGTTGCGGGGGTTTCAAAAATGTGCGTCATCATTGCGATGAGGCTCTGCAAAGAAGCAATTCCGAACTATGGTTCACTCGTAGCTTTAGGCCCTGTCGCAAGTAGTTATGGGATTGCTTCGCAAAGTCTTACAATGACGCCGTTATAATAACTTCAAAATGAAGACCTTCCTGGCTGAGCCTCCCTTTACGTCCCGATAATTATCGGGATTGCGTAATGCGGACCCGGCGTGTATGCGGTCTACCCTCACGCCGCGTCCCCAACCTGCGGAAGGGAGACACGGCTAAGAAGGTCTTTTTTGCGTCACTCCGGTTTTTTCCCTTGCCACAAGGGTGCTTACCCGCAATGACGATTTATTTAAATAATTATCCCCGCCTCTTTTAAAGGCCGGTTTAATTTTTTCGACTCAATTACCTGCTCCATTTCATGGTCGTAGGTGGTAATCAGGTTGGTCCAATCGTATTTTTCGGCGTATTGGCGGCTGTTCATTACACGCAGGTATTTTACGTCCATTATGCGGTGGTGCACCTTTTTTACAAAATCATCATTATCGTAAAAATAGGTAGAGTGGTATTCTTTATCAATGTGCTCGGGATAGGCCAGCCTTTTGGGCAATAGCGGAACAGCATTGCAATACATTGCCTCCACCACACTGCCTCCAAAAAAATCCTGGTTACTTGTAACCGGTAAAAGGTCTGACAGCCATAGCCATTTGGCGTATTCCTCAAAACTTGAAGTATACCCAAAATGAAGGATGTGCTCAGCCAGGCGTTCATTGGCCTGATCAAATACAGCCGGATGCTTACCATAGCTTTGGCCCAATACCACCAATTTAAAGTCAACACCTTTATCAGCAATTTCAAAAAGGGCGTTAAAAAACTGTTCGGCGTTTTTGTCAAACTCCCAGCGGTGGTTCCATAAAACCACAGCCCCGTTTTGGTGGTCGAATTTTTCAGGCTTATGGTTATCAAATTGTTTCAGGTTTAAGCCTAATGGCAATACCATGCTTTTTGCGGCAATCAGCCTTACGCTGATGGGGTTCTGATGGTCAGGAAATGCACTTAAAAATTTGGGCAACTCCTGGAAGAACGCTTTTTTATGATATTCTGAATTAAAGAAAACCCTATCGGCTGCCAGGGCGGAGGTATAGTTGATAAACGCGTAATGGTTATCGCGATTCATCCGCACATCCGCATCGGTAGTAGACCAGGGATAGTTAAGCTGATTCTCATGAAAGTAAACTGCCACCGGTATATCGTGCGACCAGGCACGGGTAAGTGACAAAAACAAGTTAAGGTCCATCATATCCGTAGCCAGTATCAGGTCGGGTGTGGTTAGTTCAGGTATCACAAGGTTGGCAAGGCTAACGGCGCCTCCGTGCATGCGCCATTTCCAATGGCTGCCGCTCAGGCTTAATATATCTACCTGGTGCCGGCTGAATTGTTTAAATTCCTCTGCCCACTTTTTATGCGACCCCGTAAAGAATGGTTCAAGCAGGAGGATTTTCATAATGCAAAGATGGGAAGAAAAATCGGAGAGTTTGAAATGAAGAAAATAATTGACGGACGTTAACTTTAACATTTGCCAATGCCGGGCACCAGCGAAACATCTTATGCCTAACAGAATGTGCAAATAAAAAGTGCCATTAAATCTGTATTTCGTCCGATCTGCGTATCGAAGATCCTTCACTGTCGTTGCCAACGACAAATACCGTAAATAATTAGTTCTCAACAGCCGGTTCACGCAAAGAACGCGAAGGAATACAGCGCAAAGAACCGCGAAGAATTATAAAAATCTTTGCGGTTCTTTGCGTCACTCTTTGCGCCCTTTGCGTGAACCGGCTGTTGTCATTTGTAAAAGGTTTCAGGGGAACCCTGATTAGTTACTGAGGATGACAAACGCGCAGAGTTGCACTATAATCTAAAAGCCAGCCAGCACCCCTCAAGTCTAAATACTTTATACTATCTACTAAATACTATTCTCTATCAAACTCCAGCCGTTGCCCCATTTTTTCCTCGTTAAACTGACCGTTGTCGTACACTAAGTTTCCGTTTACAAAGGTTTGTAGTACCTGCCCGGTAAACTCATAATTTTCCAACGGGCTCCAGCCGCATTTGTAAAGGATGTTTTCTTTTTTAACTGCCCATGTTCTTTTAGGGTCAAAAATGACAAGATCGGCCATATAGCCTTCGCGCAGGTAGCCGCGTTCTTTTATATCAAAACATTCTGCTGGTTTGTGACACATCTTTTCTACTATCTTCTCCAGGGTTATTTTTTTCTGGTGATAGAACTCCAGCATGATGTTCAGCGAGTGCTGAATAAGTGGTAAGCCTGATGGGGCTTTATTGTATAAGTTTTCTTTTTCGGCCAACGTGTGCGGGGCATGGTCGGTGGCAATAATATCCAGCCGGTCGTCCAGCAAAGCTTCAAACAAAGCTTTTTTATGGTGAGCGTCTTTAATGGCCGGGTTACATTTTATTTTGCTGCCTAAGCGCTCGTAATCGCTTTTATCAAACCATAAGTGATGCACGCATACTTCCGTGGTAATTCTCTTTTCCTTTAAAGGGATATCGTTTCTAAAAAGTTTCAGTTCATCCGCCGTTGAAATATGCAGTATGTGCAGGCGGGTGTTATACTTTTTAGCTATTTCAACCGCCAGGCTTGATGAATTAAAGCAAACTTCCTCATTCCTTATCTCTGCATGGCACTCAAAAGGAATGTTTTCGCCATACTTTTCCTGGTACATTTGCAGGCGTTCCTTCACTAGTTTATCGTCCTCGCAATGCACAGCAATAAGTATATCATTGCGGCGGCTGAAAATCTTTTCCAGCACCTCGCGGTTATCTACCAGCATATCGCCGGTTGATGAGCCCATAAATATTTTAATGCCGCATATTTTGCGCTTGTCTACTTTCAGTAACTCGTCAAAATTATTCAGGTTGGTACCCATAAAAAACGAGTAGTTAGCCAGCGATGTATTGGAGGCTATAGTGTATTTATTTTCAAGCAGCTCAATAGTTGTGGCGGGCGGCTGGGTGTTGGGCATTTCCATAAAAGAAGTAACTCCCCCTGCAACCCCGGCTCTGGCCTCGGTATAAATGGTTGCCTTATGGGTAAGCCCCGGTTCGCGAAAATGTACCTGGTCGTCAATAATACCGGGCATCAGGTAGTTGCCATTGGCATCCAGCTCAGTAACTTTAAATTTTACATCAAACTGCGGGTCAATGCGCTCAATACGCTTGCCCTTTATCAACAGGTCGGCAGTACGAATCTGCCCTTCGTTAATGGTCTTCGCATTTCTGATAACGTAATTGCTCATGTACAAATTTGAAACGTGAAATTAGGCGAAAGCCTTATAACTTTTCAAATACTAAGCTTATGAATGGGGTAAAATAAAACAGCCCCTCTTTTGAGGGGCTGTTTTATTACATAAGCCTGAACCAATTATTCTGGTCTGTGGCCTTCGTGGTCTTTTCTTGCAGCCTGTAATTTAGCAAACTGATCGGCAGTTAAAATAGCTTTTAACTGAGCTTCTTCCTGCTCTCTTATAGCTTTAAATTTCGTTTTCATATCATCGCCTTGTGCACCGCTGCTTCTTACCGCATCTTTTTGGCCGATAAAGTTTTTAGTAAGGTCTAACACCTTAGTGTACTGGTCCGCAGATAACTGAACGGTTGAGTTGATTTTATCTGCCTGGCTTTTAGCACGTTCTTCAACTGTGCCTTGCGCCCTAACCTGGTGAGGTTGCTGAGCTGCTGAACTGTTTGCTTGCTGCGCGAAAGCTCCGAAAGTTGCGAAAGCCATTGCCGCGCTTAAAATGATTGTCTTTTTCATAGTTTTGTTTTTTTTCAATTTTAAAGGTAATGCAAATGTAAAATTTTGCCCCACATTTAACTTATATTGGAAAAAAGGGCGCGCGGTTTTCGGTAAAGCCCTGTAATTACCCGGCAATTATGATAAAGAATGGCTGTGAAGAACAACAATTCCTGCCTCTGCCTGTCGCTATTATTCCCTATTTTCGTCAAAAATAATACCATTTAAATGAATAAATATCTACTCATCCTTTTCCTTGCTGCTGCTTCTGCAAACGGGTTATATGCCAACAACGGCGATACAACCTGGGTAACCGTGGCTTATAACGATTCCCTGACCCATCCCGGTATCTTCGATTTTCAGGTGGGGTTTCCTTCCGGTGCGGCGCAATACCGTAAAATTTACATGATTTTTACTTTGGGCGAATATAACTGCCCGGCAGGCTCACAATACTGCCATCAATGGGATTACGACCTGGAGAACTATATTATGGTTCCGGGAGGCGACACTTTAGAGATGGCCCGTTTTATTACGCCTTATGCCAACACAGGTGTGCCGGGTTTCACTTCTACCTGGAAACAACCCTACATATTTGATGTAACAGATTTTTATCCGCTTTTAAAGGATTCGGCAGGTATACGCGTAAATTATTCAGGTTACTCCTATGGCTTTACCCTGAATGTTAGTTTTGCTTTTATTGAAGGCACCCCTGAACGAAATGTTTTGGCTATTGCTCCGCTTTGGGACCAAACCAGCACCTATGGCAATACAGCTAGCCCTATTGATAGCAGCATACTTCCTGTTACCATCACCCCACCCAATGGTTCGCAATCAACCGAAATGAAATTGATTATAACAGGGCACGGTGCCGATAGTGCCAGCTCGTGCTGCGAATTTGATAATACCGGAGTAGGCCATGCCTATACTGTATTAGCTAACAATAACCCCCTTTATCAAACTAATATGAATATTAATTGTGGTGTTTCAGAATTATACCCGCAGGGGGGAACCTGGTTAGCGGCCAGGGCGGGCAACTGGTGCCCGGGAGGATTGGTTGCAACTGCTCAGTATCCATTAACCGGTGTGGCGGCTGGCAGTCCATCTAATACAGTAATTAGCTTTGATGATAGTTATAATGGCCTGAAGTACTTTGGCATTTATAAAATATCGGCCCAGGCTTTTTCCTACGGGCCTGTGAATAAAACCCTGGATGCTTCTATGGACGATATTATTGCCCCTACCAATTTTCCCTGGTACCGCCGGGAAAACCCAAGGGTAAGCGCACCGGTTGTAAAAGTGCGTAACACCGGCGGAACCACCATTACCTCGGTTCTTATTAATTATGGGGTGCGGGACTCAACTTTATCGCAATATATCTGGACCGGAAGCCTGGCTCCTTTAACGGATACTATTATCTCCTTGCCTGCTGTTAATGCCCTCACCAATTTATCTTTAAACAGTGCAACCGGTACGCATACTTTTATTGTAATGATACAACAGGTTAACGGCCAAACCGATAACGACCAGAGTAATGATACCCTTACCTCGCAGTTTTTAGTAGCCCCTAAATGGCCTGATACACTTAGAATAAAGTTAGCCACAAGCAACGTTAATCCCAATGGAAATTTTGGCTCCGGCCAATCCGATGCAAGCTGGCAGATTACTGATCAAAACAATAATGTAGTGGCTTCGCGCAACAATACAAACACCACCACTACTTATTATGATACTGTTATACTGCCAACATCGGGCTTTTATGCACTTACGGTAACTACTTTAGGCTGTGCCGGCCTGCAATGGTGGTACTATACCGATTATCTTGAAGGGGCGCCTTATGATTACGTGCCGGGTTCAATGGCGGTTGAAAACCTCCGGAGCGGCAACGCAATTCTGGCACTCAACGGCACCTCAAATTCTGGCAGCTATCTCGATGATTTTGGTTGCGGCTTTACACAGTATTTTACTACGGTAGGCCAATGCCAGGCCGATGTTCCGGCTATAACTATGTCGGGCGATACGCTGACTGCATCTAACGGCGCCTCGTTTCAGTGGTTTAAAAACGGCAACCTCATTGCCGGTGCTACTGCGCAAACCTATGTTATTACCCCGGGGTTTGGCAATTATGCGGTTGATGTTACCAACAACTCCGGTTGCCCGGCAACTTCTGCAAATTTTCTGGTTCTCAATACCGGTACTCAGAATTTATCAGATTATGCCAACTCTATTTCAATTTTCCCCAACCCGGCACGGGATATGTTTAACCTTATTGTAAGTGCCGAGTTAACCGGTACAACTTATGTTATGCAGGACATGACCGGCCGTTCTTTACTTTCAGGTAAAATAGAAAACGAGTCGAATGAGGTTTCTGTTCGCGGCATTTCATCGGGTATATACCTGCTTACCGTTTTTGATGGCGCAAGCAGCATTACCGAACGCGTGGTTATACAGAAATAAGGTTGGCTGCTAACGCAGTTATTCTTTAATTGACCTCTTTCATAATTCTACATTTCCCTCTCTGAAGGAGAGGGCCGCTCTGGGGTGAGGATTCAAAAAGAGCGAATTGTGAAAGAGGTCTGATATTATTAAACGGATGCAATGTCTATATTCGGGCGGGTTTAGCGTAAAGCCCCGAATAATTTTTTCGTGTAGAACTTTTACCGCAGATGAAAAATTACAAATTGACGGAATCGTACATTGAGGCTGCAGACACAGCAAGCCTTAATGCATTAGTCGACTCCCTGAAGTTTGATGAGATATTAAGCTTACTTGAAAAGCTGAGCGATGACAGAAAAGTAGTTGTGTTTGAAGTACTGGATGAATACATAGCTATAAAATGCTTTAAAGTACTGCCCGAAAAAACACGCCAGGCTTTAATCAAAAAAATGCCTCCCGCAAAAGCTGCTAAATTATTAAACAGCCTGCCCGATGATGACCTTACTGCACTTATTGAAACCATGCCCGGCAGGGTTGTAAACGAGTTGCTTAAACTTTTAAGCGCTGAGAACCGGCACACATTGCTTTCGCACCTGGGTTATCCCGAACATTCGGTGGGCCGGTTAATGACGCCGCACTACATTGCTATTAAACAGAACTGGATTGTGGCCGAAGTGTTTGCCTATATAAGGCAGCACGGCCAAAACTCCGAAACCGTGAATGTTATTTACGTGCTGGACGATAACGGTGTTTTGATAGACGACGTGCGTATGCGCGAGTTCCTTTTTGTTGACCCGGCTACTAAAGTAAGTGATGTAATGGACCATCGCTATTTAGCCCTTTCGGTAAACGACGATGAAACAGAGGCAATTAATTTATTCAAAAAAAACAACCGCTTCGCCTTGCCTGTAATTGACGAAAACGGCATTATGCTGGGCATCGTAACCATTGATGATGTGCTGCGTTTGGCCGAAGCAGAAGATACCGAAGATATTCAGAAAATAGGTGGTTCGGAGGCATTGGATGAACCCTATAACACCATCTCTTTTTTCCGCTTAATAAAAAAGCGCGCAGGTTGGCTTATTATTTTGTTTTTGGGCGAAATGCTTACCGCGACAGCCATGGGCTTTTTTGAAGGCGAGATTAGTAAAGCGGTAGTACTGGCATTGTTTATTCCGCTCATTATTTCAAGTGGGGGCAATTCTGGCTCACAGGCCTCTTCTATCATCATCCGGGCTATGGCCTTGGGCGAAGTAACCTTTGTTGACTGGTGGCGCGTAATGAGGCGCGAAATCTTTTCGGGCCTTACATTGGGCGCTATCCTTGGCTCCGTAGGTTTTTTGCGCATATTTTTATGGCAGCAAACGCACCTGTATAATTATGGCCCGCACTGGTTGCTGGTTAGTTTTACTATATTTTTTGCATTGCTTGGAGTAGTAACCTGGGGAACTCTTGCGGGTTCTATGCTACCTATAGTCTTAAAAAAACTTGGTGCTGACCCTGCTGCTTCATCAGCCCCGTTTGTTGCAACATTGGTAGATGTAACAGGTTTGGTTATTTACTTTTCTGTAGCCTACGTTATTTTGAAAGGGACGTTGTTGTAAAGCCCCGCAGGAAAAGTTAAAATAACCATTAAATTTGGCCTATGAAGATACGCCGCCTGCGCCTTAAAAATTTCCGTAAAATAAGTTCGGTTCCTGATCCGACTATTGAACTCAACCCTGATATTAATGTATTGGTGGGCGCGAATAATACTGGTAAGACAAGTATTATACATGCAATACAGATTTTACTTAATAGTGCTCCCATTACCCCTGAAAGAGATTTAAATTATTTGATAAAAGATGGGGCATTGATATTGGAAGGAGATATGGTATTCTCTGAAGAGCAATGGATATCATATCAAAATATAGCAGTGGGTGATATTCCTCAATTTATTGAAATAACACCTACAGATATTGAAAATGCCGCATCCCTTTTTTGCAATACTGAAGTTACTTTGAAGAAGCTCTTCAATTTTTTAGGGAGAAGGCAGTCTAATCAAATGCTAAGTACTTTTTTTACCCATCGCGGTAGTATGATGAAGTATAAGGGTAACCACGATATTATCTACGCTACACTGAATCAATTTGGAAGGTCTGATTTCTACAATGTTAGTAATACCCCTCTTTATCTGGATTCGAAAGGACAATTACCGGGTGCGGAAATGTTTGTTCCATATAATGACTTAAAAGGAAATACAGGAAAAAATAACAGTAACATTCGCGCTCAACTTTATTTCCTCAAAAAGAATGAGCCTGAAAAATTCAAGGAATTTAAAGTAACCCTGCTTAACATCTTTACTGAATTAGAAGATTTAGATGTAAAGCACAACGAGGAAATAGGCCAGTTTGAAATGGTGCTTACTGAAAAGCTAAAAATAAATGGCGACACCTGCAATGTGAATTATGACATTAATAACGTTGGGCAAGGTATGCAGACGTTGATTACCATGCTCGCCAATATTTTACTTAAAAAGCCCTACATAGTTTTAATGGACGAGCCCGAAGTTCACATGCATCCGGCGCTAATAAAGGAGTTTATTAAGTATGTTAAAAGATTAAGCACTGAAACTCAATTTATTATTACAACACATAGTGTTGTATTGATGCAGGAGGTAGGGTTAGATAAAATATTTACCCTAAAAAATGATATTGACCAAAAAGGTATTGTAATTTCTAAAGTTGATGACCGTAATCAATTATATGAAACCCTAAATGCTTTAGGTCATAATGTCGATGCGTTGACATACACATTAAAACCTTCGGTTTTTGTATTTACAGAAGGCCCAAGCGATAAAGATTTGATACTATCTTTTGCTGAAAAAGCCGGGCTTACTTCACAAATTAATGCATTTAATACTGCCTTTATTTCTTTAGATGGGAAAGGAAACAGGTATAAATTAGCAAACCTGATAGATAAGCTGAATAAGGAATTTATTGATTCACCATTAATTATGATTTTAGATAAAGATGAGACTGCTCATACTTCTATCGAAGATATTCGTGAAAAATTCTTTTCGCAAAACCCCAAACGGCTACATTATTTAAGTAAGAGGCAAATTGAGAATTATTTAATAGACAGAAATGCAATAGATGCTACAGTTTCTGCTAAAATAGCCAGCGCCGAATTACTTGCGAAATGGAAAAACGAGGACCTGATTGACCGAATATCAAAGCTTGCCGAACAGCAAAGGAAGAAAATATTGAATAATTATTTGGCCGAACTGCTTATTAATGATTCGCTGATAAATACGAAGCATCTCAATGAAATAGTAAAGTCATTAAGTAATAAGCCTCTCAGTAAATCTATTCCTGAGTTTACTGGTGAGATATTTAGACTTGTGGGTATGAGGACTTCTGAATTGGGACAAAAGTCGAATACCGCGATTCAGGAATTTGATAATAGCTGGAATACTCAAAAAGTAGAAATGAGCGATGGCCGGGAATTGCTTAAAGCAATAAGAAGATGGGTTACAGATGAGTACAGCGTTTTCTTTACAAACGATGAATTGATTCAAAGCATGGATGCGATACCTGCTGAAATAAATGCGTTACTAACTCAATTGACAAAACCTCAGGAATTGAAAATCAATCAATAATTATTTCTATTTCAACACCGCCGAATTATTCAGCCGCTCCCGAAAATCAGCAAAGTTTTTATGCTTACTCCAAAGTGCCTCAGCCATGGCGGCTAAGCGTGGCATAATTTGGTGGTGCAACCGCTTTTCATCGATAATGTATTCTGTCCATACATTGGCTTGTCCACCTAAAACCAGGTTTCTTTTTTCAACCGGTATAGAATTTGCCATGGGGCTAAAACGGTAAACCTTATGCAGGCCCAGGAACAACATCCACAATGTCGGTTTCTTATCGCTTAATTTTTGCGGATAATCAAAGTAACAGTAAACACGTGGGGTCATAATAACCTGGTTTCCGTGGGCAATTGCTTTTACTCCGGCCTTTTTATTCAGCCAGCTCATTACTAACACGCTATCGCTTAACCCGCCTTTTACAATCTCGCCCCAGCCAATACACCGTTTGCCTTTGGTTGCCAGGTAATCTTCCATTTTTTTCAAAAAGTAATGTTGCAATTCTTCTTCATTTTTCAAATGTTCTCTTTGCATCAGCGCTTGGGCAATCCTGCTTTTTTTCCAGGCATCTTTAGGTGCTTCATCGCCACCCATGTGTATGTATTGTTCTGGAAATAAAGCGCACACCTCATCCAAAACATCCTTCAAAAAATTAAACGTGCTATCACTGGGGCAATAAATATCTTTTTTAATGCCCCAGGTGGTTGGTACTGTTTTAGGCTCGTTAGGGGTACACGAAAGAAAGGGGTAAGCTGCAATAGCGGCCGATGAATGTCCCGGTAATTCGATTTCAGGAATTACAGTAATATACCTTTCGGCGGCGTAGGCAACAATCTCTTTAATTTCTTTTTGTGTGTAATAACCTCCGTATTTAAAACCGTCTTTTTGTGTACACCATCCTCCAACTTCCGTTAGCCTGGGGTATTTTTTTATTTCTATCCGCCAGCCCTGGTCGTCAGTAAGATGCCAGTGAAAAACATTCAGCTTTAATTCAGCCATCAGGTCTATATACTGCTTCACCACATCTGTCGAAAAGAAATGCCTGCAAACATCTAAGAGCATACCCCGGTAAGCATATTGCGGGGTGTCGGTAATTTCCATACACGGAATCTCATTGGTTAAAACCGAATTGATAAATAGCTGTGTAGCCGACTCGCAACCATAAAACAAACCCCTGTAAGTATGCGATTGAATCAATACCGAATCAGTAAACACCCTGATGGAATAGCTTTCATCGGCAGATGAATTATCTGGTGATTCAAGTATTTGAAGAATGATAAGTTTTGCCCCGTTTTTTGATTCAGGAACTTTCCATTCCTTTGAACCAAACAAGCTATTGCCGAATAAACGGGCGATGCCGGACAATTCGGCATCATCGCCATAAGTTTTTATACTTAGCCCCTGCTTAAAATTCAGAAAGCCTGCTTTAAGCTCAATCTTTGAAGGATTGGGAATGATATTGATTACCTGCGAGAAGCCGGGTAATGAGAATAACAACGCAAACAAAAGTATCAGCCTCATCTCAATACTTTAATCTCCCTGTCAGGATAATCGGAAATAAGGCCATCAACACCCATTTGTTTTAATTCTATCATTTTCTTTTCATCATTCACGGTCCATGGTAAAACCTGGATTTTCATGCGATGGCATTCCTTCACAAGCTTTTTATTCACCAGCATATAATTGGGACTGTAAATAGTGGGATTAAAGCCCAACAATGCTAAGTTGGCTTTCAAACCTTTTATATTTTCAACCAGTAAAGCTGTTGTAATGTTTGGGTCAATCTTTCTAATCTCCTGCAAAGTGCGCGGGTCAAACGATTGGATGATGCATTTATTGATAACCCCTTTCTGTTTAATAAGGTCATAAACCATTTTGGCAAAAACTGCAGGCTTAGGATGGTTAATATCATCGCCTGCGGGCGTTGACTTGGTTTCAATATTATACCTTACCGGCGGCAGATGGTGCTCTGCAATGTATTTTTCAACCGTATCAATTACATCGCTCAGTAGTGGTTTTATAGTTGACATTTTTTGCTGGTCAGGAAACTTAGCATTACCCCTGCTTCCGCAATCGTATTTTTTTATTTCATCGTAGGTTAAGGTGTAAATTTTTAGTTTCTCTTCATCGGCCTGGGTAACCGGTTTGCCATCCGGGGCCGAGCAAATATTACTGCCCATAAACGCATCGTGCGAAATAACAATTTTACCATCCTTGCTTATCTGCATATCCATCTCCAGGGTATTAACCCCCAGCTTTACCGCATTAATAAAAGCAGCGATAGTGTTTTCAGGACGTAGCCCCCGGCAGCCCCGATGCCCTTCAATATCGAAAGTGGCCTGGCCAAACAAGCCGGGTGAAAGGACAATTAATGAAAGCAATAAAGCAGTTCTCATTTTTTTAGGTTAAATTATTTTAGAAGCCGAAATTTACTCTTTCAAATTGAATGTGCCAGTAAATGTACCGCCCGGGCAGGAATCAGTTTGGAAAATTCAGGTTTCCTATGCTGATAATATTGCGCTCTTTCAGAACTTTCCCCTGACAACCCTGGAGATACAGTCCCAATAAACACATGAACACCTGCACACATAAACACCTCTACGCCGCTTTTCTCTGCCTGCGCGGTGTATGCGGGGCATTTAATATAGCAGCTACTATTTTTTCAAGGTCGTCCTCAAATTTTATCTGTATGGTGTTGGGATTTTCGAGCCATGTTTTTATTTCATGCGCCTCCAGCTCCAGCGAAGTTTTAACGCCCATACCTGCAAGTATTTTGGTATTGCCAATTTGCTCGCTTTGCTTTTTAATGGGTATAACGAATAATTTTTTGCCCAGATAAAGCGCTTCAGATATGGTTTGAAAACCGCCCGCTGTAATAACACCCGAACAGTTGGTTATATCCTGTGTAAAAGTCAGGTTATCCAAAGGTTTTACCTCGCAGTTTCCAACAGTATAATGCCTCTCGGATGTTTTTGAGTAGATAACAAACTTGTTGTTATCAAAAGTAGGTTGAGTGAAACGGTCTAACAGTTCCTGGTCGGTAAACGAGTTGAGGTAAACCAGGGTAAAATTTTTATCGGCCGGCACCGCTGAGCGTATTTCATTTCTGATAACCGGATAGTAAACAAAATCGTCAAATTTTTGAAAGTGCATGGCAATTTTATTGCGCGCCGGGCACATCACTGTAGCAAAAAACTTAGTTACCGAATTGCCCTGTACAATCGGATATTTTTCTGAGGTAACAGAATACATATTGCCAATACCTACACGTTTAACACCTGCAAGCATGGCGCCCCATAAAGTAATGGGTTCAAAGTCTGAAATTATAAGGTCATACTTCCTGAAAGGGACTTTCATCAATCCTATCATAGCTGATAAAAAATTGGCTTTGCCTATTGATTTGAGCACTGATATTTTGCCTTTTTTCCCATAATAAAAACTAAAGCCCTTGTATTCGTAATTTACTTCAAAGGGTAGCCCCATCCGGGCTTTTCCTCCGCTTATAAGCACATCCAGCTGTGTTACATCGGGGTGTTGCTTTAAAAGCTTGTATATCTCCGTTGAGCGGCTGATGTGCCCGTTACCTGTTGCCTGAATTCCAAAAAGAATTTTCATAGCTTATGGTTTTAGATTAAACGAATAAATGAGGTTAGTAAAGCTGTTGTAAGTAAACAGTAGTGTTGAAGGGTCGGTAGTATTGGTCTTTCCGTGGAAAAACAAGGTTGAAGTGCTATGTGCGTTTTGCTTCAAGCTGTTAAAATTCCGGTTTGTGAAGGATATTGAGCCGCCACTTTCCGGTGCTTTTCAAAAGCATCCTGCATGGCTATAATATCAGGCGAAAGTTTCCTTACTATTGTTTCTTCATCTTTTTCATCAACAACGGTCAGGTCTTTAAAGTAAACGAGGTTCCATTGGTCTGTATATTCCAGCGATGTCAGGTTTTCTATCCAGTCGCCTGAGTTTAGGTATTGCACTGAACCCTGTTCATTGCTGTAGTCTTTTTGCGAAGGCTCGTGTATATGTCCGCATATCACGTAATTATATCCGTTTTCAATAGCAATATCGGCGGCTGTTTGCTCAAAATTGCTGATATGTTTAACGGCAGCTTTAACACTGTCTTTAACCTTTTTAGACAGCGATATCTTTTCTCTTCCCAGTTTATGCAACACCAGGTTTACAGCCCTGTTTAATAGTATAAGCATATCGTAACCGGCGCCCCCTGTTTTGGCCAGCCATTTTGAGTGGCGCATGGTAACATCAAAAACATCGCCGTGAAAGAACCAATGCTTCGCGCCGTCAATACTTAATACCAGCTTATCCTCAAGGTGAAGATTATCTAACCTGAAACCGCTGAATTTGCGCAGCATTTCATCATGATTACCGGTCAGGTAGTAAACCTGGGTGCCATGCATCATCATTTTTATTACACGCTGAATTACGCGCCAGTGCGCATCGGGAAAATAAAATTTGCTTAGCTGCCAGATGTCAATAAAGTCGCCGTTGATAATCAGGACTTCCGGGTCAATGCCTTTAAGGTATTGGTTCAGTTCCTCAGCGTGGCAACCGTAGGTGCCTAAATGCACATCTGAAATAACGGCTACTTTAATTTTTCTTTTTTCCATCCTAAAGGGGTTTCACAAATTTACTGTGGGTATATCAAGCCAACATGTTGGGGCAATTAACCTTCAATCAATGAAGTGTTTTCAAATTGTAAAGTTTTGCATAATATGTGTAGGGCATAAAGGATTGTGCACATTTTAACCTGCGTTTGGCCTGCTTTTATTTACTCAATCTTAACACAGGTTTTATAATGCAATAAGAATGAGGGTATTGCTTTGTAGTACAGAAGAAAAAATGAGAAATAAGACCTATATCCTTTTTGTTTGCCAGGATAATGCTATGTATAGCCAAATGGCAGAAGCGATGGTAAGATTGTACCGCGATGATGAAATATGTGCTTTCAGTGCCGGCCTTGAACCGGTAAGGGCTTTAGATAGCCGCGCAGTTTCTTTTATGGAAAGGCTGGGCTATAACGATATGCGCCTGCATACTACCAAATCAGTGAATGATGTACCTGATTTTAACTACGATTTTGTGATAACGATAGGTGTGCCTGCCTATGTGCCCGTTGCTGCAGATAAAAGGCTTGAATGGCGTTTCGGGGATATTGAAAACCCGGATGATGTTCAACTGCTTAGGCTGAGAGATAAATTACTGAATAAGGTGCTTAACCTGGTTATTTC
>Ga0182030_10009598_pt1 | contig 19793 bp, 13 predicted proteins | sample 812S3MmetaG_FD_121299 | JGI IMG/M metagenome (GOLD analysis project Ga0182030, IMG submission 121299) | Permafrost microbial communities from Stordalen Mire, Sweden - 812S3M metaG (Illumina Assembly) | ecosystem: Environmental > Terrestrial > Soil > Wetlands > Permafrost | place: Sweden... | reverse complement strand
GGTTGCATCTGATGGCCGGCATCGCCAACAGAGGCGATCGCAAGGCGGTGGAAGCGTTTTACAAATCGGTGGCATGGGCGGCGGAATTTTTCGCGCCGCATGGTCTCGATGTGGTGATCGAGCCGATCAACCCGCGCAACGTGCCCGGCTACTTCCTCAACGATTTTGGCTTTGCGCGCGACCTGATCGAGGAACTGAAGATTTCGAACCTGAAGCTGCAGTTCGACATCTATCACTGCCAGATCATTCACGGCGACGTCACGATGCGGCTGCGCCAGATGATGCCGCTGATCGGTCACATCCAGATCGCCAGCATCCCGTCGCGCCACGAGCCGGACGGCGAGGAATTGAACTATCCGTTCCTGTTCGCCGAACTCGACCGGCTCGGCTATGGCGGCTTTGTCGGCTGCGAATACAACCCGCGCGGCAACACCCAGGACGGCCTCGGCTGGTTCAGGCCCTATGCCGGAGCCCGACCGTGACATTGGCCGGAAAGCTGTATCTTGGCTGCATCGCCGACGACTACACCGGCGCCTCCGATCTCGCCAATACCCTGACCCGCTGCGGCCTGCGCACCGTGCAGACCATAGGCGTGCCGGCCGACGATCTGGCGCTGCCCGAGATCGACGCGGTGGTGGTGTCGCTGAAAAGCCGCTCGATCGAACCGGGCCTTGCGGTGGCGCGCTCGCGCTCTGCGGAAAGATGGCTGCGCGGCAGGGGCGCTGGCCATGTCCTGTTCAAGATCTGCTCGACCTTCGATTCCACCGATGCCGGCAATATCGGCCCGGTGATGGACGCGTTGCGCGCCGATGCCGGCGAGACCATCGTGCTGGTGACGCCGGCGTTTCCCGCGACCGGCCGCACCGTCTACCAGGGCAATCTGTTCGTCGGTCCGGTGCCGCTGAACGAAAGCCCGCTCAAGGATCATCCGCTCAATCCGATGCACGACTCCAATCTGGTGCGGGTGCTGGCGCGCCAGAGCAGGACCCGGATCGGACTGCTCGATCTCGCCGAGGTCGCGCGCGGTCCCGATGCCGTCCGCCGGCGCCTGGCCGCGCTTGCCGGCAGCGGCTTCGGGGCTGTCATCGCCGATGCGGTCTTCGAAACCGATCTGGAAACCCTGGGCGCGGTCGCGCGGGACCATCGGATCTCGGTTGGCGCTTCCGGCCTCGGGCTTGGATTGGCGCGGGCGCTGGTGGCCTCGGGGCAGATTGGGCCCCATCCGGTGAATGCCCGTTCCGGCGCCGCGGTCGGCGGACCGGCGGCCTGCCTGGCCGGCAGCTGTTCGCAGGCGACCCTGCAGCAGGTCGCAGCCGCCGAGGCGGTGATGCCGGTGCTGCATCTCGATCCTGACCAGGTCGTGGCGGGCCGGGACGAAGCCCGGCGGGCGTTGCAGTGGGCGCGGGAGCGGCTCGAGAACGGAAGGGTGCTGATCGCCAGCAGTTCGACGCCGGACCAGGTCGCGGCCTTGCAGGCGCGTCACGGCCGCGATGCCGTCGGCCACGCCATCGAGCAGGCGATGGCCGACATCGCGCAGGGGCTGGTCCAGGCCGGTGTCCGGCGGCTGGTGGTCGCCGGCGGCGAAACTTCCGGCGCGGTGGTGGACCGGCTGGGAATTCCCGGTTTTCTGATCGGCGCGGAAATCGCGGCCGGTGTCCCGGTGCTGCGCGCCGTCGGCGCCACGGGCGGCGACATGCTTCTGGCGCTGAAGTCCGGCAATTTCGGCGGCCCGGAATTCTTCTCCGATGCGCTGAGGCTGATGCCCTGAGGCTGCAGCCGGCATGCGCCGATCGCCGGCTGCCGTCCCGCCGTTAACCAGAATGCAGGGCCGATCGGCTTTGATGCCGGGGCATGGCCTTCCCGCGCCACGCCCGATCAAACTCGAAGCGCCAAACGCGCTCAAATCCAAGAGATTGCAGACATGCTTGCCAGGCTTTCGATTCGCGCCAAGATTACCGCCGTCGTCGCTTTCCTGCTCATCGCCATGACCGGCGTCGGCCTGCTGGCGATCGTCAACATGAGGGCCATCAACGCCAACGCGGTCGATATCCAGACGGTCTGGCTGCCCAGCGTCAGGGTTTTGGGCGATCTGCGCGCCGGCATCATTACCTATCGCAACGTGATCCGGGAGCACATGCTGGCGGTCACGGCGGAAGAAAAGCAGGCCGACGAAAAGATTCTGGCCGGGGTCGTCGACAGCAACGCGAAAATCCGCAGCAGCTACGAGGCGCTGATTTCTTCTCCGGAGGAGCGCGCGCTCTACCGGGAATGGTTGGAATTGTGGGACAGCTACAAGAAGGGCACCGAGCAGGTGATGGCGCTGTCCCGCGACAGCGCCGGCCGTTTTCCCACCGAGGCGCACGACCTGAACAGCAAGACCGTCAACCCGATCGGGCTCAAGGCCGATGCGATCCTGAAGCAGGCGATCGAGAACACCAATCATGGCGCCGACGCGGCCGGCAACGCCGCCAGCGACGAGTACGCCCTGGTCTTCAAGATTCTCGTGCTCATGATCGGACTTGCCGTCACCATCGGCATCGCGGTTGGAATTTACCTGATCCGCGACGTCTCGCGCGGCATCGCCTCGATCGTAACGCCGATGCAGGCGCTCGGCAGCGGCGACCTGACCGCGCAGGTTCCGCATCGGGGGGAGCCGACCGAGATCGGCTCGATGGCGGACTCGCTGCAGGTTTTCAAGGAGGCGCTGATTGCCAAGAAGGCCGCCGACGAGGCTGCCGCAATCGACGCCGAAGCCAAGATCGAACGCGGCCGCCGGGTCGACGGCATCACGCGCGACTTCGAATCGATGATCGGCGAGATCGTCGAGACCGTATCCTCGGCCTCGACCCAGCTGGAGGCGTCCGCCGGGACCCTGACCTCGACCGCCGAGCGCTCGCAGGAACTCACCACCATGGTGGCCGCCGCCTCCGAGGAGGCCTCGACCAATGTGCAGTCGGTGGCATCGGCCACTGAAGAGATGGCGTCGTCGGTCAACGAGATCAGCCGCCAGGTGCAGGAATCGGCGCGAATCGCCAATGAGGCGGTGGACCAGGCGCGCAAGACCAACGACCTCGTCGGCGAGCTGTCGCAGGCGGCCGGCCGGATCGGCGCGGTGGTCGAGCTGATCAACAACATCGCGGGCCAGACCAATCTCCTGGCACTCAACGCTACCATCGAGGCGGCGCGGGCCGGCGAGGCCGGGCGCGGCTTTGCCGTGGTGGCCTCGGAGGTCAAGGCGCTGGCCGAGCAGACCGCGAAGGCCACCGGCGAGATCGGCCTGCAGATCACCGGGATCCAGGCCGCGACGCAAGGATCGGTCGCCGCCATCAAGGAGATCGGCCTGACCATCGGCCGGATTTCCGAGATTTCATCGACCATCGCAGCTGCGGTGGAGGAGCAGGGTGCGGCGACCCAGGAGATCGCCCGCAACGTCCAGCAGGCGGCGCAGGGCACCATGCAGGTCTCCTCCAACATCACCGACGTGCAGCGCGGCGCCAGTGAGACCGGATCGGCCTCTTCCCAGGTGCTGTCGGCGGCGCAAACGCTGTCCAGCGACTCCAACCGGCTCAAGCTGGAAGTCGGAAAATTTCTAAATTCGGTGCGGGCGGCGTGATAAAACCACCGCCACAGGCCTCGTCGTGACCGAGGACACGAACGGGTGCCAAGGATGTGAAGACATCGGGCGTTGCGAAGGTTGGCTTTTTCGTCCCGGTTCGGGTAGATCAGCGCGAACAGATTGGCCCTTTGGTGCATCAGTTCACGCCCTTGCGCGGGACCGAGGATTGCCCGTTCTATGACTGCACTGGTTCGCATCGCCCTAAGTCGGCCGTACACTTTCGTTGTGCTGGCGCTGCTTCTGCTGATCATCGGACCACTGGCGGCGCTGCGCACGCCGACCGACATTTTTCCGGAGATCCGCATCCCGGTGATCGGGGTGGTCTGGCAGTACACCGGCCTGCCGCCGGAACAGATGGCCGGCCGCATCACCTCGCCGTTTCAACGCACCCTGACCACCACGGTCAACGACATCGAGCACATCGTCGCGAATTCCTATAACGGCTTCGGGATCGTCAAGATCTTCTTCCAGCCCAATGTCGATATCCGCACCGCCAACGCCCAGGTGACGGCGATCGCTCAGACGATCCTCAAGCAGCTGCCGCCTGGCGCGACGCCGCCCCTGATACTCAACTACAGCGCATCTACCGTTCCAATTCTTCAGCTCGCGTTGTCGGGCGACGGCCTCACCGAACAAAATCTCGGCGACATCGCCATCAATCAGTTGCGCACGCCGCTGGTCACGGTTCCCGGCGCCGCCATCCCCTATCCCTACGGCGGCAAGCAGCGTCAGATCCAGATCGACATCAATCCGTCGGCACTGCAGGCGCTGGGTCTGTCCGGCAATGACGTCGCCAATGCGCTGGCGGCGCAGAATCTGATTACGCCGGCGGGTACCCAGAAGATCGGCGGCTTCGAATACGTTATTCAGCTCAACAACTCGCCGCTCAGGATGGAGGAGCTCGGCGACCTGCCGATCAAAACCGTCAACGGCGCCATGGTCTATGTGCGGGACGTGGCCACCGTGCGCGACGGCAATCCGCCGCAGACCAACATCGTCCACGTCAACGGCAATCGATCCGTTCTGATGATGGTGCTGAAGGCCGGCTATATCTCGACGCTCGATATCATCGCGGGGGTCAAGCAGAAGGTCGTCGATTTCAAGGATTCGCTTCCCGATAACCTGAAGGTCGCCTTTGTCGGCGACCAGTCGGTGTTCGTGCGCGGTGCGATCTCCGGCGTGATTCGCGAAGGCATCATCGCCGCACTGCTGACCAGCGTCATGATCCTGCTGTTTTTGGGAAGCTGGCGTTCGACCATCATCATCGCAACCTCGATTCCGCTGGCCGTGTTCGGGTCGATCATCATGCTGTCGGCGGTTGGTGAGACGCTGAACATCATGACGCTCGGCGGCCTGGCGCTCGCGGTCGGCATCCTGGTCGACGAAGCCACGGTGACGATCGAGAACATCAATTGGCATCTGGAGCAGGGCAAGGAGGTCAAGACCGCGATCCTGGACGGCGCCAATCAGATCGTGGTGCCGGCCTTTGTGTCGCTGCTGTGTATCTGCATCGTGTTCGTGCCGATGTTTTTCCTGCAAGGCGTCGCCCGCTTCCTGTTCGTGCCGATGGCCGAAGCGGTGATCTTCGCGATGATCTGGTCGTTCATCCTGTCGCGGACGCTGGTGCCGACCATGGCGATGTACCTTTTGCAGCCGCATGCGCACCACGCCGAGGGCGAGCACGCGCCGCGGTCGCGCAATCCGCTGGTTCGGTTCCAGCGCGGCTTCGAGGCGGGTTTCGAGAGATTTCGCGCCGGCTACAGCGACCTGCTGTCGCTGGCGCTGGCGCATCGTCCGATCTTTGTGATCGGCTTCCTGGGCTGCGTCGGGGCTTCGTTCCTGCTGGTGCCGTATCTCGGGCAGAACTTCTTCCCCTCGGTCGATGCCGGCCAGATCCTGATGCACGTGCGGACCCAGGTCGGCACCCGTGTCGAGGAAAGCGCCAATCAGTTCGCCGACGTGCAGAAAGTCATTCGAAAGATCATCCCCTCGGATCAAATCGAAACCATTACCGACAATATCGGGATGCCCATCAGCGGCATCAACATGACGTACAACAATACCGGCGTGACCGGTCCGCAGGATGGCGATATCCAGATCAAGCTGAAGGAGGACCATCCTCCCACTGACAACTACGTGAAGGCGCTTCGAGAACAGCTGCCCCACGCCTTTCCTGGCCTGACATTTGCTTTTCTTCCAGCGGATATCGTCAACCAGATCCTCAACTTCGGCGCCCCGGCGCCCATCGATCTTCAGATCCGCGGTAGCAATTTGAGCGGGAATTTCGAATACGCCAATAAACTGCTCACCCGGATTCGTCGCATCCCGGGCATTGCCGATGCGCGCATTCAGCAATCGCCCAACTATCCGAGCTTCAATGTCGATGTCGACCGGACCCGTGCGCAATATGTCGGGCTGACCGAACGCGATGTCACCAACAGCCTGACGGTCAATCTGGCGGGCAGCTCCCAGGTCGCGCCGACCTATTTTCTCAATACGGACAACGGCATTTCGTACTCGATCGTGATGCAGACGCCGCAATATCAGGTCGATTCGCTCAGCGCACTGCGCAATTTGCCGATTACGTCGGGCGGTCCGTCCGCGCCGATTCTCGGCGGAATCGCCGACATCAAGCGGTCGGTTTCCAACGCGGTGATCTCCCAATATGACATCCAGCCGCTGGTGCAGATCTATGCGACCCCGCAGGGGCGCGACCTCGGCGCGATCGCCACGGATGTCAGGACCGCGATCGCCGACACCAAGAAAGATGTGCCAAAGGGCAGCGCAGTCTACCTTCTCGGCCAGGTGCAGACCATGAACAGCGCGTTTTCGGGACTGCTGTTCGGGCTGCTCGGCGCGATCGTGCTGGTCTACCTCCTGATCGTGGTGAACTTCCAGTCATGGTCCGATCCGTTCGTGATCATTACGGCGCTGCCGGCGGCCCTTGCCGGGATCGTCTGGATGCTGTTTGCGAGCGGAACCACGCTGTCGGTGCCGGCGCTGACCGGCGCGATCATGTGCATGGGCGTCGCCACCGCCAACAGCGTGCTGGTGATCAGCTTCGCCCGCGAGCGCTATGAAGAACTGGGCGACCCGGTCGCGGCGGCCATGGAAGCAGGCTTTGTCCGAATCCGCCCGGTGCTGATGACGGCGCTGGCCATGGTCATCGGCATGCTGCCGATGTCGCTCGGCCTCGGCGAGGGCGGCGAACAGAACGCGCCGCTTGGACGGGCGGTGATCGGGGGACTGATCTTCGCGACCGTCGCCACGCTGATGTTTGTCCCCGTGGTCTTCAGCATGATACACAAGAAGCAGGGCGTCAAAGCCGCTGCCCTACCGGAGACGGAAAATGCACACTGAACAACGCCCGCCGGTTTCGCGCCGGAAGTTGGGCATTTTCGGCGTTGTGGCTGTTGTCGGCGCACTGCTGCTGGTGGTCACCGGCATCCGGGCGCGGGAAGACGCCGGGGTGAAGCTCAAGGAATGGACCGATGACCAGGCGGTTCCGTCGGTGGCGGTGGTGCTTCCCGATCCCAAGGCGTTGACGGCAACGATCGACCTGCCGGGCCGGCTCGAAGCCTATAATCGGGCTCCGATCTTTGCGCGCGTCAGCGGCTACGTGAAAAGCTGGAGCGCCGACATCGGTGCCCGGGTCAAGGCCGGGGACGTCATCGCCGAAATCGATGCGCCGGACCTCGACCAGCAATTGCTGCAGGCGCGCGCCGATCTCACCAACCAGGAGGCCAGCGCAAAATTATCCGAAGTGACGCTTGCCCGTCGCAGGACGCTGATCCCTTCGAATTTCGTTTCGATGCAGGAGATCGACGAGCGCACCGCCGACCTCTCCAACAAGAACGCCTCGGTCAAGGCCAACCAGGCCAATGTCGAGCGGCTCGAGGCGCTGGCCGGCTACAAGAAAATCACCGTACCGTTCGACGGCATTGTCACCGCGCGTTCCACCGACGTCGGTGCCCTGATCAACGCCGGGGGAACCGCCGGTCCGGCGATGTTCGTGATTTCCGACATCAGGAAGCTGCGCGTCTATGTCAACGTTCCCCAAAGCTACGTGCCGGCGATCAAGATCGGCGCCAGGGCGGTGATCTCGGTGCCGGAATACAAGAACCGGACCTTCGCCGCGACCGTCGAGGCTTCAGCGCAAGCGGTCGATATCAACTCCGGCACGACGCAGATGCAGCTGGTCCTCGACAATGCCGCCGGCGAATTGATGCCGGGCGGCTACGCCAATGTGCGCCTGACGCTGGCGCACGACAGCCTGCCGCTGAACATTCCTTCCAGCGCGCTGATCTTCGACCAGAGCGGTCTGCGGGTTGCGACCGTCGATGCCAATGATCGGGTGCTGTTGAAGACCGTGACGATCGGGCGAGACCTCGGTCGCGATATCGAACTGGCGTCGGGCGTTGCTCCGGACGATCGCATCATCACCGCGCCGCCCGATGGCGTCGCCAATGGCGATCAAGTCCGCGTTGTCAACACGGTAAAGCCCCCGGCCAGGCCCGCAACGGTTTCGGCGACCCAGGACGTGAAGGGATAGACAGGGCGGGGGGACCCGCTCTGTCGCGCGTCGGCCCAGCGCGTGGCGATGCGCCGCCAAGGTCCGGGAGGCAGTTTCTCTAAGCCGCCTGCCACTCCAGAAGGCCGTCCTCGGCACTGACGATGGTGCCGAATGAGCCGACCGGCGTACGGTCCATGTCCAGAAGATGCGCCAGCGTGGCGCCGTCATGCGCCGGCACCCGCGCCAGCGCGCGGGCATTTTCCGCCGTTCGCAGCATCACCACGCCGTGCTCGACCTCGCCATTGCGGCCATAGATCACCGTAAAGCTCTCGACCGAGCCCTTGCCTTCGGCTTCGGTCACGAAGTCGGGCACTGCGCTGCGATGCCGGTCCGCCTCGGCCTGCACGCCGGCGTCCTGCGTCAGCGGCGCCGGCGGCGGCTGGCGCGACAGCACCAGCGCGTGATGCTTGGTGACGAAGCCGCCCTGGCCGTACAGCAGGCCGAGTCTGGCGCCATTGCGCAGTTTCCGCACCATCGCGCAGGCCGCATGCGTCATGTAGGTGTTGAGCGGCGCGCCGAAAAAGGTCAGGCCGCCGGTCACGGTCGGCCGCACGTCGGCGCCGAGCCCCAGCGTCCGCCGCGCCATTTTCGGCACGCAGGGAAAGCAGCTGTAGAGCTCGATCGCGTCGAACGCCCGGCCATCGCCGCCGGCAAGCTCCTTCATCGCCTCGAGCACCGCATTCTGGGCGTGGCTCTCGAAAAACTGGTCGCGGATCAGATAGTCGCGCGGCTCCTCCGCGGCGGCGCCGCCCCAGACGTGGATCAGGCGATCCTCGGCGATCCCGGCGGCGCGGGCTTTCGCCAGGCTGGTCATCAGGATCGCCGCGCCCATGTTGACGGTGGGATTGGCCACCATCAGCTTGGTATAGGGCCACGCGATCAGCCGGTTGTCCGGCCCAGGCGTCGTGATCTCGGCGGCGGAGAACCGCCGCTTCAGCCACGCATGGGGATTTTGCGTCGCGACTTCGGAATAGGTCGACCACAGCGCGCCGGATTCCGCCATCGCCTGGCGCGGGGTCTGGCCCCAATGCGCCGCGGTCGCGGCTTCGTAGAGCGGATAGACCGTCACGGGGCGGAACACGCCGAGCTTCACCGCGACCGGCTTCTGGAAAGCGGCGCCGCGCTTCGGCTCCGGCACGTCATGGGCGAACGGCGTCCACGGCAACGTGAGCCCGGCGCGTTCGGCCTTGGTGGCGGTCGACTGCGCCTCGGCACCGCAGACTGCGGCGACGCTGCATTCGCCGCGCGCGATCCGTTGCGCCGCTTCATGCAGATAGCGGATCGGGCTTTCGCCGCCGACCGGACCGTAATAGGCGTGCGCCGGCTTGATGCCGAGGCGAGCGCCGAGTTCCGCCGCCGGGTCGCGGTAGCGCCAGCTCAGGAAGTTGACGATGTCGAGCGAGCCGATCTCGCCGAGCCAGCGGCCGCCGCTGTCCTGTTCGGCCCGCTTGAGCGCCTCGACCAGCAGCGACAGCGGCTCCAGGCCGGACGCCAGCTCCGCCGGGCGATCGGTAATCTCGCCGACGCCGATGATGACGGGGATGCGGTCTTCGGAAGGTGGCGTGGTCGTCATTTTGTTTTCGCTTTTCGCTAATCTTTCGGCGTCATTGCGAGGAGCCAACGGGCACTACTCCTCCACCAGCGCGTTCATGTGCTCGACGGCCTCGACAAAGTCTTCCTTGAATTCCTGCACCACGGCGCCGGCGGATTTCACGCTGTCGATCAGGCCGACGCCTTGCCCGACGAAATAGCTGACGAGGTCGCGCGCCTGCGCGTTGCCCGATGCGGCGGCGCGGTCGATCGAGTTGAAGGCGTCGCGGCTGATGATGCTCTGCAGCGGCATCGGCAGCGCGCCGGGGCTGTCGGGTCCGCGATCCCACGCATCGGTCCAGACCGAACGCAGCTGCCGCGCCGGCTTGCCGGTGCGGCCCCTGGAGCGGATGGCGTCGCGCGACGAAGCCGCGATCATCTTTTCGCGAAAGATCTCGGTGGTTTCGGATTCCACCGTCGCCAGCCACACCGAGCCGGTCCAGACCCCGGCGGCGCCCATCGCCATGCAGGCGGCCATCTGGCGCCCGGTCATGATGCCGCCCGCGGCCAGCACCGGCACGTCGCGGATCGGCTTGATCGCCTTGATCACCTCGGGCACCAGCACCATGGTGGAGACCTCGCCGCAATGGCCGCCGGCCTCGGTGCCCTGCACCACCAGAATATCGACGCCGGCCGCCACCTGGCGCAGCGCATGCTCCTTGGCGCCGACCAGGGCTGCGACCGGCACGCCGTGCTTGTTGCCCATCTCGATCATCGCCTTCGGCGGCACCCCGAGCGCATTGGCGATCAGCCGGATCGGATGCCGGAACGAGGCCTCGAGAACCTCCAGCGCGCGCTGCGCGTCGAACGGCTGCGGCTGATTGTCGGCGACATCGGTCGTCGTCAGGTCGACGCCGTATTTCTTCAGAAGATCGCGGGTGAAGGCGCGATGTTCGGCTGGAACCCGCGCTTCCAGGCTTTTCCAGGTCACGTCCTTCTCGCCCGAGGTCGAGATGTTTTCCGGGATCAGCACGTCGAGGCCGTAGGGCTTGCCGTCGACATGGTCGTCGATCCACTTCAGTTCCTGCTCGATCGATTCGGGCGAGTGGGTGGTGGCGCCGAGCACACCGAAGCCTCCGGCGCGGCTGACCGCCGCCACCACGTCGCGGCAATGGCTGAAAGCCAGCAGCGGAAATTCGATTCCCAGCATGTCGCAGATCGGCGATTTCATCGGTGTCTTCACTCCCTGCGGCAGCCTGTTGGTGCTGCTTGTTGTTGCTTTGAATGGCGAGCGCGCCGGGCGACGCTAGCGCATCGAGGCCAGTTAAGCCAAGCCGCTTTGCTGCATCCGGTCTTGCGCGCAGGCGCTGGCCAGACGGCTTGCGCAGCGGCGCATTCCGTGCGGCAAAATATCCGGCTGGGACCGGCCAATTTGCCGCTTGCGCTTTGCGGTGACGGGTAGAATGCTGATCGGCAACACAAGAAGATCAGAGGGCGCGAAGCCATGTCCGCAGTGCAATCCGTTTCCGGCCTCAGCCAGTCCGCCGGCGCCGCCAATTTTGATGTCGTGGTGGTCGGCGCCGGTTTTGCCGGAATGTACATGCTGTACCGGCTGCGCGGGCTGGGATTGTCGGTCCGGGTGTTTGAGCAGGGCGGCGATGTCGGCGGTACCTGGTACTGGAACCGCTATCCCGGGGCCCGCTGCGACGTCGAGAGCATGCAATATTCCTATTCGTTCTCGGAGGATCTGCAGCAGCAATGGGACTGGAGCGAGCGCTATGCGCCGCAGCCGGAGATTCTGAAATACGCCGATCACGTCGCCGACCGCTTCAAATTGCGGCCGGACATCGCGCTCAATACAACAGTCGATCGGGCGGTGTTCGACGAGAGCGGCCATGGCTGGTCGGTCGCTACCTCCGACGGCCGCGTCACAAGCGCAAAATATCTCGTTCTCGCCACCGGTTGCCTGTCGAATGCGCGGATGCCCGACATCAGCGGCCTCGCCGACTTCGCGGGCAAGGTCTACCACACCGGCCACTGGCCGCACGAGCCGGTGGATTTCACCGGCCAGCGCGTCGGCGTGATCGGCACCGGGTCATCGGCGATCCAGTCGGTGCCGGTGATCGCCGCGCAGGCCAGCCACCTCACGGTGTTTCAGCGCACCGCGAATTTCAGCATCCCCGCCCGCAATGCGCCGCTGACGCCGGAGGAGCGCAACAGGTTCCGTTCCAACTATCCGGAGATCCGGCGCAAGGCACGCGAAGAGATGAAGAACGGCATCGTGCAGGAACTGCCCGACCGCGGCGCGCTCGACGATGGCGACAACGAGCGCCGCGCCAAATATGAATCGCGCTGGGCCGCCGGCGGGCTGACCTTCATGGGGGTCTACAACAACCTGGCGCTCGACAAGGCGGCCAACGACACCGCCGCCGATTTCGTTCGCGGCAAGATCGCGGAGATCGTCAGGGATCCGCAGACCGCAAAGCTGCTGCAGCCCGACAATCATCCGATCGGGTCGAAGCGGATCTGCGTCGATACCGATTATTATGCCACCTTCAATCGTCCCAACGTGACGCTGGTCGATATCAGGTCCAGTCCGATCGAGCAGATTTTGCCGCACGCGGTGCGCTGCGGCGGCAGGGAGTACGAGGTCGATGCGCTGGTGCTGGCCACCGGCTTCGATGCCATGACCGGTTCGGTGGCCAGGATCGACATAAGCGGCCGCGATGGCCGCACCCTCAACCAGAAATGGGCCGAGGGCCCGCGGACCTATCTCGGGCTGATGAGCGCGGGCTTTCCCAATCTGTTCATCATCACCGGCCCCGGCAGCCCGTCGGTGCTCAGCAACATGATCGTTTCGATCGAGCAGCATGTCGACTGGATCACCGGCTGCATCGCCCACATGCGCGAGCGCGGCCTCGACAGCATCGAGGCCGACACGCGGGCCGAGGACGACTGGGTGGCCCATGTCAACGAGGTCGCCCGGGGCACGCTCTATCCGCAGGCCAATTCCTGGTACATGGGCGCCAACATCCCGGGCAAGCCGCAGATTTTCATGCCCTATATCGGTGGCGTCGGGGCCTATCGTCAGATCTGCAACGAGGTCGCGGCCAAGGGCTATGCGGGCTTTGCGATGACCGCGGCGGAGCGGCCTAAGAAGATGGCGGCATCCTAGTACAACGATTTCGAAGCTCGAATCATTTCGTCGTTCCGGGGCGCTTGTAACGCGCGAAGCGCGGCACGAGCGAGCCCGGAATCCATAACCACCGCAGGGGCTATGGATTCCGGGCCTGCACTCCGCCCGGCTATCGCCGGCCAGAGCACATCCCGGAATGACGAACATTGGATCGCTTCCCATAGGATCGGTTTCATGAAATCGCGGTACCAGGAACCGAGCAAACGGGTTGCGCCAATGCGCGTCCCGCCCTCAGCGCCGCAGCCATCGCGCCAAGGCGATGACAAAACGGTCGGCATCTTCCTCGTCGTTGAAAACATGGGGCGAGATGCGCAGGCGGCCGAGACGCGCCGCGACATGGACGTCTTCGCTGGCGAGGCCTGCGACCAGGACCGCCGGCATGCCCTCCGCAAAGCCGAGGCACAGGATATGCGGTGCCCGCAGCCGGGGCTCCGGCACGGCGATGCCGAGATCACGCACACCCGCCGCGATCCGCTCCGTCAGCATTGCGAGGCGTTGCGTCACGGCCTCGGTCCCCCATTGCGCCATCATCTCGATACCGATCGCGGCCATCTCCATCGAAATGAAATGGTCGCGTTCGCCCATGTCGAACCGTCTGGCATCGGCGACGTAGCGCAAATCCGAAAAATAGACATCGTTTTCGGCGCGCACGTCGCGGCGGCCGGACGAGGTCTGTTCCAGCGGGACGCCGTCCTGATGGCGCGGCGCGACGTAGAGAAAGGCCCGGCCATAGGGGCCGAGCAGCCACTTGTAGGTCGGGAAGACCACAAAATCCGGATCGAGACGCCGCACGTCCATCGCCAGCACCCCGGCGCCCTGCGTGGCGTCGATCAAAAACGCCGCGCCGCGCCGCCGCAGCGCCGCGCCGACCTGTTCGACGTCGATCAGCCCGCCGTCGGACCAGTGCACCGACGAGATCGAGGCAAGGCTGACCGGCGGCGCAGCCGATCGTTCGATCGCCGTGAGCACCGCCGCCGTCCAGTCGCCGTCGCCGGGGCGGCGAACCGTCTCGACCGCAAAACCCTGCGCCGCGGCCCGGGCCTGCCATTCCAGTACCGGCGAGCAGTGGTCGTCCTCCAGCACGAGCACGCGCGTACCGCTGTCGATGTTCAGGATCTTCGCCGCGGTGGCGACGCCATAGCTGACGGATGGTGTCAGCGCGATGTCGGCGGCATCGGCATGGATCAGTCCGGCGGCGGCGGCCCGCGCGCGTTCGTGCTGACGGTTGGCGAAGCCGGCGTCGAGGGTCCAGGGCGTGGCCTTGCGGCCGACCGCGGCGCGGCCGGCTTCCAGGGTTCGCAGCGGCAGCGGGCTATAGGAGGCCGAATTCAGATAGCAGACCCGGCGCGGCATCTCGAAATGGTCGCGCTGCGAGGCAAGCATTTTGACGATCTCTCGGTTGAAGCGGATCCGTCACGGCCGCGTCGGCTCACCGCCGCGCGCGGGAGCGGATCAGAACGCGGTGTAGCCGCCGTCGATGACGAAGCAGTCGGCGGTGTGATAGGAGGACGCCTGGCTCATCAGATAGACGGCGATGCCGCCGAAATCGCTGGGCTCGCCGAACCGCCGCATCGGAATTCGCGGCATCACGGCGCCGACGAATTTTTCGCTGGCCATGATGCCGGCGGTCATGTCGCTCTTGATCCAGCCCGGCAGGATGGCGTTGGCGGTGACGCCGTGGCGCGCCAGCTCGACCGCCAGCGCGCGCACCAGCGCATTGATGGCCGCCTTGGTGGCGGCGTAATGTTCGTTGCGCGCGGTGCCGAACAGCGAGGCGAGGCTCGAGGTCGCGACCAGGCGGCCGAACCGGTCGCCGGCCGCAGCACGTTCGGTCATGTGGCGGGCGGCGGCCTGGAACACGTGGAACACGCCGTCGAGATTGGTGGCGAACATGCTGCGCCATTCCGCTTCGGTGCGGTCGATGAAGGCGTGGCGTCCGCCGCCGCCGATCCCGGCATTGGCAAAGCAGCCATCGACCCGGCCGAAGCGCTCCAGCGTGGCCGCCATCGCCGATTTGACCGAGGCGGCATCGCTGACGTCGCAGATCCGGCTGTCGACCGCCCCGGCAGCGCCGGCCATGGTCGCGGCGGCGTCCCGGTTCTTGTCGGCGTTGCGGCCCCAGATCGAAACGCCGCAGCCGGCCGCCGCCAGCGCCTGGGCAATGCCGAGACCGATGCCGCCATTGCCGCCGGTAATGACGGCGACGCGGCCGGTCAGGTCAAAAGGACGGTCAGGCGTCGGCATGTTGTGTCTCCATCTGGTCTGGCGCGTGTCGGCCGTGCGTCCGCTGGCGGGCTGGTCTTCCGGCCACGACCATGGACAAGTGCGCCTTAAAAATCAAATATGGCTTCGAGACATGAATCCTGATGCACCGCGGCGCTGACAATGCGGGCCACAAACTGACGAGGAAACAGATGCAGTTCAAACACGTCACCGTCGACATCGATGGACCGGTTGCCGTTCTCAAGCTCGATCATCAGGAGGTGATGAACGCGGTATCGCTCGACATGCTCGGCGGCCTCGGCGAGGCGCTCGACGCGATCGACGACAACAGGTCCGAAGTGCGTTGCCTGGTCATTACCGGCGCCGGTCGCGCCTTTTGCACCGGCGCCAATTTGCAGGGCCGCAACAACCAGAAGCCGGGCAGGAGCAATGCCGGGGCGGCCCTGGAAACCGCCTTTCATCCGTTCCTGCGCCGCTTGCGCAACCTGCACTGCCCGATCGTGACCTCGGTCAACGGACCCGCTGCCGGCGCCGGCATGAGCTTCGCCCTGATGGGCGACATGATCCTGTGCGCACGCTCGTCCTACTTCCTGCAGGCGTTCCGCCGCATCGGCCTGGTGCCGGATTGCGGATCGACCTGGCTGCTGCCGCGGCTGATCGGCAAGGCCCGTTCGGTCGAACTGTCGCTGATGGGTGAACGGCTGCCGGCCGAAAAGGCGCTGGAATGGGGCCTCGTCAACCGCGTCTACGACGATGCGGTGCTGATGGAGGAGACCATGAAGCTCGCGCACGAGCTCGCCAACGGTCCGACGGTGGCGCTGTCGCTGATCCGGAAATTGTACTGGGACAGCCCCGACAATTCGTTCGAGGATCAGCTCAATCTCGAGTACGTGTCGCAGCGCACCGCCGGTTCGACTGAGGATTTCAAGGAGGGCGTCACCGCCTTTCTCGAAAAGCGCCCGGCAAAATTCAAGGGCAAATGATGCAGGCGCTGCTCGGACGCTGCGTCGCCTCGTGGTGTCCCGGCGCCACCGGCGTCGCCAATGCGGTGCGGCTGTCCGGTGGCGCCAGCCAGGAAACCTGGTCGTTCGATATTGTCGGCCCCGCTTCCCCGATCGGCGCGATCCTGCGGCGGGCGCCCTCGGGCTATGGCGCCGCGCCGGCGCGCGCGGCCGGGCTGGATGCAGAGGCGATCCTGATGCAGCTTGCCCATGGCGCCGGGGTGCCGTCGCCACTTGTGTTGCATGTGCTGCGGCCCGACGACGAACTCGGCAGCGGCTTCATCATGGAGCGGGTGGATGGCGAAACCATCCCGCGCAAGATCCTGCGCGACGAGGCGTTCGCGCAGGCCCGTCCGCAACTGGCGCGCCAGTTGGGCAAGATCCTGGGCGCGATCCACGGCCTCGATCTTGCGCAGCTGCCGGAGCTGCGCCGCATGACGGCGGACAAGGAAATCGCCGAACTCGAGCGCGACTACCGCAGCTTCGACTGGCCGCGCCCGGTGTTCGAACTGGCGCTGCGCTGGCTGCGCGACCATGATCCCGGCCCGTCCGCACAGGTGACGCTGGTGCACGGCGATTTCCGCCACGGCAATCTGATCATCGGCGGCGACGGTGTGCGCGCGGTGCTGGACTGGGAACTCGCCCATACCGGCGATCCGATGGAGGATCTGGGATGGGTCTGCGTCAATTCCTGGCGGTTCGGCGAGATCGACAAGCCGGTCGGTGGCTTTGGCACCCGCGAGGAATTGTACGCAGGCTATGAATCGTCCGGCCGCCGTGTCGATCCCGGCCGGGTCAGGTTCTGGGAAGTGATGGGCACGCTGCGCTGGGGCGTGATGTGCTGCGGCATGATGCAGCGTTTCCGCAGCGGTCCCGAACGCTCGGTCGAGCGCGCCATGATCGGCCGGCGCGCCTCGGAAACCGAAATCGACCTGCTGCGGCTCTTGGCGCCGCGGGTGCGTTCCACAGGCAAGGACCGGACAGATGCAGGATGAACCGACACCTTCCGAACTGGTCAAGGCGGTGGCGGATTTTCTGCGCACCGAGATCGCGCCTGAAATCAGCGGGCATCAGGCGTTCAAGCTGCGGGTGTCGATCAACGCGCTCGATCTGGTGACGCGCCAGCTGGCGCTGCAGCAGGGCAGCGACGCCGCGGAAGCCGCGCGGCTGTCGCAGCTGCTGGCGCTGCGGGGTTCGCTCGGCGAGCTCAATCGCGTGCTGGCGGATCGTGTCGCCAAAGGCGAGATCGACCTGGACACGCCCGGACTCGCCGACCATCTGTGGCAGACCACGATGGACAAGCTCGCGGTCGACCAGCCGAATTACGGCTCGTATCGAAGGGAGCTGGAGACGAAGTAATGCCACTTCGAGCCAGGTTACGTTCCCCGGATGCTGCGCGGCGCGCCGCTCTTCGCGGCGTGGTGCGCTGCTGATCCGGGGTCCATGCGTGCGCTACAGCATGGGTCCCGGCTCTGCGGTGCAGCGCGAAGGGCGCGCTGCACCGCGTCCGGGACACGATACCTACTTCACCTACTTCCCCACCCATTGCGGCGGCCGCTTTTCCGAAAACGCCTTCGGCCCTTCGATATAATCCTGCGACGCCGCCATGGCCTTGACCGCGGGGTAGTCGCGCTGCTCGGCGATCGCCTGTTCCAGCGAGACCGCAAGGCCCTTCTGGATCGCCTGCTTGGAGGCGCGGATCGACATCGGCGAGTTCTTGCAGATCGTCTCGGCCCAACGCTCCGCCGCGGCCAGCGCCTCGCCCTGCGGCACCACCTCATTGACAAAGCCGAGTTCGTGGCCCTCCCGGGCAGAGACATGACGCGCCGTCAGGATCATGCCCATGGCGCGCTTGAGGCCGATCTGCCGCGGCAGCCGGTGCAAGCCGCCGGCCAGCGCCGCCAGCCCGACGCGAGGTTCCGGCAGCGCGAAGGTGGCATTCTCCGAGGCGATGATGAGATCGCAGGCCAGCGCGATCTCGAAGCCGCCGCCCATCGCCACGCCGTTGACGGCGGCGATGACCGGCTTGTCGCAGTCGAAGCGCGAGGTCAGTCCGGCAAACCCGCCCGTGTCCCAGCCGCGCTTGCCGCCCGCCGCCTGCCATTTCAGGTCGTTGCCGGCGCAGAACGCCTTGTCGCCGGCGCCGGTGACGATCGCGACCCATTGCTCCGGGTCGGCGGAAAACGCATCGAACACCTTGTTCAGTTCGAAATGCGCATCGGTATGCAGCGCGTTGTAGACCTCCGGGCGCGACAGCGTCACGATCGTGATCGGCCCCTTGCGCGTGACCTCAGAGAATTTCAAGTCCATGTTCGCTCCCGTTTTTTTTCGCAGGTGGAAGGTTCGATTCCATCCTAGCCCGCATGCGCCGCCCGTTGCCATTCAATTACGCAAGCGGGCAGCGCGCCGCAACCGCAATTCCGTCGCTTGACTTGGTTTGCGGTTGTCACCTTAATCGACCGCGCGGCCGCGTGCGGCACGCCACAACGATAAGCCAAAAAAGGGAGCAGCGCCTTGGATTTTGCATTGCCGGCCGACCTCGTCGGCTATCTCGCCGAGCTCGATGCGTTCATCGCGCGCGAGATCAAGCCGATCGAGGCTGCCGATGACAATATCCGCTTCTTCGATCATCGCCGCGAATGGGCGCGCACCGATTTCGACCACGGCGGGCTGCCGCGGCAGGAATGGGAAGCGCTGCTGCGCCGGGTGAAAAATCTCGCCGACGCCGCCGGGCACCTGCGCTTCGCGATCCCGAAGCGTTATGGCGGCAAGGACGGCTCCAATCTCTGGATGGCGGTGATCCGCGAGCATTTTGCCGCGATGGGGCTTGGCCTGCACAACGATCTGCAGAACGAACATTCGATCGTCGGCAATCTTCCGCTGGTCACCATGCTCGACCGCTACGGCCGCGACGACCAGAAAGCCATGATCGAAGGCTCGATCTCGGGCAAGTACCGCATCACCTTCGGCCTCACCGAGCCCGAGCACGGCTCGGACGCGACCCACATGGCGACCCGCGCGGTGCAGGCGACCCGCAACGGCGTGTCGGGGTGGCTGATCAACGGCGAGAAGATGTGGACCACGGGCATGCATGTCGCGACCCATTGCGCGCTGTTCGCCCGCACCAGCGGCAATGACGGCGACGCGCGCGGCATCACCTGCTTCCTGGTGCCGGCCAAGGCCGGGGGCGTCAAGGTCGAGGAATATATGTGGACTTTTAATATGCCGACCGATCACCCGCGGGTGAGCTTCACCGACGTGTTCGTGCCCGACGACGCGCTGTTCGGCGAGGTCGGCCGCGGCCTGTCGCTGGCGCAATGCTTCGTGCACGAGAACCGGATCCGGCAGGCCGCAAGTTCGCTCGGCGCTGCGGTCTACTGCATCGAGGAAAGCGTGAAATACGCCCGCGAGCGCAAGCCGTTCGGCAAGGCGCTGGCCGAGAACCAGGCGATCCAATGGCCGCTGGTGGAACTGGCGACCCAGGCCGAGATGCTGCGGCTGTTGATCCGCAAGACCGCCTGGGAGATGGACAAGCTCACCCAGGCCCAGGTCGAGCACACCCTGTCCGACAAGGTCTCGATGTGCAATTTCTGGGCGAACCGGCTGTGCTGCGAGGCCGCCGACCGCGCCATGCAGGTGCATGGCGGCATGGGC
>Ga0182030_10009597_pt1 | contig 19795 bp, 28 predicted proteins | sample 812S3MmetaG_FD_121299 | JGI IMG/M metagenome (GOLD analysis project Ga0182030, IMG submission 121299) | Permafrost microbial communities from Stordalen Mire, Sweden - 812S3M metaG (Illumina Assembly) | ecosystem: Environmental > Terrestrial > Soil > Wetlands > Permafrost | place: Sweden... | reverse complement strand
GTCGTATCCGATCTATCTACTTCCGAAGTCTACCATTTGCAGGCTCTGTCTAGTGACGCTAACGGCGTCCAGGGTGTCTCCGCTGATCAGACTACCATCATCGGCCAGGCCTCGGATAATGCCTTGAGTATTGTTTTTAATGCTCTACAGTCAATATTTGGGCTGTAATGATTTGTCAACGATATGAATCGATATATAATACGTAATAATAAGATGCCACTTATGATTAATCCCACCCAAAATATCCCAGTTAAAAAATCTGAGCATGAAGCTGATGGTAAACCGCCTATTCTAATAGAAGTAAAAAATCTGATTAAAGAATATAAAATTGCCAGTGGCACAATCAGAGTTTTGAAAGATATTAGTTTTGAAGTTGAGCAAGGTAGTTTCACAATCATTTTTGGCCCATCTGGCAGCGGCAAATCGACGCTTATGAATGTGTTGTCTGGCCTGGATTCACCTACCAGTGGTTATATTAAAATAGCCGACCAAAATATATATGAGTTAGAAAATGATCTACTTGCCCACTTTCGCGGGAACAAAATGGGTATTGTCCATCAGGAAAACTACTGGATTAAGAGCCTAAACGTTCTTGAAAATGTGGCCATGCCTCTGTATTTAGCCGGTAGCGATAAAAAAGCCGCGCTGCAGGCGGCAACGCAAAGTTTAGAGCAAGTTGGACTGACAGAGTTTGCCAACTACATGCCGACCGTATTATCAGGCGGCCAACAACAGCGTGTCTCAATGGCTAGGGCCTTAGTTGCTTATCCGCAACTGATACTAACCGATGAACCGACCGGAAATCTGGATACTGAAAACGGCCAAATGATCGTTGATCTACTTTTAAAATTCCAACATGATTTGAAGCGAACCATTGTTCTTGTCACCCATAACATTGAATATTTACCGTTAAGTGACAACCAACTTTACATACTTGACGGTCAGGTTACCAAGGGTAAACGAGGCAATAAAATGCCTCCGGAAATCTTAGCATCGTTAAAGCTTGAATTGGCTGAGTTAACTAAGATGGAGGAAGGGGCATGAAAGTACGCGTAAAGCGAAATCCAAAAACCCAACGTCTTAAGTCCGTTATTAAAATTAGTCTTTTAAGTTCGATCGCGATAAAAAATCTGTTATCCAAACGGCTGAGGACTTTCTTAACAATGACCGGTATTATGATTGGTGTCGGGGCGGTAGTATTCCTTGTCTCTTTGGCTATAGGCTTACATGGTGTTGTCAACCAGCAAGTATTGGGATCAAAATCGGTTAATACGATCGACGTCACTACTCCAAACTCACAAAATATCCTGTTGGATGACACCAATGCTAATAAAATTAATCAATTTGCCAATGTAACTAAAGTTGCGGCTGCCTATATAATGCCAGGTCAGATATCTTATGAAAACTCGCTATCCGATACAGTCGTATATGGTACCAACAATGAGTATATTAATTTAAGCGCCCTTAAATTTGTGTCTGGAGCCAAACAGCTGTCAGCTACAAATGATGCTATCGTCAACACATCTCTGCTAAGCTTAATTGGCGACTCCAATAGTAATAATGCAATTAATAAGAAGTTAAGTGTTCAGACAACGATTGCGGCGACCGATAATACTCCAAAGAAAACAGTTACCAGTAATTTAACTATAGTTGGAGTTGTTAATACCGGTGCCGGAGCAATTGTTTACATGAATGCCCAACTTTTACGAGATGCTGGGGCGACACAATATGGCCAAATAAAGGTGGTAGCTGCTAATAGAAATGATGTCTCGACTATCCGTCAGCAAATTGAAGGACTTGGCCTGACTACGTCATCACCATTGGATACCCTGAACCAAATTAATACAATATTCACAATTTTTACTTTTGTAGTAGCTGGCTTCGGGGGCATTGGTATGGTCATCGCCGTATTGGGAATGTTCAACACCCTGACGATCTCGCTTTTGGAACGAACCAGTGAGATTGGTCTGATGATAACTATGGGGGCTCGTAATTCAGATATCCGGCGATTGCTACTTTTAGAAGCCTTGCTCTTATCGACAGCCGGTGGTCTGTTTGGTATTTTCATAGCCTGGTTTCTTGGGCAAGTTATAAATCTAATACTGACACATTTTGCTAATCGTAACGGTGTTATCGGCACCGTCCATGCATTTTCTGTTACTCCGCTTTTAGTCGCATCAGTTATTGTTATGACTCTTGTTGTCGGTCTATTTGTGGTCTTCTATCCGGCCCGCCGGGCTGCCCACATTAACCCGATTGACGCCCTGCGTCATGAATAAAATATTTTTGCTACTATTTTTCTTATAAGCTATTCAGACCTGAATTGACAAAAGGGCTAAATCGGATACTATTTATATAATAGTAATTGTAAATCGGGAGACGGTATGTCAAAGTTCACCAAGAACGAAAATGGTGTGAGTGGTATATTTATAATTTCTATAATTGTTGTAGTGCTAATTGTCGCCGGGGTAATTATTTGGCAAGTTACTAAGAAAAATTCTAACAGCAATACTACTAGCAACACAGCCGGCACGACCAATACCGCTACCACAACTAATGCAGGTGTATCAAGTGCTTGCATGAAAATATTTAATGACGATAAACTTTGCTCATTTGCCGAGCACACTAATATTGACACTATTGCCTATTTCGCTAATGGCACTGCCGTCGATGGTTCGACCGGTAAGAGTGCCACGTTTACTGTTGAACACGACACCAAAAATAACACATTCCTAAGTTACACAAGTAGTGGACAACAAGTATCTGTAATTAATTTAAGTGGTAATACTTATATGCAAGAAGGTACCGGCACTACCTGGTTAGAATACACTAGTGCCAACGCCGCTGCCGCTGCCGGCATTCCCAACCCGGTTGGTAATTTTGAACTCAAATTCAATAGCGGTACCGGCAATGGTTACACGGCCATTAAAGACGGTACCTCAGCTTGTGGCAATTTGAAGTGTTACAAATACCAGGTAAAAGTTGCCTCAAATCCTGATATGGCCCAGTACGTTTGGTTTGACACTAAGGATTATCTGTTAAGAGAGTATTCTTACAATAACGGTAAAACTGGTACTTCAGCCAATATTACATTTACTTACCAACCAGTTACTATTACCGCTCCGTCGCCAGTCCAAGCAGTTTCTTAAGACCAACCGTATAAATGTATATAGCCAGTTTATAATTCAAGCTGGCTATATACATTTATTGCTTAAACTGTTTGTTCAAATTTAACGATGACCTGGTGAAGGGTCCCCTCGTGATCGGCAACCAAGCATCCTTTCGGCTGCCAACTATCCAGGATATGTTCGTTAACTATTTTCTCCAATTGCTGGATTTTACCGACTTGCTCAGCGTGACTGCTTAGAATTTTGTATTCAATTACTTTTTTATGCATAATTCCTCCCTTAAATTGTTTTTTTATTCCTAGTCCTAAAAGTTAACCGACTAACTTTTTTCGCAGATAATTTATCTAGTTTGCGAATATCGGCCGGACTGATTTCAAAATCGAAAATATCAGCATTAGCGATAATCCGATCCTCGTGAGTAGATTTTGGAATAACCACTATGTTTTTCTGGAGTGCCCAGCGCAACATAATTTGGGCATTGGATTTACCATAAATATCGGCAATCTCAGTGATAGAGTTATTGTTTAATTGCTTGCCGTGGGTTAGCGGACTGTAAGCCTCGAAAACAACACCGTTTTGCTGGCAAAGTTCATAGACGGACTTGTCATAACCAAAGACAGAACATCTAACTTGATTAACGCTGGGAGCAATGTTGGCAAAATCTAACGTTGCCTGCAGCGTAACGGCACTATAATTACTGACACCAATTGCCTTTACCTTGCCAGTTAAGTAAAGGGACTCCATTTTGCGCCAAACTTTTTTAGCCGTTCCAGGCAATGGCCAGTGTACTAAATAAAGATCAACATAATCCAGTTTTAATTTTGCTAGGCTAGTCTCGAAAGCTTTTTCAACGTTAAGAAAATCAGTCGGCCAAAGTTTGGTTGTAACCCAAATTTTCTCTCTGGCAATGCCGCTTGCTCGAATGGCTTTACCAACCGAGGTTTCATTGCGATAAAACTTAGCGGTATCAATATGACGATAACCGGCCTTAAGTGCCCAAGTTACAGCTTCATATGTCGGTTGGCCAGGGGGAATTTTATAGACACCAAAACCCAGCCGTGGCATCTTAGTTTTATTATTCAGCGTGATTATGCTGTTAAGCTTTAAGTCCATACTAAAAACCTCCTCTAATCCCTTTAAGATTTATTATAGCAATATTAAAAAAGAATAGTTTTGCCTAAATTGAGATTTGGGTTTTGGATACCAAAATTATAGGAGCTAGGAGACTATAATTATTGATATGGAGCTGATAGATAAAGCCTTCAAACGGATTAACCGTCAGAGTTTTGTTCCAGATCACTTAAAAGATTTGGCGATTATCGACGGGCCACTGCCAATCGGTTACGGACAGACAATCAGCCAACCGACAACTGTCCGGATGATGCTTTCGTGGCTAGACATACAACCTGGCAATAAAATACTTGATGTTGGTTCCGGATCAGGTTGGAGCAGCGCTCTGCTGGCTTATCTTACTGGCCCAACGGGTCAAGTCTTGGCAGTGGAAAGAATACCTTATTTGATGAAACTGGGGAAAGCTAATTGTCGGAAAATTGGTATTTCAAATGTTGAGTTTTTTAAGGCCGGCAAGGAGCTCGGTCTAATTAAATATGCTCCTTATGACCGGATATTAGTCAGTGCCGCTGCCGATAAGTTGTCGGAGTCATTAATAACTCAGCTTAAAATCGGCGGCAAAATGGTTATACCGGTCAGGCACGACATCCTGGAAATTACTAAAACTAAAAGCAATGAATATAAAAACATATCTCACCCGGGCTTTGTTTTTGTACCGCTAATCTGATGCGGCAATATTAGCAGTAATTTAAAAAAGCTGACTTTTTTAAAGCCAGCCTGTAAACTCTAAACAATCCTATAAACTTAGGCGCTTTGGGACTGATGCTCGGGTTTTAAAATACTGTTAATAAGTTGGTCGAGCTCGGTACCGGAAATATTAGCTTTAACGACATAACCAACAATGCCTAGATCCCGCAGACCAGACGGCGCATCGGCTTCATTCAGGTTGGAAATAACCAGAACTTTTATATCCTTACCCCAATTGCTATTACGCATGATCGTCAAAATTTGATCACCGGCTACTTTAGGGACCATCAGGTCAAGAAGAACTAAATCCGGCAGCTCTCTTTCAATCAGCGACAGAGCTTCACGCCCGTCGTAGGCCACCAAACACTTATAACCAATTAGCTCTATTCTCGTTTTGTAAATATCAGATAAGCTAACATTGTCTTCTACTAAGACGATTTTTTTCAGTAAGCTAGATGCATCCATATTGTTGTTATTTTAATACATATCGATTATAAAAGTCCAATATTTATGTAAAAAGCTTTAACATTATTCAGTAAAACTTTAGATTTTTAAAAATCTGCTACAATTTACTTATGGAAGATCAAAATTCTGAAACAGATCAAAATCAAAACATTATGCCAACATTAAATCCCGTTCCAGTACCCGAACCAACACCGACAGTCACAGCACCAACGAGTAACGCCACACCCAGTGCCGCAGCGGCTCAACCAGGAAAAGTAATTAATCTTGACGACGTAGAAAGCGGCTACTCGGCATTTCTGCGTAAAAGATGGTGGATGGTTATATTGCTTTTAATTGTCTCAGTCGGTGTGTGTTTTTTGAATATTGCTTATGGGATCATCATATTTGTTATGGCACTGGCAGCCGCGCGCTATTTCTACGAAAACGACCTATTTAAGGCTTTCGCCACCACTAACGGTTTCAGTTTTGTGAAGAAAGGCCAATTGATTAATCAGACTGGCCTAATTTTTAACATTGGCCGGGGACAAAGGTATGAGGATGTCGTCACCGGAAGCTATCAAGGCCACCCGCTATTGTTATTTATCTATAGATATACAATCGGTTATGGCAGAAATAGCCATACATTTCACCGGGGCGTAATGTCAATTAATTTTGGAACTAGACTGCCGGCGTTTGTATTGAGACGGCACCACTTGGCATTTTTAGAGGAAGAGGGTGAATCATTAAAATCCAGAGGTTATACCGAAAAGATTAATCTAGAGGGCGACTTTAATAAACATTTCCAAGTATTTATCCGGCCAACTACACAAGACGATGTCTTGTGCGTACTGACCCCGGATATCATGGAAATGCTCATTGGCCTAGACAAATACGAGGTTGAAATGACCGATAACGGAGACTTGAATGTCTATAGTCGTAGCTACATTACAAAGAAACAAGGACTGATAGATATCTTTAAGATTATTGAGGCTATTGCACCAAAAATTGGTGATTATGCAAATCGCCAAAAAGTTATCGGTGGTGTTACGCAACCAATAGTAGACGAAGCACGATAATAAATTTATAGCTGTTAACATCTTGGACGTAGTAAGAACATTAATATGTTAGTATTGTATTTACATGTCAATTCCACCCGAAGCGATTATCGGAAACTATTACAATCATGTCGAAGCCGCCAGTGAGCTTAGCGCTGAAGGCCACGAACTAGCTAGCAGCATTAGGGATGAGGGTCGCAATATAGTGTTCCCTCTCGACGATGTTGAAACCATTGAACCCGGTACTGAACCGGGAACATTTGTCATGCGATTGCGTCATGAAATCGTTGAGAACAAAGGGAAAATTATGATTGTTAGTGGCGCCACAATACTGGCCATCAGCGGCTTAATAATTCAACGCAAAAGATCTCACAAAGACTCATAAAATTTTCAATCTAGTTAAAATGGTGGTTTTAGGTTCAAAACATTACCGGCATTCGGATCATAACTTAATTAATGTCTAAGTTATTGTCTGTGTAGGGGTATTCTTTCACGTCTAGACTCTTTGCGGCTTAGCATCATATAACCGACAAAGATAATAATGATTATTGTTAAAACAATACTTACGTGGCCGTTCCCCCAGCCTAAACCGCCGACACTTTTTGATTTGCCCATCCAATCGGCAAATGATGCCCCAATTGGTCTTGTCAGAACATAGGCAATCCAAAAAGCAGTAATCTCATTCATATTAAACCACCAGTATCCCAAAATCGGTATGAGGATTAAACCGATGAACAGCAACGCTGATGAAAAATATCCCAAACCAAGCGTAGTGGCTGTCATATCACCGGCGGCTGTACCAAGAGCAAAAGTGGCAAGTACCGTGGCCCAGTAAAACAACTCCCTCCGGCGGGTATTAATACTATGGATTGACAGCGTCCGTTCGGTCTTATACCAAACAATAAAAACAACAACTAATATAATTGCAAAAAGGCTGGTTGAGACAAGATATGGAACGCCAAACTGAATATGCAATACATCAGCTGCCATCGTACCGAATACGGCAACCATAACAACAGCTAGCCAGTAAGCCCAAGGTCTATAACGAGGTAAGTAAAATTGTATTAATAGCGCCACCAGCAAGCCAACGCCGCCTAAACAAACCGCTAAATACGGATTGATTTTAAATACGAAAAAATCCGATGTTGCTTCTCCCATAGCGGTACTCAATAATTTAACGATCCAAAATATTGCAGTAATTTCGGGGACTTTTCGCATCATCCGCGATATCGGCTGATTGAAAGATGGCCGATTATTCATAAATTGATTTCCATAACCCCTATTTTACAATTAGTTGGGTAGTTAACCAGGGTGATTATTGCATAACGGCAAGTGAAAAGTTTAATTGTAATCATGGGGGTAGTCACCTTAGCCAAGTATTGTTTATTACAGAAATGATAGTATAATATTTTTTAATATAATTAGTTAAGAGGCGTAATGATTAATCCAGAAAGACAACCGGGTCCTGTTGATAGTCTCAATAGTCAAATTAATGAAATATTTGAAGAGCATATAGACATTGTGGCTTCTGTTGAAGCGGATATTCCGGTGATGTCAGACATGATGGCGCTGACTGGGCAATTATATGGTTATTATCCTAAACACTCAGTTAAAGTTGAGCTAACAACCTGCTTACTCGATGACGATGAATCGGGCCGAGTTCTAAGATGTGCATACTTTTACTACAAAAAAATATGTGTAGCGGAATATATCATATCTAGGCAGCAAGTCCTGGGCGTTCCCGATTATCAACTGTTAGACAGAGATAAAATTGCCGACTTGAGTTTTTGGCTGAGTGAGACAAGATGGAACGAACGCGACACTTTATTTTATGCTTCTAAACCCGTTAAATCTAATAGGCGGCTGGCAAATGGATAATATTATTTTAAGAAAAAGGCTATTAAATGTATAAACCAGCCCGTCGGCTGGTTTATAGGTTAATTGCCTCTTAAGCGACAATTAATATCATATATAGCGCATATGCTAAAAATTGTCAATTGATATTTTTGGCAATTATCCCTTGACACCATATAATCTCTGTAATGTACTGTTAGTATGAAGTTTACGCTGTCTGAGTTTAATCAGAAGTTTCCAACAAGCGATGCTTGTTTAGATTATTTATGGCAGGTACATTATTCAGATAAACCTTGCATGGTTTGTGGCTTGTATGGGGGCTACCACAAACTGCCAAATCGTCCGGCATACCAATGTGAGTGTGGTAATCAGATTTACCCATTAGCACACACTCCTTTTCATAAATCAACAACAGACTTACGTACCTGGTTTTTAGCCATCTTCTTTATGACTAATACTCGTTCTGGTATGTCAGCTCTACAGTTTCAACGTATAAGTGGCGTTACCTACAAAACCGCTTGGAGAATATTTAAACAAGTACGCCTTATGATGAGTGACGATGAATCTCTGCTTAATGATGACGTTGAAGTCGATGAAGCTTATATGCAGCCAAAGCCTGAAAAGAATACCCGAGTAGAAAACAAAGCAAATAAAAGGGGCATGTACAATTCTGAAGTTTTGTTTGGTATGGTCGAACGTGGTGGCAGAGCTCGAATAAAGCACGTTAAAAGTTCTGGTGTAAGAATCCTCTTACCAGCTATCAAGCAACACATAGCCAATACAGCTGTTATCTACAGTGATGAGCATGGTTCGTATCGCTTGCTCAAACGACATGGCTATTTACACGAGACTGTGAACCATAGCAAACAGCAATACGTTGTTGGTAGAGTTCATACCCAAAACGTTGAGAATTTTTGGAGCCAATTTAAGCGTGGTATCTATGGTGTTTATAGGCACTGTGATAAGAAATACCTACAAGAATACGCAAATGAATATGCATTTCGTTACTCGCATAGAAAAAGTGATGTACCGATGTTTGACCTTGTACTAAATAGACTACTTCTGGCCAACAATGTAGCAATAAATTGACACCAAAATACCCGAATCATATTATTCGGCATATTTTCACTTATTTTTCTCCATTATTCCATTCTTCTTTTTCTTCTCCCTTTATATAAATATAAAGAAGAGAATTTTTTTGAGATTTACAGATCAAAATTAAAAAGATAGTAGCAATATCGAAGTTGCTACTAATTTAGACGTTGAATTATCAAAAATTAAGTACTAATGAATTTACGACATTTGTAACTTCAGGCGCTAAGTTAGAGTAATCAAAAATCTGATATGGGTTTTGTCCGGAAGTATTCCAGGGTTGATCGCTTTCATTCCAACTAAAAACGGCAACGTAACCTTTATTCGCAATAATATAATTTATGTACGTATTCTGATTCCAAGTGTTTTTTGTGTAGTACTTAACATATTGTTCACTGTAGCCGTTGGTGGTAGTGCCACTATTTTGGTCAACAATAACAGGCACGGGTGCTTTACTAGACAACACTTCGCTTTGGATAGTTTGTGCTGGCGTTAAGTTGTTGTACCAAATTGATAGCCCTAAGAAATCTTCTGTTTTAGATGGAAGTTCGAATGACGCCGCATAATTACAAGTTTGGGCTAAAGAAGGAATTGTATAAACACTTGGCGTATCGCATTGGTAGATAAGATCACCGGACTTCGTAGTGTCTGTGATTTCCGTTCCAGAAGTGCTGCCAGGTTTGTCTGATAACTCTATCCATGTAGGTGGAATTTTTACAGAAACTTTTCCGTCGGTCGACTTAATTGTTTTTGCGCTAATTTGGGTATTAGTAACTGTCGCTTGGGTAGATTTCGATGTAGATGTGTTTCCGGCAATGGGCTTAGACGAATTGTTAAATACAGTAAAGTACAAAACTGTCCCTAAGATTGCAAGGACTACTAAACCAATAATAGCGAAGTAGGTTAACTTGGTCTTTTTAGGTTTTCTCTGCTCCGCTAGCAAAGGGTCGGCGCTTACTGGGGTTTGCGTTGCACCACCTACAAATAATCCCGTTGGCACCGAAGTTGGTGTAGCTATAGACGAAACCACAGGCTGTGCGTCTGCTACAGCTGGCGTAGGTATGGACTGGATTGTTGGCTGTAGAGGTTTAGTTGGCGAGGGCGCGTCTTGGTTTTCTGGCTTAACAGGTTGTATATTTTGGTCTTCCATCATTCAAGCATAACACTTATGTTTATGACGAGAAAATTAGTGCTTTTTCTTCTTGAGGTGCTGAATAACTAAGTCAAATCGTTCTTTGCCCTTAGGGTGCTCTAACTTAACCTTTTCGGTCTCTAGGCGCTTTTCAATTTTTTGCTGCCAGCCTTTATCTTTTTTGGTTAGCTTATGTAGCTTCTTTGGGGACATGATTTTTAGTATATACCCTTTCTTCTCTTCAAAAGCATTATGGTATGAGGGGATAATTGCCATATTTTTCTAGGATTGTCTAATTAACTGAAATTAACCATTTGTGATCAGTGAATCCAACCATAATATAATCGAAGGCTGCTCATAACTGTTCTAAAAATTTATAGTTAGTAAATTAAACTGAAACTGCCAGCAGAACAAGACCAAGTATGAAACTGACAATAATTAGCACCTGGTTGGAATAATCAGTTAACCAGCGGCGAACAATGTCCAAAGTTTTATCCCGACGCGATGGCGGAGTCAGCTTAAAAGCCATAACCACAGCAATTTGCAGGATTAAAGCCGCTAAAGCATAAACAGCTACCGCCAGAGTCAAGGTGATGGCTGGTAAATCCCTTTGGCCGATTCTTATCATTGCTATCACGAATATAATATCTGCAATTGACTCTGCGGCGACCAACAGTACACCAACCACAAACAGTTGCCAGTTGTTCAGCCTTAACCGTTTTTGAACTAAAGTTGATGGTTTAAAAGACAACTTACCGGCTTTTGTCCGCCAAAAAATAACTCCTGCAATAATTATCAAAATAACTCCTGCAATTGCTTCCAGACTCGGCACAAAATGGGCATATGAACTTTCAAAATGCATAATAATTACCCCAAAACCATGAGCAAATAGAAGCCCCATTAACATAAGTGACAAAAAACTTCCGCTCAAGAAAATAAAACTTCGGATATAGGGGTGTTGCTGAAGTAATAGTATCGGCATTATGGCAATACCTATTGGATCAATGGCCGAAAAACCAAGAAACACTAAAGTTACAAATAATGCCAGCATTATGTCAGTATGCACTGCAAATTAGGCTGAAGTAAATATATAATATAAGCATGAGTATAAATATCAACCTTAACCAAGATGATCGCGACCGCCTTGCCCTAGTGCTTTGTGCGGGTAATGGGGCGTTCACATTCTTTAGTGGTATCTGGCTGATTATTATTGGCAGCCTATATCATCAGAATTGGGTAAGATTACTGGCATTAATTATGCTAGTCTTTAGCGCTATAACCTTAATTATTGGTCTGGTTGGATTACGTAATAATTAAGCACTCTTAACATAAAGAAAAATCAGCCGATTGATAAATCAGTAATTATCATAGATAATACTTGCTATGTCGGAGTCGCTGAGGCAAGTGTCAATTGTATTATTAATAAAGAAAAATAATATTTTATTGGCCATGAAAAAGCGAGGTTTTGGCCAAGGTCTCTGGAATGGTGTCGGCGGTAAATCAGATCCTGGAGAATCGATTGAGGTAACGGCAGTTAGAGAATGTCAGGAAGAAATCGGTGTGACGCCAATTAAATTAACTAAAATGGCAGTTCTAAACTTTTATTCGCCGCCGCCTAAGGACAAGGATAATCAGCAGGCCCATGTCTTTATTTGTGAACATTGGGATGGTGAGCCAACTGAGAGCGAAGAAATGCGCCCGCGATGGTTCGCGTTCAAGTCTATCCCCTTCACTAAGATGTGGCCGGGCGATATACATTGGCTGCCGTTAGTTCTTGATGGCATTAAGTTGGATGCTGATTTTACTTTTGACAGCAGTGACCAGTTGTTGGGTTATAAAATCAGAAATTTAAAATAATTTAAAAACACATACTTAACCAGTTTACTTTGTTATAAAGGGATGGTTGCTTAACTGTTGATGCTCATAAGACCCAATCATTACCTGCGGATAATATGACCAAAAAAGAAATCGATGCCGTTCCCGGCATCCGCCCTAGGTATATCTAAGTTTTTGGTACAATAAATGCATGAGTGATACTATTTTTGATAAAATTGCTCGCCGGGAAATTGAGGCATATATTGTGTGGGAAGACAGCCATCACGTGGCCTTTCTAACTCCTTTCCCCAATACTCCGGGTTATACCATTGTGATACCAAAGACCAATCAGGGTGACTATATATTCTCGATTGACAACAAACAATATCTTGGATTACTTGAAGCAACTAAAAAAGTAGCCTTGCTGCTTGAAAAAGCATTGAAAGTTAAGCGTGTGGCGATGGTATTTGAGGGTACTGGCGTGGCTTATGTACATGCCAAGCTGATCCCGCTCCATGGTAAATTAGCCAGCCAAACCGGTGTTTGGAGTGATCATACTGTGTTTAATCCCAAATATACAGGCTACATTACAACTGCAGAAGGTCCAAAAATGGATGATGCCCAGCTTAAAACCATTCAGGCAAAAATAGTGTCAGCCCAATAGGGCGTGGTTCTGCTAACTCCTAAATTTATAAAAAAGTATGATTGTTACGATTGAGCCGATAATAATTATGCCAGTACGTAGTATTTTTGTTGGCAGCTTGGCGCTATATTTTGCCCTATAGTAACCACCAGCCAAATTGCCGATCACAAATAGCGGCAAAATACGCCAATCTATCAAGCCGCGGGAAATAAAATATGTACAGTCAGCGACACCGACACTAACCCCGGCCAAGTTTTTTAAACCGTTCATTTGCTGTATATCTGTCAGCTGGGTTAGGCCCAAAAAAGCTAAAGTAATAATTCCAAAACCTGCCCCGAAGTAGCCTCCGTATAAAGAAAATACCAAAAACACGACTGCCACCAACAACAAAACCATTAAGTGATGACGTTTTCTAAGAGCCACTTCTCTGCTTGTATATAACCAATGGTGCAAATGCGATTGGAATAATAGCAGTATTACGGCCAAGGCTAAAAAATAAGGAACAATATGTTCGAACTCAATGTTTGAGGTATTAACCAGCAAAATTGCACCAAACAGGCCGCCTATAAAACAAGGTATTTACAGCAAGAAATAATGTCCCGCCAGTTTTTATAAGTGTTTGCGGTAGCCATATGCGGAACTGATAGTTCCGGGCTGGATAAGTAAGCTCATAGTGGTATTGGCGGTTATCGGCGGTAGACCCAAGCTAAGCAATATCGGGTAAATAATTAACGATCCCCCGCCCGCCACGGCGTTTATGGTACCGGCCGCAGCGCCGCTAAATAAATATATAATCCAGTGCAAAATTGTCATTTATGAGTTTATTTTAAATGGTTATGCCTAAAAAGAAAAAGAAACAAAGATGTATGAACTAATAGCGTAAGTGTTATACTAAATAATTATGCCTAAAAAGAAAAGAAGTACATCAAAAAAGATTCAGTTAACAGGTAAAACCAAGACTGTCTTAGTGGCAATTGGTGGCCTGATCATCCTGTTTTTCATATTATTTATTGTTCGCGGCTGGATGCGGGTTACCGTTATACCGAAAACCGCATCAATTTTTTATACCAACAGTGTCAAAAATGCGCAAAACAATGAATTAAGGCAGCTAAATAACCCGTTTAAAACACTAGGCGCAACGGCTAACCCGAAAATCTCAACTAGCTGCAATTTAGAGATGGCCCAAAGTATCCACACCGAGATTGATTGTAACGCCAGACAGCTAGCATACACTAAACTTCCGGTAACGACCGCCGGTCAGGCTGATATCCAGGCTCAGGCTCAGACTTTGCAAACTCTGTTATCAATTGACGGCTGGAACGGTGGTAGTAACGGGGTTACCTTAGCTAGCTTAATCGATGGAACAGCTAAGGGAATTGATTACTCACCAGATGCTAACTATGAAAAAGTTATCGGTAATTATGACTGTGTATTTGATGTCATGATTGAATATGCCAATCCTCAGCCGCCGGCCGTTAATATCAGTCTTTCATGCGACCGGACCTTGGATGTTCTCGGCGCCCCAAAGAATGAGTTTTATATTTCATCTAAAGGCCATATTTAGTTAACAAAATTAGTACAGGGATAATTTACCAGTGTTATTTGGTATACTCGGGCTATGATTATTAGGAATTACCAGGAAGCAGATTTCGCTGATCTCGTCAGGCTAATGGATGAATTTAATGATTACATAGTATCGGTTGACACTAGCGGTGTTGTTAAAAGTTATACTTCGCCGGCCGACTGTGAAACATATACAATACAAACCATAAAAGATGCTAATGAAAGAAACGGTTTTATATATGTAGCCGAAGAGAATGGTAATATCATCGGCTTTGTGCAAGGCATTATTGATAATAATGATAAGGATATACTCTATGTACTTACTCATATTCCCTTTGCCGATGGATGGATAGGAGAGTTATATGTTAAGCCGGAATTCCGGGGCCAAGGCATAGGCAAACAATTGGTAGCCAAAGCCAACTGCTATTTTAAAGGAAAAGGCTGTAAATATGTAAGGGTGTATGTTCTAAATGACAACGTTAATACGGTTAATATTTATAAAAAATTAGGATTTAAGATCAGAGATCTTGAAATGCTTAGTGAGCTATAAACATCAATTTTAATTGTCAGCTAATGGTGTATTGCTAATATTTAGTATGATTTACATAAGATGAAATACACTTATGAAATTAAATTAGATGTTGATAAAGATGCCTCTAACTGGTTTGTGGGGTGTAACCGTATCTCTAAAGGAATGGATTGGAAACAAAGAGCGCCAAAAGAAATTGTCGATCAGATCCATGGCAAAACTGAAGAGCAAGCTTATCGTTTTCTGATCCCTTTCTTAAAAGAAAAATATAAAACCGATAAAGAGTGGACTAATTATTATATGGCTTATATAAACTTAGAGTATAAGTATAAATTTACAAAAGCTTGCCATAAAATTGCCGAAATAACTAAAAAACCGCTCTATCGCAATGATTTCACGACTTTTTTAACAACCTTTCCTAGGGGTCCATATAATTATGAATTAGGTTATTTTTTATGGCCAATCGACTGGGATGATCCAATAAGGGGTTTTATGCACGAATTGCTACATTTTCAATTTATCCATTATTGGAGTGTTGAGGGTAATCCGGTGGGTAAATTGAGTGATGACCAGTTTGATTGGATTAAAGAATCATTGACGGTTATTCTGGATAATGACCTACGCCCGCTTATTAAATGGCCCGATATGGGCTATGAGATACACAGCGCGTATCGACAGGAGCTACACAAGTTTTGGGAAAAGAACAAAGATTTTAATAAATTAGTAAAATTCGGCTTAAAGAAACTCCCCGAATACTTTAAATAATTTAAGTTGCAGTGATCGAATTTTGATGGAATAAAGCTTATATTGTATTATTTTATTTATGACTGCGCTAGAAACCATTATTTTGCGAACTATTCAAAGCCCTCAGTATCCCCAAAGAAAAGCTGTTGCTGGCGTATTAAACAATGAGGAAGAATTATGGGAAGTGTTTTCTCCCTACCAACAGGATCGGAACCCAGACGGAATGCCACCGTTAGATGATCTTGAACTGGCCATTCCAGCCTGGTTCGGTGTAAATCTTTTTTCCTTTTTCAGAACGTATCTAGCCCAAGATAACCTCAGCGATGGATATGATGAATATAATTGTCACCGCTTTGCTTTATGGATGATTAACTCTTCTTCAGCCGTCAAAGACGGTCTTTTATATGACGCACCGGAAATCCAACAAACTATACGCGAGGGTCGGGTGATTTCTAATGGACTGCTTGAACTGGGTCAACTTGGAGTTTTTGGTTGCCTAGACCAATTAGAAGTTAAAGCTTACCATAGTTTAATCGGCTTAGGTGAACAATCCGAACCAAGTAATCAATGTATCCAGGTCAGCGAATGGTCTGGCCGGTTATCATTAAGCAGCTTAGCAGATGTCCCGGATTACTATCATGTTGACAAATCCCCAGCCGGTAAAATATTCGTCCAGGCAGACGCTGACTAGCTCTGATATAAATGTTTAAATAGACTATATGTTTACAACTGTTAGTAAGATTGTTTAAGCTGTAAGCAAATGAATAAATCCAGGAAAACACTCATATATTCTCTTTCTATAGTAGCGGTCATTGTTGTTGGAGTATTAATATTTGGCTTTACGCAAGTTAAAGTTTATCCAGTCAACGGAAAATCTATGGAACCGACGCTTACGAGTGGGCAAAAAGTAATTGCCGTAAAAGGGACATCAAATATTTATCGCGGAGATATCATTGTTTTTAAAGAGAAAAATGTGGAATATATTAGTCGCGTCATTGGTCTGCCGGGCGATCAAGTTGTAGTTAAAGACGGATCAGTAGCAATCTATAATCAGGCAAACCGGAAGGGCTTTAATCCTGACGAAGACCATTCGTATTTAATCAAAAATGAAAAAACGGTTGGGAATATAGATCTGAAATTGGCTAGTAATCAGTACTTTGTATTAGGTGATAATCGGAGTGATTCCCTAGACTCCCGCGATTTTGGGCCAATTACTAAATCCAGTATTATTGCCACAGATGCACATGTCGAATCCTAAATAACAAATAAGCTGAATTGTAATATAGGGCCGATAAACTATAACAGCCTACTATTCCCCGCATTTGGGAGTCGGCTAAGATAGTATTACCAACAATAAATATTGACTTATAGTAAAGCTTATGCTATAGTGTATCCGTTTCGTTGAGGCATGAGGTCTCCGAGGCACTTTGACAAGCAGACAAACATGGTGAGTAATAAGTGTAGATTAATTATTAATATACTCTCCCCTCTCACCATGTTTTATAGATGAGGAAGAAAATAAACTTCACTTTATTGATTGGTAACCAAACCCCGAAAGGTAGAAAACAATGTTTTTCGATCTTGACGCTGAATACTGGTTTGGGTTCCCGGTGATCTTAACCATGGCACTTGGGATTTTCCTTGGCCTGATATTCGTCTGTCCCGGTGAGGCCGGAATGTTAACCATCCTCTCAATATTGTGCGGAACTTTTTCGTACGGAACTTTCTTGGTATGCACCAAGGGGGGCCGAATATTGGGGCGAATGGTTTCAATGCCGGTGCTATATGCACTGATGGTACTGGATTATTGGTCCTTCAGCTATCAGCATCTCACACCCGGATATTTCTGGATTACCTATTTTCTGAGCTTTGTCGTCAGCGGCATAGTAACAGTAGTGTTAGGATATCATTTCACAAAACCCCGTACAGGAGATGACGTAAGTGAAAACATGCCGGCAGATAATTGTGAGTCGTGAGATCTATCTCTCTGGGGACGTATCGTTCTCAATGAAGATTAAGCGATTCGGCATTCCGCATACCTGGAGGATAGTACTCATAGAAGTATTTTATGGGTATTTTATGCTCAGTGGCTATCCGCAGAAACATCGTCGATGCAAGTGTATCAAAATTCAGCACTGCTATATGCGCACTGGCGAAGTTCCATCAATGCCTGATGCGGTTGTTGTAGAAGTGCTACGATGCCAGGACGCGTTTGATCTCGAGCCGAGGACCTATTCCAAAGAACTGGAATACTCTTCTGTTTAGAATCATCGATGGATGAGTTGGAATAAAGCGGGAATGACAAGCAGATAGGATAATGCCTAAAGGTTGTCATGGGAGCTTATTCCATGTGTTTTCTTCCTTATTATCTTGTCCGCTTGTCTTTTTCGTTCACGAATGTATGTTTCGTGCTGATGAGCTGAAAACAGCGAAACGAAAATAATTATAGGAGTTATAAGGAGCTTTTAGTAATTGACGAAGAGTCATGATTATGCTAAAGTATACAAGTTCGAAAGTTGTTCTTTGACGCCACCAATCGGAGGAAAAAACATGACTGAGCCAGAGGCAATTTCTCAAAATGAAGAAGCTTCTCAAGAGCTAGAAGTTATTTTAACTTCTGTTGAAATAAGGAAGATAACCAAGAGGAATCTGGCTTCTAGCCTCTTATATTGGATTAACGCCGCTATCTTATTGGGCGTAGCAGTCATAATTTACCGCATCGACTCGGGCTGGCCATTTTCTGTCCCAATTGTTGTCGCGAGTTGTATCGGCCTGGCATTCGCTTTCGTTGCGACTTCGTATTTCGCCAGCTTTTTGATGGATATCATCGATTACGCGATCTACGTATACGCTGAGAAAATGAAAGAGAAAGAGGTCGAATCAGGGCAAACCATCGCCGCCGAGGCCCCGGACGCTGTCTCATAAGACATGCAATCCAGGCATCGCCTCTCCGGCGAAGCAACAATCTCGAACGCCCCTCAGAGTTGGCCCATGATGTTCACGGACGTGAACAATATTGGAAACTCTGGGGGATGAGCCGTGAGGATGCAGTTGTCAGTAAGTTGACTTAATCGGACCAACCGGTTCGCCAACCCAACTTCAACACTATCATCCCACGGCTTTTTACAAGGTTAAAATTATTAAATCAAAGTTGATATTTATCTATATCCCGGTGGAGTGAGATTGCAAATAAGTAAAAATTGCGGCTTAACTTTGGAAGATGCCTACCAAAAAGTACAGGCACTGGTGCAAGCATTAAGATTAAACCTAAAACGTTTTTCGCATTGAGCTTAATATCTTTTAAGCTGCTTTGAAGTGCTGATTTCTATACTCATCGACTAAGCGGGGTGGCCCGATTTGTTTGCCTTCATCATCACTTGTCTTGACAGTTTTAGCTTCCCCTTCAGGAATCTCAACCCGGGTGGCTTTCATAACTATATTGAGTGGTTGTATGCCGACGTCATTTGTTAAATTGGTACCAATGCCGTCCATATCGCTGATCCGTCCGCTGAAATGTTTTTTAAGATCAACAATCTTTTTAAAGTTCAGATTGTCACTGAAAACGATAAGTTTTGTCTTTGGATCAATGCCGAGATTGCGGTAAAAATTAATTGCTTGTTCACCAAAGCTGAACGGATCCCCCGAATCCTGCCGGAAGCCGCGTCACAAATTAGCCTGCTTAATCGTAAAGTCCTGGAAAAAGAAATCAGTCCCGAAAGTATCAGTTAGAGCAATGGAATATTCCTTGCCGTAGCAGCCATACCAGTCTTCTAGGAACTGGTGGTGTGAGCGCCGGACGTTCTGGCCACGGATATCGGCCAGCGCGGCATAGACCATCGGCATCTCATGGGCGAACGTGCCAATCGGTTTCAAACCGTATTTTTGGGCCAGCGCGACATTACTGGTACCGACCAAATTTTCCGGACACTCATCGACTAAACGTTCCAGCACATGTTCATGCCACTTCAAACTAAAGCG
>Ga0182030_10009596_pt1 | contig 19796 bp, 17 predicted proteins | sample 812S3MmetaG_FD_121299 | JGI IMG/M metagenome (GOLD analysis project Ga0182030, IMG submission 121299) | Permafrost microbial communities from Stordalen Mire, Sweden - 812S3M metaG (Illumina Assembly) | ecosystem: Environmental > Terrestrial > Soil > Wetlands > Permafrost | place: Sweden... | reverse complement strand
GAGCCGCCATCGATCCTCGTGGCCCAGTTTCTCAAAGCCGTAAAGCAGATCACATCGCGCAAACTGAGAGGCCCGCGCGAGAAGTTCTGGCAGGAACGCTACTTTGACCGCAACGTCCATGGTGAAGAGGCTCGTTCCGAAGTGATACGCTACATCCATCGCAATCCAGTGAAACGCGGATTGGTTGCATCTCCCGGCGACTACCCGTGGAGCAGCTTCAACCACTACGCGACCGGCCTTCGAGGAGCGGTTGAAATCGAGTCGGAGTGGACGGCAAGACTTCGCGGCCCACTCATCGCGATAGGGCCGCGATGAATGGGGCACAGCCTTCTATCTTGGCTAATGATCGAAGGAGGTAGAATCGATGCTTGGGCCACCTGCCTGCCTGTGGTGGAAGTCAAAACCGCGGGAAAACCGCCCCCCAGGGGCTAAAGCCCCGATGATTCTTTGAACGTTACGGCACGACTAAAGTCGTGCCCTTTCAAAACCAGACTTCTACCACAGGCTCCATTCCGAGATTTTTAGGGATATTGCCGGTTTATACGCCCGAATTTTAAGTGTTTCTCCCCGTTACTCTGTTGATTCTTCTGACAATTGAAGAGCAATTCGCACGGCATTCATCTGCCGTTGATGGCCGGCATTCGATACTGATGGCAGAAATTCCGCTTGGCAGCGGAGCGGAATTGAGGAGGAGGGATGGCTACTACGACGATCTCGTACCTGTGGCGCGACAAAAGCGCATCGCAAGGCTTCCGGTCGGGCGTTTCCTTGCACAGCCACACCAATCAGTCCCGAGAGACGCTGGACTCTATCGCCAATCTGGGCAACCAGTATCCGATGATCCGTCCGCTGCTGGCGCGGCTGGAGCGGCGCTCGGCGGAGATGCACGGGGTGCGCGTGAACTATGCGGCCAGTTACTGGACGCCGCCGATGACCCCCAGGCTGGCCTTCGAACTGGAGAGCCGTCAGATCGAAAAGCTGAACGTAGCGCCGATGGTCTCGCTCTCCGACCACGACACAATCAATGCGCCGATGCTGCTGCGCACCGTTGCCAGCGCGCGGCAGATTCCGGTTTCGCTCGAGTGGACCGTTCCCTATGGCTTGCAGTTCTTTCACCTGGGTGTGCATAACCTGCCCAGCGCCAAAGCGGCGGAATGGATGCAGACCCTGGCCGAAATCACTGCCAATCCTTCCCCTGCGCGGCTCACCGAGATTCTCCAGGCTCTCCACGACGAACCGAACGTGCTGGTGGTCTTCAATCATCCGCTCTGGGACCTCTATCTGGTCGGCCAGCAGAAGCATGAATTTCTGGTCAGTGAGTTCCTGCTGAAGAACGGAGCCTGGCTGCATGCACTGGAGTTGAACGGCCTGCGCAACTGGGACGAAAACCGCGCCGTGCGGCGGCTGGCCGAGAGCTGGAATATGCCGCTCATCAGTGGCGGCGACCGTCACGGTGTGGAACCCAACGCCAATATCAATCTGACGAACTCAACCTGCTTCACCGAGTTTGTGCATGAGATTCGCCGGCATAAGTTGAGCAACATACTCTTCATGCCCCAGTATGCCCAGCCGTGGAAGCATCGTCTGCTGCTATCGACCGTGGATGCAATTCGCTTCTATCCGGGGTTTCCGCAGGGCTCGCGAAGCTGGGACGAGCGCGTCTATCATCCGGATGCCAATGGGGTCATCCGTCCGCTCAGCGAATTGTGGCCGGGCGGTCGCGCGCCGCGGGCGATGAGCCTGGGGTTAGGATTGGTTCAGATGATGGGTAGGGGACCGGTCTCCGGTGGCCTGCGCATTGCCTGGAGCGAGTCGCGCGAGTTGCGCCTGGCTTTGGGCGAGAATTAGGGATGAGCGAGAGAACGCCGCGTGTGGCTTATTTTCCCGATTCGTTCCACGAGGTGAACGGGGTTGCCCATACCAGCCGCCATTTTGAAGCCTTCGCGCGACGGCGCAACCTGCCCTTTCTTTGCGTTCGCGCCGGAGACCGCGCCGAGGCTGTTCAGAAAGACGGCAACGTCTGGACCCTGGAGCTGCCGCGCGGCCTGCTTTCGTTTGCCCTCGAAAAAGACCTGCGCTACGACTTGGCCTTTCTGCGCCACGTTCCGCTGATCGGCGAGGTGCTGGAGCGCTTCAAGCCCAATCTGATCCACATCACCGGCCCCAGCGAGATGGGCATGCTGGGGGCGGGTCTGGCCCATTATCTTGGGATTCCGCTGGCCGCCAGTTGGCATACCAACGTGCATGAATATCTGGCGCGGCGATCGGAGTGGTTCTTGCGCCTGCTGCCGGAGCGCCACTCGACCGCCACCGGCCAGAAGATCGAAGACTTGACGATGGCCGCGGCGGCCAAGTTCTACTCGGTGGCGCAAGTTCTCTTTGCGCCCAACCCAGAGCTTTGCCGCCTGCTGGAGGGCGCTACCGGCAGGCCCTGCCACCTGATGAAGCGCGGCGTGGACGCGGAACTCTTTGACCCCGCCAAGCGCCGCCGCAATCCCGAGGACCGCGATTTTGTATTGGGCTTTGTGGGCCGCCTGTCGGTGGAAAAAAACGTGGCGCTGCTGGCCCAGGTGCAGCAAGACCTGGAACAGTTGGGGCACAAGAGCTTTCGTTTCCTGATCGTCGGCCACGGAGCGGAGGAAGGCTGGCTGCGCGAGCGATTGCCTCGAGCGGAGTTCACCGGCGTTTTGCGTGGGAAAGAGCTGGCCGAGGCTTACGCCAATATGGACCTCTTCGTCTTCCCCTCGCACACCGATACTTTCGGCAACGTGGTGCTGGAGGCGCTGGCCAGCGGAGTGCCGGCGATCGTAACTCCCGACGGCGGACCGCCGACGATCGTTTGCGACGGCCTGACGGGGCGAATTGTGAGCGACGATCAGTTTGCTGCGGCCGTTTCCGCGCTGCTGCGCGATCGCCTGGCCCACAATGCGATGCGGGAGGCCGCACGGGCCTACGCGCTCACCGCCAGTTGGGACTCGGTCTTTGAAAGCGTTTATGCAGCTTATGAGACTCTACTGACGGAGACGGCGAAGGCGCCAAGATAGCTATGGCCAGTAGCGCAGAATCCAGTCCTCCTGCTCCTGCGTATCGGGCACAGTGAGGCCGCGGGCTCTTTCAATCGCCGCCAGGGCGGCCATGGGCGGCCATCCCAGGTGGATGAGCGCGCAGGCCGCGGTGACGGTGGCCCTGCCGATACTGCCCCGGCAATGAATGCCGATGCGCTCGCCGGCGAGGAGGCGATCCGCCAGTCCGGCTACAAATTCTCTGAAGGATGCCGGGTCTTGCGGAATGTGGGCATCGGGAATGCGATAAGAGAGAAAGCCCAGCTCGATCTTTTCTGCCAGAGAAGCTTCCTCGGCAAGGCCAAGCATGACAGCCTCGTCCTTTTCCAAAAGGGAAACGAGGGTTTGGATGCCACCCTGCTTCATAGCGAGCAGCTCGCCCAAAAGCCCCTTGCCGCCCAGCGGGCAAAGCACAATGGCCAGTGAGGCGGGCGGATCGCCTTTGATCCAGAAGACGTCGTTCATCGCGTTCAGACTCCCACCAAGCGCTCGATACGCTCACGCACACTGAGCACTTTCAGCCTCAACGCCGCGCCGTCCTCGATCAATGGCAATAGTTTATCGAACCCAGGGCCGGAGCGGGCGACGGTATGCGAAGCGGGGAACCGGATGCGGGTCATCTTGTTGGTCATGGCACTTTCGATGATAGACGGTGAAGGAGGGGCAAATCTGGTCAAGGCTATTGCCGGAAAAGGTAAAGAATATCATCTTTACTTTCAAGATGAGAGGTAAAGATGCCGCCGTCCAGCACTTTAAGCAGCAAAGGGCAAGTCACCGTTCCCATTGAGGTTCGCCACCGGCTCGGCCTCAAAGCAGGTGATCGTGTGGAGTTCGTCTTTGAGGAAGGCCGGACCGTTCTGCGGCCCGCGCGGCAGGAAACGAATCCATTCGTCGCATTTCTTGGGGCCTTCCCTGCATTTTCCTCTCGGGAAGAGATCAATGCCTTTTATCGCGATCTCCGCGATGATGATCCTTGGGATGGACAGCACCAAGAAGAGAATGGGCAATGAGAACTGCGATCGACGCCAACATCTTTTCGTCCATCTGGTCGTCGGAACCGACCGCGGAGCAGATTGTCGAGCAGTTGGGAAAGGCAAGACAAGAGGGAGCTCTGATCATCTCTCCTTTTGTATTTGCGGAGTTGCACGCGCATCCAAACATGACAGCAGATTCCGTTCGCACCTTTATCGAAGCAACTGGGGTGGCCGTTGATTTGCGGATCGAGGAACGCGTCTGGACCGAAGCAGGCTTGCGCTTTGCGCGATACGCCGCACGAGGCAGAAAAGCCACGGGGGAAGGCCCGCGTCGGCTGCTGGCCGATTTCCTGATTGGCGCACATGCGCTGGTCCAGGCGGACCGCCTGCTGACCCTCGACCCACGCCGCTACCGCCAGGATTTCCCGGAAGTGTCGCTGCTGTAACGGACGCTTTTGCCTCTTCTCGTGGAGTTGCGGAGAAAAGGCTATTCATTGACCATGCTGACTCATTTGCTGGAAGAGAAGGGGATCGAGGACTGCCAAAGTGCGGATAGCCTTCCGGAAGCAATCTCCTCCCAACAGATGCGGTTTGCAGGAGCCAGTCAGTCCCGCTTGCGTCTCATGAAGGGTTCCAGCCTACATCGGCCACGAACGGCAAATACCTCGTCCGGTCTTTGTTGGCCGCGTTTGACATTGCACAAGCGAACGAATATATAATTAATTCATCTGATGTTCGGGAAGGCGGTGCGAATCCGCCACTACCCCGTAACTGTATGCGCTGAGAACTGAATGTGGAGTGAATGCTCCGGCCACTGAGGGTTGCCTCGGGAAGGTAGTTCAGGTTCATTGGAGCGCGAGTCAGGAGACCGGTCAGATGCCAATCTGGGCTTGATCCAGCTTCGATGGGAGAGTTGGAGAGCGTTCACCTGTCGGCCAAAACTGGCGCCGGCGTAGAGAAAGCTGCCTATTGTATCGATCCCGCTGTCCGGGGCGTAGTTGCGCTCCGCGGTCAGAGGTTGCATATGCAGGAGAGAGACCGCAAGCCGGTCACGCTCGTGCTCGGCGGCGCGCGCAGCGGCAAGAGCCGTTGGGCGCAGGAGCTTGCCGGGAAGGCGGAACGTGTGGCCTATCTGGCCACGGCGCAGGCTTGCGACGCGGAGATGACCGCAAAGATCCGCCGCCATCAAGAAGATCGCCCCCAGCACTGGCAGACATTCGAAGAACCGTTGGAACTTGCGCGCGTGATCACCGATCATTCAGCGGAGTTCGATCTGCTGCTGGTGGACTGTCTTACAGTCTTTGTATCGAATCTTCTCTATGCCGCCGAAGCCGATCCGGCGAGCATGGAACCGCGCATCGAGAGGCTTCTTGAAGCGTTGCGTACGGCGCCCACTTCGATCGTGCTGGTCTCCAACGAGGTGGGCAGCGGAGTGGTACCGCCCTATCCGCTGGGGCGGAAATATCGCGATGCGCTGGGCGAACTGAATCAGCGCGTCGCGGCCATTGCAGACAATGTCGTGCTGCTGGTGGCCGGACTTCCCTTGGCGCTCAAAGGAAACATCGGAGCGCGGCCATGATTGCCTTTATGGTGGCGGGAACCGCGAGTGGCGTGGGCAAAACGACGGTTGCGCTGGCGCTGATGGCGGCTTTTCGGGAGCGCGGCCACCGCGTGCAGCCGTTCAAGTGCGGGCCGGACTTTTTGGATACCGGTCACCATGGCGCGATCTGTGGACGAGCGTCGCGCAATCTGGATACATGGATGCTGAATGGCGAGGCGAACCGCGCGATCTTCTTGAGCGCGAGCCTTGATGCCGATGTTGCGATCGTCGAAGGCATGATGGGGCTGTACGACGGCGTGGCCGGCGGAACGGAAGCGGGAAGCGCGGCGGAGATTGCCAAACTGCTGGATTTGCCTGTGGTGCTGGTGCTGGACGCCGCCAACAGCGCGCGCAGCATTGCCGCGGTGGTCAAGGGTTTCGAGAGCTTCGATCCCGCGCTGCGTTTCGCCGGGATGGTGCTGAATCACGTTGGGAGCGATCGGCATTATCGCATGCTGGAGGAGGCGATTCGTTCGGTCACGGCGACGCCGCTGCTGGGCTATCTGCCAAAGAACCCGGCAATCGCGATTCCCGAGAGACATTTGGGGTTGCATACAACGGAAGAGACAACATCGTCGCAGGAACTCTTTGCGGCATTCGCACAAGTGGGTAGAGAGAATCTGGATCTGACGCCGTTGCTTGGCCTCTCGTGGCCAAGCATGATGGCAAAGAGCGAAGCCGCACCGGCCTTGCGCTCAGGACAAACGCGCGCGCGCATCGGCGTGGCGCGGGATAAAGCATTCTCGTTCTATTACGAAGACAACTTCGACCTGCTCCGGGAGCATGGTGCGGAGATCGTCTCTTTCAGCCCGCTCGAAGATGCGGAGCTTCCACTTGATCTCGATGCACTGTATCTGGGAGGCGGTTACCCGGAGCTGTATGCGGATGGATTGAGTCGCAATGCTTCCATGCTTGCTGGAATTTGCGCATTTGTGCAATCTGGCAAGCCTGTGTATGCGGAGTGCGGCGGCATGATCTATCTGGGGCAGTCGCTGACTACACTCGACGGGCGTACCTGCACCATGGCTGGAGTGCTGCCCGTGGAGTTCGAGATGACGACGCGGCTGGTGAACTTCGGCTATGTCGATCTCACATTCGTCGAGGATTGCCTGCTGGGCGTGAAAGGAACAAGTGTGCGTGGGCACAGCTTTCATTGCTCGCGCGTGCGCTCGGGCAGCGCGACGCCGGCTGCGTATCGGCTGAAGTATTCGCTCAGCGGACGCGAGGAGTTGGAGGGATTTCGTTTTAAGAACGTGCTGGCCAGCTATGTGCATCTGCATTTTCGCGGGAACCCGTCTCTTGCCGCATCGCTGGTTTCAGCCGCCCGTCAAACACAGGCCGCGGAGGTGCCGGCATGAAGCGTTTGTATGCATTGCTCATTTTCTGCGCCGCACTTCACCCTTGCGCCGCACGCACAGTTACAGACGAGCTGGGGCGGACCATCACGGTTCCGGAGCATCCTCATCGCCTGGTGTGTCTGGCGCCAAGCGTAGTGGATGACGTGTACGCTCTTGGCGCCGGAGCGGATATCTTGGCGGTGACGGACTATGCGAAATATCCACCGGAAGCCAGAACAAAGCCCAGCGTGGGAGTGCCGCTGAGCCCGTCTATCGAAACGATCGTGTCTTTGCATCCCGACCTGGTGTTGGGCTTCGGCGAGATGAGCAACCTGGACACCATGAAGCGTCTTGAGCAACTGGGCATTGCGGTCTTCATGGTATCGCCGCATGGAGTTGAGGGTATTTATCGATCGCTTGCCAGCATTGGACAGGCGCTCAACCGGGACGAGTCCGCCAAAAAACTGATTGCCAGTCTGCGCGCACGCGAGGCAGCAGTGCGGCTTCGGGTGAGCGGCAAACCGGTGGTGAGCATCCTGATGCCGCTTTGGTACGACCCGGTGGTTTCTATCGGCAAGCACGCTTTCATCACCGAACTGATCGAGATCGCCGGCGGCCACTCGGTGACCAGCGACCTGCCGCAGGAGTGGCCGCAGATAAGTCTGGAAGCGGTGCTGGAGCGGAAGCCCGAGGCTCTGCTGCTGGTGCGCGGATCGAAGATGTCGGCCGAGCAGATTGTTAACCGGCCCGGATGGTCAAATGTTCCGGCGATCAAAAATCATCGCATCTATTACGTTGACGACCGGATCGAGATTCCCAGTCCGGTGGTCTTCGATGCATTGGAGGAACTCGCCAGACAGATTCATCCGTGAACTCGCAAGAAAGTTTTATCCGAGAGATGGAAGCGCCATCTCGAAACGTAAACGACCAACTGCTGGATTTTGGGAAGCGCGGTGCGAATCCGCCACTACCCCGTAACTGTAAGCGCTGAGGCGCGGCTTGTTTGCCACTGGAAAAGATTCCGGGAAGGCAGCCGCTACCGAAGAAGCGCAAGTCAGGAGACCGGTTCAGCTTCAACTTCCGAGGGGAAAACCATGTTTCGATCTTCGCTCAGACTTCTATGGACCTGCAGCTTCGTCCTTGCCTTCACCGCTTTTACGCTCGCCGCGCCGATCGCAGGTCTTCACGGTACGATATTCGATCCGTCGGGCGCGGTCCTTCCCAACGCCAAAGTCGAACTGCTTGAAAACGGCGTACCTGTCGCATCTGTAACAGCCGATGCAAAAGGACAGTACAGCATTGCTCGCAAGCCGGCGCCCGGTCAGAGCCTGCGTGTATCGGAACAGGGCTTCAGCACCGCGGAGAAAGCCCTTGAACCATTCACCAATGCAGATCAGCCGGTTGTCGACATTGTTCTTACGCTCGCAAACTTTTCCGAGCAGATCACGGTAACTTCAACCGGCATTCCTACGCCGCAAGCGCAACTGGGCGCATCCGTGACCGTGCTGGACGCCACAAACTACCAAGGCACGCGCGATTTGCAGGAGGGACTGCGCGCTGTGCCCGGGTTGCAGGCCACGCAGTCGGGGCAAGCAGGAGGAACCAGCCAACTGTATATTCGCGGCGGCGGCAAGGATGCCAGCAAGCTTCTTATCGACGGAATTCCGATGAACGATATCGGCGGAAATGTGGAGTTTGCCAACGTCGCCAGCGCCGCGATCTCACAGGCCGAGATTCTTCGCGGACCCAACAGCGCGCTCTATGGAGCCGACGCCCTGGCTGGCGTCGTCAGTCTGACGACCGCCCGAGGAAGCACTCCGCTGCCTCTGCTTAACTATCAAGTGGACGGCGGCAACTTTGGAACCTATCGCCAGGAAGGCTCGATAGGCGGCCAGCACAAGCAGTTCGATTACTTCTCCGACTACGCGCGCTTCGACACGGGCAATTCGTTTCCCGACAGCGCCTATCACAATGGAACTTTCACGGGCAACTTCGGCTGGGCGCTTACTCCCACTTCCAGCATTCGCGCCACGATTCATCACGATCAAGTTGCATCGGGGCAGCCCGATGCGCTTCAACTTTACGGCATCCCAACCGAAGCCAAACAAGCCAATGAAGACGCCTACTTCGGAGTAACCTGGGAAGATCGAACCACCGCGAAGTGGAATAACCTGGTGCGGTATGGGGGCGTGAGGCTGCGTTCGAATTACATTGAGTTTGCGCCCACCGGCATCCCTCAGTACGAAGATTCGGGGAATCTGCTCGACTATCTTGGTGCTCCGATTACAATTCGCGGCGCGAACGGATATAGCGTAAGCGGTCAGGCGTTCTATCAATACGCTGGAACCGGTCCGTATGCTTATACCACCTATCCGAATTACGATCCCGGCTCGACCGACAAGGATTTTGTCTACGCGCAGTCGGATTACAGCTTCAACCCCCACATTCGCGGACTGGTTGCATTTCGCTATGAGGATGAACGCGGGTATTCGTTTGGTACCACGAATTCCGTCCAGCGCGGCAACTACAGCTACACATTTGAACTGCAAGGCGACATTCATAACCGTCTTTTCTATACCGTGGGCGGGGGTCTCGAAGACAATGGACTCTTCGGATTCGCTGGCACTCCGCGCGTATCGCTGGCCTGGCAGATTGCCGGCAACACCAAGTTGCGCGCCAGTTTCGGCAAGGGCATCAAGGAGCCAGCGGTCTTCGACCAACTCGAATCGCTCTATGATTTGCTGGTAAACAATTCTCTCGGGAGCCTCGCCGCGCAAGACCACATCGGACCCGTCGGACCGGAAAACTCCAGAACCTACGACGGGGGCGTCGATCAATATCTCTTCGCGGGCCGCAGCCGTATGAGCCTGTCGCTCTTTCACAACGAATTTACGGACGGAATTGAATACGTTCCTTCGGAAGAATGGTCGGCCCTCGGTATCCCTTTTAATATTTTTCAGCAACAAGCAGCGATCAACTATGGGGCGTCGTTGAATTCAAAGGCTTATCGCGCGCAAGGTGTCGAAGCCGAAATCGAATCGCAGTTGACGCGGGATGTTTTTGCACGCGCGGGTTACACCTACGTGGATGCGCGTATTCAACAATCGTTCTCGAGCGACACGGGTATAGGGGTTACCAATTCAGCCCTTCCTTTGTCAGGCTCTTCGATCCCGATCGGCGTGTATTCCCCTCTCGTCGGTGCGCGGCCCTTCCGCATCGCGCCGCACACTGGCTATTTTCAGACTGGCTATCGCCACGCAAAGGTCTTTGCCGCACTGAGTGGAACGCTGGTTTCGCGCAGAGACGACAGCGACTTCCTGTCTGACTCCAATTACATGCTGAATCTTCCTTCAGATCCAGCAGCTAGCTTAATGCTGCTGCCCAATCGCAATCTCGACGCAGCCTACCAACGCTTCGATCTGACTGCCAGCTATCAGGCTTGCCGTCACGTTGCCGTCGAGAGCAATTTCCAGAATCTGCTGAGCGAGCACTATAGCGAGGCATTCGGCTTTCCCTCGCTGCCGTTCATGTTCCGTCTGGGCATGAAGTTCACATTGGGAGGAGAATCGTGGCTAGGGAAGTAGCCGGGAGGAAAGCCATCTTTTCGCACCAAGACAGACGGGAGAGCCGGAAGAGATGCCGCATTCGGAAGTTATCAAGAGCGCCTTCAATTGTCTGCCTCGCCACCGTCCCATGCCGATGGAACGTACCCGAAACCGAATGGAGATCGTCGTATGACTTTGAGTGATTATTCTTCTCTTGCCAAAGTGGTCGCGGGCATTGTGCCTTGCGACGAACGATATACCGCCGAAGCACAGCGTCATCTCGACGACCTGACCAAACCGCAGAGAAGCCTGGGTCAACTGGAGACCATCGCGGCGCAGATCTACACCATATTTCAAGGCAGGCTTCCACAGCCTTTGCGGCGCGGCGCCTATTGTTTTGCCGCCGATCATGGCGTCGCCGAAGAAGGGGTGAGTGCCTATCCGCGTGAAGTAACAGAGCAGATGGTGCGCACTTGTCTCAGCGGAGGCGCGTGCATCAGCGTGCTCTCGCGGTTTAATGAAGCCGAGCTAACAGTAGTGGACGTGGGCGTAGATGCGGAGTTTGACGATGCGCCGGGATTCTGCCGGGAGAAGGTTCGCCGCGGCAGCCGGAATATGCATCGCGAGCCGGCCATGACCCACGAGGAGCTTGCCGCCGCCATTGAAGTAGGCATTCGTCAGGCGCAAAGGGCCAAAGACAAGGGACTGCATCTGGTGGCATTCGGAGAAGTGGGGATTGGAAACACAACGGCCGCCAGCGCGATAGCGACCGCGCTTCTCAAAGAGCCGGCCAGCACATTGACCGGCTCCGGCACAGGGATTGATGCCGCTGGGAAAAGCCGCAAGATACAGATTGTTGAAGAATCCGTGAAGCTGCATTTTGGCGCAGTAAAAGGAACACCGGATCCGCTGGAAGTGCTGCGTTGCGTCGGCGGCCTGGAGATTGCGGCGATGACCGGATTCATTCTCAGCGCCGCGGCCAACCGGATGGCCGTGGTCTGCGACGGGGTGATTTCGACCGCGGCGGCGGCGGTGGCCTATGCTGTCGCTCCTCAGGTAAGCGGGTATCTTCTTGCAGGGCACTGCTCGGAAGAGCCTGGACATCGTTACCTGTTGAACTACATAGGACTAACACCGATCCTTAACTTGGGCATGAGATTGGGTGAGGGCACGGGAGCGGTGCTGGCCATGCCGATCATAGAATCCTCGCTGCACATATTCTCTGAGATGGCTACGTTTTCGTCGGCGGGGGTAAGCACGAAAAGCGAATGAGCGGAATCTTACAGGATATTGCGGCGGCATTTCAGTTTCTGACCCGTCTGCCTCTATCAAAACTGACCTACCGGCCGGATGCACTTTCGCGCTCTGCAAAGTTCTTTCCGCTGGTGGGTCTTGCGATAGGCGTTGCCGTTGCCGGAATCTATCGCGCATTGACGCCGCATTTTCCCGCGGCGATCGTCGCTCTCGTGATTGTGCTCTTCTCTACATTGGCCACGGGAGGACTGCATGAGGACGGCCTGGCCGACGCCGCCGATGCCTTTGGCGGTGGATGGAACCGGCAGAAGAGACTAGAAATCATGAAAGACAGCCGCATCGGCAGCTATGGCGCACTGGCGCTTGTGTTTTCAGTTGCCGGACGCATGCTGCTGCTCGCAAATCTCCCCTCCAGCAGCTTCATTCAGTATGCAATTTCGGCTGAAGTATTATGCCGCTGGACCGTGCTGCCTCTCGGCGCTGCACTACCTGGTGCGCGTGAGCAGGAGAGTCAGGGGGCTCGCATCGACCGCCAGATCTCCGCACTGTCTTTGGCCGTGGGAACGCTTTTCGCGCTCGCTATCGTAGGGTATCTGTTGCGAATGTCGATGTGGATACCGGTAGCCGCGGCCTCACTCGTGACGCTGCTTACCGGGCTGTACTATATGCGCCGCATTGGCGGCATTACGGGCGACTGCTTCGGAGCGACGATTCAGCTAACTTTGGTTGCAGTCTATCTATGTGGAGTCTGGCACGGATGAGCACCTTGATTTTTATTCGGCATGGCGAAACGGATATGGCTGGCAGATTCTGCGGCCACAGCGACCCGGAATTGAATTTATCCGGTGAGTTACAAATCGCTTGTATCGCGGAAGAGATTGCTCATCTCGGAATCGAGCGCATCTATTCCAGCGATCTGCTCCGCGCGTCGCGGACGGCAACCGTCATCGCTCAGCGCATCGGCGTTGACGTTGAAACTCAAAAGGACCTTCGGGAGATCGATTTCGGATTATGGGAAGGCTTGAGTTGGCAAGAGATTGAAGCTCGCTTTCCGCTGGAAGCAGTCCGATGGCTTCAGGAGTTTCCCATGCACAGCGCTCCGGAAGGAGAATCGTATGCGGACTTCACAGCAAGAATCGAGACCGCTATTGAGCCATTGCTCACAGAAGCGGTGGCCCGGACGATAGCCATCGTCACCCATCGCGGCGTCATGACCTACGCACTCACAAGCTTCTTCGGCTTCTCTACGGAGGAAGCCTGGACAAAGACCGCACCCTACGGAGCTGTGGTCATTACGACCGTCCGCCCGTACGATTGCGAGGTATTGCCGTGAATCGAAAGCATCTTGAAATCAGGGAGCTCGCGGCCTGGGGCTTTGACACTCAGGCCGACCGAGGATCGCTGGTATGTGAAGACCTTGAGGATGCCGTGCGCAAAGCGCAACACAGACTGGAAGTGCGTAATTTATATCATGCAGAATCGCCTGTTTCGACCGAAGAGACTGGAATTCAGACCGATGCGCTTGCGGCACGACGCGAGTCGATTGCTGCCAGCGGCGAATTCGATGGCCTTGTATGGCAGCCTGCGATCGTCGATTTGCGCAAGCTGATCGCTTTCCAGCGTCGCATCGGGTATGCGAACGGCGATCCATTTCCGATCGAGCAGATGGCGGGTCAGCATCGTCTTCTCGATTTGGCTCTTCCTGCGACCTATCCACGGCCGTCTTACGAGTACTCCGCAGCGCCGGACGGTAAGTCCCTCACCATTCGTACTCTGTCTCCCAATCTTACCGTTCGATTCGCATGTGGCATGGACAGCAGTCTTGACCCTATAAGGCTTGTCGCACAAACAGGAAGTCCTTACATCGAGGTTGCTTTTTATCGCGGACGGTGGTTTCTGCGTGACGGCTATCATCGTTCGTTTTTGCTCCTGAATCAAGGTGTCCGCCTTGTGCCGGCTGTCGTTGTATGCGTTGAGACGCTTGCCGACCTTGGAGCCATCGGCCATAAGTTCTTCACGGAAGATATTCTGTTTTCCGAACAGCCCCCGATGGTGACGGATTTTCTCGATGAAGAATTGGTGATTCGCTATCATCGTCCGCTTCAGAAAAGAGTTATGCGGGTTTCAATTCAGGAACTGCGGGAGCCGGTGCAGGCCGACTGCCGGGAAGGAGAGGGCATATGAGCATTGCGACAAAGACAGGCGACGGAGGCCAGACCAGTCTCGCCGGAGGCATGCGCGTATCGAAGGCCGATCTGCGCGTTGAGGCATATGGAACAGTCGACGAATTGAACTCAGCTCTGGGATTCGCTCGAAGCATCTGCACCAATACAGAGATTTGCACGGCCGTGCATGAGATTCAGAAGACATTGTTTCGTGTCGGTTCGGCGCTCGCAACTCCGCCTGAGAGCAAGAAAGCCGCGCCGCCACTTAGCGCGGAGGATGTGGACCGGCTTACGGAGAGGGTTCAGGTCATAGAAGCAAAGGAAGGGATTCTTTCGGATTGGTCGCTGGCCGGCGCGCACACCGAAGTTGCGGTTTTTGAGATGGCGCGCACCGTCTGCCGCCGCGCCGAGCGCTGCATCGTTCGCCTGGCGGAGAGCGGCGAGGAGATTCACGCGCCTGTCCTGGCTTACATGAATCGCCTCTCGGATCTGATCTGGATGTTTGCGCGGCAGATCGAGCTTGAGGCTCAAGTGGACTCCCGTTTACGCGACGACAAGAAAGAAGGTGGGCGATGGTCGAGAGCATGGTAGTGGATTGTCAACTCCTGTTGCGAGAGGAAACGCGATGACGGCTCGTGCCATTATGGTGCTGGGCACCAGTTCGCATGTGGGCAAGTCGCTGGTGACTGCCGCACTGTGCCGCATCTTTGCGCGGGCAGGTTATCGCGTGGCGCCGTTCAAGTCGCAAAACATGTCGCTGAATTCGGCGGCTACTCCGGACGGTCACGAGATTGGGCGCGCTCAGGCGCTGCAGGCCGAAGCTGCCGGGATTGCGCCATCCATGCATATGAATCCGATTCTCATCAAGCCCAGCAGCGATACCGGCGCGCAGATTGTGGTGCGTGGCAAGGTCTGGCGCAACCTCAATGCGCGCAACTATCAGGAAGTTACAGTTGCCACGTTGTTGCCGATTGTGGAGGAGAGTTATCGCATCCTCGCCGCGCAGAACGACATCATCGTGCTGGAGGGCGCCGGATCTCCGGCCGAGATCAATCTGAAAGAGAACGACATAGTGAATATGCGCATGGCGAAGATGGCCAATGCGCAGTGCTTGCTGGTGGGAGACATCGACCGCGGCGGCGTCTTCGCATCCCTGCTGGGGACCTGCGAGCTGCTGGATGACGACGAGCGCGACCGCATTGCCGGATTCGTCATCAACAAGTTTCGCGGCGATGTTTCGCTGCTTTGGCCCGGGATTCGCATGATCGAAGAGCGTATAGGCAAGTCGTGCATGGGAGTGATTCCATATCTTGGGCAATTATCGCTGGATGAAGAAGACAGCGTTGGCTTCGATCAACGCGATCAGGCGCCGTGGACTGAGAAGACGGCCTCTCCGCGAAGATTGCAGATCGGCGTGATTGCCTTTCCGTCTTTGTCGAACTTCACCGACTTCGATCCTCTTGAAGCAGAACCCACCGTGGCTTTGCGGCATTTTCACGATCTCAGCGGCATGGAGTTGGCGGATGTAATCATCCTGCCCGGCAGCAAGCAGACAACCGACGATTTGCGCTGGTTGCGGGAGCGCGGATTTGAGCAGGCGCTCCGGGAGCATGTGCGCAAAGGCGGACTGATCGCAGGCATCTGCGGCGGATTTCAGATGCTGGGAAAAGAGATTATCGATCCAGAGGGGATGGAACGCGCGGGAACTGAAGAGGCTCTCGGCCTGCTCCCGGTACGAACGATCATGGCGCACGATAAAGTAACCGTTCCAGCACAAGGAATGCTTGGGAACGACTCTCTGTTCCGCCAGCCAATCGATCGCTGCGAGGTGAGAGGATACGAGATTCACTTGGGCACAACGGAGTATCTTGACGGAGCGAAGCTGTTTGCATCCATCGTTCGCGAGAGCGATGGAGCGCAGACACATTCCGATGGATGCGTCTCGGCCGATGGGCGTATCTTCGGCACATATCTGCATGGGATCTTCGATCACGATGCGTTCCGGCATGAATTCCTGCGTGCAGCGCGCGCATCGCTTCAGATGAGCGCTCCGCTGAAACTGGTCGCGTGGAGTGAACAGCGGCGGCAACAGTTGGACCTGCTTGCGGATGCATTTGGCAGCGCGCTCGATCTCGATGCCATCTTTCAAATGATCGGCCTGCCGCGTTGCGCGGATCGAGCCGGCAGGAGGCCTGCCTGATGCAGCCTGAAATACTAGCTGCCGCATATATGCTGGACTGCTGCGTAGGCGATCCGGAATGGATGCCGCATCCAGTGCGGTTGATCGGTTGGAGCATTGACGCTTCCGAGCGGGCTCTTCGCCGTCGCGGTTCCGGGGCGCAGTTTGATTTTTTTGCCGGCGCATTTCTTGCAATAGGCATTTCTGCTCTCTCTGCGTTGAGCGCTTATGCGGTCTTGAAGCAGGCGCGACGCACGCATCGAGCGCTTGGCATCTTCGCGGAAGTGTGGTTGGCATCCACCTGTCTGGCAACGCGCAACCTGCTCGATGAGGCTGCTGAAGTCATACGGGCATTGGAAGCAGGTGAGACCGCACGAGCGCGTCTGCGCCTTGCGCGCATTGTTGGCCGGGATACCGATGAACTGGACGAAGGGGAAATCTCCAGAGCCGTTGTGGAGACACTTGCCGAAAGCCTGTCGGACGGCATCGTAGCGCCGCTTTTTTATCTGGCAATCGGCGGCGTTCCCCTGGCGATGGCCTATAAAGCGGTCAATACGCTCGATTCGACGATCGGACATAAAGATGAAAGATACTTTTACTTCGGCAAGGTAGCGGCACGCATGGACGATGCCGCGAACTACATTCCGGCGCGCGTTTCGGCGCTGCTGCTCTGTTGCGCTGCCGGATTCATTCCGCTGGCCAGCGCACGTCGCGGCGGGCAAATATGGCTTCGGGATGGCGACAAGCATGACAGTCCGAATGCGGGACAAGTGGAAGCGGCAATGGCCGGCGTGCTCGGAGTCCGGCTTGGTGGAACGAACCGGTATGCAAACGAAGCGATTGAGTCTGCGCATTTGGGAAAGGAATATCCTGCGCCCGGCCGGAGCGCCGCGCGGCGCGCATGGAAGACCGTGGCTCTGGCCTCTCTGCTTGGATTTGGCGCAGCGCTGTTGTTGACGCGGAGACGAAAAGATGCCTGACAAGTTTATGCCTGCGCATGGAGGACAACTGCGTGAATTGGCCGCGGCCTTCAACCTGGAGGAAAGTACGCTGCTCGATTTCAGCGCCAGCATTCATCCAATTCCACCCTCCGACGCTCTCGTCGCTGCGCTTTGCGAAGCAATCCATGCACGCAGGATTATGACCGCGTATCCGGATATGCACTACACGGCTCTGAAGCAGGCAATTGCCGAGTATGCGCAGGTGGACATGCCGGCGATTGCGATTGGTCATGGCGTGATGCAATTGCTCGGTGCGGCCGTCCATGCGCTTGGCCCGCGTAAATGCCTTATTCCGGTTCCAGCCTTCGCCGAATACCGCAGTGTGCTCGGCGTTTGCGGTGTAGAGTGCAGCCCTTTATGCGTGACTCAAGAGGAAGGGTTCTGGATAAATCCGGAGCGAGTGATTGACGAGTTGAAGGCCACCGGCGCACAGGCTGTGTTGCTGGCCAATCCGCAAAGCCCGTCCGGGTGTCTTATGCCCGCGGAGCAATTGCTTCGACTGTATGAAGCAGCGTTTGCGCTGGGCGTATCCACCATCGTCGATGAAGCTTTTATCGATTACGTTCCGGCAGAGAGCCTTTCTCAACAGGCCGCGAAGTTGCCTGGACTCGTCGTCTTGCGCTCATTGACAAAGTTTTTTGCCATGCCGGGATTACGCGTGGCCTACGCGATTGCCTGCCCGGAGACGCGTATTGCAATGGCGAGTTCGGTGCCGGCATGGTCTGCGGGTTCGATTGCCGCGGAAGCAGCGCGATTGGCATTGCAGGATCGGGCTTCGATTGCTGCAACCCGCGAGATGAATGCCCGGGAGCGCCGCTGGCTGGCGGATCAATTGCACTCGCTGGGCTTGCGCGTCTTTCCGAGCGCGGCCAATTATCTGCTGGTAAAGATCGATGAAAATCGAAATGGCCCTGAGTTCTGGAAACAGCTTATTGTCGAGCATCGCGTCGTCCTTCGGTCTTGCGCTAATTTTGAAGGCCTGGATGAACATTATTTTCGCATCGGGGTGCGCACCCGCATCGACAATCAACTTTTGGTAGAGGCATTCGCGGCAGTGCTGCGATCTTCATCCAAGACGCGTCAGCGCATTGTGTAGACGCTGGCCGTGCACGTTTTCATGGCGCTTATGGAGCAGTTTCTGCGATTGCAATAAAAACGAAAGCTCCGTCGATAAGGAGTGAGGAGAAGTGCGAGTTGAATAAACGGTGGCAGTTACTTACGATTTTTGGGTTGTTCTTTTCAGTAGCGGCAGCGGTTGCCCAGAGTTCTGTATCCTCGTTGCGAGGCGACGTGACCGATCCTTCCGGTGCGGCAATTGTCGGCGCCCAGGTGGTTCTGGAGAATACAGCGACGGGGTTCGCAAACTCGCGCTTGACGGACTCATTGGGCGAATACAGGTTTCACCAAATCCCCTCCGGAACTTATACGATCTCGGTTACGGCCAGTGGATTCGCCTTGCAGTCGAAGGTTGCCGAGTTGCTGGTCAATCAACCGGCAACCGTGAGATTCTCGCTTTCCGTGCAGGCACTGCATTCCGTGGTGGAAGTTAGTGCCCTTGCCTTGAATCTGGTAGACGCAAGCATGGGCGATGCGGTAAACAATGCAACGATTCAGTCGCTTCCCATGGAGGGACGCAACGTTCCGGATTTACTCAGTCTTCAGCCGGGAGTGGTATATCTCGGCTTTAGTAACAACCAGATCTCCGACAGCCGCAGCGGAGCCTCGGCGGGCGGACGCTCCGACCAGGGAAATATCACTCTGGATGGCGTGGACAATAACGATGAGGTAAGCGGTTACGCTTTTGCCGGAGTACTTCGCTCGACGCTCGACTCCGTCGCGGAGTTTCGCGTAACCACCGGCGGCTATGGGGCTGATAGTGGGCGCTCCTCTGGCGCGCAAGTCGGCTTGCTCACCAAAAGCGGCACGAATGAACTCCACGGCAGTCTTTATGAGTACAACCGGAGTTCGCTGGGCGAGGCAAACGACTGGTTTAATAAGCAGGCAGAGTTATCGAATGGGTTGCCGAACGTGCCTGGAAAACTGATTCGCAATACCTTCGGCGCATCGCTCGGCGGCCCGATCAAGAAAGACAAAGCCTTCTTTTTTATCAATTACGAAGGCCAGAGGACTGCGGAAAATCAGCAGGAAACGCTGACGGTACCTACGGCTTCGCTGCGCGCCGGAACGATTCAGTATTACCACACGGACCTCGTGAGCCAAGTTACGAGTATTATCGCGCTCGACTCAGATTCGATCGCCAAGATGGATCAGAAATGCGCGAAGGCGCCCAATAACACCTGTCCGTGGGGACCGGGCGTGGACCCTAACGTGCTCGCGGTACTGAACCAGTATCCGAATACAAACAGCTCTGCCCGTGGCGATGGTCTGAATACGGCTGCCTACACCTGGTCCGCTCCCGATCCGGCATCGTTGAATACCACCATTGCACGCTTCGACTATATGCCGTCGAAGCACAACTGGCTGTTTGCCAGAGGCAATCTGCAAGACGACAGAAACAGCGGCGTGCCGCAGTTTCCCGGAGACCCGGCCAGCGCGATCAACTTTGATAACAGCAAGGGATTTGTCGTGGGAGATACCTGGAACGTCTCTTCCAATCTCATTAACAATCTGCATTACGGTTTCACCCGCCAGGGCAGCGCCAGCCGCGGCATCGGTCAG
>Ga0182030_10009595_pt1 | contig 19798 bp, 23 predicted proteins | sample 812S3MmetaG_FD_121299 | JGI IMG/M metagenome (GOLD analysis project Ga0182030, IMG submission 121299) | Permafrost microbial communities from Stordalen Mire, Sweden - 812S3M metaG (Illumina Assembly) | ecosystem: Environmental > Terrestrial > Soil > Wetlands > Permafrost | place: Sweden... | reverse complement strand
GCGGCGCGCGGCGGCATCAAGACGGTGCTGATCCCCGAGGACAACGCCAAGGATCTCACGGAGATTTCCGATGCGATCAAGGGCGGCATGGAGATCATTCCGGTCGCCCGCCTCGACGACGTGATCTCTCAGGCATTGGTGCGGCCGCCGGTGCCGATCGTCTGGGAAGAGGACACCAAGGTGCCGGTCAAGCCTGCTGACACGGCGGACGAGGCCCCGGGCGGCCTGACCGCGCACTGAGCCTTTCCCAAATCGACCATAGCGGCGCCCTCCGGGGCGCCGTTTTTTTGAGGCGATGCACGGCTTGCGCCGGGGGGCGGGGCGGCGCTAAACAGGAGGCGAGGGCGGTCGGCGTGGCGGGCTCGAGCATCTCGTGGACACCGCGAGGATCGCGCAAGCCAGTTTGCCGAGATGCGCCGGGTTTTGTCGGGGGTTTCCGGCGCGGCGTCGGAAACTTGTCGAGCAGCCAGTGAGGGCGATTAGCTCAGCGGTAGAGCGCTTCCTTTACACGGAAGATGTCGGCGGTTCGATCCCGTCATCGCCTACCATTTCAGCGCCGCGCGGCAACGGCCGCTTTGGTTGCCGGCCGCGGCGTTAGAGCAACGACAGAAATACAATCGCCAGCACGACCAGCCACGCGACAATGACCAGGGAAGTCATCGCGCCCGCGGCTATTCTGGCTTTTTCTTTCGTGGTGTCACCGCGCACGCCACGCCTCGGTCGGGGGTTGCCCCTGCCTTCAACGCGGTGACGCGCATCGCAACCTGGCCCGGCCGCCGGCATCACGGTTTGTTAATGCGACTCGTTCAGCCTGTCGGGAAAAGCCTCGGGTGGAGCGCCATCCAAGCCGCCGTTGGTCCGGACACCAGCGGCGGCTTTCATTTTCGCGCTGTCTTCAGCTGGCGGCCTTTGCCACCCGTCCATTGCCAGCGCATTTCTTGCACTGCGCGGGATAGATTTTGCGGCCCGGCTGCGCCGGTTGCCGTACTATTGGAAATCCCGTGCCATTGCAGGCCGGACATTTATGCTCGGTCGGATTGCTGGATAGCTTCTTCATTTAGATCCCTTCGGGGCGCAGCCACGGTGGCTGCCTTTTTCATCTGCGTCCATTGCGGATTAGCCGAGACTATAGACAACAGCTGTCCCGGCCCGCAACGCCAGACCGCGCTTGGCGCGGCCGGTGCTCGACCAGGACGACCTCAATCCCGACTACCGCCGGGGTTCGCGCTGCGGTCGCGGCAGCGAAGCTGGGCGGGTCCCTGACATCGGCGACGACGCCTTTAGTCGGAAGTCGGCAGCTGACGCATGGTAAACTCGATCCGACCGTCGGAGAGCTGCCGCCAGTTTTCCACGACCGCCGTGAATCCGGCCTGCGGAAACTGGTCGAGGATTTCACGGGCTTTGCGACGGGCCGCGTCAATAGGCAGCGTGAATTTCTGCGGCGGCGCGCCGGACATCCGGTCTGCCAAATCGCGGGGACGAACGAGCATGTCGGACCTCCCATTGGCCTCTAGCAATGCGGATGATGAGCGCCTTTTCGGGAAACGAAAGCCTGGGCGATGGTCGCAACTGGCCTTATCCCCGCTAATCACCGGGCGTGCCCTGCGCCTGGCCGCGCCCGCGCCGACGGTCACGTTCTAATTTGCGGTCACACCGGTCTTGGCGTGCGGCTTGGCCGCAGCGTCCTTGGCGACGGATTTGGGAGCTTCCAGGCTGCGCGCGCTGCCCCAGGGGTCGGCAGGGGGCTGGTCGGGGATGTTGCCGAGCGATTTCTTGTAGGCTTTGTCGGCGGCCTTGTCGCTGGCGAGTTCCTGCGGCGTCTTGCCTGGATCACCCGTCGGTTTGGGCGCGTGTTGCGCGTATGCCGGTCCGGCCAGTAACGCGATCATCGCTGCGGCGCAGAAAACCTTCATTTGCATCCTCCCTCGTCGACCGCAGTTCCGGTTTCGATATCTCGTTCGCGCACCGAATCATCAGCCGATAAAATGATGGATTTCGTTGAGTCCCACCACGCCCGCAACGATCAGATAGATGGCGATGATGTAATTCAACAGCGTCGGCGCAATCAGGATCAGCACGCCGGCCAGAAGCGAGATCAGCGGCGTGATGTGGGCTACGGTGAGCGTCATTCGAAACTCCCTGGTGGCGGACTTTGGCCGTCGGTTCTGGTTAGCACAAATTGCGACGGCGCACGACGGCAGGTCAGGGATCGCCGCCCTAATCCGACGATCGAATCGCCGGGGCAGCCGGACCGAACCTATAGGGCCTCGGTGCTGTTCCGAGCCTCAAATTCTAGTGGCATTGCGCGGTTCGGCAAGGGCCGCTGTAATCGCCGCATGGGCGGCCCAACGCGACGGCGCATGTTCGGTGATCGGGTCAGGGGCGCGCAGCTCCGCGCCGAGCATGCGCGCGAGCGCGCCAGGCTTGCCTCCCGCGAAGCCGATGCCGCCGAATGCCTGCTGTGGTCGGAACAGATGGAAGGCTTTGGCGGTCCGGCGCAGCCGTCGCCGACCCTCGCGCAATGCCTCAATGGCGGTTACGGCTGGCTCGAGGTGATGTGCCATCGCTGCGAAACCCGCGCCAGCCTGCCGCTGGATGCGATCCGGCGTCCGCGCGACACGCCGATCTGGAAGCTGGAGGCGGCGCTGAAATGCCGTTCCTGCAGGAAGGGGCGATACGCGCCGCCCGTGCATATGATCAAGCTCACCCGGGCGCGCGAGATTGCACCCTATGCGTGGGTGCATCCCGATGATGACGACAGGCGGTGAGCGACGCGTGCCAGGTGCCGGCCTGGCCTAGAGCCGGTTGATGATTTTTTCGGCCGCAGATTTTGCCTCCGGTTCGGAAGCGAAATCATCTGGGGTCACCAGGCTGAACACGGTGCGGCCTGGCAGCGGCGCGCCTGAGCGCCGAATAGGGGTTATCGCCGCGCGCCAATAGCCCGGCCTGCGCTCGTAGGTGACAATCGAGAATTGGGTGATGTCGGCCAAATCGCCTCCGACCCAGACCCCGCACCCGTTATGCCACGATGTCAACGCCCAAGCGGTGGCCGCTGGCTGCCGAAACGGTCGCAGTTGTGGCCGCCGGCGCCACGGGCGCGCCGCTGCCGATCCCCGGCCTGCCGCTATTTCAAAAGCCGCAACAGGGCGCGGCCCGCTGCGCTATTCAACTCCTTGCCGTCCAGGGTTCCGTCGTGATCGGGGTCGGCGGCGGCAAAGCGCTGCTCGACCACGGCAAGATATTCATCCTTGGTGAGGGTGCCGTCATGGTCGGGATCGGCGGCGGCGAACTGCTTGGCGGACAGCCTGTTGGCCAGTTCACGCCTGTCGAGCGTGCCGTCATGGTCGCTATCCAGTCGGTCGAATGCCGCTGCCGCCGCCGTCCTGGCTTCGGCGAGGTCGATCGTGCCGTCATTGTCGGTATCGAACATCTTGATCGGCGTGATGCGGCCGGCTTTTGCCAGAGCGGGCCATGCGGCGGCCAGCAGCGTCCCGAGCGTCAATGAAAAAGCTACCGTACGGCGCGATATCATGGTGCGACCTTTCCCGTGAGTGCTGCAACACGGCGAGAACCCAGCCAGCGACGGCGAACTGCTCGCCCTGGCCGCTAGATAATGAGACTGAATCCCACCGTCAACCTGGAGTGGATGAAGCGGGGTATCAGTACGCAGGGGCTTTCGATCGAAGCACGATCGCCTGGGAATACTGGATCGCCCCGTCATCACCGATCGCGTCGGGACAGGCGACGGGCGATGACGGCCGCAGCGCGCCGCCTTGGGTATTCATACGCAAACGCTCCTTAGCGCCGCATTAGGACAATCGCGGTCTGATGACCGAACATACCGGATCGCTGCCTCGCTTCAGTATGAGGGGGTTCGGCAAGCCGGTTGCACTGACGGTTCTTCGCGATGAAGGACCGGACCCCTGCGGTTGAGATGCGCGTAATGAGTAATTCCAGATCGGGCAAACCGGCCCGCGTATTTGATCGCCGACGACGATCCCTGCGTTGTCGGGGCGCTCGTCAAGCGATGCAGCCGCATGGGATTTGAGGAGTCCTGGGGGGCGGTCTCCCCAATCATCGGGACTGAGCAATATTGGGCAGCATTCCAGCAGTAACGGGCGCACGCTCAGACGTTGTCGCGCCGCCCGCGACCGTCTTCGGCGACGGAGAGTATTGTGCTCCCCCCTGGCGCCCCATGGGACTTTGCGCCAGAACGAGGTCCGGATGAACAAGTCTGCCAAGAGCACGTTCGACGCTCAGGAGTTTCTCGAAAACCTTGGCACAGGCAAGACCATCCTCAGCTTCAAAAGGAATCAAAAGGTGTTCGGGCAGGGCGACGCCGCCGACACGGTGTTTTACATTCAAAAGGGCAGGATCAAACTCACGGTGCAGTCCAAACACGACAAGGAGGCTGTGGTCGGCGTCCTGGGGCCCGGACAATTCTTCGGCGAAGGCTGCATGAACGGCCATCCGCTGCGCATCGGCACCACCACGGCGATGGAAGACTGCGTCGTCACCGCGATTACCAAGCAGGCGATGAAAGCGGTATTGCACGACCAGCCGAAGTTTTCCGAGTTGTTCGTGGCGTATCTTTTGACCCGCAACAGCCGGATCGAAGAGGACCTGATCGACCAGCTCTTCAATTCCAGCGAGCGGCGGCTGGCCCGCATGCTGCTGCTGCTCTCGCAATTCGGCAAGGAGGGCGCGCCGCAGCTGATCAGTCCGAACATCAGCCAGGCAACCCTGGCCGACATGATCGGCACCACCCGGTCGCGGGTCAGCCACTTCATGAACAAGTTCCGCAAGCTTGGCCTGATCAGCTACAATGGGCACATCGAAGTCAACAGTTCGCTGCTGGACGCGGTGCTGCGCGACAAGCCGGAACTGAAGGAGGATGAGTAGCCCACTCTCACCTCTGCCGGCAGCGCGGAAGAACGAGTCGTCCCCGCGAACGAACGCAGGACCCATACGCCGAGGAATTTCGTTTCGGCGCCGGAGCAGAGGTCTTTCTTCGCTTTTGAGGCCAGGGGTGATGGGTCCCTGCGTTCCGCAGGGACGACGCGCTCAGAGTTATGCACGCGCCCCACTCAACGAGCGGTTTAATTCAGCCATATGCGAGAGCCTGCCGCGCGCGGGCCACGTCCGCAGCCGGCGCTGCAAGACAATCGATTTTCGGCGTGATAGTTTGATCCAAGGCTGGAAAGCCGCCAGTCCAGCCCTCAATCTTTCCGTGGATCGGCCGCAGCGGTCAGACGAGCGGATGTCATCGGAGCCAGGGCGCATGCAACCACCGACCGGTCATGAAGGGAACGCCGACCAGATCGCCTACTGGAACGGACCGGGCGGCCAGCACTGGGCCGATCGCCAGCAAGTGCAGGACATCCTGCTGGCGCCGGTGGCCGATATCCTGATCGATCGCGCCAGGCCGGCACCGGGCGAGCGGATCGTCGATGTCGGATGCGGCTGCGGCGCCACCACGTCGGCACTGGCGCAACGCGCAGGCCCCACCGGGCATGTCCTCGGCATCGACATCTCGTCGCCGATGCTGGCGCGGGCGAGGCAGCTTGCGCCGGCAGGCCTGCCGGTCGATTTCGAGCTTGCCGATGCAACGGTGTACCCGTTCGCTTCAGCCAGTTTCGACCTGCTGGTGTCGCGGTTCGGCGTGATGTTCTTCGCCGAGCCGGTGCTCTCCTTTGCCAATCTGCGCAAGGCGCTGCGGCCGAGGGGCCGGCTGGCCTTCGCCTGCTGGCGGGAGCCGCGCGACAATCCATGGCTGATGCTGCCGCTTCAGGCGGCCTACCAGCATGTCCCCAAACTGCCGCAGCTCGGACCCGAGGAACCCGGTCCGTTCTCCTTTGCCGCCGAACCGCGGGTCAACAGGATTTTGAGCGAAGCCGGATATTCCGGGATCGCCCTGGAGCGCTGTGATCTGGTGCTCGATGTCGCGATCGGCCGCGGTCTCGACGCGGCGGTGGAAGGTGCGCTCGAAATCGGCCCGGCGAGCCGCGCGCTCGAGGGCCAGCCGCCGGATCTCCGCGCCGCCGCCGCCCGATCGATCCGCGAGGCGCTGGCGCCGTTCGCGCGCGGCCAGACCGTGCCGCTCGGTGCATCGATCTGGATCGTGACCGCGTCAGCCTGAGCTCAGCAGCGCACTCCCATCGTGCCCCGGACGCGGCGCAGCACGCCGCGCTTGCGGCGTGGTGCGCCGCAGAGCCGGGGCCCATAGGCTGCAGCGAAAAACAGTGGGTCCCGGCTCTGCGGTGCATCGCTGAAGAAGCGCTGCACCGCGTCCGGGACACGAGGCTACCCCCGCTCTGCGTCCCTGCGCGCCAACCGAAAATGCTCTCGCCTCAAGCCCGCTCTTCCCAGATCATCGCCAGATGGACGATGGTCTGTACCGCCTTTTCCATGTCCTGCCGGCTGACCCATTCCAGCCGCGAATGGAACGCGTGTTCGCCGGCAAAGATGTTGGGGCAGGGCAATCCCATGAACGACAGCCGCGAACCGTCGGTGCCGCCGCGGATCGAGGTCTTGACCGGTGTCAGGCCGCTGCGGCGGATCGCCTCCATGGCATTGTCGACGAGCTCTGGATATTGGTCGATCACCTGCTTCATGTTGCGGTATTGCGGCTTGATCTCGAGCCGCCAGGTCGAGCGCGGATAGCCCGTCATCACCTGCTTGACGATGCCCTCGAACAGGGCTTCCTTCTCCTGCAGCCCGGCATCGGTGAAATCGCGCACGATGAAACCGAGCGTGGCCTGCTCCAGAGTGCCGGAAATGCCGATCGGATGTAAAAAACCCTGCCGCCCTTCGGTGGTTTCCGGCGAACAGGTTTCTTTGGGCAGGCGATCGACGATGGCGGCGGCGATCTTGATCGCGTGCTCCATCTTGCCCTTGGCGAAACCGGGATGGGTGCTGACGCCCTCGATGGTCAGGGTGGCGCCGTCGGCGGAAAAGGTTTCGTCCTCGATATTCCCCGCGGTTTCGCCGTCGATGGTATAGGCAAAGTCGGCGCCGAGCTTTTTCAGGTCGACCTTGTCGACGCCGCGGCCGATCTCTTCGTCGGGCGTGAACAGGATCTTGATCGTGCCGTGCCTGATCTGCGGATGGTCGAGCAGGAACTGCGCCGCGTCCATGATTTCGGCGAGGCCCGCTTTGTTGTCGGCGCCGAGCAGCGTGGTGCCGTCCGACGTGACGATGTCATGGCCGATCTGGTCCAGCAGCGCCGGTTGGTCGGCGACCCGGATGATCTGGGTCGGGTCGGCCGGCAGCACGATGTCGCCGCCGCGGTAATTCCTGACGATCTGCGGCCTGACATTGCGGCCGCTGCAGTCGGGCGAGGTGTCCATATGCGAGCAGAAACAGATCACCGGGACTTTCCGGTCGGTATTCGCCGGGATGGTCGCATAGACGTAGCCGAATTCGTCGAGATGGGCGTCGGCGAGGCCCATCGCCCGCAGCTCGGCTGCGAGCAGGGCACCGAGGTCCTTCTGCTTTGCGGTGGAAGGGCAGGTCGCCGACGCCGGGTCCGACTGGGTGTCGATCACCACATAGCGCAGAAAGCGCTCGGTCACGGTATGCGTGAATGTCAGGGGCGAAGCCACAGGCAAGACCACGGCAAGGAGGGGAAAGCTTCAACGACCGCATCAGCGTCATCCCGGTAGCCGCGTGGCCGCGCCGGAATGACGCCAGGCAAATAGGAGGCGCGTCGGTCAGACCGCTTCCTTGAGCTCCTTGGCGGCGCGGAAGGCCACCTTCTTGCTGGCCTTGATGTGGATCGCTTCGCCGGTGGCAGGGTTGCGGCCCATGCGGGCGGCCCGCTTGCGCACCTGCAGGATGCCGAGACCGACGATGCGGATGCGCTCGCCCTTCTTCAGATGCTTGGTGATTCGGCCCACCAGATCGTTCAGAATGGCTTCGGCGCTCTTCTTCGACAATTCGTGCTCTTCCGAGATCGCTGCTGCGAGATGCTTGAGCGTCACGGTGGTCGGGGTGGCTGCTTTCTTGGCCATTTTAGGCCCTCCTCGTTGTTGATGGCTTGGGAAACCAAGACGTAGCAGGCCTTAAACGATTCGGGGGGCGGCTGACTACGCTGTTTTGCCTGTAAACAGCGCCTTATTTGCATCGGCATCGCAAAAATGCCCGACTGGCAGCGGGATTCGCAACAACCTTGACTTGGATAGGTGGTCCCTTTAAGTCCCACACCTCGCGGGTTTTGCAATCACGCGGGAGTAGCTCAGTTGGTTAGAGCGCCGGCCTGTCACGCCGGAGGTCGCGGGTTCGAGCCCCGTCTCTCGCGCCAGTCATTTCAATGACTTAGCCGCCGCCGTCTCCAACAGCGTCATAAAGTCCGGGGGCAGCGATGCTTTTGGGCGGTTTTCGTTCCAGAATCCTGGCAGATGCCTATGTCGGGGATGAATAAATCTGGCTCGCTCCTGGTGTCCCGCGCCCGATTCAAAAGTGCTGGGCTCTGCACCCAGAATGGACGAGCCGGCTCTTTCAAGATGTCCGCAGGCTATTATCCTGCAGCCATTTGCTCCCGGATTCATTGACCCCAAACCATCCGGCGGTGTCGCCGGATATATCAATGATGAGCAACTGATCCTGAACTCCCATGCGCGGTTTCAGCCGGTCTCGTATCGCGCCCGGCGTATAAGCGCTTTGCACGATCCAGATGGTTTCAAGGTGATGCCACCAGGCGCCAAGAGATTGTATGGCTTTGACGAGGTCATCATACGCATTGCCCGTCGGAGAGTGAACGTCATAGCCGATCAGTATCGTGGCCAAGCGGGGCCTTTCCATCAAACGCCTCAACGCCTGGTGCTCGGGTCCGTTGGCGCCTCCTGAAAGGAATTTTTCGATCTCGATATACGATGCGTGACCGCCGGATGGCGGGTTCGGACGGTGCATCACGGTCCGCACGCCGGTTTCCGGAGCGCGCGTCAGGCACCACGAGTCGCCGTTGCTGCTTTCGTAAATGAGTTCGATTTCGGCGGCAGCCAGGTTTTCTTCAGATTGTCTGCCCAGCACATATCTAAATGGGCCCTGAATTGGATATTTGCGCATCAGCTGAAATTGAGCGGCCGGATTCTTCTTCCAGATCGCTAGCTCGGCGAACGTGACGTTGATCGTCCCATCCCGAAACGGAAAGTCGCCGGCTTCCTGCACGTTGTTGAGATCGCCCCAGGATATGTTCATGGCAATCTAATGGGGCGGGCATCATTCCGTTCCATTGTCATAGGTAGTATGGGCAAAATGCGAGTATCCTGGATTGCCGTCCCAATCGAGTGAACCTCCAGAGCGGGCCAATTCAGTGCCGAGGAGATCCCGGCGCTCTCTCGCTCGCGCCGGGACGATGTCCTTCCCGATCGGCGCAAAGGAACTATCTGCCCCAGACCACCGGCGCTCTGCGCCAGACACCGGGCGGCGGCGGAGGAGGCGGCCCGATGTCGCGCTGCCAGACCCTGCCGTCGTCGAACTGAATCCGCATTCCGTCGGGCGAATAGACCGCGCTCTCGTTGCGCGCGTCGATCCAGATCCGGCTGTCCGGCGCGGTCACGTCGGGCCAGGCGCGGTAGGAGTCTCCGGTCTCCGTCACAAGGTTCAACTGATCTCCGTTCTGGGTGACGAAAGCCGGAGCGCCCAGAAAACCATCGCGGCAATCCTGGATGCACCTGTAAGTGCCAGTGAGGTTGATCGATTGCGCCGAGGCACCGCTGGCAAACGCGGCGACAGCACCCATAACAACAAGCGGCAGACATCTCATCGGATCACTCCATCGCTACATGGTCGGATTGGCACACCGGCGCTTCGTGGCCGCCTCCGGCTGCGAATGACGCAGTCGGACCAGCCTTGGCTCGTAGTCCTCGGCGACATAAAATCCGGAACGCCGCTGTTTGTTCCGAGGTTCCCCGCCCGGGGAGAAAGTTCCAGAAAGTGGTTCCCGGTTCTATCGTCGCGGTCTGGCCCGGAACGGCTGCGGCTCCCAAACAGCGAGGCGCGGCGGCCCCTCGCAGGAGGCCGCCCGAAGGCCGCCGCGTTCGCTATCAAGATCGCGGATTTGCGCTTGGCTGGCGGATTGCCGACGTCTCCGAACTGGTCACCGCCTCGGATTTCGGCGTCGTGGCCGGTGCCTGCCGCTTCAGTCGGGCGCGGGCGAGTGGAGCCGCTCGATCAGCGCCAGACGCTCGTCGTATACGCGCTTGAGCCCTTCGATCACTTCCAGCCGCTCGTCGCAGATCCGCTGCAGCTTGGTATCGCGATCCTCGAGGCCTGCGATTGTTCGCTGCTCGAAGTCATCCGGCCAATGCGGCGCGGCGGCGCCCTTCGGCTTAGCGGTCTTTTTTCGGCAACTTTCGAATCCACTCGCGGTTTGGCTCCAGAGCGTTCGGTGCCGCGGCTCCCTAAACCAAAGGCCGCCCAAAGGCGGCCGCGTTGGCTATCTATCGAGATCCCGGATTTGCGCTTGCCTAGCGCACCACCGACATGTCCGAACTGGTCACGGCCACCGGCTTGCCGGCCTTCACGACGCGCGCGGTCTGGGTGTAGTCCGCATCCGGATTGCTGCGCGCCGAGATGCCGAAGATGGCCACCGCCAGGCCTGCCACCAGCGCCACCACGACGATTTTCAGGTGCGTCGAACGATCCGCTGAATGAAGGGAATGGTTCATCTGAGCCTCCTCGCGTTCTGGCCGCCGCGTTGGTAGCGTTAGCGTTACCCCCCGGCTGTTTCACGATGGTTTCGTGCGGTCGCCAAAATGGTTTCGTCGGCATTTTTTGCGCCGCTTGCGGCCGGTGGCGGTTCGACGGAAACTGGCTTCAAGACGGGGCCACGCGCCAACGGAGGGAACCAGCCATGAAACTGACCCGCAGGGGCCTGCTCGGGGCGGCTTCCGCCGCCCTGGCGACGACAGGCCTCGGCAGGCCGGCCGGCGCCACCGCCGGGTTCGAGTTCAAACTGGGCGTCAATACGCCGGACACCCATCCGCTGACGGTCCGACTGATCGAGGCGGCGCACGCGATCGGGACGCAGTCGTCGGGCCGGCTCAATGTCACGGTATTCCCCAACAGCCAGCTCGGCGGCGATCCCGAGATGCTGTCGCAGCTTCGCGCCGGCGGCATCGACCTGCTGGCGGCGCCCAGCCTGACCTTGTCGACCCTGGTGCCGATGTCGGGACTGCCCAGCATCGGGTTCGCCTTCGCCTCCTACGACCAGGTCTGGGCCGCGATGGACGGCGAGGTCGGCGATGTCGTCCGCGACGCCATCGCCAAGGCCGGGATCGTGCCGATGCAGAAAATCTGGGACAACGGATTCCGGCAGATCACCTCCTCGTCGAGCCGGCAGTTGAACAGCGTCGAAGACCTCAGGGGCTTCAAGATCCGCGTTCCCGTGACCGCCTTGCTGACCTCCTTGTTCAGCGGGCTCGGCGCGCTGCCATCGAGCATCAGCTACAGCGAATTGTACTCGGCGCTGCAGACCCACATCGTCGAAGGCCAGGAAAACCCGCTGGCCCAGGTTTCCACCGGCAAGCTCTACGAGGTGCAGAAATATTGCGCGCTGTCGAACCACTGCTGGAGCGGATACTGGATTGTCGCCAATCGCCGCAGCCTGGCCAACCTGCCGGCCGATCTCCTGGAAATCGTCAAGCTTCAGTTCGACGCCGCGGCGCTCAGGGAACGCGCCGATCTCCAGGCCATGGACCGCTCGCTGCAGGCCGAGCTCACCGAAAGGGGCATGATTTTCAACACCCCCGATCCGGTGCAGTTCAGGGCGGCGCTGGTCAAGGCCGGCTTTTACGGCCAGTGGCAGAAGAGCTACGGCGCCGAGGCCTGGGCGCGGCTGGAGCACTACACCGGCCCGCTGACCTGATCGCGTTGCGCGACCGCGACACCGATTTCAGGCAACAGCCCCGGTGTGCGCTACATACCGGGGCTGTCACGTTGGAAATCGCAGGCGGCTGCAACATCCGTCATCACGCCATCACATTCTGTCGCCGGCCGCTGTTCATTTTTGACCTGGCTTGCGAATTTTCCCGCAGGTGCGGCGCCTGATCGCAGGCCGGCGCGCCCCGGATTAGAACTATGCACGCTTGAATGCATCGATGGCGGCCGTCTTCACGCGGGCCCGGTAGAGCGCCGAATTCCAGCGATCATCGCGGCAGCAGCATCAGCACATAGTAGCGGCGCATCGATCGCGTTGCGGCAAGCGAAATCGACCATGGTTTGCGCCGGAGTGTTATTGAGCCGGCCGCCGCTCACGCCTCGCGAATGTAGTTGCCGGCTTCGAATTCGACGGGCGTCGCGTCCTGGTCGAAGCCGACGCCGGCCGGATCGGACCCGGCGGCGATCGCCTCGAGCTGATCGCCCAGCATCCGCCGGATCATCAGGATGCCTCTGTCGCTCTGGCCGAAATGCTCATCGGAATGCAAGGTCACCGGCCCCTGGCCGACCTGCGCCTCGTAGTCGCCGGGGAATTGCTGATGTTCCTGTTCGGTCATGTCCCACCAGAACTTGCCGTTGAATTTCGAGCGCATCCGTCCGATATCGCCGCGCTGCCTGACCCGGCCGGCGACATAGATCCGGAACGAGGTGTCGTCGATCGGCAGCGTCCAGCCGATCGTTTCGACCCGGGAAAATTGCGCGACGCGCGGATTCGGCACCACCCGTAAGGTAGGCAGGACAGCCTCGGTCACCCGATAGAAAATCCTGCCGTCGTCCTGATGGCGGATCGAGCGCACGGTGACGCCGCGCTTCGACATCTCGAATTTCACTTCCGGCATCGAGGCCATCATGGAGGTGAATTGCGGGCCGCTGAACGATCCGTGCAGCACCGGGACGTGGTAGGGGTCGACCACGTTCTCGAAGTGCTGCAGCCAGTTGCAGGGAATTACGGCCGGCCCGCCGCCGCCGATCGAGCTGTCGTCGGCCTCGACGAACTCGCCGTCGTCCATTGTTTCCAGGGCCTGGTAGCGCGGCAGCACCGGCTTTTTTTCCGCAGGTCCCATATAGGCGAAGATCAGGCCGTAGCGCTCCTGAACCGGGTGCCAGGGCTGGCGCACCCGGTGCCTGAACGGGCCGCCGTCGGGCTCGCAGGGCTGCTCGAGGCAACGGCCTTCGGCATCGAACTTCCAGCCGTGATAGCAGCAGCGGATGCCGTCCTGCTCGACCTTGCCATAATAGAGCGTGGTGCCGCGGTGGCAGCAGCGCGCATGCAACAGGCCGGTCCGGCCATCCCGGTCGCGGAACAGGATGAGGTCTTCGCCGAGGGCGCGGACCTTGCGGGGGATGTCGGTGGCGTCGGCGGCAAGGCCGATCGGGTGCCAATAGCGCCGCAACAGTTCGCCCATCGGCGTGCCACGCCCGACCGCGGTTAGTTCGGTCCGGGTGACCGGCGGCCGCATCGCATAGGCGGTGCCGAGATCGCGATCCAGTCGGCTCGGACTCATCGCCGTTTCCTCCGCGCCGCAAGGCTTGGCCGCCGCGGCTGTTTTTGTATTTTGGCAAAGTGAAGGGCAGATCGATGACATTGTCAACGGTTTCAAAAGGGCTTCAATCTCCTTGGCATGCAAAGCTTTTGTTGGCACATCTTGGCCATGACCCAGAAGTCGAAGCACGCGGCTGCCGCCGCCGCGAGCCCCGAACCGGACGGCCGGCTGGCGCCGATCACGGTGATGATGTCGTCGCGGCTGATGGTGCTCGCCAATCTCCTGAAGCGCGGCGCCATTCTGCGCTATCGGCGGCTGGCCGGGCTTTCTTCGGTGGAGTTCGGACTGGTGGCGTCGCTGGGGCGGCGGCCGCCGATGAGCGTCGCCAGGCTCGCCGACGCGGTCGGCATGGACAAGGGGCAGATCAGCCGGGCGCTGGCCGGCCTGGTGGCGCGCAAGCTGGTTTCGAGGGCGGTCAACCCCCGGGACAACCGGGAAGTGCTGGTTTGCCTCACCCGCAGCGGGCTGAGCGCCCATGACACCATTGTGGCGGGCGCGCTGGAGCGCAATCGGCATTTGCTGGAACGGTTCGGCAAGGACGAAGTGATTGATTTGCTGGCGCAGATCGATCGTCTGACCGAGACCGCCGCCCAAATGCTCGAGGCGGAAAAAGATCTTCGTTGAGCAACGCAGCGCCGGTTCAATGCTCCGACATCATTGGCCGCAGCGCCGGTCGGCTGGGAGATCCTGGCGGGCAGCTGGCGCGCGTTTTTCAGGGCTTTTGCCGCCGCCGGGGGAGGGGCCATCGTCAAAATAGCTTGTCTTGCGCCCCTTGTTGCGCTGCGCTAAGCCTCAGAACAATTCCAATTAACGAATCTGCGGCAGCGCAAAACCGCGGGAAAAGGATCGCCGATGACCGGCATCTTGCAGAATTATCTTCCGCTGGTGGTGTTTGTCGCCGTGGCCGCGCTGATCGGTCTGGCCCTGCTGATCGCCCCCTTCCTCGTGGCCTTTCAGCAGCCGGATCCGGAAAAGCTGTCTGCCTATGAATGCGGATTCAACGCTTTTGACGACGCCCGCATGAAATTCGACGTGCGGTTCTACCTGGTGGCCATCCTCTTTATTATCTTCGATCTTGAGGTGGCGTTCCTGTTCCCGTGGGCGGTGGCTTTCGGGAAACTCGGCGCCACCGGCTTCTGGTCGATGCTGGTATTCCTCGCCGTCCTGACCGTCGGCTTTGCCTATGAATGGAAGAAAGGCGCGCTCGAATGGGACTGAGCCCCGCTGCCGCAGCACCACGATCGGCACCGGCGGTCGCCCCCGCCGCGACCGGCATTCTCGATCCCCGCACCGGCCAGCCGGTCGGCGCCAACGACCCTTATTTTCTCGAGGTCAATCACGAGCTGTCCGACAAGGGCTTCTTCGTCACCGCGACCGACGATCTGATCACCTGGGCGCGCACCGGCTCCCTGATGTGGATGACCTTCGGTCTGGCCTGCTGCGCGGTCGAGATGATGCAGATGTCGATGCCGCGCTATGACGCCGAGCGGTTCGGCTTTGCGCCGCGCGCTTCCCCGCGGCAATCCGACGTGATGATCGTCGCCGGCACGCTGACCAACAAGATGGCGCCGGCGCTGCGCAAGGTCTACGACCAGATGCCGGAGCCGCGCTATGTGATCTCGATGGGGTCCTGCGCCAATGGCGGCGGCTATTACCATTATTCCTACTCGGTGGTGCGCGGCTGCGACCGCATCGTGCCGATCGACATCTACGTGCCCGGCTGCCCGCCGACGGCCGAAGCGCTGCTTTACGGCGTGATGCTGTTGCAGAAGAAGATCCGGCGCACCGGAACCATCGAACGCTAAGGGTTTTGCAATGGATGACGGCAGGCTCGACGCCTTGGGGCAGACGATCGTTGGCGCGCTCGCCGGTGCGGCGACCGGTCATTCGGTCGCGTTCAACCAGCTCACAGTGGCGGTGCACGCCGACAAAATCGTCGATGTGGTAAGATTCCTGCGCGACGATCCCGGCTGCCGCTTCGTCAGCTTCATCGACGTGACCGCGGTGGATTATCCCGGCCGCGACAAGCGCTTCGACGTGGTCTACCACCTGCTGTCGCCGACGCTGAACGCGCGGATCCGGCTGCGCGCGGCCGCCGACGAGACCACCCAGGTGCCCTCGATCATCGAGGTATTTCCCGGCGCCGACTGGTTCGAGCGCGAGTGCTACGATCTCTATGGCGTGATCTTCACCGGCCATCCCGACATGCGGCGGCTGCTGACAGACTACGGCTTCGACGGCCATCCGCTGCGCAAGGATTTTCCGCTCACCGGCTTTGTCGAGGTGCGCTACGACGATCAGGAGAAGCGGGTGGTCTATGAGCCCGTTCGTCTCAACCAGGAATTCCGCAAATTCGATTTCCTCTCCCCCTGGGAAGGCGCCGACTATCCGGTGCTGCCCGGCGACGAGAAGGCGGGACTGAAGTGAGGCCGAGTGGTGAGTAGTTAAGGGGCGAATAGCGAATGGCGAGTGGCGAATAGGGATGGGTTTTGAACGAACCACCGATCAATTCGTATCGGGACCTGAGGGTATGACAGGACGCCATGACCTTGGCGGAGTCCTGCTATCGGCTGACGCGCCAATTTCCCCGCGACGAGTTGTTCGGATTGACATCGCAGATCAGGCGGGCTTCGGGGTCGGTTCCGGCCAATATCGCGGAAGGCCACGGCCGGGAGAATACCGGCAATTTCGTTCAGCACCTGCGAATCGCGCAAGGCTCGCTGAAAGAACTAGAAACCCATCTGATTTTGGCGGAGCGCGTCGGCATCCTGCCGGCGCTCGATCTGCAGACAGCTCTCACCCAATGCGAGAGTTTGGAAAAAATGGCCCGCGCCTTGCTACGGTCGCTGCAGGACAAGCCGGTGAAATAATGCCATTCGCCACTCGCCACTCGCTATTCGCTATTCGCCACTCGCCACTCGCCATTCGCCCGCAAGCGGACGCCACATCATGACCGAAGCCGCCCTCCGCAACTTCACCATCAACTTCGGGCCGCAGCATCCGGCCGCCCATGGCGTGTTGCGTCTGGTGCTCGAATTGGATGGAGAGGTCGTCGCCCGGGTCGATCCGCATATCGGCCTGTTGCATCGCGGCACCGAAAAGCTGATCGAGCACAAGACCTATCTGCAGGCGATCCCGTATTTCGACCGGCTCGATTACGTCGCGCCGATGAATCAGGAACACGCGTTCTGCCTGGCGGCGGAAAAACTGCTCGGCATCGCGGTGCCGCGCCGCGGCCAGCTGATCCGGGTCTTGTACTGCGAGATCGGGCGCATCCTGTCGCATCTGCTCAACGTCACCACCCAGGCGATGGATGTCGGCGCGCTGACCCCGCCGCTCTGGGGCTTCGAAGAGCGCGAAAAGCTGATGGTGTTTTATGAGCGCGCCTCCGGCAGCCGGATGCATGCGGCCTACTTCCGCATCGGCGGCGTGCACCAGGACCTGCCGCCGAAACTGATCGACGATATCGATGCCTGGTGTGAGCCGTTCCTCGGGGTGGTCGCCGACCTCGAACGGTTGCTGACCGGCAACCGCATCTTCAAGCAGCGCAATGTCGACATCGGCGTGGTGTCGCTGGCGCAGGCGTGGGAATGGGGTTTCTCCGGCGTGATGGTGCGCGGCTCGGGCGCGGCGTGGGATCTGCGCAAGGCGCAGCCCTACGAATGCTACGCCGAGATGGATTTCGACATTCCGATCGGCAAGAACGGCGATTGCTACGACCGTTACTGCATCCGCATGGAAGAGATGCGCCAGTCGGTGCGGATCATGAGGCAGTGCATCGCAAAGCTGCGCGCGGCCGACGGGCAGGGGCCGGTCGCAGTCGAGGACCACAAGATTTTTCCGCCGCGCCGCGGTCAAATGAAGCGCTCGATGGAAGCGCTGATCCACCATTTCAAGCTCTATACCGAGGGCTTTCATGTGCCGGCCGGCGAGGTCTACGCCGCGGTCGAGGCGCCCAAGGGCGAATTCGGCGTCTATCTGGTCGCCGACGGCAGCAATATGCCGTATAAATGCAAGATCCGCGCGCCGGGCTTCGCGCATCTGCAGGCGATGGATTTCATCTGCAAGGGCCATCTCTTGGCCGACGTTTCGGCCATTCTCGGCTCGCTCGATATCGTGTTCGGAGAGGTCGATCGGTGATCTCCCAATTGCCGCCTATCCAGTTTGACCGCTCCACCGGGGTGCTCGACGGCGCCAATGCGTGGGAGCGGCTGGCGGCGCTGGCTCTGTCGTCGGGCTCCAAGGTGGCGTCGACGTTTTCCCATCGCGGCTACAACAGCTGCGCCAAGCTGTTGCGCAAGACGTTGCCCGAGCGCAACATCGCCATCAAACTCAATTCCGACGCGACCTTCGAGTTTCCCTACGGCGACGGCTATTGGAGCAAGCTGCTCAACCGCTCGTTCCGCTACGAGGACGAACTCGAGCTGTTGTTTCGGGACTCCGTCGGCGTCGAGTACACGCTGCTCGATTGCGGCGCCAATTTCGGTTACTGGTCGGTGCTGATTTCCAGCGCGCCCTACGGCTCGCACAAGGCGATCGCGATCGAACCGTCGTCGCAGAATTTTGCCAAGCTGAAGAACAACGCCAAGATCAACGGCGGTCGCTTTGAGGTGATCAAATGCGCGATCGGCGCGGCACGCGGCACCGCGCGGCTGTCGGGTACCAAGCACGAGGCCTTCAGCATCGCCGGCGGAGCGGCCGATGGCGGCGAGGAGGTGCCGGTGATGGCGCTCGACGACCTGATCGACGACGGCAAAATTTCGGCTGGCGGAAAATACCTGGTCAAGCTCGACGTCGAAGGCGTCGAGGTCGAGGCCATCAAGGGGGGCGAGCGGCTGTTGCAGGGCGACAGCGTGCTGCTGTGCGAGGAACATGGCAACGATCCCAGTCATACCGTGTCGCGCTTCATCCTCGAGCGGACGCCGCTCAAGCTGATCGTGTACGATCCGCGCAGCAATCGCCTGGAAACCGTCACCGAGCTTTCGATACTCGACCGCATCAAGGTTTCATCCCACGTCGGTTATAATGTGTTCGCCACCGCAAGCGCATTCTGGCAAGACCGGATTCGCGCCTTGAATGCCAACGCCGCCCGCCGCGTGCAATGAGAGACTGAAGACAATGTCCGTCCGCCGCCTCGCACCGAAAGAACTGCAGCCCGCGAACTTCACGTTCTCAGCGGAAAATCTCGCCTGGGCAAAGCAGCAGATCGCCAAATATCCACCGGGCCGCCAGGCCTCGGCAGTGATTCCGATCCTGTGGCGGGTCCAGGAGCAGCATGACGGCTGGGTCTCTGAAGCGGCGATCCGCGCGGTGGCGGATCTGCTGGAGATGCCCTACATCCGCGCGCTGGAGATCGCGACCTTCTACACCATGTTCATGCTGCAGCCGGTCGGCAAGAAGGCCCATGTCCAGGTCTGCGGCACCACGCCATGCCGGTTGCGCGGCGCCGACGATATCATCGAGGTGTGCCAGAGCCGCATCCACCACGATCCCTTTCAATTGTCCAAGGACGGCAATTTCAGCTGGGAAGAGGTCGAGTGCCTCGGCGCCTGCGTCAACGCGCCGATGGTGCTGATCTGGAAGGATACCTACGAGGACCTGACCAAGGAGAATTTCGGCAAGGTGCTGGACGGCTTTGCCTCCGGCAATCTGCCGAAGCCCGGGCCGCAGAACGGCCGGCAGTTCTCCGCGCCGATCGGCGGACCGACCACGCTGAAGGAAACCACATGACGGATGACCGCACATCGCGCGCGGCCGCGCCGGGGAGGGTCGGCACCATGCAGCACTGGCGCTATATCGCTCTGCACACCCTGGGGGCCGCCGGCTTTATTTTTCTGCTGCAGCACTACGTCATGAGCGCGTCGCTTGAACTGAGCCTGCTATGGGCGCTGGGCTTCGGCGGATGCGCCGCCGGGCTCGCCTATCGGCAGGCCAACCGCTGATCGTTAGGAAGAAGCCATGCTCGACCACAAGGACCGCATCTTCCGCAATCTCTACGGCCTCCATGACTGGGGCCTCGAAGGCGCGCGCCGCCGCGGCGCCTGGGACGGCACCAAGGCGATCATCGACAAGGGCCGCGACTGGATCATCAACGAGATGAAGGCCTCCGGCCTGCGCGGGCGCGGCGGAGCGGGTTTTCCGACCGGCCTGAAATGGTCGTTCATGCCGAAGGCGTCCACCGACGGCCGGCCGAGCTATCTGGTGGTCAATGCCGACGAGTCCGAGCCCGGCACCTGCAAGGACCGCGAGATCATGCGGCACGATCCGCATCTTCTGGTCGAGGGCTGCCTGATCGCGAGCTTCGCGATGGGCGC
>Ga0182030_10009594_pt1 | contig 19798 bp, 17 predicted proteins | sample 812S3MmetaG_FD_121299 | JGI IMG/M metagenome (GOLD analysis project Ga0182030, IMG submission 121299) | Permafrost microbial communities from Stordalen Mire, Sweden - 812S3M metaG (Illumina Assembly) | ecosystem: Environmental > Terrestrial > Soil > Wetlands > Permafrost | place: Sweden... | reverse complement strand
CAGCACTTCGGACTGATAGTTGCCCGGCAGGCCGCCTTCCTTCTTGGCGCGACCGGCTTCCTCCATCGACAGCCCGTAAGTGCGCATGATTTCCTCGGTGAGCTGCTGCCCGCCGAAGGCGAAATCACGCGTGTAGACGACCTTGAGGTTGCGCAGCACGCTGAACGTGGTGCTGGTGGCGCCGAAGTCGACCACGGCGATCGAGCGGTCGACGCCGCCATCGGGCATCTGATGGGTCATGAGCTTGCAGGCGTTCTCGAGCGCGAAGGCTTCCACATCGACGATCTTGGCCGTAAGCCCTGCGGCATGGATGGCCGCCTGACGCTGTTCGACGTTCTCGGTGCGGGTGGCGACCAGCAGCACATCATTGTTCTCGGTTTCCTTCTCGGAGGGGCCCAGGACCTCGAAGTCATAGCTGACCTCGTCCATCGGGAAGGGGATGTACTGATCGGCCTGCATTTCGACCTGCGCCTCCAGATCGGCGGCGCGCAGATTGCGGGGCATCTGGATGACCTTGGTGATGGCCGCATCGCCGTTGATCGCGATGGCGACCTCGCGGCAACGGGTGCCCGAGCGCTTGATACAGCGCTTGACGGCCTCGCCAACGGCCTCGGCATCCACGATCGTCTGCTCGTTCACCGCGTTCTGCGGGGTCGGTTCGGCCGCATAGGCCTCGACCCGGTATTGACCGCCCGCCATCGATAGTTCGATAAGTTTTATCGACGAAGTCGTTATGTCAAGACCGACGAGCGGGCGGTACTTACCCTGTAGGAGGAACATTTACTTTCCTTATCAGTAAGTTACAGCCGAAAGCGCCCGCGCAGGATAAATTCGAAGGACACTATATAACAGTGAAAAGTTAAATAGAACGTGAGACAGCTCACGAAACGTCCCGGGCCCGCAGGATGTGGCAGTGCGTCGCCAGGAAACACCGCCGGCGTCACAATTGCGCGATTTCGTCGCGCCCAACATTTTCGATTGCGTATGGTCCAATCAGATTTGGGGAGACAAGGCTCCGCCGATCCTCGGATTGGGCGCGAAGCGGAAGACTGCGGCTGGACCGATCCGTACCATGCGTGGCTCTTGGCGACGGTATCGTTTAACGTCTCAGTCGGCAGCCCCGCTGTCCTAGGCGCCCACGCCCTTAGACCGGAAGCTTTGCGTCCCCACCTTTCGGTGAGTTTGCCCTTATGTCGGCAGCTACTATGCATTAGCAGCTGAAACCTAATCAAGCGGATACAGTCAGGTTCTGTGAAACGAAACTACTTCTCCTTACTGATAGCGGCCGCGGGGGGTGTGATCCTGTTCACACTTATCGGCGCCATGGGTCTTGCCGGGAGTTATGTCTACCTGGAACCCTCGCTCCCGTCCGTCACGGCGATGCGCAACGTCGAAATGCAGGTGCCGCTGCGGGTGTATACCCGTGACGGCGACCTGATCGCCCAGATCGGCGAACAGCGCCGCATTCCGGTGACCTGGGAACAGATCCCGGACCTGGTCAAACATGCATTCCTCTCGGCCGAGGATGACCGGTTCTTCCAGCACCATGGCATCGACTACCAGGGCCTGCTGCGGGCCGTCCTGGTGGACGTAATTTCCGGCGATCGCACCCAGGGCGCCAGCACCATCACCCAGCAGGCGGCGCGGCAGCTGTTCCTCACGCTGGACAAGACCTGGCGCCGCAAGCTCGAGGAGGCCTTCCTGACCTACCGCATGGAGCACGAATTCTCCAAGCAGGAGATCTTCGCGCTCTATCTCAACGTCGTATTCTTCGGCGAGCGCGCCTACGGCGTGGCAGCAGCCGCGGAGACCTACTACGGCAAATCGCTCGACCAGCTCAGCATCGCGCAGGCGGCAACGCTGGCGGGTATCGTGCAGCTGCCGTCGCGCTACAACCCGATCGTCAATCCGCAGTTCGCGAAAGTGCGCCGCACCTATGTCCTGCGGCGCATGAAGGAGCTGGGTTATATCGATGCGAACGCGGCGGCGGCGGCCAATGCGGAAGCCGTGGAGGCCCGCACGCATGCCCCGCTGTACGATGTGGACGCGCAGTACGTGGCCGAGATGGCGCGCCAGGAGGTGCGCAATCGCTTTGGGCCGAAGGCCGAGACGGCCGGTTTCAGGGTCTACACCACCATCGACAGCCGCCTGCAGACCGCCGCGAATCGCGCGGTGCGGCTGGGTCTGATCGAATACGACCGGCGCTACGGCTGGCGCGGCGCAACGGCCCATGTGGAGGTGAATGCGGGCGCTGACTCCGCGGACTTCGAGGACCTGCTCGATGAGTACCCACCCGTCGGACCCTTGGTTCCGGCGGTGGTGACGCAGGTCGCGGACCAGTCGGCCAAAGTCTACGCCAAGGACATAGGCTTCCAGCAGATCAACTGGGACGGCCTGGCGTGGGCACGCAAGCAGCTGGACTACGAACGCACGGGGCCGGCGCCGCAGAACGCCGGGCAGGTGCTGGCGCGCGGTGATGTCGTGTACATCTTCACCGACGGGAAACATGGCGCGCAGTTGGTGCAGGTGCCCGAGGCGCAGGCCGCGCTGGTGTCGCTGGATCCAACCGATGGCGGGGTGGCGGCGCTGGTCGGTGGCTTCGACTACTTCACCAACAAGTACAACCGCGCGGTGCAGGCGAAGCGCCAGCCGGGCTCCTCGTTCAAACCCTTTCTCTACTCCTCGGCGCTGGAAAATGGCTTCACGGCCGCCTCGGTGCTGCCGGATGCGCCGATCGTCATCGAGGGCAGCGGCATGGAGACGGCCTGGCGCCCGAAGAACTCGCACGGCACCTTCAACGGCCCGACGCGACTGCGCGAGGCGCTCGCGTTGTCACTGAACCTGGTGTCGATCCGCCTGCTGCGCGAACTCGGGGTCGACTACGCCATCAACTACGTGACTCGCTTCGGCTTTGACAAGGCGTCCCTGCCGAACAACTTCACGCTCGCTCTGGGAACGATGGAGATCGCGCCGATCGACCTGGCCGGCGCCTATGCCACCTTCGCGAACGGTGGCTTCCGCGTATCGCCCTACTACATCGACCGCATCGAGGATCTTTCGGGCAAGGTGCTGTGGGCGGCAAATCCACCGATCGCCTGCCTGCAATGTGAGCAGACCGCGGATCTCGCCGCGGTGCCGCTGCGCGACGCCTCCGATGCGACCCTGGCCGCGGCGGATGCCGTGCGCGGGGGGCCGGGACCGCTCACGACCCAGCAGCTGGCGCCGCGGGTGATCAGTCCGCAGAACGACTACATCATGACCGACATGATGGCCGATGTGATCCGCCATGGCACCGGGCGCCGCGCGCTGGTGCTCGGACGCACCGACCTGGCGGGCAAGACCGGGACGACCGACAAGGCCAATGATGCCTGGTTCAATGGCTTCAACACCAAGCTCGTCACCACCGTGTGGGTCGGCTTTGACCAGGACCGCTCGCTGGGCGAATCTGAAGAGGGCGCGCGCACGGCCCTGCCGATCTGGATCGGATACATGCGCGAAGCGTTGAAAGACATGCCGCAGGAGAAACTGCCGATGCCCGACGGGCTGGTGCAGCTGCGGGTCTCCTCGGCCACGGGCACCCTGGTCAGCGCCGAAAATCCCGATGGCATGCTCGAGACCTTCATGGTCAATCACCTGCCCGGCAGCGCCACGCCCAACGGACAGAACCCATCCTCCACCGAACAGACCGCCACGGGCGGCGACCCACTTTTTTGACCGTTCTCTGAACTGCTCGTTTGATTTTCCGGCACTTCGGCCAGATGATTGAGATATGGCTAAACGATTGGGCGTTCGCGGTGAGCATCTGCGGCACGCGCTCGCGCAGGAAGCCGCGCGGGTCATGGCCGAGCATGGCATTCGTGACTTTCTGGTTGCCAAGCGCAAGGCCGCCGAGCGCTTCGGTGTCACCGACGGGGCGGTGTTACCGAAGAACACGGAGATCGAAATGGCGCTGGTCGAATACCAGCGCCTCTTTGGCCGCGACACCCACACGGAATCCCTGCATGCGCAGCGCAGCGCGGCCCTGCAGGCCATGCGCCAGCTGGCCGGATTCGAGCCGCGCCTGGTCGGTTCGGTGTTGAGTGGTACGGCCACCCAGCACTCGGACGTGCAGCTGCATCTGTTCGCGGAACGACCCGAGGCGGTGACGATATGGCTGATTGATCAGGGGATCCGGCACGAGGTGACCGCGCGGCGCGTGAAGATGAATGCCGAGCGGGTGCTCGAATATCCCGGCGTGCGCTTCGAGGTCGATGACCACGCGATCGAGGCCACCGTCTTCCCGACCGATGGTATCCGCCAGGCGCCCGTCAGCCCGGTCGATGGCAGGCCGATGCGCCGCGCGGATGCGGCGGATGTGGAGGCGCTGCTCGCCGCCGGCTAGCGCACGCTGTCAGCGAGTGCCGATCGCCGCATAGTCACGCGGCGGTGAGCCGGTGTACAGCTGCCGCGGCCGACCGATGCGCATGTTCGGGTCGGCAATCATTTCCTGCCAATGCGCAACCCACCCGACGGTGCGCGCGATCGCGAACATGACCGTGAACATGGAGCGCGGTATGCCCAAGGCGCTGTAGATCATGCCGGAATAGAAGTCGACATTCGGGTACAGCTTGCGGGACACGAAGTACTCGTCCTTCAACGCCACCTCTTCCAGGCGCAGCGCCAGTTCGAACAACGGATTGTCCGGGCTGCCCAGTTTTGCCAGCACCTTGTGGCACATCTCGCGGATGATCTTGGCGCGCGGATCAAAGTTCTTGTAGACCCGGTGACCGAAGCCCATGAGGCGGAAGTGGCTGCTCTTGTCCTTGGCCATCGCCAGGTACTTCGGAATATTCTCCACGGTGCCGATCTGCTCGAGCATCGCCAGCACGGCCTCGTTGGCGCCGCCATGGGCCGGGCCCCACAGCGCCGAAACGCCGGCGGAAATCGCGGCATAGGGATTGGCGCCGGTGCTGCCCGCCAGGCGCACGGTCGAGGTGCTGGCGTTCTGCTCGTGATCGGCATGCAGGACGAACAACAGGTCCAGTGCCTGCGCGGACACCGCATCGACCTCGTAGGGCTCGCAGGGCACGGCAAACATCATGTGCAGCAGGTTGCTGCAGTAGTCCAGATCGTTGCGCGGGTAGACGAAGGGCTGGCCCACGGAGTGCTTGTGGGCGGCGGCCGCGATGGTCGGGATCTTGGCGACGATACGATGCGCGAAGATCTCGCGATGCCGCGGATTATGGATGTCCATCGTGTCGTGATAGAACGCCGACAGCGATGCGACGACCGCCGACACCATGGCCATGGGGTGGGCGTTGTGGTGGAAGCCATTGAAGAAGCGCAGCAGCGTCTCATTGATCATCGTGTGATGACGGATGCTGAGCGTGAACTCATCGAGCTGGCTCTTGGTTGGCAATTCACCGTACAGCAGCAGGTAGCTGACTTCCGTGAAAGTGCTCTTGGCCGCCAACTGTTCGACCGGATAGCCCCGGTGCAGCAGCACCCCGGCATCGCCGTCGATGTAGGTGATCTTGCTTTCGCACGCCGCGGTGAGCCCGTAGCCCGGATCAAAGGTGAACGCGCCGAACTCCTTGTTCAGCGGTGCTATGTCGACGACGCTGGGTCCGACCGTTCCCGGACGTACCGTCAGGTCCGCCTTTTTGCCACTGGCGCGGTCGATGAGCTCGAGCTTGCTCTCTTTCATGTTGGTGCGGCTTCCTGGAATGCTCGCGCGGGAGATTCGCACAAGCGCGGCTTCAGCGTTACATGGTCCGCCAGCGGAATCAAGGCAGTGCGAATTAAATTAAAATCAGGAAGGGGCGGCCCTGCGCAAGCGGCGAAGGATTCCCGTAGCGCGTTCGGTGGGGCGAGAGGGCTGCCCGGAGGCGCGCTTGCGCGCTCGGTCCGGGCTTTTCAGGCAGCGATCAGCGGGCGGCGGCAGGGGCGGCGTATTTCTTGCGGAACTTGTCCACGCGGCCGGCCGTGTCGACGATCTTCTGCTTCCCCGTATAGAACGGATGGCAGGCAGAGCACACTTCCACCTGGAGGTCATGGCCCAGCGTCGAACCGGTCTTGAAGGTGTTCCCGCAAGTGCAGTTGACGTTGATCTCTTTGTAGTCAGGATGAGTGGCGTCTTTCATAATTAACTCCCGGTCTTAGGCGGGCATGGGCAAATGGGCGCGCGAGTTTAGCGGCGAATCCATCCATGCTCAAGGCCTGGGCTGGACTGGCGCGCAGGTAATTCCACCTTTCAGTCGACTTTCCATACCCATGCGCTAGGGACTGTCGCTGGAAGGTGACACCTTCGATTGCGTGGTGCACTGCGGAGCCACTTTTTATCCACAGAACCTGTGGATAATTCTGTGGACTGTCGGTCCCGCGGGGCCTCGTTATTCGGCGCAAATTGCACTTTTGTGACCATGGTTAAAAAATATACATGTACTTTTAGTATTGCTATTCAATGAGTTACAAGCCTCATATCGCGCAGATTGGTCAATATTGCACGTAATCTGCTCATTTACCAAAGTGCCGCGGTCGCCCTGTGTATAACGACTTTGCCGGGATCGCCGCTGCCGCTCATCGGCTTGACACACGGGGAGCTGCTGCCTCATCCGAAACGGGAAGAAACGCCAGCAGTACCTCGTTGAGGAAACGCAGCCCGGTCGGGGTCGGGGCCCAGCGTCCGGCGAGCTCGTGCAGCAGTCCGCGTTCGCGCTGGATTCTCAGGATGGGGGCCACCTGGTCAAACCTCAAGCCCGTGCGCAGCTCGAACTGGTGGGTGTCGAACCCGCCGGTCAGCCGTAGGGCGTTCATCATGAATTCGAAGGGTAATTCGACCGACGGCACCGTTCGCACCGCCATCGGCACCCCGGCCTGGTAGCGGCGCGGCTCGCGCGTGTGGGTGGTCCGCACGATCGTCGCCGTGCGGGCATCCGTGAGCTTGCCGTGGGCTCCGGCACCGACTCCGAGATAGTCACCAAAGCCCCAGTAATTGAGGTTGTGGCGACACTGTCGGCCGGCGCGGGCATAGGCGGACACCTCGTAGTGCGCGAGGCCCGCGCCGTCGAGCTCCTCGGCGCATGCCTGGAGCATCAACTCGACGCTGTCCTCGCTCGGTAGCGGTGGCGGCTGGGCCCCGAAGACGGTGCCGGGCTCCATGGTCAGGTGATAGTGGGAAATGTGGGCAGGCTGCAGTGCCAGCGCCTGTTTCAGATCGAAGCGCGCACCGGCGACATCCTGTTCGGGCAGCCCGTACATCAGGTCCAGGTTGAAATTGCTCAGACCCGCGGCGTGCAGTTCCTCGACAGCGCGCGCGGTATCGGCCACGGAATGGATCCGGCCCAGCACCTGCAGCTGCTTCGCGCCGAAGCTTTGGGCGCCGAGCGAGACCCGGTTGATGCCGACGGCGGCATATTCAGCGAAGCGCCCGCGCTCGATGGTGCCGGGATTGGCTTCGAGGGTGATCTCGATGTCCGGCGCAAAACCAAACAGCGCGCGTGCCTCCTCCAGCACGCGCCCGATCGCGGCGGCCGAAAACAGGCTGGGGGTGCCGCCCCCCATGAAAATGCTGCTCAGACTCCGGCCCGACACCTGCGGCGAGGTCGCCTGCGCGCGCATGTCGCGCGACAGTGCGGCCAGATAGTCGGCTTCGGGCAACTCACCGCTGAGGGTGTAGGAGTTGAAGTCGCAGTAGGGGCATTTGCGCACGCACCAGGGAAAGTGCAGGTACAGCGCCAGTGGCGGGACTTCGAGCATCACGGCAGCGCGGCCAGCAGCGCGCGCAGCGCCTGGGCGCGGTGACTGACGGCATTCTTCTGCGCCGCGGGCAGCTGCGCCGCTGAAAGCTCGCAGCCGTCGGGTTGAAACAGCGGGTCGTAGCCAAAGCCCCCGGCACCGCGCGGCGCGGTGAGCACGCGGCCCGCCCAGACACCGACTGTCACGATCGGGTCGGGGTCCGCAGCGGCACGCACGAACACCAGGACACAACGATAGCAGGCACGGCGCTGCCCCTCGGGCACGCCGCTCAGTTCCTGCAGCAGCAGATTCAAATTGTCGGCATCGCTGGCGTGCTCGCCGGCGTAGCGCGCCGACCAGACACCCGGCCGGCCGCCCAGCGCCTCGACCTCGATACCCGAATCATCGGCCAGCGCCGCCAGTCCCGACAGCTGCGCGGCATGGCGCGCCTTGAGCAGTGCGTTCTCCAGAAAGGTGCTGCCGGTTTCGGCCGGCGTGACGATCCCGAACGCGCTCTGCGGGATGACTTCGATATTGCGCGCGGCGAGCAGGGCGGCGAACTCCCGCACCTTGCCGGCATTGCTGCTGGCGAGCACGGCCTTCACGTCCAACCTCAACCCAGCGCCGCGACAGCCTGCAACTGCAGCGCAAAGATCTGGTCAAGGCCGACGGATGCGAGGTCCAGCAACGCATCGAGCTCATGGCGGCGGAAGGCATGGCCTTCGGCGGTGCCCTGGATTTCGACGAAGGCGCCGCCGCTGTTCATGACCACGTTCATGTCGGTCTCGGCCTGCGAGTCCTCGGCATAATCCAAATCGAGCACGGCTGTGCCATTGAATACGCCCACCGAGATCGCCGCGATCTGGCCGTGCAGCGGATTGCGGGTCAGCGCGCCGCGCTTCTGCAGCGCGGCGCAGGCCTGTGCCAGCGCCACGTAGCTGCCGGTGATCGCGGCCGTACGCGTGCCGCCGTCGGCCTGCAGTACATCGCAGTCCAGCGTCACCGTGCGTTCGCCCAGCGCCTTCAGATCGACGATCGCGCGCAGCGAGCGGCCGATCAGGCGCTGGATTTCCTGAGTGCGCCCGCTTTGCTTGCCCCGCGCCGCCTCGCGAGCCTGGCGAGTGTGGGTCGAGCGCGGCAGCATGCCGTACTCGGCCGTCACCCAGCCCTGCCCCTTACCGCGCAGGAAAGGCGGGATCGTCTCCTCGACACTGGCGGTGCACAGCACATGGGTGTCACCGCAGCGCACCAGCACGGACCCTTCGGCGTGCCGCGTGAAACCGCTTTCAAAGCTGATGGTCCGCAGCTGGTCTGCGGCGCGCCCACTGGGTCGCACGACACTCACTGGCCGTGCCAGCGCAGTACCGCGCCCGAGGTGTTGTCGCTCGTGGGGCCCGCGGCGGCCACCGCGGTACGGCACAGGGCCGCGAGCTGGTCACGCGAGGGGATTCCGGTCAGGGTCAAGGCCGTGGCAATTTCGCTGTCGCGCAGACAACCCCACACGCCGTCCGTGCAGACGAACAGCACATCGTCACGCTGCAGCGCCCGCCTTTGTCCCAAAGTCATGTCCGGCAGTACCGGATCCCCGCCCAGGCAGCACTCCACGAAGTTACGCATGGGGTGATTGTGCGCCTGATCGGGAGTGATCAGCCCCTCGCGCAACAGCAGTTCGACATGGCTGTGATCGCGGGTGCGCGCCGCGACGGCACCCTGGCGCAACAGGTAGATGCGGCTGTCGCCCACATGCGCCCAGTAGGCCGAACCTTGCTGGACCAGGCACACGGCACAGGTGGCACGCGGGCGATTCTCGAGGGGCAGGTGCAGTCCGATGCGCACGACTTCCTCGTGGGCTCGGCCGAGCGTCAGGTGCAGGAACCCGAGCGGATCAAACAGCGGTTGCGGAGTGTTCCAGAACGCCTCGAGCAATGTTTTGAGGGTGACCTCGGCGGCGCGCGCGCCCTCGGCGTGGCCGCCCATCCCGTCGACGACCACCAGCAATGCGGAATGCTCGGCGACGGCCACCGCGACCCGGTCCTGGTTCTCCTCGCGACCCCCGAGAAGACTCAAATCGGCGTATTCAACCTGCAAGGAATTGTCTGTCTGTCTGGTACACTTTGAGCGATCTTATATCACGCGGAACGCTGGCAGCATCAGCCGCGCTCGCGCGGCCGCCACGGGCACCGGGCCAGCTTAAGTCACCAGAACCTTATGATTGCGAGCATGACCGGCTTCGCGCGCCGCGAGACCTCAGGGCCCTGGGGATCACTGATCTGCGAGCTGCGCAGCGTCAACCACCGCTTCCTGGAGTCAAGCCTGCGGCTTCCGGAGGAACTGCGCAGCCTCGATCCGGAGATCCGCCAGCAGTTCGGGCGCGGCCTGAAGCGCGGCAAGGTGGACTGTACCTTCACCTATCGGCGCACCGACGCGGCCGTGCGCGCGCTGGATCTGGATCGCGAGGCTCTGCAGCAACTGCTGGGGCGGGCGCGCGAAGTTGCGGCCCTTGCCGGCTCCACGCCCGTGAGCATCGATGCCCTGGAGGCGCTGCGTTGGCCGGGCGTCATTCGCGATACCGATACCGGCACCGAGGACCTGCTGGTCGCGGCACGCGCCCTGGCCGCCGCCACCGTCGATGATCTGGCCCAGGCTCGGGCCCGCGAAGGCGCGCGTTTGGAGGAACTCATCGAGCAGCGCTGTGCCGGCCTGACCACGCTCGTGGCCCAAGTGCACGCGCGCTTGCCCGAAGTACGCAGCCGGATCCGATCCCGGCTGGATGAACGGCTGGCGGAACTGAAGGCCGAAGTGGATCAGGAGCGGCTCGAGCAGGAACTCGCGCTGCTGCTGCAACGACTGGATGTCGACGAGGAACTGGACCGCCTCGGCGCACATGTGGGCGAGATTCGCCGCATCATCGCGAGCAGCGAGCCGGCCGGCCGCCGCCTGGATTTTCTGATGCAGGAACTCAACCGCGAAGCGAACACCCTGTCATCGAAGTCGCAGGACCTGGAAACCACCCGCGCCGCGGTCGACATGAAGGTACTCATCGAGCAGCTGCGCGAGCAGGTGCAAAATATCGAGTGATGTTCACGCGTGTTCATGTCGGTAAGCGACCGGGTTTGCGGCATGTCTTGGGCGCTCTCATGGATCATTATTTACCCAGGACGATGCCCCGCGACATGCGCAGAACGTTTTCGCGGTGGAACTCCAGGTAACGCCGCTGACCTTCTGAGAAGGTTCCAACGTTCACGGGGGAGTGGTCGTCAATTCCCATGCGCCTGAGCGAGACCGAATCGGTCACGGGCGAGATGATCAACTCTCCGTTGTTCTCGAATGAAATAAACCCTTTGTCGAACAGATGGTCCACCGTCGGCGTCAGCAGCAGACCATTCTCACCGTCAAGTCGTTCCTCATTCTTGCTGTCCCTCCATGGCTTTACATGGCTGGCGATCAAATGTTCTGCGCGCGCGACCTTGGTGACCCGACACGCACGCTCGATAGAGCGCACATTGTCTCGAAAGAGGCCTTGACCGCGCCGAGCCTGGATGAGCGCGGTTCTTTGGGTCTCGCGAATCGCCGCGTCCGTGGTAATTGCCACCTCAACCCGGCGCTCCCATTCCTCAATGTCCTCTTCCGGCGCCGGTGAGTCGCGTTCGACCATACTGACTTCGCGACCGAGATCGGCCACGCTCGTTGCTTCCTTGCCAATCAAAGCAAAGAGAGTCGATGCAAGACCCCGGCTGACTTGAGTCAGATAGACGCTTTGTAAGCCATTGCCATCGGGCGTCAGCGGTACGTACTTGTTTGCCAGGTCGGGGCGAAGCCGATCTATGTGGTCCTTCGGACGGATTCCGTTCGCAAGTCGCTGCCACCGGACTCCGACCCGCCAGCCAATCTGGCTCCAGTTCGCCCCTGCGGTACCAAATTCCTCCGGCTTCGGGCTCTCCCGGCAATAACCGCTGACGATGCCAAGGGCCGCGATGCGTGTATCAACGAATGAAAAGACGATATCGCCGGGAGCGACCTCACGCATGAACTCGTAGAAGGGATTGCGGTGACCATTCTTGTTGCGCTTGGGCGACCACAAATAGCCGCCGTCGAGCTCCTGGCGGAAGGTCTGGTTCTGATTGACCCACCAATAGCGCACTTTCTTCCGCCCTGCTGTCTGACTGTCCCGCCCAATGACGGTTTACTCAATGCCTTGAGTAAAAATACTCAGTGATTCTTGGTCGCAAGCCGTCGGATCATAGCGCGGTGCTCGATGTACCCAACTTACTATCTTGACCCAGTTCGCCCACCGGCAGGCCGTGGGGTAGCCAGTACCGTGTACCTTTGAGTTGTCCGGTACGCCGAAGACCACTAAGCTCGACCAGGTGTCCCAGGTCACGTCGGGCCGTGGCCGCAGGCGCACCAGTGATGGCCATGTATTTGCTGGCCGAGAGCCCTCCGACGAATCCGTCGACCCCGGCGCGCATCAGCCGCGAGAGTGCCTTTTCCTGGCGCTCGTTGAGTTGGCCACGCAGGCGATCCAGCAGGCGAGTGCTGGCCAATAGGAAGTCCAGACCCTGGAGCGTATGAGTCTGTGCGGCCAGCACGAGATCTGCGAACCAATTGAGCCAGGGATCCACGTCCATCACCTTGTTCGCCGCTTGAAGCTGGGAGTAGTAGTCCTTGCGGCGACGATGGATCAATAGCGATAGCGCAGTCAGGCTCGGCTGCCCGGCCCCTTGTGCAAGTGCCTTCTCCGCGATGGCACGTCCGATTCGCCCGTTGCCGTCTTCGAACGGATGGATGGACTCGAAATACAGATGCGCGATCCCAGCGCGAGCCAGTGCAGGCAGCGGCGTCTTGCCATTCGGGCCCGTGTCATTGAACCAGCGACAGAACCTCGTCATCTCTACCGCAACGCACGAGGAGGGCGGGGCTTCGAAATGGACCTTGGGCCGATCGATCCGGCCGGACACGATTTGCATCGGTTCCGGGTGCTTGCGGTAGTCGCCGATCGTGCGCAGTTCCGTACGCCCTTGCATCAGCCATTGATGCCATTGAAAAAGCGTGCTGTCGTCCAGCGGATCAGCCCAGCGCCGGTAGAGATCGGCGAGCAGCTCCGAAATCCCTTGCTCTGCTGCCGCCGAGCGCGGCGCGTCACTGTGCAGGCCAAATTGCCGGCGCAGTGATGACTGAACGCTGTCGCGATCCAGGATTTCCCCTTCTATCTCGGAAGTCTTCAGCGCCTCGGTGCTGATGAGCTCGATAACCAGCGGCAGTCTTTCGACGTCGGGCACATGGCGTACGGTCCCAACCACGACCCCGCTCTGACGCAGGAACAAGCCTTCCCGCTCCGCCAACGGCGTCGGACGGAAACGGAAATTCGGCCAATTCGGGTCCTGCCAGTTCCAGCGCATGAGCGACAATATAGCAACTTATCGCTCACTAATAGGCAAAATGCGAGCGGTAAATGAACTCTAATCAACAAGCGCCGAGTGCATCGAACCTAAAACAGGGTTCGGCCTTATTTTTGTTTGGGCCGTTATCCTAAAATAGCGACTCCACCGCGCCATGGCATTTTCTACAGACCCTTGCCTTGAATCTCCTTCGCAGCCAGCTGCCTCTTGGCGACGGCATGCACTCCTGGCCGGCCGTTCAGGTCGATCGTGGATTCATCATCCAGGCGCCGCCCGCAGCATCGAGCTGCTCGTATCGCCTGGATCACTTCCGGTCCGGCGCTGAGCGGTGCTGCAACGTCTACCGCCATTAATGTCGCTGCATCCGCCGCAAGTGATCAACCAGCAGATGCATGTCGGTGTTTGGGGCGATGCCGCCGTTGGCGCTCAATTCCGCTTTCAACTGCAGAGCCCTCTGGCAAGCCAAATCCAAGCCCGCGACCGTCTGGCGAAAGATGTCGCGATCGTTCTTTCGGTAGTCGGGAAGGTGAGCGCGGAGCGCCTGTTGCGCTTCGACCCCGCTTTGGAACGGACGCGCCGAATACTGAAAATGCAGGAGCAGCCAGAACTCAATGCACGGGCAACTGGCGATGATCTGCACTTGCGTGGTGGCGCCGGAGGCATTGCGGAGCGGGCGAGCCGCGAGTTCCCGTGCTGCGGCTAACTGATTCGAATCGCCGTCGCACACGACGTAAACGAAATCATAGTCGCGGTCTCCCTTGAAGCGTTGGTGCGCATTGCGGACCAACCCGATGGGATCAGTCACGGAGCCGCCGGGCTCGATATGGACGGCGGCGGCGTTTATCCGTAGGTGATCGCGGAGTCCATCGATATAGTTCGGTTCCGTTTCGCGACCTTCACAGACAATCAGTACCGAGGGCAGCCCAGCGCGAGATGCCTTGCGGCGTGCGACACGACGCTGCTCCTGGCGCATCTGGCGGTGCTTCGGCTGATCGTCGCGCATCGGTTCAGTGCAGATTGGCCCGCGAAATGAAGGGCACGCCACCGTAACGCGCGCGCAGGTACGCCTTCTCGAGCGCTTCGCCCTTGCGCGGACTGAAGTCGGTCAGCGGGTAGAGTCGGCTTGCCTGGCGGTCGTCCTTGTCCATGAACCAGAACTGATCACGCCGCAGCAGCTCCGTGTCCAGGAGTGAAGTGTCGTGAGTGGTCATCCACAACTGGGCACCTCGCTTGGATGCATCTGGGTCGTGAAACAGACTCAGCACGAATCGGACCACCATCGGATGCAGGCTCGAGTCAAATTCATCGACGACCAGCAGCTTCCCGCTTTCCAGCACGTCCACGATGGGACCAATGTAGGACAGCAGCCGCTGGGTCCCCGCCGATTCGAAGCGACCGTCAAATGCAACGGCGTCCTCTCCCTCCAATTTGTGAACGAACTTCACAACGGGCAGGTTCTGCGGACTTGTCGAAAATTCCGGAGACTTACCGGCCTCAAGCCTGAAGGCCAGCTGATGACCGGTAACGGTCTCCACCTCGATGTCCGCAATGTGCAAGTCCGCGGCGCGCAACAGGTTCAGCGCCCGTTCCTTGAAAGCCGGGTCATCCATGCGCTGCAGAGTCGTGCCGATGCCGAATGCACCACTCCAATTCACAATGACGAGGCCATCGGTAAACCAGTTCCAAAGCGGCTTGAGCTGCTCGTTGTTGAGCTGGATAGCGGTGGTCAGGAACAGCGCGCCCGGCCTCGTGGCCTGTCGCCAGGTTTCCTTCGACCCGGTGAAGTAGCTAGAGAAGGGGCCCCATTCGTGCTCGCCCTTTGCGTCGTTCCAGCGGCGGTCAAACCAAGACTGGCCTTTCCCAGACTTGTACACGATCAGCCATTCGTCGCGAATCCGCTGCGCGTCGTACGAGAAACCGTACTGGTAGCGGACGCCGTCTAGCAAAAGCGAAATTTCGAACTCCGTGGGATCCCCCGCGCTGCTGCGCTGGAGGCGATACGGCGTGTACTGCTCGGCGCGGACAGCGTCGAGCATCGATGTGGACTGCAACACGAGGTTGCGCATGGTCATCAGGCCAAAGATCAGATTGCTCTTGCCGCTGGCATTGGCGCCGTAAATGACGCCCGCCCGGTTCAGGCGCGGCACGCTGCGAACGCCGGTTTCAATCGTATGGGTCGCGAGGTGTGAGCGGTCCGGGCTCGACACCATGCTGAGCGTCTGTTCATCCCGCAGGGAGCGGAAATTCCTTACGCCAAATTCGACAAGCATTTTCGGTCTCCAGACAAAATAGAGTCTGTTTTCATGAATTATACGCAATTTTCGTATTTATTTTATTTCAGTAGCGTGATCGGCATCCCGGCTTTCTCCAGGAGGCGATTCTCAGCCGCACCGTGGCCCCGCAGATGCAGTCGCTAATTCGCAAAGGCCGGTAAAACAATGGGTTAGAGGCCAAAATGGCCTGGGTTAGGCGCGGCGGCCCCGTCTGGCCACCTTCCAGTCCCGGTTGAGCCGGTTCAGATCAAACCCTTTCGGATCGAAGACCCCGCCGATCCAGCGCACCATGTCCTCGTGCTGCTCACGGTCGCGGTCACCGAGAATGCCCAGGAACAACTCGTAGCCATGAGGTCCGCCGACGTCTTCCGGTGGGCAGGCATTCTCGCCGGCGATGCAGACCGGTAGGCGCGGGTCGCTGAGTGTCGATGCCGGCGGGGATTCGATGACGATCCGATGTTCCCAGCCATCCCCCATGTCGTAGCGGTACAGGAATTCCCCGCGGATGCCGAGCTCCGACACCACGGCGGCCACCGAAACGCGCCGCTCATCCCGATAGCGACCGGCTTCCTCCTCGGAGCCAGCCTCCTGTATCCACCAATCCGGGGCGATGAGGCCGTCGCCCACCTCGAATTCGTGGGCATGGGAGTCGGTCCAGCCCAGTACCCATTGCAGGTAGTGGTGCAGGCTCGCCAGCGTCCACTGATCGGCGACCAGCACCCGCCGCCAGACCAGGGGTACCACTTCCAACAGCTCAATGCGGAATGCCATGGTCTTGGGTGTCGGCGGTGTCGCCACGCTGGGCTCCTTCGGATTCTGTCCCCAAGTTTAACCAGCCACGGCGAATAAGACGACAAGCAGACATTCCGACACAGATGCTGTGTTCAAACTGGACGGATACCCGGGAAGATTTTGGAATGACGAACTCAAGAACGGCTACGTGCACCGACTGGATGGAAAAGTCGGGGCGAGAATTCGGGTCATGTATAAACCTAATGATCAGCATCGGGCAATTGATGGAGACGCCGTAAAATCATACGGCCTTTCCATTGACGGTGAGCAGTTCGCATCCCCCGAGGATGCCGTAAATCTTGACCGAGCTCTGGCCCTTGGGGTTCTTCCGCTATTGGGAATCGGAATGCTTGGGTTAGGATATTTTGTTTATCGCAAGGCGTTGGAAAAGCAAAGCTCGGCTTCCTCGGCATAATGAATGCCCGCCTTTACTTGACTGAGCGCGCAGTGCGGCGACCGCAGAAAAAGGGGCACTGCTCAGCCCGCTACGGTGCGAGCGTTCCAGATCATGCAACAACGTAGACCAGCACAGATGTCAGGCTGACCGATTAGATGCGTGTGTAGCTCGCCATGTAGCTGACGTGATGCGCACACGCACAATTGCTTTGTAAATTACATGGTTACAGACGCGGCGGCGGAACAGGTGCAAAATATCGAGTAGTGTCCGGGGGCGTCCACCGGCATCCATGGCTGTTCGCGCAACCCCCTATATCCAAAGCTCTTTCGTCAATTTTGTGTTCACGGCCGTCCTTGGTCGTCCACCCACGTCTAGCCCAAAATTGTAGCTAGCGTTGTAGCTAGCTCGCACTTGCTCGTGGAGTCGCACGGGTGCAGATTTCTAGCTACAACGGGCGACCTAAGGGGGTGAACCATGGCTGGAAAACTGAACTCCTTGAGTGTCGAACGCGCCCATCGCAGTGGCGCTCGGATCCTGCTCGGAGACGGTGATGGTCTGTACCTGCGCAAACAGACTCGCGATGGTGCCTCCTGGACGCTGCGGTATCGATTCGGCGGGCGCGATCGGTGGCTCACCCTCGGCAACTATCCCGACTTGTCGTTGGCCGAGGCTCGTATCGAAGCGCCTTGGAGATAATCGCTACCTCTCTATAGGAGGTCATTCGTCGGATCGCGAGTCTGGTCCCTCCTATAGCTGCCCTTGTTGTGCCGTTTACATCGTTGCGAGCTGCTAGCCTGGATTTCCACGCGCCGCAGTTTCGCTAATGGCCTGTCGCGACGGGCCGACGAAGTTCTGCGGAACTATGGACGCAGCGCCCAGACCAAGAACGCACCTCCGATCAGCAGAAGTCCGTGTACTCGACGCGGATAAATCGTTCGTTGCACTCGAATCGAGTTTTGTGGAAAGCAGAGTCTCCAGGTGCCGGACACTGCTAATGCTAAAAGCAGCATCCAGAAATACCAGCCGCGCCAGAGGAAGCATGGAGTAGCCAACACCAGCAGCACGGCTCCCACCAATCGAACTGTGCGGGTGTTTCTCATCCAATGGTCCGTCGAGCTCGGCGCGGCGAGGTGGCAAAGTCCGGATACGAGCAAGAAACTCGCCAGTACCGCAATGTAGATTGTTCTCGACACCAACTACGCCACGGCAGGCGCTTGCTCGCAATTAATCTCCCACGGTACGCCGAATTGATCAGTAAGCACGCCAAAGCGTGCAGACCAGAAGGTCTTCTGTAGGGCCATATGTACTTCACCGTTTTCGGCCAGGGCAGAGAATATGCGTTCCGCGTCCACCGTGTCATCGACGCTAAGCAGTACGTAGAAGCCTTGTGGCTTTACGTACTGCTCAGGAAGAACGTCGGCTCCCGCTAGGACCGTTGCTCCTACCGCAATGTTCGCGTGGACAATCTTGCCGCGCCATTCCGGCCGGACTTGTTCGGCCATGGGTGATTTGCCATAGGTGAGAATGTTGACAATCTTGCCGCCAAACGTCCGCTCATAGAACTGAAACGCTGCCTCGCATTGTCCGCCAAACACGAGGTGGAAACTTACTTGCATGACGCACTCCGTCTATCGTTCAATCGCCACAATGGGCGCTAAGGGCGCTGGCTCGATTCGACCGGTCGATGACTGCCCCCTGGCCCCGGAGTAATGCCGACCAGGCGGGTCGGCTCAAGAATCTGCACCAGATGCCATTCACCTTTGGAAACGATACAAGCTTCTCCAGGCCCCAACTCACAGGGCTCCTCCGGTGCGGATTCCCCGACGACTCTCACTTTTCCAGAGATGATGTAGATCAGCTCATCTCCATCCGGATGCAACTCGCCGCCGTGTGGCGGAGTACGAGTCATGTTCGCGATTGCAACGATGAGCCCGTCGCAGAGGGCCGGCGGGCCGGGTTGGTGCTCGACAAGAGACATGGATAAGTCGCGAGAAATCGCGATTGAGAACCGTGCGGAATCGACCTTGGTAATTTTCCCCAATGCACTCTCCCCAGCAGCCTGTTGCCACAAGAGACGCCAGCGACGTCTCAGACGCCACCATCATCACCGCCGGACAGTTCATAGTCTTGAAGAAATGGAAGCTCGTTGACGATCCAAGCCCTGGGCGAAGTGCCAGTGAAAGCGTTCCAATCCCGCGTCATGTGCGCCTGGTCGGCATATCCGCAAGCCGCCGCAACGTCGGCAAGCGGTAGCCGCAGATTGCTGATCAGCCCGCACGCGTGCTCAAAGCGGAAGATGCGGGCAGCAGTCTTGGGCGTGATGCCCAATTCGGCACGGAAGCGGTCAGCCATGTACTGCCTACTCCAGCCTGTGTCCTGCGCGAGACTTTCGACAGACCTGCGACCATGACTGGCCGCCAAATGTTGCCACGCATGCGCAACGAGGGGCGAGCCTTTGGCCGGAGTAAGCCTGCGCGTGAGCACTTCATCGAGTATCGCGAAGCGTGCCTGCCAATCCCGAGTGCTGCTCAATCGTTCCATCAGCTCCGGGGCATCGCGCGGACAAAGATCGGAAAGGGCAACAGCACCACAAGCTAACTCAGCAGCGGTTGCTCCCAGAACTGCTTGCAGGCCAAGCGGACGAAAAAATACATGCAAGCCTTCCCACGAGCACGTGCGCTCCACCATCGCGAAACCATCGTGCAACCCGCTGACGAGAGCGGAAAAGCGTGCTGCGGGCGGCGCCTCATTCGACATCTGTCGAACATTGATCGGCGCGTCCAGGCTGATGATGAGATGGGCATGGCGGGACGGCAGAGTTGTGTTGACGCCGGGTGTCAGCCCCCGCACGCGGGCGCCCCCATAGTGCGAGATGAAACGTCGCAAAATTGGCGCAGGCAAACGGGTCTCGAAGTGTGCGTCCATTTGTCCATCACCCCTGAACGTCGATAACCCGTTGGATGCGAAGCGCATATATTCTGTCCTAAATGAGCATCCCCAGCAGCTCGACGAGTAACGGCTATTGGGTCAAACGCCGCGCGTGAGCGACTGGCAGGAAGTGGCCTGGCTGACGCCGAAGTTTTTGTGGTGAACGTGCCCATGAACGGTTCAAATTGGGAATGTCTCAGGAATTGCAGTCACCGCGCGTCCCTTCAGTCTATCGCGCGCCATGAATGACAGCTACACGGCGACCACTTCGGAACGACCGGCGGCGGCTTTTG
>Ga0182030_10009593_pt1 | contig 19798 bp, 19 predicted proteins | sample 812S3MmetaG_FD_121299 | JGI IMG/M metagenome (GOLD analysis project Ga0182030, IMG submission 121299) | Permafrost microbial communities from Stordalen Mire, Sweden - 812S3M metaG (Illumina Assembly) | ecosystem: Environmental > Terrestrial > Soil > Wetlands > Permafrost | place: Sweden... | reverse complement strand
TCAGCGCTGCAGACGGCTTCGACCGCGCTCGACGCATTCAGCCAGGCGCTGGGCGTCGACGAATCCAACATCGCGAATGCGTCCACGCCCGGCTATGCCGCGCAGCGTGCCAATATTGCGGCGATCAACACCTCCGGGGACAACACCAGCACGTCCGATACGGTCACGGTGACATCGAGCGGGGATATGTTCGCCGATGCACTCGTGCGGGCGGCATCGTCCCAGGCTTCCGCCAGTCAGACGACTGTGGAGCAACTGACACCGGTCAATCAGCAATTCGACATTACGGGCCAGACCGGCATCCTTGCCGCGTTCCAGCAATTCAGCACTGCTTTCGCGAATCTGGCTGTCACACCGAACGATCCGACTGCAGGAGCGCAGGCTCTGGACGCGGCAGGTCAGGTCGCTTCGACGTTTCAGAGCGCCGTCGCGACTCTCGGCACGCAGCAACGGCAGGTCGGGACTCTCATCCAGAACACGGCGCTGCAGATTAATAATCTCAGCGCCAGCATCGCGAAGCTCAATGCGCAGACGACTGCGTCCCCGGCTGACATTCCTTCCGTGGATGCCGGGCTGCGCAATGATCTCAACCAGCTTTCGAATCTGGTCGACATCACGGTCAATACGGCGCCCGACGGCACGGTTTCGGTACTGACTGGCGGCCAGCTGCCGCTGGTGCTGGGCGATCAGGCGTATACGCTCTCCGTCAATACAGCCGCGGCGCAGGGGTCGCAGGTCAGCTCATCCGGCGGCGGCCATTCGCCGGACACTTTCTCCGGCCAGTTGGGCGCGCTGCTCAACACACAGAACAACACCATCGCGGGGCTGATCGGCGGCAACGGGCAAACGGGCAGCCTGAATACGCTGGCAGCGGGCTTCGCCACGCTGGTGAATACGGCGCTCAGCAACGGAACAACGTCCGCCGGGCAGGCGGGCGCGCCGATCTTCACGTACGATCCAGCCAATGCCGCGGTAACGCTGGCGCTCGCGCCTAACCTGACTGCGTCCGATCTGGGCGTTGCCAGCGCCACGGAGTCGAATGGCGTGGCGAACTATCTGGCAGCGTTACCCGGCTCGACGGCGCCGGGCGACCAGATTTCCGGACTCTCGGCCGAAGCCGACTTCGGCACCATCGCAGCTTCAGTGGGGCAGCAGCTGTCGGATGCGAAAACCGCATCGACAGCGGATCAGACGGCCCTCACCACGGCGCAGGCAAGCTGGCAGCAGCAGAGCGGCGTGTCGCTGGATCAGGAAGCAGTGAACGTGACGGCATTCGAGCGATCCTATCAGGCCAATGCGCAGGTGGTGTCCATTCTGAATCAGCTGACGCAGGACGTGATCAACCTCATACCGTCGACCGGCGGATAAATACAAATGTTACCGCTCACTCCACAGTACCCCGGATCGGCCTTTTTCCTCGCCGGAATGGCCAACCTGCAGCAGGAAGAGCTGCAGACGCAGATGCAGCTTTCCACCGGCTATCGGATCAACACGGCGGCGGACTCTCCGGGAGAGACGCCCGATCTGATCCAGCTGGGTTCATCGCTTTCGGCGGTGCAGGCATATCAGCAGAATCTGACCAACGTGCAGGCCGAGGCCACTACGGCCGATCAGTCGCTGCAGCAGAGCATTTCGTTGATCCAGAATGCGGTGACGCTGGGGACACAGGGCGCGAGCAGTACAGCCAACGCGAACACGGATCAGACGCTGGCGGCGGATGTGCAGGGCATCCAGCAGCAGCTTGTCACGATCGCCAATACGCAGGTGGTGGGGCGCTACATCTTCGGCGGCGATCAGGACCAGACCCCGACATACCAGTACAATGCCGCAGCCGCGAACGGGACCGGCGTCGCCAGCCTCAGCCCCCAGACAAACACGCGGACGTTTGTCAACACCGAGGGGCAAACGGTTTATCAACCGCTGACCGCACAGCAGATCTTCGACCCCGTGGATGCCTCCGGAAATCCGACGGGAAATAACACTTTTTTCGCGCTGCAGTCGCTGGTCACGGATCTGCAGGCGGGTAATCAGGCGAATATCGCGAGTGATGTGAGCGCGCTTCAGCAGGCGTCCGCCTACGTTGGCCAACAGCAGGCGTATTACGGCGAGGCGGAGGATCGGTTGACGGCAGAGGAGACCAACGCAGCGAATGTAGTGACAAATCTGCAGACCCAGGCATCGAGTATCCGCGACACTAACATCGCAGAGGCTGCTACCAATCTCACACAGGAAACGACCGACCAGCAGGCGGCGTTGGGCGCGGAGTCGGAAGTGGCCCAGCAGAAGACGTTGTTCAACTTTCTCGGTTAGGCGCTATTGGAAAGAATATGGCCACGCGGCAACTGACGCAGCAGGAAATCGATGCAGTATTTCAAAATACGCAGGGCCGGACTGCCGACCGGGGCGGGGCGAAGCGCGCCGTCCCCTTTGATTTCCGCCGCCCTGACCGCATCGCCAAGTCGCAGCTGCATGCCATTCACCAGCTGCACGACAACTTCGTGCGGAATCTGGTTTCGAGCCTTTCGGCTTATCTGCGCTCGTACCTCATCATCAATCTGGTCAGCGTGGAGCAGCTCTCGTATTCGGAGTTTCTCGAATGCCTGCCTTCGCCGACCTGCCTCGCGTCGCTCGGCCTGAAGCCTTACGACGGCAATGCCGTGCTGGAACTCAACTCCTCGCTGATATTCCCCATCCTTGAGATTCTGCTGGGCGGAGACGGCAAACTGCAATTCAGCGCCAAACGCGAGATCACCGAAATCGAGCAGGTGCTGCTCGACGGTCTCCTGCGACTCATCCTGCGCGATCTGCGGGAAGCCTGGACGCTGGTTACTCCCATCGACTTCACGATCGAAAACATCGAGACCGAGCCGCAGTTCCTGCAGATTCTCGCCCCGACTGAAGCCGTCGTCGCGGTGGCCATCGAGATTCGGATCGGCGACTCCATCGGCATGATGAACATCGCGATGCCGTCGATCATCATCAAGATGATGCGGCAGAAGTTCGATCAACAGTGGACGCTGCGCAAGAGCGCCTCCACCGACGAAGAACAGGCGCGCGTGCTGAATCTGCTGCGCACCTCCCGGCTGAATACGGAGGTGCTCCTTGCCGGTCCGGAACTGCTGCTGCGCGATCTGATGAATCTGGAAGAGGGCGACGTTCTGAGTTTCGAATACCCGACGGGACGTCCGCTGGATCTCACGCTGAGCGGGCTGCGAAAATACCGGGGGGAAATTGTGAATGCGGGCCGCCGGGCGGCGTTCCGGATTATGGAACCGATCCGGGAGCCGGCTGCATGACCGGATCTTCTTCTTTACGGCGCACAACGGACGCTTCGGCCTGCGCGCTGTCCGGCGAAGCCAGAACGATTCATTCGCGGTGGCTGGGCGAGATCGAATCGGATCCCGGAAACGAGTTGTGTTTCCCTGCCGGTTTGCCGGGCTTCGAAGACCATCACAGCATGGTTGCAATCGAGATCCCTTCGCAGCGTCCTGTGGTTTATCTGCAGAGCCTCGAAAGTGACGAAGTCTGCTTTGCAGCTTTGCCGGTTTACGTGATCGACCCGGCGTTCCGGCTTGATCTGAGCGACGACGAGCGTTCTGCGCTTGGGCTTCCGGGAAACGGCGATCCTTCGATCGGCAGCGACGTTCTGTGTCTGGCGCTGCTGCGGAAATCGGATCGAACAGTGGAGGCGAATACCGGCTCGGCGATCGTGATCAATCTGCACAACGGGCGCGGGGTGCAATGCGTGCCACGCGAGGGAGGGGCGGGCGTGTTCCGTCTCTGTCCCGACAACGGCTGGAGGAGGGAGTGTTAGTACTGCGCAGGCGCGTGGGCGAGACTATCTCGATCGGCGACGGAATCGAAATCGAGGTTCTGGAAATATCCCATACTCGCGTGAAACTGGGTGTGGTGGCGCCGCGAGACGTGCCGGTAGTGCGCAAAGAAACCATCGCGGTGGCGGCGGAAAACCGCCGAGCGCTCGAACTGCTCACGGACGGGCCGGAGGGGTTTCGGGGAACCCTGGAGTTGCTGAGCGGTGCAGGCCTGCGCCAGCGCTAAAACTTTCGCGCGGCGCGCCGATATGTATCTCGCAAGGATATTCCGGGCATCCCGCGAGCGAGCGGGAGAACCCGGGCCCGGCATGATGACGGGTATATATCAGGCCAAGGACGCAAGGAATGCTTTCTATTCAAACAAACGTCGCCTCTCTCGAAGCGCAGAATTTTGTCACCGTCAATTCGCAATTTCAGAACAACACGATTGAGCAGCTGTCGTCCGGTTACCGGATCAACCAGTCCGGCGACGACGCGGCCGGTCTCGCGACGGCCAACCAGTATGCGGGGACGGTCGCAACCCTGACGCAGGGCGTGCTCAATGCCAACAACTCCCTCAGCACGCTGCAGATCGCCGACGGCGGCATCAGCAATATTTCAACCATCCTGGGCCGGCTGCAGACCCTTGCCACGGAGTCGGCGTCGTCCACCTTTGCGGGCAACCGGACTACCGTGAACAACGAATACCAGGGGCTGCTGCAGGAAGTCAATCGCCAGGCGGCGGCGATCGGATTGAATACCGGCGGCGTGAACAACTCGAACCTGACAACCTACGTCGGCGGCGCCAGCACGGCGACGAATTCGCAAGTGAACGTCAATCTGAGCGGCAACAACAACGCCGTCGACGCGACGGCGCTCGGCATTGCCAACTCCAGCGTGGCGGGTGGCGGAACCACATTCACCAATAATATTGTCAACCTCAATAACACAGCCACCACGTTCGTTTCGGGCGCTGCGAACGCCAGCCAGACCTTCACCTTCCAGGTTGCCACCCCCACCGGCGACACCCAGGTGAGCGCTATCGTGAACGGCAGCGTTGCCGGCATCACGGGGGCGGATGCGATCAGCCAGCTGAATACGCAGTTAAGTCAGTACGGCATTACGGCTTCCATCGCCAGCGCGCCGGGAACGACTTCCGACCAGACTCTGCAGTTCGGCGGCAGCACGGCGTTCACGGTCGGCGCCGGGGCAGTCACGAACGCAGGCACCGGGAGTTTGATTACGGCAGCCGCGACTCAGACTGCGGTAAACACCAGCGACTATAATCTGGACAGTTCGTCGGGTCCAGGCGGCGCATTTGTAGCCTTCGCCAGCACTTCGACCGAAACCGCGAACTTCGCCACTGGCACCGGTTCGCAAACGGTGACGCTCACCGCTGCTAACTCCGGCACTCTGGGGCAGGCTCTCAGTTACCTGAACAATCAGCTGAACAGCATCGGGATTTCGGCGGTTTCGACCGTTGCGGGAAATATCTCGTTCCAGAGCACCGGTTCCTTCAACGTGAACGAGACCGGTTCCGTGACAACCGGCACCGGCAATCTGTTCGGTGGCGCCAGCGGCGGGGCCGCGGCCTCCGTGGGTGCGGTGGCGGTGAATCCTCCCGGAGCTTCATCCTCCGATACGGGTAACGCTATCGCTGCTCTCGCTTCGCTCACCCAGGCCATCACCAACCTCGGCCTGACACAAGGTATCGTCGGCGCCGGTGAAAACAAGCTGAACTATGCCACTAACCTGGCACAGTCGCAGATCACGAACTTCTCGGCAGCGGAGTCAGGCATCAAAGATGCCAACATCGCCCAGGAAGCCGCCAATCTGACCAAAGCGCAGGTACTGCAGCAGGCTTCGCTCGCGGCTCTCGCACAGGCGAATACCGCACCGCAGGCAGTGCTGGCGCTCCTGAAAGGGTGACGCGGCAATGGCTCTGAAAGTGCTTGATTGATGCAGTAACCGGGTCGGAACGTCCCTCGTTCCGACCCGAATATTTCAGAAATAATGTCAACATCATCCACCTCGGCGGCTTCTCTGACGGCACCCCCCACCTTCACTGGTGTAAGCAAGTTCGCAACGAGTTTGCAGCAGGTGCTGACGCGGGCGGTGGGGATCGCGTCACTTCCGCTGAATCTGGACGAGCAGCAGGTCTCTGATCTGCAGACCACCCAGAGCGATCTCAATGGGCTGGACACCGCGTTCACAAACCTTCAGCAGTCGGTCGCTTCTCTGCAGAACACGATCACCTCGGGTCTGCTGAGCGCTTCCACATCCAACAGCTCCACGGTCACCGCCACTGTCGGCACGGGAGCGACGGCGGGGACTTACACCATCTCCGTCGGCGAACTCGGTTCGTATTCGACCGCCCTCAGCGTGGCCGGCTCCACCCCGGTCAGCGATCCAACGTCGCATGGCATCAGCAAATCGACCAGTTACAACCTCTATCTGGGCACGACGAAGATCGCGATCGCTGCCGCGTCCTCCGATCTGCAGGATCTGGCGAGCGCCATCAACTCGCAGTCCAACGGACAGGTGCAGGCGACGCTGGTGAACGTCGGCTCGACCAGTTCGCCGGACTATCGCCTCTCGCTGCAGTCCGGAACACTTACGGCCGGTGCCGTCGATCTGCAGGATTCGTCCGGGAACGATCTCATCTCATCGAGCACGGCGGGTTCACCCGCCAGCTACTCGGTGGACAACTCCGCATCTATACAGAGCGCCAGCCGGACGATCACGCTCTCTCCGGGCCTTACGGTGAACCTGATCGGCCAAAGTGCCTCGGGCGCATCCACCACCATCACGGTCGGCAATAACGCCTCGACTCTGGCCTCCGCGTTCAGTTCTTTCGCAGGCTCCTATAACGCGGCCGTCGACGCCATCGGCCAGTATCACGGTCAGAACGCGGGCGCGCTGGAAGGCGACAGTCTGCTTCAGACTCTCACCAGTGCACTGGATCAGCTGGGAAATTACACCAACGGATCGCCGGCCTCGGCGCTGGCAAACTACGGGATCACGCTGGATCAGACGGGACAGCTTGCGGTCGATACGTCCAAGTTCACAACAGCTGCCAACGCGAATTTCGGGCAGCTTCTGACGACGATCAGCAACACCACAACCGGGGGCTTCCTCCAAACCGCCGAGTTTCTCCTGAACGGGATCGAAGACCCGACTACAGGTGCCATCAAAACGGAAGAGAAATCGGTGGCGAACCAACTGAAGGCAGCGCAGACCCACGTTGCCAATGAGCAGGCCGCGGTTAATCAGATTCAGACCAATCTGACGCAACAGATCGCACTCGCCGACTCGGCCATCGCCGAGCTCGAAAGCCAGGCCAGCTACGTCACGGGCCTTTTCGCGCAGTATACCGGCGCCACCAGCACACAAAGCAATGGCCTCTCAACTCTCTGATCGATTTGTTCTTGTCGCCGGCCTGCGCGAGAGCGCCCGCCGCGGGGACTGGAAGAATGCTATGGAACTGGCCCTGGCGCTGCGTGACCTGACGCCGCCCGCCAGCGCTATCGAAACCGGCCAGTATCTGGACCGCCTGCGCGAGGCACTGGTAGCGGCGAAGACCTCGCGGGCGCACACGGCAGCCACTCTGGTCCGGATCAACGCGGCGGCCCGCTTCAGCCGCAGCCGCCAGGAATTTGGCGAATCGCCAGAATCCTGACGCCTCGCGCGTGTTCGCGGGATCTTCCCGGCAGTATCGCCAACAACCTGGGTTTGGATGCCGCTTTGCACTGTGCGGCAGCATGAGGCTTGATCAGATCGGTCTGCAGCTCGGCAACTTCATGAGCTACCTCTCCCAGCGGCAGGAGGTAATTTCTTCAAACATCGCTAATGCCGACACCCCCGGCTATCTGACGCGCGACGTCGAGGCGCCCGTTGATTTTTCCCTGGCATTCGAGGACGCGCGCACTCTGGTCATCGAGTCACCCGACCTGCCCCGCCACAATGACGGCAACAACGTGTCCATCGACCGCGAAGCACGGCTGCTCGCGGAAGACACGATGAAGTTCAGCGTGGCGTCCCAGTTGGTTCGCGCCCAGGTGAAAAACGTGCGCGCGGCTATCGAAGAAGGCCGGCAGTCATGAGTCTTTTCGGAGCCATTTCGGTCAGCGCTTCCGGTATGGAAGCACAGCGCTCACGGGCGGAAATCATCACGGAGAATCTGGCCAACGCCGATACGACCCGAACGCCGGAGGGCGGTCCGTACAAACGCAAAGACGCCGTTTTCACCACCACTCCGGTGGCAAATTCGTTCAGCGACATTCTTTCGGCGGCAGCCGGCGGCAACAGCGGAGTGGCGGTGTCAGATATCAGCGTCGACGACACCGATCCCGAGCGGCGTTACATGCCGGGGCATCCCGATGCCGACGCCGACGGCTACGTGGCGTTCCCGCGGATCGATCCAGCCTCAGAGATGGTCGACCTGATGAGCGCTTCCCGCGGCTACCAGGCGAATGTGGCGGCCATATCCGCGGTGAAGGATATGATCGCGCGATCGATTGATCTATTCCGGTAGAAATCCTATGAATATTACTCTTGGCATAAAAAGTCCATTCGCCGTCTCTGAACTGCAGGGGCTCACGGCCACCGGCGGCGCGGGCGCCAGCTTCTCCGACGTATTCAAAAGCGCCGTCAATCAGGTGGAAACGTCCCAGCAGACCGCGCAATCCGCGGCGATGGATTTCCTCGCCAACGGGCAGGGCGATGTGCATACAGTCGCGCTTGCCGCTCAGCGGGCGGAACTTTCGCTTGAAATGTTCCAGCAGGTGAGAAATAAGTTCGTTTCGGCCTACCAGGAAGTTATGAAGATGCCGATGTAAGTGAGCATCTTCCCCGGCACCAATGAATCAACTGACGCGAATCTGGTCCTCCCTCAGCCGCACACAGCAGATTTCGCTGATTCTGGCGCCGATTCTGGTGGGCGCCGCGATCCTGGGTCTCCAGAAATGGAGGCACGACGCCGGGTTTCGGGTGCTCTACAGCGCACTCGCACCGGAAGACGCGGCCGCCGTGACACAGAAGATCCGGGAAGCGAACATCGAATACCACCTCGACGAAACGGGCGCGGCGGTGCTGGTGCCTTCGGAGCGTCTGGCGGAAGCGCGGCTCGCGCTGGCCGGGGCGGGGCTGCCGCGCAGCGGCCGCATCGGTTTCGAGCTTTTCGACCGGACGAATCTGGGAGCGAGCGACTTCGCCGAGCAGGTCAACTATCGGCGCGCCCTGGAAGGCGAACTGGAGCGCACGGTCGCGACGCTCTCCGAAGTGGAGCAGGCGCGGATCCATATCACCTTCGCCAAAGAGTCGGTATTTCTGGACAACCGCCAGCCGTCCAAAGCGACAGTCGTGCTGCGCCTGAAAGGCGGCGCGCAGCTGTCACAGCCGAGCGTGTTCGCTATTGCCAATCTGGTGGCGAGTGCGGTGGAAGGCCTCGCACCCGACGGGGTCGCGATCATCGACTCCGGCGGGCATCTGCTGAACCGCCCGCACGCGGAGGGTGACGGCGAGTCGCAGCTTGCCGAGTCGAACCTGGAATACCGGCGGCAGGTGGAATCGGAACTGCTGGCCAAAATCAACGCCGCTCTGACGCCACTGCTCGGGCCGGACCGATTTCGTGCGAGCGTGAGCGCCGACTGCGATTTTTCAAGCAGCGAAGAGAACGACGAAAGCCTCGATCCCACGAAATCCGCCGTGCTGACCTCGCAGACGAGCGAAGAGACCACAGGGGGGCTGAACTCCGGCGGCACCCCGGGCACGGCAAGCAATCTGCCGAATCCGACGGCACGCGCCGCTTCGGTGGGCAACGGCCTGCATCGCCATACCGAAAGCAATACTTACGCCCCGACACGCAGCGTGAAGCACGTGGTTACGCCGAAGGGCACCGTGCGCCGCGTGTCGACCGCAGTACTGCTGGATCAGAGCGTGCGCTGGCAGGGCATTGGGGCCAAGGCGCGGCGGAGTCTGGTAGCGCCGTCCCCCGAGGTACTGAAGGGTGTGCGCGATATTGTCGCCGGAATCATCGGCTTCACGGAGCAGCGGGGCGATCAGATCACCATCGAAACGCTGCCGTTCGAAAACACGCTGCAGGCCGAGCCGCCGCAAGCCCCGGCGGCTCCCGCCAAACCCGTCCCCGTGAGCATGATCTCCCAGCCCTGGGTGATGTTTTCGGGCGCCGGTGCGCTGGTGCTGCTCGCCGGGGGGCTGATATTCGTGATGGCGGTGAAGCGCAAACCGGCCGGCGCGGAGGACGCATCCGGAACCGCTGTCGCGCAGGGCGGCGCGGCCGGGGCACTGTCGAATCCCCAGGCTGCGATGGAGAAACAGCTGGCGGAGAACGCGGCGAAACAGGCTCTGCTGGAATCCGAAGAACTCACGCGGATCAGCATGCCGGAAAGCACGCGGAAATCCGAGGTTCTGGTCAAACATATTCGCGATTCCGCCATCAAGGACCCGGTGAACGTGACCAACGTGCTTCGCACGTGGATCGGCGACACCGAGGGAAAGCGGAACTGATGATCGCCAACGCGCCGAAGAACCAGGAAACAATCACCGGCATCCGGAAGGCAGCCATGATGCTGGTGCTCCTCGGAGACAAGGCGAGCGCAGAAATTATCAAGCAGCTGTCCGAAGACGAACTTTCGCTGGTCACGCGCGAGATCGCGCGCCTTGAATCGATTCCCTCAGAGCTGGCAGAGAGCCTGCTGGAGGAGTTTTACCAGATGAACATGGCGCACGAATTCTGCGTGCGCGGCGGTCTGGACTATGCGAAAAAGATGCTGTTCCAGGCCTTTCCCCCGGAGACCGCCAAGAAACTGGTGGACCGCCTGACCAAAGCCATGGGCGGTGAGTTTGCCAGTCTCGATGCTCTGCAGAAGGTGGATCCGCAGCAACTCGCCAAGTTCATTCACAACGAACACCCGCAGACTATCGCGCTGGTGCTGTCGCACCTCAATGCGTCGCAGGCGGCGGCGCTGCTGGTGTCGCTGCCTTCGGAAATCCGGGCGGACGTGGCGCTGCGCATGGGAGTGCTCGATCAGATTTCACCCGAGATCATCAACAAGATCGCGACGGTGATCGGTAAAAAGCTCAAGTCGATCGGTGAATACAGCCGCGAATCGTACGGCGGCGTGCGCGCGGTCGCGGAGATGTTCAACCGGCTGGATTCCGGGTCGAGCAAGGAGATCCTCGAGGTGATCGAGGTAACGAATCCCGGCCTTGTGGAGACGATCCGTCATTTGATGTTCGTGTTCGAAGACCTGCTGATGATCGATGAGATTCAGCTGAAGGAGATCTCGGCCAAGGTGGATCGCAAGGTTCTGACAATAGCGCTCAAGGGGACGAGCGATCAGCTGCGCGATCACTTCCTGAAGACGATGTCCGCGCGCGGCGCCGACATGCTCAAAGAAGATATGGAGTCGATGGGCCCGGTGCGGATACGGGAGGTGGAAACGGCGCAGCAGCAGATCATCGCCATCGTTCGCCAGCTGGAATCGGAGGGCGTGATCGCGCTCAAGGGAACGGTCGGAGAGCAGTATGTTGTCTAAGGTTCTCGGCCGCGGCGCGGGCGCGGGCGAGGCAAAGCCATTCGTCTTCGGCGACCTGGCGGGATACCAGGTGGGAACCGATATACAGGCGGCCCTGGAAAAATCCATCGAACGCCCGGCGGCGGAGGCGGCTGATGCCGCGATGCGCGAGAAGGTCCGCAGTCTGGAAGCGGAGGCGGCGGCGGAAAAACGCGAGGCTTTTGAAAACGGACGCCGACAGGGAGAACAGCAGGCACGCGCGGAACTGCAGCCGGTGCTGGAACGACTGCACGCTTCGATCGCCGAGATCGCAGGGCTGCGCGGCGATATCCGGCGCCGCGCCGAGCAGGACGTGGTGCAACTCGCGCTGCTGATTGCCAAGCGGGTGCTCCATCGCGAGCTGAACGTGGACACCGATGCACTGACAGCACTGGCGCGGGTGGCGTTCGATCGCCTGACGCGTTCGGAATCGTACCGGGTCAGCGTGCATCCGCAGTTCGCCGCCGCGGTGACGTCAGCACTGGCGGGCAACAGCGGCACGCGCATTCATATCGACCCGGATCCGAACTGCGCGCTCGGCACGCTGGTGATCCATTCCGCGGATGGCACCATCGACGCTTCCGTCGAAACACAGCTGGAAGAGATCGACCGGGGGCTGACGGACCGAATGGGGAGAATTGAGGGGAATTGAGATGAGCCTTGCAATACCGTTCAATCTGGCGCGCTACACCACACTGCTCAATCGGATGGAGCCGGTGCGGATGGAAGGCGAGGTGGTCGAGCTGGTGGGGCTGATTGTGGAATCCCGCGGCCCGGCGGCGGCCATCGGCGATTTCTGCGAGATCCGTACGCGCAGCGGCCACGCCATCCGCACGCAGGTGATCGGCTTCCGCGATGGCCGGGTCCTCTCCATGCCGCTCGAGGAGACGGATGGACTTTCGCTGGGCGATTCGATCATCGCGCGGGGCGGCGAGAGCGAGGTGGAAGTGTCGCCGCGTCTGCTGGGCCGGGTTCTCGACGGCTTCGGAAACCCTCTCGACAGCGGCCCCCCGATTCACGGTACCGACGTGCGCCCACTGCACGCGGCGCCGCGCAGCCCGCTGGAACGCGCGCATATCGACCAGAGACTGAACACCGGCATCCGCGTTATCGACGGGCTGCTGCCCTGCGGCAAAGGGCAGCGCGTCGGCATCTTCGGCGGGAGCGGCGTGGGCAAGAGTACTTTGCTCGGTTCGATGTCGCGATCGAGTTCGGCCGGTGTCAATGTCATCGCGCTGATCGGTGAACGCAATCGTGAGGTGCGCGCCTTTCTCGAACAGGATCTGGGCGCGGAAGGCATGAAACGTTCGGTGGTGGTGGTGGCGACGTCCGACCGTCCCGCGCCGCTGCGTGTGCGCGCCTGTTTCGTGGCGCTGGCGATCGCGGAATATTTTCGCGATCAGGGCGAAGACGTACTTCTGGTGATGGACTCGATCACGCGTCTGGCGATGGCGCAGCGCGAAATCGGCCTCGCCGCGGGCGAGCCGCCGAGCCAGAAGGGCTATACGCCTTCGGTTTTCAGCCTGCTGCCGAAGGTTTGCGAACGTGCGGGCAATTTCGAGAAGGGATCGATCACGGCGTTCTTTACGGTGCTGGTGGAGGGCGATGACTTCAACGAACCGATCTGCGACGCGGTGCGGGCCATACTCGACGGGCATATTACGCTGGCGCGGGATCTCGGCGCGGCAGGTCATTACCCGGCAATACAGGTGCTCGATTCGGTGAGCCGTCTGCAGTCGAAGCTGGCGTCGGCGGAAGAGTCGGCGAGCGCGCGCAGAATTCGCGAGGCGCTGGCGCTTTACCGGCAGTCGGAGGATCTCATCAACCTGGGAGCGTATGTTTCCGGTTCGAACCCAAAGCTGGATGCGGTAATTCGTTCCAGAAATGATGTTATGAAGTTTCTGCGGCAGGGTCCGACGGAGACGGCGGTGGTGGAAGAGACGATGCGGCAGATGAACGCACTGGCGCAGACGCTGCCTTAACGGCCCCGTGGCAAGTCAGCGCCGGGCAGAAGCCCGGCCCCGCTAAGCGGAGAATATGAAAGAGTTTTCGTTTCGGCTGGAACAGGTAAAGCGCTGGAGGGAGACGGAGGTTAGTCTGCAGGAGTCGCGGCTGGCGGCGGCTGCGGCAAAGGTGGCGGAGATACGCGGGGCGATCGAGGGAAGGCGGGGTGAGCTGGACAGAGCGCAGCTCAGCGGCAATATCGACGGCGGGGATCTGCGTGTATATGCGGACTTCCGACTGCGGACGGAAAGCCGCATCCGGGATCTGGAAGGCCAGGCAGTCGCGGCGCAGCGGGCCGCGGCGCTCGAAATGGGTCGTCTGGTGGAAGCCAATCGAAAGATGAAGCTGATCGAGAATCTGAAGAAGCGCGCCCTGACGGCGTGGACCCGCGAATTCGAACGAGAACTCGCCGCGTTCGCCGACGAGGCGTTCCTGAATCGCTACAATCATTAGAAGAGCGGACGGGCGCGTAGCTCAGGTGGATAGAGCATTAGCCTTCTAAGCTAAGGGTCGCTGGTTCGAGTCCAGCCGCGCCTACCAATTCCCGCCAAGGAACGTCACAACAACAATGAGATACATCGATCGGCGATTTCTTTTTCCCGTGGTGGCCGCGAGCGCGTGGGCACAACAGCAGGCGCCGGAGGCGGCGGCAGCCGAGGCCGCGGTGCGGGCGCGGGCGCAGGCGTTCTTCGACCTGCAGGTGGCGAAAAAGTACAGGCAGGCGGAAGCGATGGTGGCGGACGAAAGTAAGGACGCCTATTACGACGGCCGCAAGTACAACATCGACAACTTCGCGATCACGAAGGTGCAGGTGGCCGAGGGAAATGCGCTGGCGGATGTGACGATCAAAGCCAACGTGACCGTGATGGTGCCGGCGCTCGGCCAGACGGTTCATACCGAAGGGGTCGAGACGACACACTGGAAAACAGAGAACGGCGAGTGGTTCTACTACATTAACCCGGAGAAGGCACCCCTGACGCCGTTCGGTAAATTCGATCCGCAGGCGGGCGCCGGGAAAACAAATGCGGGCGGCGGGAACGGGGGCAGCGCCAGACCGGATCTGGCGACGATGCTGCGAGCCGTGCACGCCGACAGGGATTCCGTGGAGATCAAACCGGGAGAAAATCAGACGGTGAAGCTTGCCAATGCATTACCGGGACCTGTCGATATTACGATCGAGAGTTTTTCGCTGCCCGGCTTGAGCGCAAAGCTGGACAAGCGCCATCTGGAGCAGGGCGAGACTGCGTCATTAGCAATTGTGGCGGCCGACTCCGCATCGGGCGCGGTAACCGTCTTCATCGACGTCTCTCCGCTGGGGACACAGGTTCCGATTAAAGTCAATATCCGGTAGGGAAAAACGAAGAGAGCCGGCGGAAAGACCACCGGCGGTACAGCGTAAATAAGAAAAGGGGAGGAGCCGAAGCTCCTCCCCTTAGGTTTTTGACCGACTTCAGGTTAGTAGGAAGTCGTGTCGCCGATGGTGGTGGTCGGAGTGCCGTTTCTGGTATCGAGAACTTCCGCCAGATAACCTTCAGCAATACCGCTGTTGGTGGTCAGGCCGAAGGTGAGGAACGCGAAGCCGCGCGCATAAACGAACGGGCAGTTCGCGATCACATATCCCTGATAACCAGCAGCGATGGCCGAAAGCTGGAACGTGTGAACGTTGCCAGCCGCCAGCGAACCCTGCGGGTCAGCCACGGTTGCCGTAGTCGGCGCGGTCGGTCCGTAGAACGACAGCTGGCAGGTGCCTGACTGAGCCGCAGCGATCGTCTTGCCACCGACTCCAAGGTTGTCGACGGAGGTGTTGGCAATCGCGAAGCCCGTGTCAAATCCAAGCTGATTGGTGACGAAGGGGAAGAGCAGGGTCGTCTGGCAGTTGGAAATGATCGAACCATTGGCAGCCGTGAAGGTGGAGGCTACGAACTCGGGAACCGCCGACGCGGGACCGGTGAGGGCAGCTACGGCCGGGGCATAAGAATAAGTTGCAGTGATCGCACCCTGGGCAGCGGCGCTATTCGCAGCGAAGCCGACATAGACGGGGACCGGAATGGAGCCCGCTCCGTAAACCTGCGGGTTGGGTGCCGCCGGAAGAGTAGCAAAAGCACCACTCTGAGTGGTCTGATCGCCGATACCGGTGACTGACACGGAGTAAGGAATGGTGACCGTTCCACTGGTCGGCGTGTAAGCCACAGAGTTGGCCGGGGCACCGAGAGCAGTGGAAATGGTGGACCCTTGAATCGACAAGGTGAAGCTATTCGCGACGGTGCCGAAGGGCCCGATCGCCTGCGGGACATAGACAGTGGCGGAGGCGGGGAGGTTAGCGATCGTTACGTTGATGATGTCGGCGTTTGCAGTGCCAACCGCAGAGCCACCACCAGGGACGTACTGACCGGCTTCACTGCCCGGAAGAAGTGAAGCGCTGGTCCCGACGCCGAGGAAGGTGTCCGGAATCAACTGGTTGATGCCGACCGTAAACGAAAGGTTATTCGTCGGATTACCCAGGCAGGTTTGGTAGCTGTTGGTGATGGTGATGCTCGGCGCGCCGAGGCTCTTCAGAATATAGCCAGGACCGTTAGCGAGGGGAAGGGCCAAATTGGCAGTGATCAGTCCACTCGTGGTGTTGGGCACGACGTAGCTTAACAGACCGCTTTCGGTTACCTGCGGGGAGCCGGCAGCCGACGCATTCACGCGAATGTTGGTGACTTCGAAGGTCTGAGCACCGGCGAGCGCAGCGGTGCCTATCGGAATCGAGGCAGCTGGAAGCGCGAATGAAACCTGGTTTCCACTGACAATGCCAGGGACCGTAGTGCCGTTACCGAGGGCTACCACGCCGCCTGCTGAAACGGTGGTGGTCGCGCCGTTGATGATAATGGTTGCCTCGTTGGCGGTTGGCGGAATCGCCTTGCTGGTGATGGGCAGGTTGGTGTTGATATAAACCGTCCCGGTGGTCGGGGTGGAATTGACGGGAGGGACCGTGAAGCTGGTGGCGCTGCCCGAAACCGCACATGAGAACTGATATACCGCGATCAGTTCGGTCTGTGATTCAGCGCGCAGCGAAGGATTCACCTGCGAACCGACGTTCGAAACTCCGGCCTGTCCATTGGCTCCTGCCTGGCAGAAAACCACCTGGCCGTAGGAGACGCCGACGAAAGCTGTTGCCATCGCCGCGAGACCTAAAATTCTTATTCTAAAATTTGACATCATTTCTCCTTGTGAGATTTCTGTTTGAATCGGTCGAAGTTCTGAACCTGAGCCTCAACTACAACAAAATTCTGTTTACTGCCTAGGGAACTTCTCCGTGTCGGGCGGAGTGAAGATTTTGCCGGCGTCCCCGAAGAGGTTCGCTGCGGCGGTACATCCTGAAGGGTGCGAGCCGTATAAGTCTGACTGCGTGGCCGCTACCCAAAACTAAATCGATGAGTGCAAAAACCTTGATAACTCAAATCGAGCGCTAAAGTCAACCGCCCAAAAGCGGAGAGCGCTTAATAGAGTCCGTAAGATAAGAACTATAACGCTAAAACATGGGCCCCGCAATAGTTTCGACCCAAAATGACTAAATTTTCATCAGACGCAGGGCGCTGCCTCAATGGAGATAGAGGGGGACCGCCACCGAGCAGGTCTGCTGGGACCCGCTGCCGGGGATGCACACGCTCAGATTCGCCGAATTGCCTGTGAAAGACAGCGCGGGCGGAACCTGTACATTAATCTGTTCGAGACCCGGAATGGAAACGACGGGGCCCGCGTATAAAATCTGGCTGCCGCTCTGGGTCTGGGTGCCGATGGTAACGGATACAGGGACGTTAACCGGCGTGGTGAGGCCGGTCAGGAATATCTGAATCACGTCGCCCCGTGAGGCAGGCGCGGACGACAAGTTCACCGTATTGTTCTGGTTCAGGATGCCGGGGTTAAATACCGCCGGGGCGTTCGGAACCAGCTGAATGGGGAAGTTATTAGTGGTCACGCCGTCGATGGTGGCAATGACGCCGGCCGTGGTGCCGCCGGCAAGCTGCGGCGGAACGAGGAAATTAATCTGCGAAGGACCGTTCGCGGACGGCTGACCGTCATAGGAAACCGTCGCCGGGTAACCGTTGACCGCGACGGTCGCAGGAGCCGTCGTCTTCGGCACCAGATTAATGCCGTAGATCGAGACGAAGGAATTCGCAACGACGGGTCCAGGCTGTCCATTTGCCGCATTGACTATGGCCTGGATGGTGGGCTGGGTGGGTCCGACGGTAAACGTGACCGGAACGGTCGCAGTCCCGGCGGTCCCGGCGTTAATCGTTATGGTGGCCTGGTAGGTGCCCTGAATCAGCAGCGCGGTGGGATCGGCGGTGGCAACTACGGCGACCATCATAACGCCCGCGGTTGGCCCTACAACGCCGGTGACGGGGCTGAGAGTCAGCCAGTTAGCCGAAGAAAGCGCGGAATTCTGCTGATAGGTCACGGAAGCGGTGAAGGCGTACTGGTTGGAGCCGCCGTCGGTGAGGGTGATGTAGCCGTTTTGCTTCGGGCCCTGCGAATAGCCGGTCAGGGTGATGGCGGGCGGACTGGACGGTCCAGCCGCGACCTGCAGTCTCGGAAAATAGGCCGCCGTGCAGTCGCCGATGATGGTGCAGTCACTGCCGGGCATTGAGGATATGTAGCGGGGAATCGGATCGGTCTGGGTAGCCACCGCAACCGTCGAAACCGGAGCGACAGAGGCGGCCAGTGTGTTATTGGGCGGGGTCCCGGTGCAACTGAAGGCGGGAACCGCGACATAAACGGGAATCTGACCGGAGTCGGTCACGGTGTTGTTGGCATCCACGACTTCGTAAGTCACCGTTCCGGCGCCATTCGTCAGAGGAACCTGAAATGCCGTGGTGTAGGCAAAGGCAACGCCGGGCGGCGCGGAGAAGAGGGGGGCCCCCCCGTTCCCGGTGGCATCGGCATTCGGGACACGAACCAGAAGGAGCGCATCGCCGCCGGGCGCATAAGTTCCGCCGGCGGGTGTGGATCCGAAGACGCCGGAAGTGGTGGGTACGGAGCCGTGGTTGCCGACGATGACGTCCGGCACATAAACAGTGGCGCCGCTCGGATATCCGGAGAGACTCAGTTTGATGCGCACGCCGAAATCGGCGAGGATGCCGACAGTGGTGGGTTTGGGTTGAAACGCAGCCGGGGAAGCTTCGGTGACACGAATGGTCGAGGAGGCCGTGCCTGTGCTGATCAGCGTGGGGATGTCGATTGTGGCAGGAGCCGGGGAACCCATACAGGGCACGCCGTAGTTGAAAACGGAGGACGCCAGCGTGGGTCCGGCCGCGGCCGCCGGAAAGGCCGTGGTCGACACGGAAACGCCGATCCCAAACACCTGCGCTGTTACAACCAACCCGCTGCTGGGTATCGAGGGAACCGCGACGCGCAAACCGCTGATGGTAAATGACGGCGATGCCGGCAGACTAACGTCCGGGAACAATACGGTATTGGCAGAATTGAGGTAAGGGGCCTGCGTGCTGGTCAGGTTGGCACCGGTTATCGTCAAACCGGTCAGATTGTTGTTGGCGTCGAGCCGGTTTGTAATGTTGCCGTTCAACGTCACACCCACGATGGCAGCGGGTACCGTCCCGGCACCGCCCCCGGTACAGGTGACGCTGATATTGCCAATGAGCTCTGCCAGTCCTTCCTGGTGGACGAACGAGGAGGTGGTTGACCCTGTGGTGCAGGATTGACCGAACGAGACGCCGGCGAAAACGGCTGCGATCAGACCGAGGCGGGCTACGAGTCCGAGAGGTAACTTACCAATCCGAGTAATGGGTGCCATCGAGACTTATCTTACTCGATGTGCTACGTACGTCATAGATGCCGGGCTCCGTGGAGTTTACGGCCTGGCCGGCGTCTTCCGTGATGATCTTCCAGTCGTTGGTCTGCGCGATGGGGTCGCGGGGGACGTCGTGGAGGTAGCCTTCTTTGACGAGATCCTGCAGCGACTGGGGGGCTTTCTGCTTATCGAATCCGTATTCGTCGATGGCGGAACGCATCGCGCTGAGATTGCTGTGGAGCACGGTTTCTTTGGCGCGCGTGATCGCCTTTTGGTAAAAAGGCACGGCTACGGCGATCAGGATGACGATGATCGCCATCACGATCATCATCTCGATGAGCGTGAAGCCGCGCCGGGCGGCCTGCGTTGAGTCAAGACGCCGGCGGCAAGACCGCCAGCGGTACTTACCATTCGGAATAGGGTGTACCATCTGCCGCCTTATCCATCGACTTTGTGTAAACCGCGAAGACGTTTTGCCCGCCCCAGCTGGTGCTGGTGGGATCGTCCTGCATGCTGCGCATACCCCAGTCGCGACTGTTCGTCATCGGGTCGAGGGGGATGCGGCGCAGAAACTTGAGCTTCGTGTCGGCCGCCTGGCCTGAACCCTTTAC
>Ga0182030_10009592_pt1 | contig 19798 bp, 15 predicted proteins | sample 812S3MmetaG_FD_121299 | JGI IMG/M metagenome (GOLD analysis project Ga0182030, IMG submission 121299) | Permafrost microbial communities from Stordalen Mire, Sweden - 812S3M metaG (Illumina Assembly) | ecosystem: Environmental > Terrestrial > Soil > Wetlands > Permafrost | place: Sweden... | reverse complement strand
CCGTAAAGCCCATGCCGGTAAGCGTCACACGCAATGCCCGCCGCGTCGAACTGTCGTCGTCCACCACCAGGATAGTGCCTTCCGCTGCAACCGGCGATTCCGTTGTCAATGCTTTCTCCTTGCGACTGTTGGAATGGACAGAAAGAATGTCGTCCCTTCCTGCTGATCGCTGATCACCCACACGTGCCCGTGATGCGCCTCCGCGGCCTTCCTCACTACAGACAAACCTATCCCCGTGCCTGGAACAGAGTCCTTTGAGTCCTGCGCCCGGTAAAAGCGGTCGAATATCCTCTCCCGGTCTTCAATCTGAATCGTCGATCCAACATTATGCACGGAGATGAGCACCTCGGCATGGCTCATTCGCGCTGCAATTTCAATCGGCGTATCCGGCGTTGAATACTTGCGCGCATTGTCGATGTACTGCGTCAAAATCATGGCGAGTAGCGCGCGGTCCACGCGGACGGTCAACGCTGGTTCCTCCACCGCAACCTCGATCCGATTTCTCACCTCATCCGCGGACCGGCTCAACAACACCTCGGCGATCAATTGCTGAACATTCACCTCGTCAATCTGCAGACCAACTTGTTCGGCTTCAAGTTTCGAAGTCAGCAGCAATCGAGTGCATAGCTTATTCAAGCGTGCCGTCTCGTCATCGATAAGCGTTGCCAAACCGCGCTGCGACTCAGTCAGGCCTCCTAACTCAAGCAGTCCCGAACTGGCCGTCTGAACCGCTGTCAAAGGCGTCTTGAACTCATGCGCCAGCGCATCCATCACCGCCGCGCGCAACTGCTCGCTCCTGCTTGCCGTCTCGGCTCTTTCCTCCTTCTCAAAAGACTGGTGCCGGTCGATGGCAACGGCCGCAAGCGAAGCAAGCGCATCCACGACGTGCGGACTCAGCTTTCCGCGCACAACCAAAGCGCCGACGGATCCAGGCCCTGCCTGGAGAATACGCCGCGCGATCTCCGAGTTTGGATCGTCGCTCGAAACATCGCGCAGATAGCATTCTTTGGCCACATCCTCCTCGCCCGCATCCCAGTCTCCCATTCTGTCCTGCCGTCCCAAGTTCATATCGAACAAGGCAATTGCCTTTGCATCAAATATCCTCTGTATAAGAACCACCAGTTGCGGTCCGGGCGGCCGGTGCAGATCCAGGAGTAGAGAGTTCCTGCTCAACTCGTACAACTGTTTCATCCCCGTTCGGTGGAAGGCTGCCTCTCTCGCACTCCTCAGTTCCTTTGCTGACAACCTGCATATGACAAGAGCCGTTGCCTGAAACGCTCCAAGCGCAATCCAATTGTGGGGGTCTGAAATAGCAAATCGAAATAAGGGCGGTGAAAAGAAATAGTCCAGACAGGCCGCCGCCAGAAGCGAAGTAAGTGAAGCCTGCCAGAAGCCGCAAACCAATGCTGTTGAAACCACAAGCAGCAGATAGACAAAGCTGATTGTCGTCAGATCGAGCCGCAGAATAAACCCGGTCCATGTCAGAAGCGCGAGACTCGCGCCGGCTGCAAGATACTGCCCCAGAACACGCAGCCCTCGCAGGGGATTCGTTCTTCCCAAGACAATTGGATTTGCCATCAGCTGCATCTTGCCCGGGCAGAACCCGAGGCTCATGAACCAAAGCCTAACCAGCCCGTCATAAAGAACTCGTAAGGAATATGTACAGATTGCAGATAGAGTTGAGGGGAGCCGGCGAATCGGCTCCCCTCTTCATTTTCGATGCGAGCATCGAGTGTGCTGGAATGCCCTACATGTGCTGTTGCGTTGAGGCTGCGGACGAGTCCGCCAGCTGGCCGTATTTTGCTGAGAGCGCGCCTGCTTCAGACGCCTTCAGAGCATAGTATTCGTACAGGTTTCGCGCCGAGTCGGCAGGCTTTGGGTACTTGGCATAAAGGCTCGTGGTGATCTGGCTGCGGCGTGCCCATTCCTGCTTCTCTTCCGCAGCTTGCTGTGCGTAATCCTTTTGCTGCGTTCCGTAGTAATGAGCAAGAGCGGTGTATTGCCCGGGCGTATGTGCATCGCGCTCCAACTGTTTTAGTTGGGACTTTGTGTAGTGATCGCCATTCTCCGCAGAGGAGATCGCACCTTGTGCGCTTACAACACCAACGAGAGCGAAAGACAGAATGCTTGCTGCACAGAAACTTTTCTTGATCATCAACGGCCCCTCCATGATTGAGTATTGGATGGCCGGCGTGAAGGAGGCATGAAGAACACGACAAATGATCATAAGCAAAAAGCGAAGAATTGATTGCCGCGGCACTCGAAGCCGGCGTCTGGTGCAAAGTTCGAAAGTTCACTCTCACTTGGCGACACATGCCCGATTTCTTCTCCCAACCGCATGGTTTGTTTGGGGACAGTAGCCTGGGCCGAACCCCAACAAAACGTTTATCGGCTGTTGGAGTGTATCGGGCAGACAACCTGCACACGGGTGCCGTGCAGATCGGGATTCACAGGGATTTGAGAGGGGTGTTCTTGATCCAGGAACTCGGTTCGCCCTCGGACTACCTCTTTGGGATTCTCGCTGCCACCGATTCGCATGCAATCTCAAAGGGAACGAGAGCCGCGTGGCCCCGAAAAGCATCCTTCAGGCGCTGAAGCCGCGCTGATTCGTAGGCATTTGCGGCACGCGACCCCGACCCTGAGGGTGCCCCGGTACCCCGGTCGTGCCTATTCAAAAGAACAAGGCCGAAATAGAGTTTTCCGCGCTCTGCTCGAGGAAGTGAGGATGCTCACGAAGCAACCGGCGGCGCACTCAGCATGTGCTCGCGCATCAGCGCCAAGTCCGGGCTGGTGAAACGGCTGCTTTCGACCGCACGGCAATTTGCGCGCAGGTGATCCGCTCGCATCATCGAGAACACCAGAGCGTGAACGCCCGTACCACTCAAGGCCATTCCGAGGATTGCTTCCAGCACTGCCTGCCAATCCAAATCACGCAATCTGGCGCGGAGTTCGGCCGGCACTGTCTCGTCCGCAGACATTGCAGCGAGCACCGCCCCGGTCCGCACGACGCGCTGCTCGCTGGCAAATGGATGGTTTGCAATCATGAGCATTCCGCGCCGGTTCAGATTTCGAAATCCGCCCACCACGGGGTCGAATGGATTGACGCCAAACTGCATTGCACTCAGCGGCGCCGGGCCTGTAGCCAGACCCTCAGCGATGACGTCGACGCCCGCATAAAGGCCCGCCCGCAGCACCTTGCCCGCCCGCACCAACAGATCGAGTTCAGCCATCAGATCCTGCTGGAGCATGGAGCTTGCGGTAGCCTCATGCAGAAACAGCAGGTCCACACGATCGGTGCCGAGCTGTCGCAGGCTCTCCTCGAGCGATGCCCGCAAGCCGGCAGGAGAAAATTGCCCCAAAGTGGCCGGTTGGCTGCGCCGCCGGTGGAGCAGATTTCGGAATCCCGGCGCCTGCATGGCAGCGCGGACCATCGGAACGGCAGCGCGCTTGTGCGCACTGAGGCTTTGTGGAGCGATGCCAAATTTGGTTGCCACAATGGCCTGCTGACGCTTGCCGCGCAGGAACTCACCCAACACCGCTTCCGCTTCGCCAAATCCGTAGCTTCGTGCTGTATCGAAGAGCGTAATCCCGGCATCCCAGGCGGCGTTCATCGCGCGCAACGATGCGCCACGCCCTACCCTGCCGAGCACCGATCCGCAACCAAAGCCCAGCACAGATGTCCGCAGTTCGCCGCACGTGTTCTGTAGCATGGGCTCTATTTTATCGCTCCTAATGAATGGTTCGGTTGGGGTTTGGGGGTTTCCACCATTGCGACAGGAAAAAGTCGCCAAGATGGGGTACGGGGCATTTGCGGATCGGTCAGAGCGAGTTCATTGAAAATGTAACTTGCCGACACGAGTATGGATGCTCAGCGTGGATGGGTACACCACTCGTCCGCCGAGTTCAATCCTATTGTTCGCGCGTTACTATCGTTCTCTAAACGTGGAGCCGGCTGCGGTATACTGAGTTACAGTTCAGCACCCACAATGGAAGTTCCGGCCTGGAGTCGATTGCGTTGTTTTTCCAGCCAACCCAAACCGATAACTGCAACGGTATCTCCGATAACGCCTGCGAAACAAGGGACGGTCGAAGCGGTTTGAGGCCGAGGACTTGAACGGGAAACGGCCTTGTGCGTCGATTCATCGAAGTTGAGTTGAATCGATTGCCGGAAGTTGGCGCCATGGAGGAATCCAATGCCAGGAAAACATTTCGACGCACTGGTAGTAGGCTCAGGTGCGGCAGGCAGCTTTGCGGCAAAAGAGCTTACAGAACGCGGCCTCGAAGTGCTTTTGCTAGAGGCGGGTCCGAATATCACCGAAGAGGACTTTAAAGTCCCCGATCATCCGCGACAAAAGGGCATCAACCTCAAGTCGCGCGTTCTTGCCGTCCTGAAAGGTCAGTACATTCAAGCCAGGATAGGTTTCTTCGGAGACCAGTTCAAGCACCTGTTTGTGAACGATTGGCAGAACCCATATACCACGCCCGGGAAAGATTTTTACCTTTGGATACGTGGAAGACAGCTTGGAGGGCGGCTGCATCTTTACGGAAAAGTGCTGCTGCGCATGACCGACTATGACTTTAAGGCGGCGAGCCGGGACGGGTTTGGCGAAGATTGGCCGATCTCCTATGCCGACATCGCACCGTACTACGATCAGGTTGAGGAGTTCATGGGAGTCTACGGCTCCATGGACAACGTGCGAAACCTGCCCAATGGAAAGTACTTCAAGACGCCTAAGTTGACGGCGGCGGAACAGGCTTTCAAGGCGAAGGTGGAAGATAAGTGGCCCGACCGTTCGGTAATCTCCTGGAGGTACGCCGCACCCAACCTGAAGAGGGTGCCGCTGCCGCTTCTGGCAGCAGAGGAAACAGGCCGCCTGACGATACGGACCGATGCAATTGTGAAACGAATAACGTGTGACGCTTCCACCGGAAGAGCAACGGGCGCTGAGTTCATCGACAGGTTAACCAGGAAGACCGAAACTGTTTCAGCAAGTGTCGTAGTTCTGTGCGCGTCTACCATTGAGTCGGTTCGGTTGCTGCTTAACTCACCTTCGGAGAAACATTCAAACGGAATGGCTAATTCCACAGGGCTGGTCGGCCGGTACTTTATGGATCAATGCCCGAGTCAGATTTACGGGACGCTGCCGGGCGTGAAGGGGTGGGAGTTGGATGACTCAGCGCCACCAGATCCGTTCTATGAACCTTCCGGCGGTGTTTACATTCCACGGTTCCAGAATCTTGACAGCGTGACAAATCCAAAGTTTAAGCGAGGGTTTGCATTCCAGGGAGCGATTGGGCGGGGCCGCGTTGACGACGATAGCCCGGCAATCTTCGGAATCATGGGCTTCGGTGAAACTCTGCCCCGGTATGAGAACCGCGTCACTCTCAGCTCATGGCGGAAAGATGCGTGGGGAATTCCCGCGCCTCACATCCAATGTTCCTTTGGCAGCAACGAGTGCGAGTTACTGCGGGAGCAGGTTAGATCGCTGAGGGAAATGGTCGAGTTCTGCGGCTATAAAATCATCTTTTCCGGTTCGACCCTTGGACTGGAAAATGAGAAGGAAGTCTTCCCGGACGCGGATTGGTTGAGCCGGTTCATGTTTCGCAAGTCGTTCAAGAAGAGCATGGCTATTGGGGCGGCAATTCATGAGTGCGGCGGCGCTCGAATGGGAGACGACCCGGCGAAGTCCGTTCTTAACTCCTATAACCAGTGCTGGGATGTAAAAAACCTTTTCGTGACAGACGGAAGTTGTTTCCCTTCCAGCGGAACCGTGGGCCCCGCGCTGACCATCATGGCTCTGACAGCGCGAGCCTGCGATTATATTGCGCAGGAGCACGAGGCCGGCAGGCTATAACGACCAGAGCGGCTGCCAGGACAATGAGCCCATACCGGCCAGTACTCTAGAATCGAAGACGGGACCGCGAGGCGCAATCCGCACGCGACTCATGCATACACTGGGGATTTTTTGTCGATGAGCCTGCTGAATGTAATGCTGGTTGTTTATGCATTTCCGCCCGCTGGAGGCGTTGGAGTTCTGCGGGCCGCGAGTCTTGCGCGCTACTTCCCCGGCGAGGGAATTCAGTTCGACGTGCTCACTACGAGGAACCCATCCTCCGTGGGGACGGATCTCTCCCTGCTGGGCGAGATTCCACCGGAAGTGAAGGTTCATCGCACCATCACACTCGATCTTCCGTTCGGCATAAAGAAGCGGCTCAAGCGGCTGCTTACCGGAGCGAAGCCGCCGGCCAGCCAAGCCGATGGCGCCGCGAAGGCCGGCAAACCCAATTTGCTGAAGCGAGCATTGCAGGACCTGCTGATGCCCGACCCGCAGGTGACGTGGCTTCCGTTGCTGACGCGCGCCGCCCGCCGCATCGTAAGGGAACGCAAGATCGACCTCGTCCTCATTACCACCGCGCCTTATTCCAATTTATTGCTGGCTAAGCGGCTCAGGGGGGAGTTTCCGGATCTGCCCATTGTGCTGGACTTTCGCGACGAATGGCTCTCGACTTCCTTCGATGTTGCAAGCTTCCAGTTCAGCCAAAGCGATCGTGCGCGCAGTTTCGCCATTGAGGCGGAAGCAACGGCGGTGAAAAGCGCAACCGCTGTTGTTGCCGTTACCGAAGCCGCGTGCCGTGAGATGCGCGCCCGTTATCCAAGCGACCCTGACAGCAAGTTTCATCTCATTCCGAATGGATTCGACTCGACGCGTCTGGTACGCACAGCACCGTCTTCCAATCGGCCGGCCGGCGGCAAGATCGTTGTGACTTATGTCGGCAGCCTCTACGCTTCAACCGAGCCCACCATGCTGGCGGAAGCTATTCAATCGCTGCCGGCCGAGGTTAAGTCTCAGTTCACGCTCCGCTTCATTGGCCATATCGAGGAGCCACGTTACCGCGAAGTTCTTATGCAATTGGGGGAGATGGTGGAACTGAAGGGATATTTGCCGCAGGGGGAAGCCCTTGCCGCGATGAGCGAGACGGATTATGTTCTGCTTATCACTCACGACCGGTTGAATGTCTCGGCCAAGTTCTACGATTACATTGGATCAGGCAAGCCTATTCTAGGCTGCGTGCATCCGGAGGGCGATGTGCGGCGGTTGCTGGATGAGTTGCGAGCTGGTTGGTGGGCAGATAGCCGCGATGCCGGCGCCATTCGCCAACTGTTCATGGACGCCGCAGCGCGCCGCGGTTCTTTGCAGAGCGAATTCAATCCCGACAATGAGAAGATTGCGCAATACGAACGCAAGGTTCTTGCGCACCGTTACGCGGATTTGTTGCACCGAATCGCTCGCCCGGAACAGGCGGCCGAAAGCAATGCGGTAACCGCTTCCTTTCAAGGAAAGGCCGGGCAGCGATGCTGAGGATCGCGGTCGTCACGCGCTATTTTCCCAGTTCGGCGGAGCCATGGCAGGGCCGGTCGGCTTACCAGACATTGCGCGTTCTTGCCCGGGATGCCGATGTGCGGGTCTTCTATCCGAACGCGTGTTATCCTTCCCTGTTGAAGCCTCGAAGCCGGATTTACAAGAGCCTGGAGGCGGGGTACAGCGTGCCGGATGTTAAGGCGAGCTACTACAACTTCCCTGCCCTGCCGCTGATTTCGCGGCCCTTCAACGGATGGATGGCGGCGCGCGTACTGCTTCCGCATGTGCGCAGTTTTGCTCCCGATCTCATCTTCAGCTTCTTTCTTTACCCGGATGGGTATGCCGCTTTGAAGATCGGCAAGGCACTCGGTGTTCCCGTGGTCGCGATGGGAATTGGTTCGGACATTCACTCGATCGGCGATCGAATATCGGCCATGCACACGAGGACGGTTCTGCGCGGCATCCACTTTCTGGTCACGGTGAGCAGCGATTTGCGGAATAAGGCTTTGGGCATGGGCGCAACGGCGGAGAAGAGCCGCGCCGTCGTCAACGGCTGCGACCTGGCTGTGTTTCATCCGCGGGACCGGTTGCAGGCACGAAAGAAGCTGGAGATCGATTTCGATGCAGAGGCCGTGGTTTACATTGGACGCATGGATGTGCGGAAGGGCCTTCGGGAACTTGTGCAGGCGGCGGCTTCGCTGCGGACACAGCGTTCACGGCTGCATGTGTACCTGGTTGGCGAGGGACCGGACAGGCCTGAAATCGAAGGCGCCATCCAGGCCAGCGATGCAGCCGGATACATTCATATGCTGCCCGGGTGCGCGTTCGACGATGTGGCTTTGTGGATGGCGGCAGCCGACCTGGTGACGCTGCCAAGTTACATGGAGGGCTGCCCGAACGTGGTGCTTGAGGCGCTGGCATGCGGGCGTCCGGTGGTGGCGACCCATGTCGGCGGGATTCCTGAAATCCTGAGCGCGGAATGCGGACGGCTGGTTGCGCCTCGCGATGCTGCATCGCTGGCAACGGCGCTGGCGGAGGTTCTCGATTTGACCTGGGACGCGGCTCAAATTTCCGCGCACGGCAGCCGCAGCTGGAGCATGGTTGCGGCAGAGCTGATGGATATCTTCGAGTCGCTCGTAGTGAAAAGGCAGGCGGCGCATGGCTGCTAATCCAGAATTGAGAGGGCGGGAAAGGACCGCGCTGCGCACAGTTGGCAGGTGGATGGTTGGCCTTTTCGCGGCCATTGGACTGGTGACAGTATTGGTGATTGCGACTCCGATTGTAACGTGGTGGGCGTGGGCCTACTCCGGCCCGCTCAACCACCCAAAGGGCGATGTTCTGATCGTGCTGGCCGCGGCGAGGGACGACCGGGGCGGCCTCTCCTTCTCGTCTTTCTGGCGGGCGCGCCAGGCGCTGTGGGCGTGGCAAACGGGAGGCTTTAAGAAGATTGTGATCAGCGGCGGCGAGGGTCCCGGAATCCAGAATTATCTCATCTTCAACGGCATTCCGCGCGACGCGATGGTCGCAGAGTGGAAGTCATTGAGTACCCGTGAAAACGCAATCGAGACGGCGCGCCTTTTGGAAGGCATCCCAGGCAAGAAGGTGCTGCTGACCAGCGATTTTCACATGTACCGGGCGATTCGCGCTTTCCGCAAGGTGGGCGTGGACGCCACCCCCTTACCTGTGGGGGACGTATTGAGTGCTGCCGAACACTATGACGGGCGCTTTTCTGCATTCGAGACAATGCTGACTGAGACCGCAAAGATTGTCGACTATCGACTGCACGGATGGATGTAGAGCCTCTTCACCATGGGCAAACGGAGCACGCAAAGGGCGGAGGCAGGTGGTTGTCGATCATGTAAGAACTATTACACTGAATGAGCCGTCTGAATCAGCAGGTGCGGGCGCAGTATTCCAGCATAAGGCTGTTGTGAAGTACCTCAAAAAGAGTGGACCCGAGAGTGAGCCGTGGACCTTTCCGTTTTGGATAAGACACAGGAAATCTTAAGAAAAATCGAGACTCGCGAAGCCCGCATCGGGATTGTCGGCATGGGCTACGTGGGATTGCCGCTTGCCCTGCTGTTCAGCGAGGCGCGTTTTGCCATTACGGGGTTCGACATCGATTCGCTCAAAGTGGAGACGCTGAATCGGGGTGGTACCTATATTGTTCGAATCCCGGCCGAGGAGATTCGGTCCGCACAGGAGAACGGCTTCAGGGCGACCTCGGATTACAGCCAGGTTGACCAGATGGATGTTGTGATTATTTGCGTGCCGACGCCGCTTAACGAATACCACGAGCCGGACCTGAGCTATGTGACCGGCACCGTCAACGCCATTGCGCCCCATTTGAAAGAAGGGCAACTGATCATTCTGGAGAGCACAACCTATCCGGGCACGACGGAAGAGGTGGTGGTTCCGCTGCTGGAGCAGGGGAATCGCGCCGGCCTGAGGGTGGCGCGGGACGCTCGAGCTTCTGGGTTCTACGTCGCCTACTCGCCGGAGCGGGAAGATCCAGGCAACGACACGGTAGCGCGGCGGGATATTCCCAAGGTTGTGGGCGGCTGCGGACCGCCAGCGCTGGATTTGGCATCCGCGCTCTACAAGACCATCTTCAACCGGACGGTTCCTGTCTCAACGCCTGCGGCGGCGGAGATGACCAAGCTGCTGGAGAACATTTATCGCTGCGTGAACATTGCGCTGGTGAACGAACTGAAGCAGCTTTGCCTGCGGATGGATATCGACATTTTCGAAGTGATCGACGCGGCCAGTACCAAGCCCTTCGGCTTCCAGGCGTTTTATCCCGGGCCCGGCCTGGGCGGTCACTGTATCCCTATCGACCCGTTTTATCTCTCGTGGAAGGCTCAACAGTTCGACTTCCATACTCGTTTCATTGAGCTTGCCGGACAGGTGAACCTGGCCATGCCTTATTTTGTGGTGGAGAACGTCATCGAAGCCATGAGCCGACAGGGCAAGGCTCTGCATGGTTCGCAGGTTCTGGTGCTCGGGCTGGCCTATAAGCGCGACATTGACGATCTGCGCGAATCCCCTTCGCTGACCATCATCGAACTGCTGCAAAAGCGCGGAGCGATTGTGAGCTACAACGACCCGTTTTTCCCCTCGGTGGGCCGCGGGCGAAAGTACGCGCTGAATATGACATCTACGCCGCTGGATCGAATCGCGGAATTCGACTGCGTAGTGATTGTGACCGACCACTCGCAATACGACTACCGCAGCATTGTGAGTGCCGCCAAATTGGTGGTGGACACACGCAACGCCACCAAGGGGATTGAGGCCGCGCATATTGTCAGGTGCTGAAGAATGGCCGCGGTTGCAATGTTGGGAGGGATGGCGCGGCTCACGACGCGGACTTCGTCGGGCTGCCGGGAAGTGCCTAATTCTGGGTGTCCTGCAGCTTATAAAGCAGCGATCGGTAGCTGATGTTGAGCCATTTTGCGGTCTTTTGGCGGCTCCAGCCGTTTGCCTGCAGCACTTTTAGAATGATCTCGCGCTCCAGTTCCCGTGTAGCGGCCTTGGTTATCTCCTTCAGGGAGATGGGGTTGGCGAGACTGATCTCGGGAATCAGCCTGGCCGGGGCAACCGGGAGCAATTCGGCCGCGAATGCCTCGTCGTTCCCGATCAGCACGTGGCTTCGAATCATGTTTTCAAGCTGCCGGATGTTTCCCGGCCAGTGATATCCCTGCATGAGGCGGAGCAATTCGCGCGAGACCGGCTTGGGAGCAATGTCAAACGATTTCGAATAGAGATTGAGAAAATAGTCGATGAGAGCCGGCAGATCCACGACCCGGTGACGAAGTGGCGGCAAATCGATGGTTATCGCGTTGATGCGAAAGAAAAAGTCCAGACGGAAGGTTCCATTCTCGGTCTGCTCTCGAAGGTTGCCATTGGCCGCGCAGATGAGCCGAGTATTGACTTTCCGCGAGTCCTGCGCTCCGATGCGCATAAAGCTTCCGTCCTGAAGCACTTGCAGCAACTTTGCCTGGACCGACAAATCGAGGCTGCCAACTTCGTCGAGAAACAGGCTCCCAAGGTGAGCCAGTTCCACGCGGCCGCGTTTGGTGGTGTAGGCCCCGGTAAACGCTCCCTTTTCGTAGCCGAAGAGTTCCGACTCGATGAGCGAGTGTGGAATGGCCGGACAGGTGACTTTGACGCATGCGCCTTTGGACCGGTTGGAACGCGCATGCAGCAGCTTGGCAAAGATGTCTTTTCCGGTCCCGCTCTCGCCCTGTAACAGCACAGGGACGTTGGTTTGGGCGGTACGGTCCAAGGTCTCCCGAGCAACAGCCATCATGGGAGACTGCCCGAAAATGACATCCATCGGAGGTAGATCGCGAATATCGACAAACTCTGTTGCGCGCGCCAACGCCATCTTGAACCCAACACTGTGCCGGCTGTGTCTAATGATGCATGCAACTTATGGGCCATACCTCTGACCCGTTTGCAGGAAAATTGCCCTCTTTAGTAACATATTGATAAGAGTAATGGTAATCGTTTAGTGCTTTTGGACGAGTTTGGCGTTACAGAGGTGTTTTGTTTGTGAAAATGTTTGCGCATGTGTTGAAATATTTACCACTTTCAATGGTAAGATTCAACTCAAGTGGCCCAAGGTCTGCAAGCTTTATAACCCTATCGACGAGTTGGCACTCGCTGAGGAGGGGTTTCCCGCAAGCTGACAGTATCAAATTGCAAAGCGGAATGTTCTGACCTCTTCGAGCTGGCTGTTTGCGCGAGGGGCGGAATCCACGAAAGAATTACAAAAATAGAGGGGCGAATGAACAGGAATGGTAATCATAATTCGGGAGGGCAAGTGAAGAGTCCGGGCAACCGCAGGCCTCATATCGCCGTTCTCGATGCGGATCAAGGAATCCTGGAATACATACACCATATTCTGGCTGACCGCTTCAGCGTGAGGCTGTTTACCGACGCGGCCGCACTGATGCGGAGCCTTGCCGAGACACCTCAATCCGATCTGCTGCTGATGGATTGGCACATTGGGGAAGACGACACTCAGGAAAATGCGCTGGGCCTGCTGGGAAAAATTCGCGCCTCAAATCCGTCTCTGCCGGTGGTTATGCTGTCCTGCTCGGCGGAGCTGGGAGAAGTGATCATGGCGACTCGCATGGGTGCCAGCGATGTGATCCTGAAGCCGTTTAGGAAGAGCGACATAGATGCTTCGGTAGATCAATGCCTCAAGCGACTGGGCAAGCCCCTGATCGAAGACGACTCGGACGAGATCAAGCTCAACGAGAACACGTCTTTTGTGAGATCGAGCAAGTGCATGAGGGAGATTGAATCGCAATGCACGCTGGTGGCCCGTGCGGATATTCCGGTGCTGATTCTTGGCGAGAGCGGGACCGGAAAGGAAGTGGCTGCGATGCTGACACACAAGATGTCGGCCCGGAGCCAGCGCAGCTTCCTGAAGGTCAACTGCGCGGCGATGCCCGCGGATTTGCTTGAGAGCGAACTTTTCGGATACGAGCAAGGTGCGTTCACGGGTGCGGTGAAGTCGAAGCCCGGGAAGTTCGAGATTTGCGATAAGGGCACGATCTTTCTGGATGAAATTGGCGAAATGCCCACGGTGCTGCAGGCCAAGCTGTTGCAGGTTTTGCAGGATGGGAGCTTTTCGCGCCTGGGGAGCCGCAACAGCGTAAAGGTGGATGTGCGAGTAATTGCGGCAACCAACATCGACTTCAAGGCGGCCATCGCGCAGAAGACGTTTCGCGAGGACCTTTACTACCGCCTGAACGGCTTTACCGTGAAGATGCCTCCGCTCAGGGAGCGTACGGATGAGATTCCGATTCTTTCAGCGCATTTCATGCGCAAGGTGGCCGCGAAGTACGAATGCGACGAGTTGCCGATTTCTCCCGCGCTGATGCAGGCGCTTATGGGGTATTCGTGGCCTGGGAATCTTCGCGAGTTGGAGAATACCATCAAGCGCTATCTGGTTCTAGGAGACGAACAGGCCATCATTGACGAACTGGTTCCTGTGCGGAGCGCCGAGCAGACTGCCGCTAACGGAGAAGACGCAAATGGCAGATCGGGTCTGAAGCACCTGGTGCGGAATTTGAAGGGCGGGGCAGAGTCCGCGGCTATTGCACAGACGCTGGAGGGGACCGGATGGAACCGGAAGGCTGCTGCAAGCGACCTGCAAATCAGCTACAAGGCCCTTTTGTACAAGATTAAGCAATACAACCTGCGGCCGCCCCCGAAGCAGTATAGCCTGGATCCAGGACAGAGAGCATGACTGAAGTCTGGGGAAAGCGCGAGCCGGCCCAGGCGGGGCGCAGATTTAAATCACTTTGAATCCGCAGGGATCGAGATCGGGGTGTTTCACCGGCTTACACCAGTTATGCCGGGCAAATGCGTACCCGGCAAGGCGCGGCACGCTGCCATTGCAGTGTTCGAAAGCCCGCGATTTCACCTGATTCCGGCCTGCTGCTGACGCTGGAACTGGATCACAACAAGCAGGCAGGTACGTCCTCAGATGCTTGTTCGCGCCGTGGCTCGAATGGTTCGGCAGCCATGGCCAAATTCTACTCAGTCTTAACAAAGTGCGCTTTCCGGGGCACTGGGCCTAGCACGAATTAGGTATTGGCTTGCGTGCGCCAATCGAAGAGTATGGTGACACGTTGCAGCACCTGATTCGACGCAGCCAGATTGCAAAATCAAAGAGGGATTGCACAGCCATGATCGAGACGACATCTGCCAAATCTGAAAAAGTTGTGGTTCAGTTCGGACTCAAGACGATCAAGGGTTACCTGGAGTCGCCGTCGTGGAACACGATTGAAGATCTGTTGAGCAACGCCCCCCGCACTGCGCCCGAGACCTTTCGGATTCGGCGCCTGGAATCGGATCGTGTCGAGGAAATTCCTACCAGAGAAGTGAAGGCCGTCTTCTACGTCAACAGCTTTGAAGGAGATCCGGAGCACAAGCCGCTGCAGTTTCATGCACGGGCGCCCATTGTGCATGGGATATGGGTGAGGGTTCAGTTCCTCGATGGCGAAATTATGGAAGGGATCGTTCACAACTCCATGCGGTACCTTATCGATCCAGGCTTCTTCCTGATGCCTACCGATCCGCTGGGTAACAACAAGCTGGTGTATGTGCTGAAGAGCTGGCTCATCGACCATCGCGTACTGGGGATGCGAAAGCTTTAGTTGCTGACCACCGGTTCTCTCATTATCGAATAATCGAGTATCTCGACCGCCATTCCGACCAAATCGTTCTGTGCATTTTCGGTGCGAACCGCACGACCGCGACATCGGATAAAACAGCAGGATGAAAGTGTAATCTCCGGCGGCAACTCCACCACAAACTCAAAATCGTGGTCCAGCAGGTTGCTGTCTGCCATGGAGAGAAAGAAATATGCGCCGCAGTTGCTCAAGTCCCGGGTATATGCTGGAATCTCCCGTTCGCCGAGGATCACCGTGAGGGGCGCGTTAATGCTGAATCGTTGTCTTCCGCGCCGGTCATTTGCTGCAGCAGAGTCTAGCGTCATGCGCATCATTTCAACACACCATTCCTTGCCATTGAGCAAGACGTTTGGCAGCAATGCTCAACCAGCCCGCGAAGTCTGCGCAGCCATCAAACCCGCTGAAAAAAGCCCCGTCGATGCTCACCTCCACGGATCCTCACCGTGGAATACTTAAGTAACCTAGCAATCCGATTGCCAAATGAATTCGTTGTAAATGCTGGCAAATTGAGCGTTCCGGAGGACAGGCCTGCAATGTTTTGCACAATTCAGGGTACAAATTGGTCACTCTGATCTTTCTTGCGCAGGAAGTGGGGGGATGGCGGGAGCAACGCCTTGAGCTTTCCGCAGGCGGTATTCAGCGCTGGATCCAATTCCTTCTGTTCGAGAGGCAGCGATTAATTTCCGGTGCGGGTGGCATGGTTCGCGGGTTTGGCAGTGCTTTTGTACCAGGCAGCGGTGCGCTCCAGGCCCTCCCGGAACTGCACCAGAGGCTCATAGCCGAAGCACTGCTTTGCCAGGGTGATGTCGGCGAGCGAATGCTTGACGTCGCCGCCCCGCTCCTCGGCATACCGCACTTCCCCTGAATAGCCAGTGACCTGGCGCAGGATCTCGACTGCCTCATTCAATGTGACACTTCTGCCCGTGGCAACATTGAATACCTTGCCCGACACGCTTTCTGCGGCGGCCTCTGAGACCAGCAGATTGGCGTGGACGATGTTTTGAATATAGGTAAAGTCACGACTCTGTTCTCCGTCTCCATAGATTGTCGGGGTCTCGCCCACCAGCATCTTGAGCGCAAAAATGGCCAGCACGCCGGAATAGTGGGACGTGGGGTCCTGGCAGGGGCCGAACACGTTGAAATAGCGCAACGTTACCGTTTCCAGGCCATAGACCTGTGTAAAGCACCGCATGTAGAACTCGCCGGCAAGCTTGGTGACGGCATACGGAGAGATGGGGCTTGGGGTCATATCTTCCGTTTTCGGCAGCGCCAACGTATTGCCGTATACCGAAGAGGAGCCCGCAAAAACGACCCGCTGAACACCTGCGTTTTTGGCCGAAGCCAGCAACTGAACCGTCCCCGAAATGCCGGCGTGATTTGAGCCCACCGGATCTTCAATCGAGCGCGGAACCGAGGGGATGGCCGCCTGGTGAAAGATGCACTTGACGCCGCGGCACGCCTGGGCCAATGCCCCCGAATCGTTTATGTCGGCTTCGATGACGTCCATCGACTCCAACCCATGGAGATTCGCGCGCTTGCCTGTTGAAAAGTTGTCGATGCCGCGCACTTGCTTGCCACGAGCAAGTAGTTCCGCCGCGATCGACCTGCCAATAAACCCGGCAGCTCCAGTCACCAGGTAAGTATCCATTTCAGCCTTCCTCGAGGCGAAGGCTCGCTTTGCCTCACAGGGATCACTTACCCATCCTGCACAGGATCAAGGCAAGCAGCAACCGAGCCGGGCACGGTTCACGCTGCAAGGACCCGCTCAAGCTCCAATCATACCGGAATGGGCTGGGATCTCGATTCCAAGGATTCCGACAGGGCTATAGTATAGAGAATGAATTTACCAGGCAGCGCAGACTGTAATTGACTTTCCGAAGACTCGAGGAGACGGCACGATGGGCGGCAATGCCGATTTCAACAAAAACAACCTTGATTGTCTTCGGCTGATTCTGGCATCCATTGTTTTTCTGTTTCATATCTCCGCATTGACAAACCTTCCGGCATTTTCCTTCTTTGGCGCGTACTGTTCCCCGCATTTTGCAGTCAGGTCGTTTTTTGTTATTAGCGGGCTCCTCATTTATCGCAGTTATATGCGATCTTCTAGCCTTGCATCTTATCTCGAAAAGCGAGTAAGACGAATATACCCAGCCTACTTCACCATCGTCGTATTAGCGGCTCTCGCACTATGCCCCCTAAGTACGTTCCACCCATTACAGTATTTCGGCGCCGGATTCTGGAAGTACCTTGGCGCGAATCTTATCTTTCTCAACTTCCTTGCGCCCTCGTTGCCCGGGGTATTCCTGTCGAATAACATGTCTCCAGTCAATGGCGCGCTATGGACACTTAAGATTGAAGTTGTGTTTTATCTGTTTGTGCCTGTGATCCATCTGCTCTGCAGCCGATTGGGAACCAGAAGAGTTATGGGGGCGCTATTCTGTCTTTCATGCATTTGGAAGTATGGATTTCATCTCCTTGCCTTCATCGAGACTCGCGGCGCCCTTTCAATGGACAATTCGCGCAGCATCTATTCGGAATTGGAGGTGCAGTTTCCTGGGCAGTTAATGTATTTCTGTGCGGGCATATTGCTCCTGTTGTATTTCGATAAGCTGAAACAGCACTTCCTGACCATTTCCTGCATAACGGGATTTTTTTTCCTGCTCGATCACTGGTGGAACGGAGAATTCCTGGACGTGCTTTGGATATCGGGAGTGGTCTTCCTATTTGGATTCTGGCGCTATTTCGGAAACTTCTCAAAGCATGGCGACTTCTCGTACGGTGTATATATCGTCCATTGGCCGGTATTGCAGGTGATGATAGCGTTAGGGCTCGCAACGCTCAACCCTGTTGTTTTCTTTTTGCTGAGCCTTTCATTCGTAGCTCTTGCATCGATAATGATGTGGAGCCTGGTTGAAAGCCGGTTCCTGGCTACCAGTTCTCATTACCGTCAATCCGATCTGAAGCAGTCTGCTTAGCCATAACGAATGCGGCGGCCTGAGAAAACTTACGGCCGCGGGGCCACATCGAGAGTCCGCGACAACCATGCGGGAATCAAAATGCGATGTGCTCTCCAGTTACATGCCTGCTCACCTCTTACCGGTGCTCCAATTCCGGGTAGCTGCAGGCCTTTAGGTTATCCTGATTGTGGCTGTATCGGCTTCCAAGACCGCTCAAAATGGGCTTCGCTCTAAGCATCGTATATTTCGTAACGTATTACCTCTCGCCGCCCACTCTCTTCGGGCCGCTGGCAGTTGCTCATGTTCAGGTAATCATTGCGGCACTGGTAATGCTAATTTCACTGCCGAAGCTCGCGCGATCGAGCATTGGAAAGACACCGCAGGCTGTTGCCTTGGTCGGGCTGTCGTTCACAGTAGGGGTATCGTCGCTGGTTGCCGTGCATTGGGCCGCCGGAGCCGTGCAGGCATTCCTGGGGTTCATTCCGAATGCATTTGGATACTTTCTTGTGTGCCTGTACTGCGATTCGATGAAGAAGTTGAAGATTCTCATCCTATCAATCTTGCTGGTTTGCCTGTTTGTAATTGTGCGCGGGTCCGTTGAAATATCGCAGGAGTCCCCGGACGCAGTTGCTGCGACGCCAAACGGCGCGAGTGACTATGCTATTGCACAGGTAAACGACAATGGAGAGGTAATCCTCCGGCTCAGGGGACAAGGAAATATCAACGACCCGAACGACTTTGCGCAGTTGATTGCCTGCACGATTCCTTTGATCTTCATCTTTTGGCGGCCCAAGAGGAGCCTGCTGAATGTCATATGTGTAATCCTGCCGCTATGCGCAATGCTGGCCGGGGCATTTCTCACGCATTCGCGCGGCGGCATCCTGGCCTTGTTGGGGATACTTCTGGTTGCAGCTCGACGCCGCATTGGGACAGTTCCCGCGGCTCTCTTGGCCGGCGGGCTGTTAGCTGGGGCCCTGGCCCTGCATTTCACTGGCGGACGAGCGATTTCCGCCAGCGCGGGCGAAGACCGGACAATGCTTTGGGGCGAAGGACTGGGAATGTTAAAGGCGCACCCGCTGTTCGGAGTGGGCTACGGTAACATGATAAGCCTTGCCGACAATACTGCGCACAATTCAATCGTTGTATGCGCAGCGGAACTTGGCTCGTTCGGGCTGTACTTCTGGGCTCTGTTCCTGTATCCAACGATGAGGAACGTGCTGGTCATTGCTTCGCCTGAGAAGGTAAGTGAAGGAAAGCCGATCGAGGTTGAGGTGGGATTCTTTCCGGTGGAGCGAGTTGAGAATGAATACATCGACAGAGCCGATTTGATCCGTATGGGGCGCTTGCTCGTTCTGTCGCTTGCAGGCTTCCTGGTGACGGCATGGTTCTTGTCTCGCGCCTTTGTCCTTACGCTGTTTCTGCTGGGTGGCATGGTGGAGGTAGTCTTTGAGATGGGTCTGCAGCGCGGGATGATCGCTCCCCGTTTGCCGATGCCGAAGGTGTTACTGAATTCCGGTGTATTGGCTCTCGCGCTCGTCACTGCGATGTATATCATGCTCCGAACCCTGAACCTGATGCACTGATTCAAGAGTTCGAACGGGTTGCCCTGAATGCTCGGGAATGGAAACTGGCCAAGATGGCGCTGTCGGCAACTTAGGGAAACTACATGAAGATTGCTCACGTCGTCGACTGCATGGAGGTAGGCGGCGCCGAGACGCTGGTGTCGCAATTGTGCCGGCTACAGCGGGAACAGGGGCACGACCCGTGCATTTATGCGCTCGGGGCTCTGGGCGCACTCGGCGAAGGGATGCGGGATGAAGGCTTTGCCATACAGGCGAATCTGGGCCGGTACCTTCCGAGCGGTTGGCTGACTTTTTTTCGCATCTTCAAAGAGTCGCGCCCCGCCGTTGTCCATTTGCACAACGCAACACCAACGAGTTATGCAGCCATGCCGGCCAGGTTGGCGGGCGTTCCCAGCATTGTCTCAACGCGGCATGGATTAGTGGCTCGGCCGCGCAAGTTGATTAGAGAGTTGAAGTACGCCGCCGCGGCTGAATTCTGTGACTGGATCGTCGGCGTTTGCGATGCTACCGCGAATAATCTAAAGGAAGCGCACCGCCGACACGCTCGAAAGATTGTGCGCGTATACAACGGGACCATCCCGCTGAAGCAAATTGCATTTGAGCAGCGGCCTCCAAAGAGCGGATTTACGCTGATCTATGTGGGGCGCCTGGCTCCAGTGAAGAATCTCGGACTGCTCTTGAAGGCT
>Ga0182030_10009591_pt1 | contig 19799 bp, 18 predicted proteins | sample 812S3MmetaG_FD_121299 | JGI IMG/M metagenome (GOLD analysis project Ga0182030, IMG submission 121299) | Permafrost microbial communities from Stordalen Mire, Sweden - 812S3M metaG (Illumina Assembly) | ecosystem: Environmental > Terrestrial > Soil > Wetlands > Permafrost | place: Sweden... | reverse complement strand
GGCCACAGGGCCCGGAGGTGCTCGTTGCCCGAGTCGATGAAGAAGCCGCCGCCCTCCACCTTGTTGGTGCCGTAGGAGGACATGAGCTCGGTGCCGCCGGCGACCATGCAGTCCTCGAAGCCGGCCATGACCGACGCGGCGGCCAGGTTCACGGCGGTGATCCCGGAGCCGCAGTAGCGGTCCAGGGTCACCCCGCTCGAATGGATGTCGTAGCCGGCGTCGAGCGCGGCCATGCGGCCGAGGTCGCCACCCTGGGTGCCGACCTGGCGGCTCGTCCCCCAGATGATGTCGTCCACGTCGGACGTGTCGAGGCCGTTCCGCTCGGCCAGGGCCCGGAGCACGGCGGCGCCGATGATCTGGGGGTGCTGGTCGGCCAGGGCCCCCTTGCCGACCTTGCCGAGGCCCCGCGGCGTCCGGACGGCGTCGATGATCCATGCTTCTGGCATTGCGGTGCTCCTTGGGTGGTCGAAGGTGGTGCGCGGACGGCTGACGGTGCGTCAGACGCCCCTGTCTACCCCACCGGCCCCGCCCGGGGGCAACCCGCCGCCGGGTCCGGCCTCCTCTAGCCTGGCCCCGGCATGGCAGGAATCCACTCGGCACCGACCCGGCGCGACCGCGTGGTCCGGCGCCTCGTCCCGCTCGTGGTGGTGCTGGCCGCCTTGTGCGGCCTGGTCGTCTGGGCCGTCCTGCCCGGCAGCGGCCGGTCGGGCCCGCCCACGACCGCCTCCGCCCCGCCGCCCACGACCCTGCCGCCCACCACCACCACCACGCTGCCGCCGACCACCACCACGACCGACCCCGGCGCGCTGCCGCAGACGGACGCTCTGCCGTCGGCCACGTCGCCCCAGTTCCTGGTGGCCATGCAGGCCCTGTTCGGCGCGGTCGCCGCCGGCACCCCGGCCGCGGCCCAGGTGGCGTTCTTCCCGCAGAGCGCCTATCTCCAGGTCAAGGACATCGAGGATGCCGCGGGGGACTACCAGGCCCGCCTCGTCGGCGAGTACGACCTCGACATCCTGGCCGCCCACGCGGCGCTCGGCCCGGGTGCCGCCACGGCCACCCTCGTCGGCGTGGACGTGCCGATGCAGTACGCCCACTGGGTGCCGCCGGGCACCTGCTCCAACGGCATCGGGTACTACGAGGTGGCCAACTCGCGGATGGTGTACACCGAGGCCGGCGTCACCCGGTCGTTCGGCATCGCCTCGCTGATCTCGTGGCGGGGCGAGTGGTACGTCGTCCACCTCGGCGCCGTGGTCCGATCGGGTAGCGGGGGCGAGGTGCTCGACCCCGAGCCGGGTGCGGGTTCGTCGGCACCGTCGTCCACCTGCTGAGCGGCGCGGGTCAGAGTCGGCCGGCCAGCACGGGCACCCCGTCACCGCTCAGCCGGTCGAGCAGCGCGGCCCGACCGCAGACGGCCGAGCACAGGGCCAGCGCCGGACCCCGGACGACGGTCCGACCGCGCCCCACCCGGACGTCGAGGTCGGAGGCCTCGAAGGCCAGACCGTCGGTGAGTCCCCGGGGGACGAAGCCCTTGGCCCGGCCGCCGGCCAGGAACTCGAGGGAGGTGGCCAGCGCCACGGGGTCGACGTCCACGGAGCGTCCCGTGGGGACGAGCATGTCGGTGCCGTGCACGATGACGTCGGTGAGCGGCGCCTCGGGGCCGGACCCCGGCGGGGTGAAACGGGAGTCGGCGTGGTCGCGGAGGCCGGCCACGCAGGCCGCCGGGTCGAGGCGGTCGGCCACCCGACGGGCCACCCGGTCGAAGCCGCGGTCGAGGCCCCGGGCGCGGGCCACCTCGAACAGCATCGCCGGGACCGACACCTCCCAGGGGACGTTGAGGTGGGCGGCCACGACGTGGACGCTCCAGCCGGCGCACAGCGACGGGGCCTCCCACTCGGCATCGTCCAGGTCGTCGAGGCCGGCGGCGAGCCGCACCCGCTCGGCCGCGATCAGTGGGAAGAGGTCCATCGGGACGTTCTAGCCCGCTGGTGGGCGGGCCGTACCCGTCGGCGCGTCCAGCCGGTCGAGCCGGTCGGTGACCGGCCGTCCGCCGAGCAGCACGGCGACGAGCGCGTCGGCGTCGCGCAGCACGCCGATGTCGGCCACCGGGTCGCCGTCGACCACCAGCAGGTCGGCCAGCTTGCCGGCCGTCACCGTGCCCAGCTCGTCCCCCCGGCCGAGGACTTCCGCACCGTTGCGGGTGGCCCAGGTCAGCACGTCGAGCGCCGGGATGCCCACGTCGTCGACGTAGTAGGCCAGCTCGTCCGCGTACGGACCGTGGGGGAAGTTGACGGCGCCGAAGTCGTCGCCCAGCACCAGGCGCACCCCGGCCCGGTTGGCCGCCGGCAGGATGGCGGCCATGGCCTCGAGGTCGTGGCGCAGTCCGTCGGTGAACCCGAGCGCGACCCCGCCCATCGAGTCGAGGAACCGGGCCGGGAACAGCATCGACGGCACGAGCGGGGTGTCCGTGGCGAGGAGGCGGTCGATGCCCTCGGCGTCCAGGCCGTCGCCGTGGTCGACGATGTCGATGCCGAGGTCGAGGGCCATGAGCAGCGCCTCCTTGTTGGCGATGTGGCCCCGGACCCGGGCGCCCCGCTGGTGGGCCGCCTCGATGGCCGCCCCCAACTCGTCCCGGGTGACCTCGGTCTGCTCGCGCGGGCCGACGGTGCCGTGCCCGCCGGTGACGAAGACCTTGATCATCTCCGCGCCCTCCTTGATCTCGAGCCGGACCGAGCGACGGAACTCGTCGGCGCCGTCGCTGCGACGGATGGCGCCGAGCGCCCCCACGTCCCAGTGGTTGGGGAAGCTCCGGTCGCCGGCGTGGCCGGTGGAACTGATGTCGCGGCTGCACGGCACGAGCCGGGGGCCGACGATGAGGCGTCGCTCGATCGCCGTCTTCATCGACGCGTCGATGGCGAACGGCGCGCCGGCGCTGACCGCGCCGGTGAAGCCGGCCCGGACGAGCTTCTCCAGGTTGACGACGGCCCGCACCGCCTGCAGGGCCGCGGGCTCCTCCAGGCCGAACGGGGCCGGTGACGCACCGAGGTTGTGGTAGGTGGCGTGGAAGTGGCAGTTGACCATCCCGGGCATGACGGTGCGTCCGTCGAGCGGCACCACGCGGTCGTCGGGTCGACGACCGCCCGGCACCCCGCCGCCCACCGAGGCGATCCGGTCGCCGTCGACCACGACCGTGGCGCGCTCGAGCAGGGTGCCGTCGCCGACGACCACCCGGGCGTCGTCGAGGACGAGTCGTACGTCAGGGCCGGCCACCGGTCAGTCCCCGAGCACCGGGCGCCGCTCGGGGATGTCGAGGACGTGGGCGTCGAAGCCGGTGATGCGCGAGACGTGCTCGGCCATGAAGGCGGTCTCGTAGGGCTGGGCCTGGTGGGCCTCGAATGCCTCGACCGACTCCCAGCACTCGAAGAAGCGGAACCGGTTGGGGACCTCCACGTCCTCGGCCCACCAGTAGTCGACACAGCCCGGGTCCCGGCGGCTGCGGGTGCTCACTTCGCGCAGTGCGTCGAGGGTCAGCTCCCGCTGGTCCTCGCGGAACTCGAGGTAGCCGCTCAGTGCGTGCACGGTGGGTGTCTCCTGTCTGCCGGGCGGTGGATCGGGGCCATCACGAGAGGTGGTCGGGGGACGGAGTGGACGCGCCCGGGCTCATGGGGCGGGGGCCCGCCCGACGACGACCGTGCACGGTGCGGTGCGGGTGACGTAGTCCGACACCGAGCCGAGCAGGGCCCGGGTGATGCCGCCGCGCCCGCGCGTACCCAGGACGATGGCTCCGGCGGACACCTCGTCGGCCAGTTCGCAGATGGCGGCGCCCGGCTCGCCTCCGACCACCCGCACCTCGACGTCCACCAGACCGAGTCGCTCCTCCGCCTCGGTCAGCACCCGTCGGGCCGTCTCGTGGGCCGCCCCTACGGCCAGGTCGAACTCCTCGGCGGTCAGCTCGGCCCCGGCGTGCCCGGTGCCCGACAGGACGTCCGGATCCGGGGCGTCGGCCACTGTCACCAGGACGTAGTGGTGGTCGCGGCCGAGGAGGTCGATCCCGGCGGCCAGGGCGTCGAGCGAGTGCTCGGAGCCGTCGGTGCACAACAGGAGAGGAGCGGCCATCGGGCCACCGTAGCAACCGGTGCCGGCCGGCCCACCGGCTCCGGGGTCCTCCGGTGCCGGGCGTGGCGCGGCCTCCGGGGGCCGGGTTCAGTCGGCTCGGCCGGCGATGTCGCCGGAGGCGATGGCCCCGACCAGCTGGGCGTGGTCGGCGTCGTTCTGGTCGGCGTACCGGCCGGCGAAGGTCACCGCGGCGTCGACGAAGCCGTCCCCCCGGCCGAGGTAGGCGGCGATGGCCACCGGGTCACCCGACCGGGCGTGGGCCCGCGCCAGGGTCTCGCCGCAGGCGGTGGCGAACTCGGCCAGGCGCGGGGCGATGAGCTCGACCGTCGGGATGATCTTCATGTCCCGGAACTGACGGACGTAGTAGTCGTGGCCCCGGAACGAGCTCCACCCCACGAAGATGTCGGTGGCCGTCTGGACCAGGCGCTTGCCGGAGACCACGCGCTGGCCGTGGTTGCGGTGCCGGCTCGGGCCGAGGTGGGCCTCGTAGACGGACGGCCCGGCCTGCTTGCACTGCAGGAAGAGCGGGTCGACGCCGCTCCGGCCCTCCAGCAGCACGAGGTAGACGCGCATGCCGACGCTCCCGACGCCGACCACCTGACGGACGACGTCCGCCTCGGTGAACCGGTCGAAGAGGTGGCGCCGGTCCTCCTGCAGCGTGCGCCGGTAGCCGGCCAGCAGCTCGTCGACGAGGTCGGCCTGCTCGTCGTCGTCGATCGTCACCCGGACCGGCGGGTCCTCGGTGATGCGCGGCCGACCGTGGGCCACCTCGGTGAGCTTGGCGTAGGCCCCGCGGTGGGTGCGCTTCTTCCGCTTGCCGTCGATGTGCACCGACACCAGCCCGCGGTCGGCCGGCTCGAAGTAGCCGAGCAGGCTGTCCACGTGCATCCCGTCGTACCAGGTGTCGAGTTCCGGCATCGTGGCGTAGCGCCGCATCCGGTCGCGGTAGGCGCCCACCGCCGCCTCGACGGCCCGGCGGGCCCGTCCCGGCCGGATGCCACCGGCCCGGGCCGCCACGACCAGGCTGGTGGCGAGCCGGTGCACGTCCCACTCGAACGGGCCGGGCAGCGTCTCGTCGAAGTCACGCAGGTCGAAGGCCAGGTTCCGCTCGGGAGTCGCCCACAGCCCGAAGTTGAGCACGTGGGCGTCACCGCAGAGCTGGACTTCGAGACCGCTGTGGGGACGTGAGCCGAGGTCCGCGGCCATGACGGCGGCCGCCCCGCGGTAGTAGTTCCACGGGGACACGGCCATCCGGCCGTGGCGGAGGGCCAGCAGATAGGGGTCGCGTCCCCGGTTCTGGGCCAGGATCGTCTCCAGGGCGTCGTGGCCCCGTCGCTCGGGCGACCACGGACCCTGGGCGCGTCGCGGCGCACGGCGACGCGCCGCCCGCCCGGCCGCCCGCCGTTCGTCGACGGTGGACCGTAGGTCGTGGCGCTCCGGTCCCGCGGGCTCGGCGGTCAGGGGTGCGGCGTCGGGCAGGACGCCTGGTGTGCTCGCTGGTGTGATGCGGCGATCCTATGGCCGCGCCGTGCTCGGGGGCTCAGCGGAGGTGGAGGGGCTCGCCGACCCGCCGGAGCTTGTCGGGATTGCGCATGATCCGGACGGCCACCACCCTGCCGTCGGCCACCGAGCACGACAGGACCTGGTCGACGAGCCCGTCCACCTCGACGACGTAGCCGGCGTCACCGTTGACACTGACCGGAGTGACCTCCATCCGTCCCCGGTAGCGCCGCCCGAGGTTGACGAGGAGTCGGGCGACCCGGGGCGCGGTCACCACCGGTCGGCGGGCCGCCCGACGGTGCGGGCCCCCGTCCGACGTGCAGACCACGTCCGGCGCCATCCGGTCCAGCACCCCCTGCACGTCGCCGGCGGCCACGGCCACCAGCAGCTCGTCGACCAGCCGCCGGTCCCCGGCCGATCCGTGGGGCAGGTCGGCGGCGCGGACGCGCCGGCGGGCCCGGCTGGCGATCTGGCGGCAGGCGGCGGACGACTTGCCCACGGTGGTGCCGATCTCGTCGAAGGGGACGGCGAACACCTCGGCCAGGACGAAGACGGCGCGCTCCACCGGGGTCAACTCGTCGAGCAGGATGAGGAAGCCGAGGGTCAGCGAGTCGGCGAGCTCGGCCGCCTCCTCGGGCCCCGGGGCGGCCACGAGCGGCTCGGGCAGCCACGGCCCCGGGTAGCCGGGCGCCCGGCGACGCGCCCGGAGGTGGTCGAGGGCGACGCGGGTGGTGACGGTGGTGAGCCAGGCCGCCGGCCGGTCGATGGCCGTGCGGTCGCTGCGCTCCCAGCGGAACCAGGCCTCGGAGACGACGTCCTCGGCGTCGGCCAGGCTGCCGAGGATGCGGTACGCGATCCCGACGAGCCGGGGCCGCTCGTCGGTGAAGGGGTCGGTCGGGTCCGGCCCGGGCCCGGTCACCGGGCGGGCACCGTCGAGGCCAGACCGGCGAGGGCCCGCCGGCCGGCCGCCGCCCCGCTGGCCAGGGCGGCGTCGGCCAGCAGTCCTTCGGGCCCGACCCAGTCCCCGGCGAGGTGGACGCCCGGGGTGCCCGTCGCCCCGGTGCCGGGCCGCCCGGGCAGGCCGCCGCGCACGGCCCGCGGCACCGCGCCGGCCACGGTCATCGAGGCCAGGAACCGCTCGGCCAGGACGTCGTCGTCGGTCACCCCGGCGAGCCGGCGGTGGGCGTCGAGCGCCGGACGGTCCTCCGCGGCCGACCGTGCCCCGTAGCGCAGGACGGCCACCACGGCCCGGCCCGCGGGCGCCTGGCGGGCCGGTGGGCCCTGGGTGGTGGCGTAGAGGGGCTCGTCGATCCCCAGGACGTACCCGGGCCGCGGCGGACGGCGGACGCCCAGGTCGAGGCAGGCTGCGGTCACGGGGGCGCCGAGGTCGCCCCAGTCCGGTGGGTCGGGCAGCAGGGCTCGTGCCGCGGCGGGCAGGCCCACGGCCACGACGACCTGCCGGGCGACGACCCGGTCGTCGCCCACCGCGATCTCCAGCCGGCCGGCGGCGGGGGTGAGCGTGCGCGCCGGGGCGGAGGCGCGGACCTCGATGCCGTCGGACAGCGCGGCGGTCAGCTGGGCCCAGCCGCCGTCGAGGTAGAGGACGCCGCCGGACGCGGCCAGCTGCAGCTGGGCGAGGGCCGCGTCCGCACCGAGCTCGTCGACGTCGGCGCAGTAGGTCCCGAGCCGTAGCAGGGCCTGCACCACGGCGTCGGCGTCCGGGCGCAGGTCGAAGCCGGCGAGCCAGTCCCGGGTGGAGGTCCCCTCGAGCGTCGCCGGCGCCATGCGGGGGAGCCGGGCCAGGACCCCGGCCAGCCGGGCCTTGCTGCGGGCACCGAGCAGTGAGGTGCGGAGGAGGGAGCCGGGACCGGTGGGGAGGCGGTGCAGCTCGCTGTGGCGGGCGCCGAGGTAGCGGTCGAGCGGCGGGGCGGCTCCCGACGGGGTCACGCCGACCGAGCCGAGCGCCGCCCGGCCCGGCCCGCCGAGGTAGAGCGCGTGCCCGCCGAGGTTCCAGAGGAACCCGTCGCGTTCGGTGGTCCGGGCGCGACCCCCCGGTCGGTGGGCCTCGAGGACCAGGGTGGTCGCCCCGCCCCGTGACGCGGTGGCGGCGGCGGTCAGGCCGGCGAGTCCGCCGCCGATGACCGCGATGTCGGTGTGGATGTCCATGCCTGGTCGACGTCCGCGGGCGCCGGGTTGTGACACGGCCGGGCCGGTGGGCCCGGGGTCACCCGTTGCGGCGCTCCTCGCGCCGGTCCATGCGCCGGTCGCGGATCATGCGCTGGCCCATGGTGTCGGACAGTGCGGTCGTCACCCAGATGATGAGGGTGGCCCAGAAGTAGGTGGTGACGCCGCTGATGTGGAGTCCCGAGACGATCACGTTGACGACGATCAGCGACACGATGGTCGAGGCGATGGCCAGGAGGCCGGCCAGGGCCACCGACGGCTGGCGGATCAGTACCCGCAGGGCCATGAACTGCACGGCGATGTGGATCAGCCAGAAGATGACCGTGGTCTCGACCAGCGCGGTGACCGTCAGGCTCAGGCCCGTGAGCACGGCGTCGGACACCAGGATGCCGAGGGCCACGCCGGCCAGCCCCATCCCGATGCGGATTCCCCAGCGTACGAGCACCGTCCCACGGTAGTCCGTGCCCGGGACGGCCCCGTGGAGGGCGGCTCCGGCGTCGGCCGCGGGGGAGTGGTACGTTGCGATCGCAGCACCGCAGCACATGGCAGTTCCTCGGGGAAGCCGGTCGAAGTCCGGCGCTGGTCCGCAACCGTGGGTGATGGGCACGTCCGCTCGTCACAAGTCGGGATACCGGGAACCGTCAGGGAGTCCATATCCGTCGAGACACGCGGTGGGACTCGGATGGTCAGGGTCCCGTACGGTCACTGCTCTTCCGGGTAGCCGCCGGAAGGGAACCACCATGATCCGCACACCGATCCGTCTGCGGGGGCTCGCCGCCCCCCTCGCCCTGGCCGCATCGCTCGGCCTGGGTGCGCTCGTCACACCGACCGCCGCCTCCGCCGCACCGTCGCCACCGTCGCTGCCGCAGACGACCCAGGCCCAGGCCGCCGCCACCTGGCTGGCCACCCAGATCAACGCCAGCGGCTACATCCCGTCGACGACGTCGCCGGGCACGGCCGACCTGGACGCCACCGCCAACGCCGTCCTGGCCCTCGCCTCGGCCGGCGTCGGCACCACCAAGGCCGACTCCGCCCTCGCCTACCTCGAGGCCAACGTCAACGGGTACGTCCCGGTGTCGGGCAACGACGGCCCGGGCCAGCTCGCCCTCCTCATCCTCGACGCGCGCGCCCTCGGCGCGTCACCCACGTCGTTCGGGGGGACGAACCTGGTCACCCGGCTCCTCGCCACCCAGCGCACCACCGGCACGGACGCCGGCCTGTTCGGCGCCCAGGACCCGACCTTCGACGGCGCCTACCGTCAGGGCCTGGCGCTGGCCGCACTGGCCGCGGTCGGGACCACGTCGGGCAGCGCGGTCACGGCGGCCGAGGGGTGGCTGTCCGCCCAGCAGTGCAGCGACGGTGGCTGGACCAGCTACATCACCAGCGCCAACCCCTGCAACGGCAAGCCGGCCGACTACGAGGGGCCGGACACCAACTCGACCGCGCTCGCTGTCGAGGGCCTGGAGGCGCAGCACGCGCTCGGGACCACGGCCGCCGCCTCAGCGCTCCACTTCCTGACGAAGGCCCAGGACCGCGACGACGGCTGGGGCTACGAGCCGAATTCGGCGAAGGCACCGGGCTCGACCGACCCCGACTCGACCGCGCTGGTGTTCCAGGCGCTGCTGGCGCTCGGCACGCCGCCATCGACCGCCAAGCTGTCCCGGCCCGCGGATCCCGTGTCGGTGCTCGACTCGTTCCAGATCACGACCGGGTCCGACGCCGGGGCGTTCAGCTTCCCGGACATCAGCGGTCCCGACCTGCTGGCCACGTACCAGGCCATCCCCGCGTTGGCCGGTGTGACCTTCGCCTACGACCTCGGCACCCCGGTGGTCGCCAAGGTGAAGCCGGGCCGGGGTGCGGTGGCCGGCGGCACCACGGTGAAGGTGACCGGCAGCGGGTTCACCGAGGCCGGATCGGTCACCTTCGGGGGCGCGCTGGCCAGCTCCGTGACGGTCACGTCGTCGACCGCACTCACCGCGGTGGCCCCGGCGGGTACGGCGGGCACCGTGGACGTCAGGGTGACGACCCCGGCCGGCACCAGCCCCGTGAGCGCGGCCGACCACTTCACCTACAAGGCCTGAACCCCGGCATCCCCCGGTCCCCTGGCCATACTGGACCGGTGGACACGGCACGGTTGACGCAGGCCGGGGGGGATCGAGCGGCCTGCCGCCGGCCGGGCCCGTGGAGCCGTGCGGGAGTCCTGGTCCCGCCGGGGCGGGCTGTAGGATCGGGTGGTCACCACCTGTCCGCCAGGGCGGCGGGGCCCGACCGCCCCGGCGCCCCCGGGTCACGGGAGGTGACCCATCCACCGATGACCCCGGACACCCACAGCCCCCCGGCCCGCGCCACCGGCCGACGCCCCGTCGGGACCCGCCGGTGAGGCTCTCCTCCCGCGAGGCGGCCGACGCCGTCGGCGGCCGGGTGCACGGCCCCGAGGTCACCTTCGCGGGGGCGTCGACCGACTCCCGGACCCTGGCGCCCGGCCAGCTGTTCGTCCCGGTGGTGGCCGCCCGTGACGGGCACGACTTCATCGCCGCGGCCCTGGGGGCCGGGGCCGCCGCCTACCTGACGTCCCGTGGGTCGCCGGGCGGCACGGCCATCGAGGTGGACGACACCGCCCGCGCCTTGTGGGACCTGGGACGACATGCCCGCACCCGACTGCCCGACGCCGTGGTGGGCATCACCGGCTCGGTCGGGAAGACGACCGTCAAGGACCTGGTGGCCGGTGGGCTGGCCGCCGGGTGGCGCACCCACGCCACCCGCGCCTCGTTCAACAACGAGCTGGGCGTCCCGCTCACCCTGCTCGGCGCCCCGGACGGAGTGGAGGTCGTGGTGCTCGAGATGGGCGCCCGCTTCCCCGGCGACATCGCCCGCCTCTGCGAGCTGGCCCGGCCGACGATCGGCGTCATCACCTCGATCGGCTCGGCCCACCTCGAACACCTGGGTGGGCTCGACGGCGTGCGCGCCGAGAAGGGCTCGCTGCTCGTCGACCTGCCGGCCACCGGGTTCGCCGTCGTCAACGACGTCGACTGCGGCACCGACGTGCGGGCGCGCACATCGGCCTCGGTGCTGTCCTTCGGCACGACGACGGGTGATGTGCGGGCGACGGTCGTCACCCGCGACGACGAGCTGCGCCCTACCGTGCGCATCGACTCACCGTGGGGGACGGGCACCGTGGCGCTGGCGGTGCGGGGCGACCACCAGGCCGTCAACGCCGCCGCCGCCGTGGCCACGGCGGTGTGCGCCGGGGTCGGCTTCGACGCCGCACTGGCGGGGGTCGGCGGTGCCGAGGGCAGCCGGCTGCGGGCCGAGCTGTGGCGGACCCCGTCGGGCCTGCGCGTCCTCAACGACTCCTACAACGCCAATCCCGACTCGACGGCGGCGGCCCTGCGCAGCCTGGCCCGGCTGGAGGCCCCGAGGCGGGTGGCGGTGCTGGGCGGGATGGCCGAGCTCGGGGCCGACAGCGTGGCCGCCCACCGGGAGATCGGCCGGCTGGCGCAGTCGCTCGGGATCGAGGTGGTGGCCCTCGGTGGCGCGCCCTACGGGGGCGTGGCGGTCGGGTCCCAGGACGAGGCGCTCGACCTCGTCGAGGAGCTCCCGACGGACAGCGTGGTGCTCCTGAAGGCCAGCCGCTCCGTCGGGCTCGACCGGCTGGCCGAACGACTGCGCGAGGGGGTGGGCGCCCGGTGAAGGTGCTCCTGTTCTTCGGCGGACCGAGCGAGGAGCGCGACGTCAGCGCGGGGTCGATCAAGCCCTGGGTCACGTACCTCCAGGCCGATCCCACGGCCGAGCTCACCGTGGTCTTCGTGGACCGCGCCCTGCGCGCCTACCGGCTGCCGCCCGTCTACTACTACGCCAACACCTGCGCGGACTTCGAGTCGCAGCTGCGCGACCTCGACCTCGAGCTCGACTGGGACCAGGTGGCCGACCTGGCACGGGCCCACGACGTGGCCGTGCCCCTCATCCACGGCGCCTTCGGCGAGGACGGCGCGCTCCAGGAACGACTCGAGTCGTGGGGCGTCCCCTACGTCTTCAGCCGGCCCGACGCGCTGCGTCGCACCCTCGACAAGGAGGCCTGCTACACCGCCCTCGCCGCCGCCGGCTACCCCGTGCCCGCCCACCGCTCCGTCGCCCGCGCCGCGTGGGACGCCGACCGCGAGGGCCTGCTCGCCGACCTGACCCGGCTGACGCCCACCCTCGGCCCGGACGACACCGGGTCGGTGCGGCTCCTGGCCGTGAAGCCACTGGCCGGAGGATCGTCGTTCGGGGTCGACGTGGTGCCGGCCGAGCCCGGCGCCCTGGCCGCCGCCGTCGACGCCGCGTTCGCCACCGCCGCCGGAGCCGTGCTGGTCGAGGAGTTCCTGACCGGGACCGAATTCTCGGTGGTGGTCCTCGACGGCCCGTCCGGCCCCACCGCCCTGGCCCCCACCGAGGTGGAGAAGCCGCCCGCCAGCCTCGTCTACGGCACCGAGGAGAAGTACCTCCACGGCTCCGGGGTCATCCATCACACCCCGATGCGCACCGACGACGAGGTGCTGCACGAGATCCGCCGCCGCGCCGCCGACGCCTTCGGCATCCTGGGACTCCGCCACATGGCGCGCATCGACGGCTTCCGGACCGACGACGGCACCGTGGTCGTCACCGACGTCAACGGGATCGGCGGGATGGGCTTCTCGAGTTTCGTCTTCCAGCAGGCCGCCATGGTCGGCATGGACCACCGCCACCTGATCCTCGGACTGCTCGGCGCGGCCACCGGCGGGACTCCGGTACCGGCCGCCGGCGCCACGGTGACGGACGGGGCGGCACGCCGGATCCACGTGGTCCTCGGCGGTCCCACCAGCGAGCGCCAGGTCAGCCGCCAGAGTGGCTGCTTCGTGGGCCTGTCGCTGCTGGCCACCGGTAGCGACGTCCGCTTCTTCCTGATGGACCTCCAGAGCCGCTACACCGAGATCGGACTGTTCTACGTCCTGCACCACGACGTCGAGGAGATCCAGGCCCTGGTCGGTGACCCGGTGCGTCGGGCCGTCATCGAGTCGGTGGGCGCCGCCGTGCGGGCCGACCTCGGGCTGGCGGAGGGGGCCGCCGGTGCCGCGCTGCGCATGGGGCACACCGTCGCCCTGGAGGACGTGGCCCGTGGTGCGGACCTCGTCTTCCTGGCCCTGCACGGCGGCCCGGGTGAGGACGGTCGCCTGCAACTGGCCCTCGACCGGCTCGGGGCCCCCTACAACGGCTCCGGGCCGCGGGCGGCGGACGTGGCCGCCGACAAGGCCGCCACCGCGACCCGGGTGCGCGAGCTCGGTCTGCCGGGGGTCGGCGCACCGGCCCAGCGCCAGGTCGACATCTTCGAGCTCGGCGCCTGGGTGGACGAGCTGGACGGCCCCGGTGCTGCGGCCACCCGCTACGCGACACTGTGCGACGAGCTCTCGGCCCGCGCGCTCGTCTGCAAGCCGGCCACCGACGGCTGCTCCACGGGGGTGAAGCTGCTGCGGCGACCCGAGGTGATGCAGCGGTTCTTCGCGGCGATCGTGGCCGAGTCGCCCGAGTTCGTCACCGACGAGGTCCGGTCGGACCTGCGGGGACGGACACCGTCGATCACCATGCCCGTGCCGTCGCCCAAGCACTGGCTGGTCGAGCGGGCCTTCGTCGACCCGACGGGGGTCGAGCTCCCGACGGGGGACCTCAACCTCGAGTCCCTCCGCCCCTGGTTCGCGGCCAAGCAGTTCGTGGAACTGACGGCCGCGGTGCTGGACCGGCCCGGTCGCGGGCTGGTGGCCGCCGTGCCGAGCGTCACGGTGGCGGCCGAGGAGCTCACCCTCCAGCAGAAGTTCCAGAGCGGGGTCGGCACCAACCTGGCCCTCGACCTCTTCTGCGGCCCGGAGGCCGCCGGGTCCGTGCGCCGCCGCGTCGAGCAACTGGCCCGGGCCTTCGACATCGAGGGCTACGCGCGCCTCGACGTCTTCTGGGACCGGGTGGAGGACGTGGTGTACCTCCTCGAGATCAATTCACTGTGCGGCCTGACCGAGGCCACCGTCTTCTACTCGCAGTGGTTGGCGGACGACGATCCGCTGCCTCCGTGGGCGGTCCTGCACCGCATCGTCGAGGCCGGGATCGAGCGGGCCGCGCGACGCCAGGTCACCGACCGGGCCTCCCGGGCCGGTTGAGGTCGGTGGAGCGGACCCGGTGATCCACCTCGACGACCTGGTGGCGGCCGTCCCCGGACTCGAGGGGCGCGGCCCGGCTCCCGGTACGCGGTTCGAGCGGTTCTGCTTCGACTCCCGACTCGTCGAGCCGGGCGACCTCTTCGTCGCCGTGCGCACGCCGCGCGGCGACGGCCACGACCACGTGGCCGCGGCGTGGGCGGGCGGCGCCCGGGCGGTGCTGGTCGACGACCCCACTACGGTGCCCGGCGACTGTCCCGCCCTGGTCGTGGACGACACCGTGGCCGCCATGGAGCGCTACGGCGCCCATGTGGTCCGCCTGTGGGGACCCCGGGTGGTGGCGGTGACGGGCACCGTCGGCAAGACCGGGACCAAGGAGCTGGTCGCCGACGTGCTGGCCACCCGCTACACGGTCTTCCGCACGCCCGGCAATTTCAGCGGTCGGTTCGGGCTGGCCGTGGCCCTCGGGGGCCTCCGCCCGGAGCACCAGGTGGCGGTGGTCGAGATGGCCACGGGGCACTTCGGGGAGATCGACGCCATGTGCGCGGTGGCGCCGCCCGAGGTGGCCGTCGTCACGGCCGTCGGTGCCGCCCACCTGCTGGCACTCGGCGACGTCGAGGGCGTGGCCCGGGAGAAGTCCACCCTCGTCGGCCACCTGCCCGCCGACGGGCTCGCCGTGCTGAACGCCGACGACCCGAGGGTGGCCGCCATGGCGGCGCGGTGCCCGGCGCCGGTCGTCACCTTCGGTCGGGCGCCCGGTGCCGACTACCGGGCCGACGACCCGGTGGTGACGACGGCCGGCACGTCGTTCACCTGCCGTCACGGTTCGGCTTCCCTGCCCGTCGCCGTCCCCCTGCTCGGAGCCCATGCGGCCTCGGCCGCCCTGGCCGCACTCGCCGTGGCCGGACACTTCGGGATCCCGGACGGGGACGCGCTGGCCGCGCTCGGCCGGGCCGCGCCGGTGCCGGGCCGGTTGCGCCCCCTGCCGGGCAGCCGGGGGAGTCTCCTGCTCGACGACACCTACAACGCCGCGCCACGCTCGGTCCTGGCCGGTCTCGACACGCTGGCCGCGCTGCCCGGAACGCCCCGGATCGCCGTGCTGGGCGGCATGGCGGAGCTGGGGCCGGCGAGCGAGGAGCTGCACCGCGAGGTCGGGCGCCGGGCCGCGCAGGTGGTGGACGTCCTGGTGACCCAGGGCACCGACGCCGCCTGGATCGCCGATGCCGCCGTGCGGGCCGGACTGCCGGAGACCCGCGTGGCCATCACCTTCACCACCGAGGACGCCGCCGCCGAGGCGGCCCGGCACCTGGGTCCCGGGGCGGTGGCGCTGGTGAAGGGGAGCGCGGTGGCCCGCATGGAGCGGGTGGTGGCCCGGCTGCTGGCCGACGACACCGACGCCGCCGAGCTGCTGGTCCGCCAGGACCGCGCCTGGGGCCAGCTCCGGATCGTCCAGCCCGACCGTCCCACCTGGCTCGAGATCGACCTTCCGGCGGTGTCCCACAACGTCCGCCGCCTGGCGGCGCGGGCGGCCGGCGCCGAGGTGATGGTGGTCCTCAAGGCCGATGCCTACGGGCACGGTGCGGTCCCGGTGGCCCACACCGCACTGCGCAGCGGGGCGACCTGGCTCGGCGTGGCCTGCGTGCCCGAGGCCCGGACCCTGCGGGCGGCCGGCATCCGTGCGCCGATCCTGGTCCTCGGGTACACGCCGGGATGGCAGGCCCGGGAGGCGGTGGGGCTCGACCTCACCCTGGCCGTGTTCGACCTCGACACGGCCCGGGCCTTCGGGCACGCCGCCCGGGCGCTCGACGCCACGGTCCGCGTCCACGTGAAGGTCGACACCGGCATGCACCGGCTGGGGGTGGCCGCCGACGGGGCCGCCGGATTCGTCCGGGCGCTGGCCGGCGTCGACGGGCTCGAGGTGGCCGGCCTGTTCACCCACTTCGCCTGTGCCGACGAGCCGTCGTCGGCCGGCCGGGCGGCCACCGACGCGCAGGTGGCCGCCTTCGGTACGGTCCTGGCCGATCTCGAGGCGACGGGCGACCGGCCCGCGGTGGTGCACGCCTCCAACAGCGCGGGCCTGCTGTGCCGGACCGATGCGGTCTACGACCTGGTCCGGCCGGGCATCGCCGTCTACGGCCTGCCGCCCGGTCCGGAGGTGCCCGTGGGTGACCTGCGTCCGGTGCTGGCCTGGAGGTCCCAGGTGGCCCAGGTCCACGATCTCGCCGCCGGGGAGTCGGTCGGCTACGGCCACACCTGGACCGCCGCCCGACCGAGCCGGGTGGCCACCGTGCCGGTCGGGTACGCCGACGGGCTGCGTCGGGCCCCGGCCACGTGGCGGCACGTGCTCGTGCGCGGCCGGCCGGCGCCGTTGGCCGGCCGGGTGTCGATGGACCAGATCTCCGTGGACGTGACCGACATCGAGGGCGTCCGTCGTGGGGACGAGGTCGTGCTCATCGGGCGCCAGGGGTCAGAGGAGCTGCCCGCCACCCTGGTCGCCGACTGGCTGGGCACGTCGCCCTACGAGGTGGTGGCCGAGATCCTGGCCCGGGTGCCCCGCCTGACCTGACGTCCCCGGGGGTGAAACCGGTGGTGCGGATTCGTCCGGTGGTGGGGTGGGCCCGGGGGATACCGTGGCACCAGGTGCCCGGCGGACGGGTGCCCCCGAGTGGTGGGGAGGTGCGGCGATGTACGACGCTCGGCACAGGTGCCGGCCCGGCGGGGCCTTCCGATGAGGGTGGACCAGGGCACTGCGGCCTCGTCCGGCCGCGGCGGGTCGGCGATGCCGGAGTCGACGGCCCACCTGAGGCGGTCCGCCGCGGAGAGCATCGAGGAACTGATCGGGGCCACGTCGGTCCTCCGCACCGAGCTGAACGCCCACGAGGCCACGTGCCGGAAGGTGCTCGACGAGGTCCGCGTGGACCACGAGATCACCGGTGTCCTGCCTCAGGTGCAGGCCGACACGTGGCGCTCCGCGGTCACCGATGCCATCCGCCACTTCGAGGCGGCCCGACACCGGGCGCGCCTCCTCCTGGTGGCCATCGAGGTGGAGGAGGGCCGTTCGATCGGCGAGGTGGCGCGGAGTTGGGGCGTGTCCCGCCAGCTGGCGTCCCGCTGGGTCCAGGAGACTGCCGGCCTGCGCCAATGAGGCGCGGCCGCCGCCCGGGCGTCCGCAACCGAACTGCAACCGACGCGCTCGCCGTGGCGCAATTGCCGACCGCCAGGATGGTCCTCGGATCCGACGTGGCCGACGGGGGCCACAGGGAGCAGGGGCATGGCGCGCAAGAAGAAGCTGATCTGGTTCGAGCAGGAGACGGTGGTCGGCGGGGCGGACGAGGCGCGTCAGCGGGGGACGTCCCAGGGCGCTGGCCGACACCGGCCCGAAGCCGGGCCCTACTACGGACCGGTGACCGTGGAGGCCGGTGACGACGACGATCCGGCCGATCCCGACGCCGTGGGCGCGGCGCTGGGCTGAGGGGCGTGATCGCCGATGTCGACGAGCGGTGAGTCCCTGGCCGCGACGACCGTCACGTCGCCCCCGACCGGCCGCCGACGGTCGGTTGCGGGCCGGCGTCGGACGGCCACCGCCGGGTGCGGTGACCGTGGCCCGGGTGCGGGTTGATGGAACACCGTAGGCAGTACGACGGGATCCGGGCGCTGGCCATCGTGCTGGTGCTCCTCTGCCACTCGATGCCGCACGCCGAAGGTGGGGCGAGCGGCGTGAACATCTTCTTCACCCTGTCCGGATTCCTGATCACCGGACTGCTGCTCGCCGAACAGGATCGCTACGGCGGCGTGTGGCTCGGTGGCTTCTACGCGCGCCGCCTGCTCCGGCTCATGCCTCCCCTGCTGGTCATGCTGCTCCTCGTGGCGCTGCTGCCCGACGTCTACGGCACGGCCCGCAGCGGATTCGAGGCCAGTCTGTGGATCATCATCCCGGCGTCGTTGTTCTACGTCGGCAACTACTTCCAGGCGGCCGGTCAGCCGTTCGGCTATCTGGCCCACACCTGGTCACTGGGCGTCGAGGAGCAGTTCTACCTCTTCTGGCCCATCGCCATGCTGTCGCTCGAGCGCCGGCACCGGCTCGCCCGGGCGCTGCCGAAGCTCATCGTCCTCGCCGTGGTCCTGCGCGCCGTCCTGGCCGGACTCGGACTGGGGAGCCACGGGTTGGCCATCTGGCTCCCGTCGGTCGCCGACGACCTGCTCATCGGAGCGCTGCTGTCCGTGTGGATGCGGGAGCCGGGCCGGCTGGCGTGGGCGGAGCGGTCCACGGCCGGCTGGGGCGCCCTCGCGGTGCTGGGCGCGGTCTGCGTGTTCGCCAGCTACCGGGCCCAGGGGATGCAGGGGACGTTCGCGCTGTTCGGCGGGATCACCCTCGTGGGTGCGGCCACCGCGGTACTCATCGCCCACCTGGGGCAGCGTGACGACGGCGTCCTGTCCTGGCTGTTCGCCTGGACCCCCGTGGTGGGCGTGGGCCGGGTGTCGTACGGCATCTACCTGTACCACTACGTGATCTTCCAGTGGGTCCAGCACCAGCACTATCCGAGCCAGGCCAAGTCGTACCTCTTGGAGTACGGGATCACCGCAGTGGCGGTCACCGCGTCGTGGTTCCTGGTCGAGCGGCCGGCACTGCGCTTCAAGGAGCGTTTCCGCCCGAGCCGCGCGCCCTTCCGCGCCGTCGGCCTCGACCTCGGCGTGTGACGGCCCGCGGCGACGTCGTCGATCCACCCCGCGCCCGAACGACGCGAGACGACGACCGATGCCGCCGGGCCCGCGTTCCCGCCCGTATCCTGTGGGCCATGCCCGAGCACGCCTCCTCCGCCGGTCGGTCGAGCCCGGTGGCCGGCACCGCCCTCGAGCCGCTCCTCGACCGGTTCCACATCGACTTCGTGCCCGCCGACCCCCGGATGTCGTGGGCGCGCTGGGCCGTGGCCTCGGTGGTGGCCGTCGTCGGGTCCCTGGCCGCCGACGCCGCGCTGGTGGCCGTGGGCAAGGCCGTGTTCCCCGGCACGGCCCACTTCGTGCACTTCGCCTTCGCGGACTACGCCAAACTGACGATCATCGGCGTGGTCATCGCCTGCGTGGCCTGGCCGGTGGTGACCCGGGTCTCGTCCCGACCGCGCTGGGTGTTCGTGCGGGCGGCGGTGGTCGTGACGGTGGTGCTGCTCGTCCCCGACCTGTACATCTGGCTGCAGGGTGAGCCCGGCCGGGCGGTGCTCGTCCTCGTGGCCATGCACCTGGCGATCGCCGTCGTGACCTACAACGCCCTGGTGCGCATCGCCCCCGCGGGCGAGACCGGGGTCGGCCGTGGCTGAGACGGAGGCCGGTCCGGCCGCGCCCCGGCCGGGTGACCATCCGGCCGCCGTCCACTGGCTGGCCGACTACGTCTACGGCACGATCGCCACGCTGGTGGCCATCGCCGGCCTCACGTTCGAGTCCAACCCGGGGGAGCTGACCACCGCCGGGGTGGTCATCGTGGGTGCGGTGGCCATCTGGTTCGCCCACACGCTGTCGCGCCTCGTCTCCATGCGGTCCCAGGGGCACATCAACCTGCGGCCCTCGGACGTGTGGGGGGAGCTGCGCCACTCGTGGTCGATCGTCACGGCCGCCATCCCGGCCACCATCATCTTCGTCCTGGCCGGGATGGGCCTCTGGTCGATCCACGTGGCCTTCGTGCTGGCCGACGTGGTCGGCGTGGGGGCCCTCCTCGTCGTCGGCATCGGGACGGCCGGCGGGACCGAGCGACCGTTGACCCGGCGGATCGGCTACGTCTCCATGGTCGTCCTGGTGGGGGTGGCCATCGTGCTCCTCGAGTCCGGCGTCCACCTGCTCTGACCGTCGACCGGC
>Ga0182030_10009590_pt1 | contig 19806 bp, 17 predicted proteins | sample 812S3MmetaG_FD_121299 | JGI IMG/M metagenome (GOLD analysis project Ga0182030, IMG submission 121299) | Permafrost microbial communities from Stordalen Mire, Sweden - 812S3M metaG (Illumina Assembly) | ecosystem: Environmental > Terrestrial > Soil > Wetlands > Permafrost | place: Sweden... | reverse complement strand
GGGGTGGGGGGGGGGGGGGGGGGGGGGGGGGGGGGGGGGGGGGGGGGGGGGGGGAAGTTGTGAGAGCTGCTAGCTGCAGTGCAGGTTGAGCAAAGAGCGGGAGAGTCGACGTTGAATCGAGCCCATTCCTCCGCGATTTGGCTTGCCACCCGGGGTCGTGTTCGTGATCGTGATCGCGATCGTGATAATGATAATGATAATGATAGTAATAATACTCTTACACGTGGGGATTAAAGACGAGAAGGGGATGCTCGGTCTCGTAGAGTATCTTCAGTCATGAAATTGAGGTGCAAGCAGTACAGTTCGTACATCTGTCGTTTGCCTCGGCAACTTGGCTGGGCAATGTATAGTACTTGCTGCCGTATATTCACTTCAAGAACATTGGGACTTATATAGACTTCACTTCAAGAACAGTGGGATTTCCAGACTTCACTTCATATCAATGAAAATTACCAAACATAATATCATAAATAACCTAATAAGCCTTCGCTCCCAATTAGATAGAGAAATAATAATTTTATTCTCTCTTTTTGAATCACGACCCCATACTGTTCACTACTCCTCGTTCCCGCGAGATCAACCGGTGCCTTAGTGCACCAGGCGTGGATCTGGCGAATTCTCTTTTCTGCTTCGGCTTTACTGCACATTAACATGTGAATCTCAATTCCACCCTTCCCATACTTCCCATACTTCCCCAATACCGCCCCATACCTGCGAATGAGATGAAATCCAGCATCGCCGTGCCAAAGCCGCCCTAGAGTTTTACCTGGGACATGCACATCCATGGTTAATGGTTGCGATTCGACACATTCAGTCCTATAACTTCATCGTCCCCTCTATTTTTCAAAGGAAGTGGTGTTGTTTTGTCTTGTCATACAGCTCCTGCAACGCCAACCTTGTTTCAATTTGTCCGGTACCTCGCCAAGCTCCCATCATAGCTCTCCCAACACTTCTGGAAAAAGGGAACTTCACCTCATGCGCAGATCAACAGACGCATTCCCAGGCTCATATGTGTATCTCTCTTGATCTACCTTGACGTGTACCACAATCCCGCCGCCAGAGTCTAGCCGAAGATAGAGAGAATCGGATTACGAGGATGAAATCCGGGGTCACACAGACACTTTTGGTTACCTGAATGCGGCAGAAGTAACAACGACTCGATTCGAATTACGCTCTCCTACCCAGTCCTCCCACCAGAGTCCTCGTCAACGGCACTCATGCTCGCGGTTCAGCGTCCCAGTATGGGTTCCTCGAAACCACCGGACCTTGATATGCCATTTGGCTGTATGCCGACCCCGCCATTTCCAAGCAACAAAGTGCTGACCATGTTGTAGATTCTTTTGATACGCCTTCGAATTATCCTTTCCCTTCCCCGACCGCTCCCGCTCCGGGCCCCTCCTTACTCGATGATAATGATTCTAAATTTTTAGAAAACTTCTTCGAGGGGGTATCGTCGGATCATTTCAACTACGATTTCTTCACAAATCAGCAGGATGGATCAGAACTCGGGGTCGGATGGGATGAGCTGCCGCCCACCTTTATGGGCACCACATCTTCTTTTGGTCCACAGCCGCAAACAGGATCGCATGATGCTTCGGATATGAGTTTTCATGATATAAACTCCCATATGAGTAGCGCTGGGCCCTCAATACCAACATCCACGTCAGAAGATATACTGGCAGCAGCATCTGTATTACAAAACGGATCTAATAGCCGATCACGTAGCATGGGCAATGAAGCTTTGTTCCGGGGCCAGGATATGTCAATAGCACCATCAAATGGCGGGGTCAGACCACATTCAATATCACAGTATAGAGCTGGTCAGTCAAATCCAGCAGAGCGGCCTAGCAGTGATGACAATATGCGAGACCATTTCTATACGGATATGGTGTTTGGAAGTCAATTTCGGGAATCTATCCGACCCCGACAAATGAGCGAGACTCATTCAAAAGCGGACATAAGGTGGGGATCAGATTCCGGGTTCGGAATTCCTGAAGGATTTGTTCCTTCAATCAGTCAAAGAAAGGAGGTCGCGGCACTCGAGCTTTCTCATATCAAGGCCGTAGAAGGTGCATTTATCGAGACACAATACGCGGGGAGGATTTCGAGCAGCGCCGACACCACACGGCCCTCCAGCCCAGTTCGACCGCGTATCAGCATATCTCATCAAAAGACGAAATCTACCGGACGGATCAATGATGAGGATGATCAGAATTTCACACCAAAGAAACGGAGGAGAAGCAAATTTCAAGAAGATGATGAAGACGAAGAATCCCCGCTTTCGGCCATTGTAAAACAAGGCAGCAAGAAGAGGAAGTCTATCAGGAATAATAGTTCCTCAGGCCCAGAGCAAAATAATGCACGGCGCAAATCCGCTGCTACTGCAGCTGCTAACGCCGCCGCAAAGGCAACTCGGGAGAATCTGACAGAGGACCAGAAGAGGGAAAATCACATCAAGAGTGAGCAAAAGAGAAGAACTCTCATAAGAGAAGGGTTCGAAGATTTGGGCGAACTTGTTCCGGGATTGAGGGGTGGGGGCTTCAGTAAAAGTGCTGTTCTCATTATGTCGGCGGATTGGCTGGAGGAATTGGTACAGGGAAATGAGGTATTACGACAAAGGCTGGAACAAATGCAGGGAAGGTGATAATTGAAAATATGATCTCGTTAGCGAAAATGCAGGCTGGCGTTTGATGGCCAATCTGGGGAACAAGGATGATATGCTAATGATATCGATGTGTTATTCGGAATCGCTGAGATGAAAATAAGGGGGGAGTTATGTCCGAATTGAGTCATGTTAGTAAATAATGTGCTGACCTGCTAGATACTCTATTGCATATAATACCAACTTTGCGTTTCTAACGCTGGAACTAGTGATGGAACCATAGGTGGTCTTACCCGGGACGAGGAGCTTGGGTATCTTACAATGAATAGTAGAGCTTTACATGTTTAATTGGGGGAATTTCCAGCTCTGTTCTTTTATTTCTGACAGGACTCAAATCTTCAATACAAGCCACATGCTTTATCTATGCAGAAACATGGAAGAGTGATGGTGATGGAGACAGTTTTTCGAATTGCGCGTTACCTATTTCGCTAAGGATAGGTAATGTATTACTACCTAGTCTTGGGACATATTCACGGCACGTGGTCATGAGAGTACGAGGACCGCTGTCATTTGGAGATGCTCTTGTGTATAGTACAGCACATTCATCTATTCTTCAAGGCGATGAAATCGCTCATGAGCTGCCATCGCAAATGAGGGGATCCTTGCCCCACATTCGCTACACTTATCTAGGGAATCGTCATCCTCCTCTTCTTCTTCCCACTGACCGCTCTCATCAATTGTGTCTTGCGTAGGTCATAATACATCCTCAGAGCCTGCCATGACTACATCTGAAGCTTCATTGTCAGCACTTGACTCAGCCAGATGTTTATCACGCGGCTCTTTTCCAGGTTGTGGATCTGGGGGTATATCTCTGTCCTTGACCTTCCACTCCTTGAGCACATCCTCTTGCCGCTTAAACATTTTACTAATATCTCGGCCTTTTCCTCCTCTATTATCACTGGCAACTTCAACCATGTTTGTAACGCCAATATTCATCAAGCTCAAATTCCAGCCTCCCTGCTGAGGGTGAAGCCGTCGGAACATGGGTATCAAGGTTTCTTGAACGAGCTTCTCAACTATAGACTCGATACCGTCCTTTAAGTTAAACACGAAGTTCGGCAAGGGACTTGATCTTGAGATTCTGTTGAAGCTTCTTGTTCTTGTCCCATCCGCATTCAGAGGTGGACGGGGTCTCGTCGAGAGGCGTATTGTTTTTGCATGGGCGATCCATCTCTTCGAGTTACCAGACTCGGGATCATAATCTAGCAAATCTTCGTGCATCCTCTTGAGCAGACTCGTAGTAAGTACACGGAGCTCTTTCAAGACCTGGGGGATAGTATCTAGACGGATATAGGAATCTTCAATACTGATCTGAGTAGGAACTTTCCTCATTTGTTGAACTTCAGTATCATCAACCCCGTTGATCAAATTCCATACCTTGCCACCAATACCTCGCTCTGTCCCGGGGCCACCTAGTATACTCTCGAGCTTTTCTGGCCCCATACCGGGAAAGAGACGAACATCACGCACCGTCATAGTCTCTCGCCCACCAATCCAATCTCGGCCATCATCAAAATCAACAGGCCTTGAAAGGATATAGTTTCGTAAAAGCCTCGCCATTTTAAAACCAATTCCTGGGATCTTCCCAATATCGTGATTATCAATGAAAGTGGTCACGTTGCTCTCGACATCATTTGCGGGATCAATATTTGTTTCAAGGCCCCTTTCAATGACATACGGTGGTAGTAAAGTTGTCTGTCCCCTAGGTTTATGCAAGTTACCGACGAGCTTGCTGTTGGTACATCATTAGTACGGGTTTGAGAGATGTTGTACGAACAAGGGAGCCGAGCTCTAAATGTCTGAGGCATTTTGGCACATTCTAACCCTCAAGGCATGTTCTGAGAACTCGGGTCGTGTAATTTTTCAAGATCAAGGAAATAAAGCGTACCTGAGCAGCTTGCTAGTCGAAATGCCGACTGTTGCAGTGTATCCCTTTTCCTCCTCGAGGCTCATTCTGAGATGGTGGGCGAAGTAGGAGCCAAGGATTAAACGAGTAGTCAGCAAGTCGTTAGTATTGTGGCTCGGTGTGACCGAAGAGTCTAGCACAGCCACTTCTGAAGGGTAGCCATGTGGAGCGATGCTTGATGCATCAAACTCGAACCCGATGGTGGGATCGGTTTGGTTGAGTTGAAAGAACGAATGATGTAAATCATTCGTGTTCAACAAGGCGGAATTATAGTCGACTATGTCTGTAACATCCATGAACACTTCATCGAAACCTAACCGTTCGACCTTCCCACTCCAAGTAAAGGCTTCAAGATACTTGTATAGCGTTTTAGAGGCGTCTCGGAATCTTCCCAACTCCTCTCCCAGAACAATGACCACATCAGGGACAAGTTTCCTTGCCTCGCTGATTAATTGGAGCTTCCTCAGTCCACGCCGCCGGGCTTCATAATTGCATGTGACGACAATCTGTTTCTGAGGCAGATTTGAGCGTTGTTTCAAAAGAGGTGGGGAACCGAGGTTACCTGTTGCACTGCCTTCGAGGAGTCAGCCTTGCCATCAGCTTGGGGGACATTGGGATGTCAAAGTACTAACTAGTGGTAAAGACTTTAATGCGGGATTTTCGTGTTCAAAGACAGACGCGTAGAAGCAGTCGTAATCCTGACACTTGTGAGAAATTTCTCGACGGATTGGTAAGGCAAGGCTGAGGTAGAGCGACATACGAAATGAATTATGACCCGTCTGTCATCTCTTTTAGGCTTCTTGGGAGCTGCCATGGCAGGATGGGGCGAAGGTTGCGTAGACACAAAGCGGCTTCATATCTTGACGTGGTTTCTTCTAGAACATTTCCTCAATCGGGGATGCTCTCGCGCTCTTGGAGTATTCGTCAAACATTGGTTGGGCGCTTGCCGGTGGTGCAGGCATCCAAAAATGGGATGAAGCCGACTGCAGTCGCTTATAGACGCGATTAGCTTGGTAACCTAAAGTACCTTAGGTAATTGTTACTAATTTACTAGTATCAGGTAAGGTAGTTACAGGGGGTGGCGCGCGTCTATAAAAAGGATTGTATTCTAGGTGCACTGCATAGAGCCTAGCCCTAGCTCGAATAGGTAAACTCGGAATGGACGACCAATCGGTGAATGCGAATGAGTAAAAAATGATTTAAAAGTAATAAAAGACGAGTGAGATCCAATCAGATCCCTGTCGCTTCCGATCCTTCAAGGTCCGTGGTCCTCCATCCTGCTCCTGGAGTTCCCCCACCGCTACCCAGGCATTCCATCTCGGATCGATCAGGTTTCGCTTGTCGCCTTGAATCTACTAGTACTTGGTAGATTTCATCTCATCATCCTCAATCTTCTTCCTGGGCACAACATTCCTATTCCACATTGTTTCAACTCCACCCTGCAGAGCCGCTTTCCTCACCTCACTCCAATGAGCGATCTAATCGGGATCCGCGAAAACTCCAGACCATCCCACCCTCCCGCGATCAGCGAATAACTACTCAAGTGAAGCATCCGGCAGGCGACTACCCTGATGTTGCGTCAACTTCGACTAGGCTCCTAGAATAGACACCACTCCACGCACCGATGCACCCATGCACCATCCATGGCATGCACTTCACTAATAGCAGTCAGCCGCCACGGCTGGAATGATCCTAGGCCTCATCCCTTCCCATCCAACCATTATTGTGATCAGGGTTGCAGGGCGGTTACCCCCTCCTCTCACCCCCTCCTATCCCAGCGCTTCTAGAATCCATGTCTTCCAACCCTTTCGTTAAATACCTTGATGTGGTTACATTTGTCGCCTTTTACTCGGTCTATTCTTTCTCAAAATACCCCCATCACACTCGCGCTTAAATTGTTCCATATCCCGCCCGTCTTATCACCTGCATTAGACTTTTTTTTGGGCGTTCCCGCGTCGAACCACGCCGCAAGGCTATTTATTGTGTGGTGATTGACCATCAAAGGCTTCATCCATCTATACATAACTTGTGTCACCGCTCCCTCTTGTTATCTTTCTACTACGATCTTTTGTCTCGTTCGTCTGTCATTACGATCTAACGACGCTCACGAATTACGATATTCTCCCTTCTTAGACTCAAGTCAATTCTAAGTATCAGTGGAATTGCCATAAGTCAACGTTCCTTTGGTCATTTCCACCTGCCAGGTCGCTGGATCTAGGCTAGGATGCTTGCTCCGTGCAAGCAATCTTCATCAGTCATGTCTCTCTCTACTACTCGACAATCGTCCCCTCCCAAGCGGCCGAGGCTATCTCTTCAGATCAAAACACCTAGTACGGCTCAAACGCTTGGGAAGTCAGCGACGGCACTGAAGGTGGATATCGACCCAACGTCTCCGACTGCCTTCAACACACTTTCAAACGCCTATGCTGTTGCTATCGAAAATTCTTCTCCGATGACTTCGAAACCTGCGCGAGACTTTGATTCCAAGACACCCTTAAGTGGCAAGCCGACTTCTCTACGGCTGGAGACGAAGATGCTTTCTGGAAGCGATGGGTACGTGCTTCCATCTCAGCGTACGCAGACGCCGGGACCGTTTGCAATCACGTATCCAGACACCCCTAGCTCGGCCTTTCCAGATTCCACACCCACCACAGATTACCGAATGCCTCTGGCCTGTGCATTGGCTGCAACATCGGTATGCACTTTTACTCCTCCACAATCAGCAGGCTCCACGGATTCATCGTCCCAGAAAATGTTTACCTTTGCTGCAAACATTACCAACAGGGCTTCTTGCAACTCACCCCGAACCCCAAGAAGGAGGGCTACAATGAGCAGTCAATTCCTTGTTGCGCCCTATACGCATCCTCGATCGCTTCATAGCATCCTTCGAAACTCGCCTCTCCCTCCTCGAAGTACAGCTACTCCTGGAACACCAACCCGAACGTCTGCACGCTTAGCAGATCGTGCAGCGAAGAAAGTTGGCTATAATGATCCTCTTACTCAAACCATCACTACCAATAAATATGTTAAATCACATATTGACCTCTTGTCTGACGACTCCCCGTACTCCGCTACCGACCCCGAGATTGAAATGCTTGACGTTTTGGACCAGACCATGGAATATACCGGAGACGAGACCAGAGATGGAGGCCATACTCCAGGTCCTTTTGAGGAGATGCGCAGACGGATGGCAGACAGCGGCCTCGAATCTCCCGCTCGACGGAGACGCAAGCGCAAGGAGAAGAAACGCAAGTGGGAGTGGACGATCACGAACGTTGATTCCGAAGCGACAGAGGGCGTCGAGGAGAATGGGCAAACTCCAGTCACAGCTATTAGGGTCGAAAATACTCCAAACACAGCTGTTTGGAGGGAAGTTTCGGTGTCTACTACGGACTCCGAGATGTCAGAAGTGGAAGACATGCGTATGGGGTCAACAACGAGCTCTGAAATAAGCGATGACCGACCGGGGACCTCGTAGTAGGGATACCAATCGAAATAGAGTCCGATCATCCAATTCAGTATGACAACATCGTGCCTCGCAACCTATTCAGTGATCAAACCGCAGTCCTCGCTCTGTTTCATCCTTTTTCGCAAACCTGCAGGCCCTATCATACGTAGACTTGGCCACTAAACCTATAATATTGCTACAGCCTCCAAACATTTTAACTGATCAAGCTACCGTTCGGTACTCGCTGTTCGCCAGTCACTACCGGTTGCGAGAGGCTTCTGCTTCATGATAAACGGGCGATATGGTTCAGGCCTTATGGCGTTATGACTGCTGCTAGTAAGTTCGCCTTGGAGAGAACCGAGAATTATGCTGACTTGCATGTAGCTGCTATTGATTTATAGCAATTATCGGCAATGATATTTGGTAATATAATTACTTACCACGCCTTAGCGGACGAAATATAAGCAGAATTGTGCTGGACATAATGGAATTGCGATGGGCTGCTGTGTCTAATACTTATAATAATATAACCATAAGGTCTCAAATCATAATGTAACCAGATATTATCCCAACTATGGGTAGTATTAACATATTTCTTGTCTTCAATCAATCATACTTCCCACTCTCCTTTACCAAACCCTTCTCCTCATTCTCCTTCTTACTCCTCTGACTCCACTCGGGCGCTTCATCCTTCCCATCCTCCTCCTCCTTGTCTCCCTCCTCCTTCGTCCCATGCACCGTCTTCGGATCATGTTCCGCCGGACTATAAATCGTATACAAAATCAGCGGCGTGGGTCCCGTATTCACAAACTGATGTTGCGTCCCCGCTGGGACAACCATAAGATCTCCCGCCTTAACTTCCTGGTCCTTGCCATTGATGGTCGCCTTCCCCACGCCGGAAGTGAAGGTGAGTGCTTGGTCGACCGTATGAACCTCATCGCCAATATCGCCGCCGACGGGGATAGTCATCAACACCACTTGCGAATAGAGACCTGTCCAGAGGACGCGGCGAAATTCGCCTGAAGTGGCGGGGAGGGAGGAAGTCATTTGGGGGAAATAGGCCATTTCGTGTTTTGGAGGGCCGGGTTTGGACGACATTCTGCGGATGCTGGGGGTGTAGCTGCGGAATATAGATATTGGTGTGCTTCTTGATCTGAGGGTTGCAGCTCTGGAGAGGCGGAGTGAGCGGATGAGAAGCATTCAGCTAGATGAAGTGAGAATAGTAAGTTTATTGAAAGAGACTGACTGCAATGCTACATGGATAGAAAATAGAGAGTTATTTTCTTATACCTACTGCTTCTTAAAGAGGTGATGTCATGAAACCCCTGGCCTGGAATTGCATGGTGAATCATCATCTCGCAGCAACATTGGACACCAAGATCTCATTTGAGGTGGCTTCAACTTCGATCTCAGGGTTATTAGGCAGTGACCATTGGGTGTCTTATATTGAGGATTGAAGCTGTTTATGGTATGGTTTTGGTGAGAAGAAATGAGGTCGGCGTATCGAAAATACAAGTAATGAGTTTGCCGAATCAAAGTTTTGCCGATGTTCTTCCAACATGGGGAATTTGAGATGCGTAAACATATTTGAAATTCCGCAGCATCCTATTCAGATATGATTATGAACCCTCTTTCAAGAGCATTTGCAGGTTTAGTACGTCAAGATGCAGCTTGGATATGCTCCTCATGCACGAAATCAATGCGCCAACCCTCCCGAACCACTCCATTCTTCAAGCCATCCGTGAGGAATATCTCGAACTCCTCCAAACCCAAACAAAATGTTGCGCCGACAATGGAGCAAATGCGAGCACCTTTCAAGACAAAGAATAGCTCTACTTTATACTACACTCTGAGCATCATCTTGGGAACCGTGGCATTTTCATACGGATCTGTGCCAATGTATAAAATGGTTCGATTTTGAAAACCCTCCCTCTGGAATCACGAAGCTAATTGCGCGCTCAAGATATGTCAGACAACAGGTTGGGGAGGTCAACCCATTAAAGCCCCAGGCCATGGAGGACCAGAAGGTAGTGACCCTTCCATCCGCCTCCAACCCGTCACAACAGCGAAACGAATCCGCATTACCTTCAATGGTTCCGTCTCCGATGTTTTACCCTGGAAATTCACTCCCCAACAACGAGAAGTGCGTGTACTCCCTGGAGAGACTGCGTTGGCTTTTTATACCGCTACGAACAAGTCGGACGAAGATATAATTGGGGTGGCGACATATAGTGTAACTCCTGGACAGGTAGCACCGTACTTCAGCAAGATACAATGTTTTTGCTTTGAGGAGCAGAGATTGAATGCAGGAGAGACGGTTGATATGCCTGTTTTCTTTTATATTGATCCAGATTTTGTGAATGATCCGAATATGAGAGGTATAGAACAGGTTACATTGAGTTATACTTTTTTTAGTGAGTTGGTTTTAAAGATACTGTTGAAGTGGAAGAAGACTGACTCCGATTAGAAGCGAGATACGACAAGAATGGGCATTTGAAAGCTATGCCAGAAAGCATGTAGTTGCATGATATGAGGTTAAGCTTATGCATTGGGCGGAGTCGGGTTTTTAGGTCTAGAAAGCAATTCCCATTAGAAGGGTATTCCATTGTACCTTTCTATTGTGAAAACCCTTCCTGCTGGTTTCAGCGTAACTTTGTGCGGATTTCCAGAATGAAGCCACTAATAGATGTCGTGTCAAAGTTATGCCAGTCTTGTTAGTGGATGGACTATCTCCCGTGGGAATCATGGGCGTCCATGTCGTCACCGATGTGGGCCATCAACCTCAAAGATCTGGCGTAGGAAAATCTAGGAGTCTAGATTCATTCTCTGCTGCCAGTTTCTCTTTATTTCAACGGTGTTTATTTATTTTCATTGTGTTGAGTCGTTTTCAAATTAGTAGTACTTCGTAGGCCGTCGCCTAAGGTCCGTGTATAGACTTCCTTCATCCAGTTTGCATGTTAGAAAACAGGACAATGACAAGATGCAAAAGATACAATGAACTCCGCTTTATCATTTGCGTTCTTAAGCTTACTTTCACAAAGGGCATTACCTCGTGTCACACAGGAATCACGCTGAGATCCAGCCTTGCCGCCGCTGCCTAGTCACCCAAACGGCGCTTGCATCGCAGACCGACAAAAAGTGGAAGTGAAAATACAAAGTCCTTATTACCATATTGCAGCAATTGATTCACTCACGCACACGACAATGAGAATTTCATTGATTTATACAAACATTTCTTTATCCTCAATCACGATGACCTTTAAGTACCAACCGCCACCTCAGCACTATCCTTTCCAGAACACCATGTCTGCAATACACTGGCTAGCAGCACAAGCTGACTTAAAAAGAAAATTACTTGAGCCATGGCAATTGGTTATGAAGAAGGAAACCCCGTTCCTTGCTATTCCGCCTGAGGTCCATCTTCTGATTTTTGAGTGGCTCAACCCCATCGATGCTGTTTGCTTAAGTATCGTCAAGTGAGTCTGATTAATTTATGAGTCACGAATTAGCTGGTCTAATCTTCTTAGCAAATATATTTACTCCATAACACCCAAAGTCGTCTTTGAGGCTCCCCTCCGCATCGGCTCCCCCAACTCAGACTACCCCGTGATCGAGAAGAGTGGTTGTCGACAGTACGTCAAACCTCTGTCAACCCTCCCTTTCTTCTATTGTCAAGCAATCGAGCTAACATCCTCAGCTGCGTCCCTGTTCTCTATTATCCCGCTCACTGTGAGCTGTCTTTCCATCTCCGGTCCTCCATACCACCAGAGTTGACCTACTGCGGAGGACCATGTGAACAGTACACAACTTGTGAGGACAAGGGCTACTCTGACTCGAACTTGATTTGTAGAGCTTGTGGAGTGCCTTATGCAGAACGATTTGAGAGGGGTCGCAAGATTCTTGATAGGGACAGACCGGGAGAGAAGCAGGTTAAGTTGAGGACGTGGTATGTGTTTTCCACTGAGCTGTTATATCTTAAAGAGGGCGCTTCATCTTCCCATAGAGTAATCTATATTTGGAAGTCACTAACCTGGGGATCTACAGGTATAATGGCTAAAGCGTCACAGCGCTGACCTTGTGGTGTGGAGAATAAGAATGCGAGAACTTGCCAAGTAGAATGGGATGTATCTAGCGCCGGCGATGAATAATAATGAAGCACAAGGATGACCAGAATTGCGGAACAATCAGGGTATCTAGTTGTCATGTTCATACGCTAAGATTACAGTATTGCGCTAGATGCGCCCAGTCATGTCCTGAACCCCGGCAGCATGAAGTCTCCGTTTCCACACCCGGCTGTCTAGCTGCTAATTTCGTCTTGTTGATTGTTCTCCTAAAAGCAGACTTGGCCTCGTCTTTAGCAAACTGAAGATTCCACATAGGTTTTCATTGCATGAGACCTCTTTGCTTACGATTAAGACCTTTGCTGTTCTCACGATGATTTTTGACCTGCTTGAGAGGGTTCTTAGAGTGCGAAGGACTAGATTCACCACCATCAATATTGTCATCAGATCTCGCTTCTTGCTCGTATTGGTTTTGTTTTTGATCTTCGACTTGCCCATCATTCTCCGCATCGTGGATAGCCCGGTCATTCTCATCGGAGGAGTCTGAGCTTTCGGACTTATCATCATCTGAGGATTCCTCATCTCAATTTTCATCATCCATATACTGAGCTAGATCTTTTCCAAAAGCCCCGGAGCAATCGGTTCCATCTTTGGCAAGCCACCTCGTATCCTTTTCGTCAGCCGTAGACAAGACATCTCGCTCTTGGATTATTGACTGTTCGTGAAGCTCTTGAACTGCTGGCGGTAGTTCCTTGGTGGTAACCTCGGAGTTTAGATATTTGAGGGTACACCTTTCCGGAATACTCAATCGTCTTTTGCATAGACAGCTCCATCTTACCTACTAAATCATCAGAAGTCGTTCTACCAGAGTCCTAAATCTCCACTGATAATCGTTCATTGGCTTTGATCAGATCAGGGGTGATAAATAAGGCACATGTTTCCTGCCAAATGGGGTTCAGGTCGTCTTGTATGACTCTTGTACAATACATCGGCTTTCCGTGTTTTGAAAAGCTAACAGTAATGCACCGATCACTGCCACCGCCTTCAGTTCCGTGGCGGTCTTGCTTGCTGAGACCAGTTGCTCGATGAATTCTAATCTATAGGATTCCAAGCGCTTCAACATCTTTCTGAATTTCGTCGCCTTGTAGCAACTTTTTCATATCAAGAGTCATTGATTCGGTGCAACCTACTCGGTTGCAGCAGTGGCTGGTACATGTCAGAAAACGAGCCAATAATTTCAGAAGGAATAATATTACCAATAGCGTAATTGACAAAGTTTGATATGAGGGGAATATTCAGGATATTGATACCAGTCTCGAGCATTGAAACACAACTAGCCTGCACCTTAGGCAAACCCATAAGGGTGAGCATGAGGGCCTTCAGGAAGGGAGGTTCCGGAGATGACTAGAGGCGTAGTCGAACAGTTCCTACAAACCCCTGGGGTTTCGCAAAAATAGGAAGTGGACTTGGTATGTTTGCAATCCATAGCACACCTTTGGATAATGGATGGAAATGAGCCCCAAATGAAGAGGGAAAGAGCATTCTAGGGAAGGATAGCTCACACGTCAAAGATTCCCTTGATTCTGAGGTAAAATATCGGTATGCATAAGTATTCTTTGCCTTCTAGGGAGTCCATTCCTGGGAAGTTGGTGCATGGTATGCAAAAGAACACTCCATGTTATCGCGTCTGCGGCCAACTCCTGGGGATCTTTGTTTTCTCATTTTGCCTATGAATGTCGTCTTTCAATTGCTTGACATGTCCATCTGGTAATGCACATGAATGTAAAGTTCGAAAAGGATCGTTTCCCTGGTTGATCTTTGCAACTCGAACGTTCTCAATAACGCCTGGGATCAAGGCCCGCATAACGTCTTCAAGAGTCTCGGCCACGGAAGTAAATAGATCATGGTCTATCAGACCCCACATGACGCTTAGAAATATGTTCATTCATTCCACAGATTCTGGAATAAGATTCGCAGTAGCCTACAGGTCTATCAACAGCTTGTTCAGGCATGTGGAGATGCAAGCTCACTGTTTGGCCCCGCTGCTTCTTACTTGACCATTCCGTTACACGACCTGCTCGTACGAAAAAGATGCCGGAGGAAACACAGATCCCTAATGGAAGTAGACCATACAATGCCCCACCAAACATTTTGCCTAGAACAACAATAGCTATAGGGGCTCCTGCACATAATGTGGTCGTTCTTGTGCTCATTGGACATGATCAATGAAGCTGGCCGAAATAGTAGTAAATCTTTCAATCATTTCTTATACAAAAGTAACCAACAGTTCTTGTTGTTAGCAAAGTGTTAGCACTCCACGCTTCCACTTTGGATGCTTATTAAAGTTCCCTTTTCAAACCCCAGGGGCGATCCCGAGCTCTCTCGCTACCTAGTCGTGTGCAGGAATCTTGGCGCGCAGCCTTGAGTATCTTTTCTATCAAGAAATATTAGAGTCGTGAAGGTGTAGCATGACTTCAAACATCCAATTTGTCTGTCGCCAGTGTGTAAACGGATCTCTAATATCGTCTCCGCTTACGATTGACTCTAATGGCTTCATAATCCCAAACTCACCACTCCCGCCAAACACTGAGACAATTGATCTTCAAAATGCCATTATATCTCCTGGCTTCATTGAGCTTCAAATAAATGGAGCTCTTGGCTTTCACTTCGCTCACTTTAAAGATCCAGCCTCATATCAAGCAAGTGTGGAGAAGCTTGCAAAGTATCTTCCATCGACAGGAGTGACCGGTTTCTTTCCAACTGTTCCTACGGTCTCATCGGACGTGTTCCAACAAGTTCTTCCTTTTCTCAAGCCAGATGAAATTCCTGGGGGAGCATCGGTCCTGGGAGCTCATGTCGAGGGCCCTTTCTTAGCTCCTTCCAAGAAAGGAGCACATAATGCTGCAAACATGCACATCCCCAAGAAAACGTCCCTGGACAAAGCTTATGGGGAGGAGAATCTATCGAATTCCATAAAAATATTAACCTTAGCACCCGAACTCGCGGGAGCAATAAGTCACATCGAGACCTTGACCAAAGACTACAACATCCGTGTCTCAATGGGCCACAGCGCTGCAACCTACTCCCAAGGCCTAGAGGGAATGAAAGCTGGAGCAAGTCTCCTAACCCATACATTCAACGCAATGAATCCTCTGCATCACCGCGAGCCTGGTCTTGCTGGACTGATCTCCTCTTCAGCGCCTCCATATTTTTCACTCATCCCTGATGGCATCCATCTACACCCTAATATCGTGTCCTTGGCCTACCGCTTGTCACCATCCCACTGTATCCTGATAACAGATAGTATCGAGATCTCTGGTCTACCGGATGGTATCTATCCGGGTCATGCTCAGATCCCATTCAATCAGCTGAAAGAGGGAAATAAAGTCACTATTGAGGGTACAGATACGTTGATCGGGACTTGTATTGGATTGGATGAATGTGTGAGAAATTTGATTCCCTGGACGGGACTTGAAGTGCAGCAGGCGGTGAAATGTGTAACTGAGAATGTCGCAGATGCTATGGGATTGCATGATCGGGGAAAATTGGAAGTTGGGAGGAGGGGAGATTTTGTTGTCTTGGGAGAAGATGGGAGGGTGAGAGAAACTTGGATTTTAGGGAGGAAAGTCTACGGTTCGTAACGTGCCACGTTATGAAAGGCAATGAGCAGGGGGAGCATTGTAATCGTAGTTATCATTTTGCGTCTAAAGCCTGGTCCAAACTGTGTAAGCTCGAGTCGGGCTGCTGAATCTATATTCCCTCAATATACCATCCAATCCTATTTCATTACCAAATAAAAACATGAAATCCAGGGTATATGCTACAACATTCTAGTCTTTATCAACCAGCACCAGTCTATTCCGCCATTCCGTACTCTAATACTCCTCGCCATTTGGCCTTTACAAGCTGTTGTTCTGCATCGGTCCATAGTTTGGGAGCGGAACCTGTGAATTGCTCTAGGACTCTTCATCTGAAGTCCATCGCTCCATTTTTGAGTCTGAATTCTTGGTGCGGAAAGCGAAGTTTGCCTCGTGCCAGGCTCCTTGGAAGCACACTGCTGGATGCAAGACGGTCAAGCAAGTGGTGGCGATGACGATCATAACGCCCTCCAAGACCATAAACAATGCTTCGTCAGACACGAAGAGCGATCCATTGAATCCGCCTGAGAGCTCGACACATCTGTAGACGCTACGAGCAAAGATGGTAACCACAGCGACAAACAGACCAACCAGAAAGGATTTGAAGAGGCCCGAGTGAAGAAGGTTGATGTAACGTGGGTTCCATGATCCCTTATTCTTGATGACTCGGAAGGCGAACTCGCCAGAGCAAAGGAGGAAGAGGATCAAAGAGAAAACCTGGAATCCGAGGCCGGCCAACATAATGTTCTTTCCCAAGTTTTTCCCAGAGAGTGTATTGGAGATTGAAGCAATGGCGCCTCCGACCGCTTGCAGGACAAGAGAAATGAAATCACAGGTACAGAAGACGACAGTGTATGTTCGTGGTTTGAAAAAAGATAGGTGGGCGCCGTAGACGGTGACGATACGTGCAAGACAGAGATAGATGGCGGCAGTCAAGAGGGCCGGGGCGATAGTCAATGTGACAAGGTACATAAGGAAGTCGTTATTGTTGAAAGGCGAGCTGTGAAGCATGACTCGACCAACGTAGCCAATAATCTCAAGGACCTGAAGAGACATGTCAGTCTATGATTCCTAGTGGGATAAATGAGCAACATACCAATCCCAGAATCATTGCTATCATGTAACCCCACGTTTTGTGCTTAATGGCTAGGAAAAGCTGAGCGAAGACCAAAACGCCAAAGATGCCTGCGTATAAAGCATTTCCAGGTAGTGTGGGAATATACAGGAAAGAAGCCATCGATAGATCGCATGTTTGCAAAGTGCAGAGTTCTGGATTATCGAGCAGCGTAAGGTTTCCATATCCCGTACCATTGCCATTGCTATGAGTGAGATTCGACATGGTGAAATGAGAGGAAAAAGTACAGACAGGACTTAGAAAACTTCAAGAAAAATCGACTTGGAATTGAGGCGTGTCGACTGAATGAGAATGAGAATGAGAATGAGAATGAGAATGAGAATGAGACTTTCAGATTGAAGAGATATAACTTATCTTATAATTCATCTGCGTGGGCAGTGCTTTTACAGATGTCGGGGGTTGAGAGCAGCGGTGCTTGCGTACTGAGGACGGATTGTCGGCGCCGTTCATGGGTCAACCAAACCCTTTCTTCTCGTTGGTGGGCTCGGTCACCATCACCCTCACAGCCTTGTCGGCTGCAGTAGCTTCTATAGGAGGAGCCTTTGCGAGATGCAGCCCTAAACGAGCTTAATAGGTATAGGTATTGCGCCGCAATGTACGGGTCCTTACTGAGGCACTCCAATTTGCACCAGCCCCAATTGACCGCGTCTCGATTTCCATCAAAATCAGGTACAGCCATATTGTTTGCTAGAGAAAGGAACATCTGCAATTTGCAGGAAACGCGTAATTACTTGCGGACACAATGTACATCATAGAAAGAGAGGGCTGGGATCTCTCATGGGAAACTAATAAGGAAATATTAGTACCTTAACCGATACTAATTAACTAGTAAGAACCCTTCACCAAGTGAGGCCCAGTGAGGCCCAGTGAGATTCTGCGGAGTACGGTAGAGCCAATCAACAAGGGTTTTCTGTCACTTCACAACGCGGCCGGTTTCCTTGGCTGTTTGGAGAGAAATATCCAAATGATCGATCGTGCTGAAAAGAGCATAACGCGACCTCTTCCCGCACATCCAAAACTCCAAATCTCGGTTTCGTATAGAGCCTTAAGATAGCACTCAAAATAGATCCGCCTCAGCCTCAATTGAGGTGGATGTGGCTTGTTTTAAAAGCATACCCTGACAGAGCAGCACGAGGATCTTACCTATCTTGAAACCCAATTACATTAAAGTGTCCAGCATTTGATCCTTCACTACGCACTGCTTCATGCCCCGTAGTGATTCTCATCTCGAGAGTTGACAGAAAATTCCCACCCAACAAATTCACGACGCTTAGTATCAGCAGGACCCAATCCCAAAATGTGTTATCGTGAGGTACAATTTTCTATGTTGTATTTATTTCTGCCAGGGTCTAACAAGATTGCTGAGTCCAACAACCCTAAGGATTAGAATATGAGATATCATTTGCTTCCGATTTGTAGAAGAATAAGCTTTTACCACAAGGTTACTCCTTTGCGAAAGTTTTTTATAAATCAATTATGTATTCTATTGACTAAAGACTCAAAAACCAACTAAAAGTTCTTTCAGAATTCCGACATCAATTTCCCCATATAATTTGAGCACAGTAGGTCCGTCCAAACATTATTGACTGCAAGTCATTGTAAGTGGCCTATGGCCAATTCATGATTTAAAGTTTCAGGACTCAACTTGAGCTTGGAATAGACTTAATTGCGCGTCTCTCGTATCCAGCAAACGACTACAGTCAGCATCGACAACCCCCTTTTGGATGTAGAAATGCCTGCAGAAGAACGTAAATGTGTGGGATTATGCCAAAAATTCCAGCAACATCAAACAGTTGGTGCGAATGACCCCAGATGTCAGATTGCCCAGGTTTCCAGTTCTTGGGCTATCGGGTCTGTGATAACGTTGCGTATTAGCCTTTGGAATATTCGTATGATCCCTAAAGGAGGACTTGGTCCAGGCAGAGAGCGGGATGAAAGCTAGCTGCAGCTTTGCCAGAATAGAGACTTAATCCGTAAAACGCCCCGCATAAAAGATAGAACACTGCGGCAATGGCATAGTCGAGGCCGCCATGACGATACATTTCCTCAGTCCCGTTAGTGGCTAAGCCCGACAATATTGGCACAAATGCCAATGAACGCATGAGACCGAAAACTCTTGCTCGGACGGGTTACCACGGGAGGGTTCGAAAAGCCGGGGATACATAAAGAAATGTAAGCTGTGCCCATCTGCGCAAGAATATTAAGCTGGAGATATTAGATCAAATACGCAGAGATTAGAACAAAACTCACACCGAGTAGGAATATTTTGATCTTGCGTGGCGTACAGTTAAAGGTGTACTAAATACCGGGAACAAATCCTCCTGATGCTGCTATGAGCAGGCCCATAAAGTCAAGGTTTAGCCATAACTGTTGAGCTTCTTGTGAATGATTACAGATGGTGTAGAAGATGAAAGACAGCAAGAGACAAATGATTATGCTGAATAGAAAACAGCCAGAGACAATGAAATCTTCCTGCGAGGCGGCCACGAAACGTGCCTCAGTCATCCGGAATAGGTCTCTCCCAATAATCCCCATGATGAGCACGCCTAATACCTGAGTATAAATGTCGCCTGTTTGATTGTGGATGTATCTGTTGTAATTCAGTACGCAAGGGTATTCGTTTGCCGACCCAAATTCAAGCTTGCAATATACTTGCGATACCAACACTTGCAAATCTCCAACTTGAAAGTCCCTAGCTCCCGAGTTCAACGCCAAAAGTTATACTTCTTCAAGTTCATTTCATTCAGGCTCGAACTTGAAGGAACTGACATGTCAAGGTCTGTGATAGCCTCTTCTCGACGACGATATCGAAAACTAGATCCGTTGCTCTTGCGCTCCTTCTACCATTATCATACTTCGTTCTTCGTTCTTCGTTCTTCGTTCTTCGTTCTTCGTTCTTCGTTCTTCGTTCTTCGTTCTTCGTTCTTCGTTCTTCGTTCTTCGTTCTTCGTTCTTC